>Ga0070734_10000608_pt1 | contig 69053 bp, 62 predicted proteins | sample Coa_R1_8_FD_66444 | JGI IMG/M metagenome (GOLD analysis project Ga0070734, IMG submission 66444) | Surface soil microbial communities from Centralia Pennsylvania, which are recovering from an underground coalmine fire - Coalmine... | ecosystem: Environmental > Terrestrial > Soil > Unclassified ...
CACGGTGACGAACGTCACGAGCAGCCCCGTGACCACGTACTGCCGCTCGACGAGGCCGGCGCGGAAAATCGAGAACTCGCTCAGAAAGACCGCAAACGGCGGGGCGCCGCCGATCGCGAGCGCCCCGAGCAGCAGCGCCGCGCCCGCCGCCGGCGACGTACGGATCAGGCCCTGCACCGCGGCGATCTCCCGGGTGCCCGCGGCGAGCAGCGCGGCGCCGGCGGCGAAGAAGCAAAACGACTTGGTGAGGCTGTGGGTGATCATCTGGAGCATGGCCCCGTGCGCACCGGCCGTGACGCCGAGCCCGGTCGCCGTCACCATGATCCCCATGTGCTCGACGGTGGAGTATGCGAACAGCCGCTTGTAGTCGCGCACCTGCAGCAGGAGGAAGGCCGCGACACCGACCGAGAGCAGGCCGACGGCGGGCATCCAGGCTCGCATCGCCGCGAGGGGCAGCAGCGAGCCGAGCCGCAGGATCACGTAGAGGGCGGTGGTCGTCTTGACGCCGGAGAGGAGCGCGCACACCGGCGACGGCGCCTGACTGTGCGCGTCGGGCAGCCAGGTATGCATCGGTACGAGGCCGACCTTGACGCCGAAGCCGACCAGCACGAGGAGGAACGCCGCCGTGGTGAGGGTCGGAGGCATCGCGGGCGCGGCCGCGCGGAGCCCGCTCCAACTGTAGGGCGCGCCGCTGCCGACCAGATCCTGCGCCCAGAACAGGAGAAAGAATCCGAGGAGGGCGATGGCGGCCCCCATGAACATGAGGGCGATGTACTTCCACGCCGCTTCCAGCGCCGCCTGTGAGCGATCGAAGCCGACCAGCAGGACCGAGAAGACGGCGGTGAACTCGACGGCGATCCACACCAGCGCCGGCTCGGCGAGCACGGGCACGAGGACGAGCGCGAAGATGAACAGGTTGAACTGCATGAAGTAGGAGCGCACCCGTCGTGGCTCCCGCTCGTGCGTTGCGACGTAGCCCCCGGAGAACAGCGCGGCCATGGTCGCCACGAACGTGATCAGCAGCAGCAGCGTCGCTCCGAAGCCGTCGAGCGCCACCCAGTCGCGGATCGCGACGACCTCGTGCGCGGCTACGACGCGGAGCGCGAGCCGGACGGCCAGGGCGAGGTCCGTGCCGGCCGCGACCAGCGTCACCGCGGACGGGAACCGTCGTCCGAGCGGCAGGCGTGAGAGGAGCACGGTCGCCAGCGGAATCGCCGGCACCAGCACGAGCGTGCTCATCGGGCGCCCTCCTCGCGCAGCAGCGTCAGCTCGCCCACCTCGGTGGTGCCGGTGCGTTCCTGGACCGCGCGGGTCAGGACGCCGACCACGAACACGAGGATCAGCACGTCGAAGGCGATCGCCACGTCGGCGAGCAGCGGCATGCGGGGTGCGATGCCGATGCCGGCGAAGAAGGCGGCGTTCTCCATCGCCAGAAGCCCGAGGAACAGCGGGACGGCTTCCCGACGGACGGCCGCGGTCAACCCGCCGATCAGCAGACCCGCGATGCCCACGGGGAGGTTCGAGGCGACGGTGCCGCCACCGATAAAGCGCAGCAGGGGCTGCGAGAGCAGGTAGGCGGCAACCGCGAGGCCGAGCGCGCCGAGGAGCGCCGTCGGGACGTTGAGCACTTGGGTGACTTCGCGACGCGCGAAGACCTCGTCGTGCAACACCCGGCGCTGGAGCCGGGGAATCAGCAAGACCTTCGTGACGATGTCCACCACGCCGACGACGGCCAGGTCCCACTCGCCGTAGATCGCGCTCAACAGGAAGGCCGACGCGGCGAGCAGTGCCGACAAGGCGACGAAGAACCGGAGACAGCCCTGAACCTGGCGGGTGGCCACGAGGCCGAAGAGCGCGAGCAGGAAGAGCCCGCCGGCGAGCGCGTTCAGGTCCTGGAGCCAGGCGGTGGTCATCAGAAGGAGAACAGCCGACTGATCATGGCCGCCACCGAGGTGACGAACGCCGCCCCGAGAAACTCGGCGATGCGAAAAAGCCGGAGCTTCGAGAGCGACGACTCGATTCCCACCAGGACCAGCAGCAGGCCGAATATCTTGAGGAGGACCAGCGGAATCGCAAGGAGCACGGCCTGCAGCGTCTGCTCGTGTGCCAGCCCCCAGGGCGTGACCAGCACGTTGAGGAAGATGCACAGCAGCACGAACAGCTTCATGTGCCCGCCCCATTTCACGAGCGCCATGCCGGGTCCGGAATACTCGAGGGACTTCGACTCGTCGATCATCGCCAGCTCGAAGTGTCCCGTCGGATTGTCCACGGGAATGCGGCCTCCCTCGGCCAGGACCAGCATGAGGAAGGCGAGCATCAGCAGCACGTGCGACGGCGCGACGAAGTTGGCCCGCGGCGTCCCCCAGCGCTGCTGCACGATGTACGGAATGGTCGAGCCGGCGACGAACGAGACCGTGAAGAACACGATCATGAACACCGGCTCGGCGAGGAAACCGACCATGCGCGTGCGGCTCGCGCCGACGGGGCCGTAGGGGTTGGCGGTGTCCACCGCGGCGAGCGTAGCGAAAAAACCCCCGAGCGCCAGCACGAACCCGCCGCCGAGCATGTCGCCCATGAACGCGAAGAATAGCGGGTAGTCCGTGAGCACCGGGATCAACAGGGCGACGAACAGCGGCGTGACGAATACGAGGTAAGGGGTGAACCGGAAGATCCAGGACGCATGATCGGAGACGACCTCGTCCTTGTGAAAAAGCTTCCAGAGATCGCGGTACGGCTGCCAGATGCTCGGTCCGCGCTTCGACTGGACGATCTCCTTGAGCCGGCTGAGCACGCCCGAGGCCAGCGGCGCGAACACGAGCACCGTCAGGAACTGGATCGCGTTGAACAGGATGCGGTCGGACACGCTCTAGGCCGCTCCGTCGCCGTGACGCGCGTGGATTCGCATCGAACTCCTCCCTCGGCCGCAGCCGAAGCAGGAGTCATCACCCGTCAACTAGACGGTGGTTTCGGGCGAACCCCATCGCCCCGAGCTGTCTCGGGACGATAGTATCCGGCGTGGTGACTCCGGTCAACGAATACCCCGCGCGTTTGACCCGAACGCTCGGCGCGCTTAGCATGCGTTGCAAGCGAACGGCGATGGGGTTCGCCGCATAACTGCCCTGCCGGGCTGATGACCCCTAGCGAGGCAAACATGGCAGGGGTCTTCACCGCACAGCCCGCTCCAGAGCCCGCCTCCTGCGGGGGGCGCCGTGCGTCGCGTGAGGTAGGGCACGGTGCGTGGTAAACGGATGTCGATCTTCGTCGGGGAAGCCGACCGCTGGCAGCACCGCCCGGCCTACCTGGCGATCCTCGAACGGCTGAAGGCGGCGGGCTGCGCGGGCGCCACCGTCACGCGCGGCATCGCGGGCTTCGGGGCGCATTCGCACATCAAGACCGCCAACATCCTGGTTCTCTCGGTCGACCTCCCCGTGGTCATCACGGTCGTCGACGCGCCCGAACGGATCGAAGCCGTTCTGGCGGCGATCGCGCCGATGCTCGCGGGTGGAACCGTGACCGTCGAGGACACCGAGGTGCGCTTCTACTCCGCAGCGTTCGAGGGCGGGCTGCCGGACGTGCAGGTCGGCGACGTCATGTCGACCGAGGTCGAGTGCGTCGCCGAGAGCACGCCGGTGGCGGAGGTCGTGGAGCGCCTCCTGGCGCGCGACTACACCGCGCTCCCCGTGGTGGACGCGGAGCGTCGGGTGGTCGGCATGGTCAGCGACGCCGACCTGCTCGAGGCCGGTGTGACCCGGCTGAGCGTGAGCGTCCACAAGGTGGTCGGCAGAAGCCACGTGGAAGAGGTGCTCGGCCGCTTGAAGCGCGAGGGCGCCGTCGTGCGGCAGGCGATGACCGCGCCGGCGGTTACGGTGACGATGGACACGCCCCTCAAGCAGGCCGCTCGCGTCATGCACGAGCGTGGGCTCAAGCGCCTTCCGGTCGTCGACGACGCGGGCAAGCTCGTCGGCATCCTCGGACGGCTCGACATCCTCGAGAGCGTCGTGTCCGGGCACCGCCAGCGCACCGTACCCCACGCGGCGCGCCTGCCGCAGGAGCACACGACCGTGGGCGAAATCATGGATCGCGAGGTCCCGGCCGTCGCCGAGACGGCGCCGCTGAGCGACGTCGTCGATCGGCTGCTCGCTTCGGAGGTGAAACGGGTCGTGGTGATCGACGACGCGCGCCGCCCGCGGGGGATCATCACCGACACCGACCTCGTCCGGCGCGTCGATCCCGCCGAGCGGCCCGGGCTGCTCACGCAGCTCCGAAGCCGGTGGAACGCCCAGGCGTGGCAACGGGTGCGCAGGAGCTACGGCCAGCGCGCCGCCGACGTGATGACCGCGCCGGTCGCCTCGGTGCGCGACGACGCGCCGGTCATCGATGCGCTGACGCTCACCGTGACCCGCCACGTGAAGCGGATGCCGGTGGTCGATGCCGACGGCCGCCTGGTGGGTATCGTCTCGCGTCCGGCGTTGCTTGCCGCGTCGCTCGGCTGAGGGACGATGAAGGAAAGCCTGTGGCTGAGCGCCGGCGGCATCGTGGGGACACTGGCGCGTTACTGGATCGGGAGCTGGGTCGCGACGCGGATGGGGACGGCCTTCCCCTACGGCACGTTCCTCATCAACGTGAGCGGCAGCTTTACGCTGGGGCTGCTCATGGGCCTCGTTGATCGGGGGGTTCTCACCCCGGCCCTGCGGCTGATGCTCGCGGTCGGCTTCTGCGGCGCCTACACGACGTTCTCGACCTTCGTGTACGAGACGCTTCGCCTGGTTCAAAGCGGAAGCGTTCTCTTCGCTTTCCTCAACGTCGCCGGGAGCCTCGTCACCGCGCTCCTCTTCGGCCTCTTCGGGCTGACGGCCGGACGGCTGATGTGAGGCGGCCGTGGCCGCCGATCCCCGCATCCTGGTCGCGCAGCTCGAGGACCCCGGGGCGCTCTTCCGCGTCCAGGGGGAGATCCTCGCGCGCGGGCGCGAGACCGTGCCGGCGCTCGCCGCGTTCCTCCTCGGGCGGCCGGCGGTGCTCTTCGAGGCGCGCGCCGCGGCGGCCGAGTGCCTGGGCGTCCTCGGCGGCGCGGAAGCCGTGGAGGCGCTCGTCGCGGTCCTCACCCGTCACGACCTGCGGCAGCTCACGCCCGCCGTGCGGATGGCCGAGCAGGCGGTGCGCAACGCGGCGGCCCGCGCGCTTGGCCGCGCGGGGGCGCACCAGGCCGTTTCCGCGCTCCTCGCCGCGCTCGGCGAGCAGCGGCTCGTCGGGGCCGGCGCGGCGCTGGCGACGCTCGGTGAGGCGCGGGCGATCCCTGGGCTGATCGACCTTCTCGAGGAGCCGACGCACGGCGAGGCCGCCGACCTGCTGGCCAACTTCGGTGCCGCCGCCGTGCCGGCGCTCGCCGCCGCCCTCGGCGACCCGCGGCCCGGTGGGGAGTGGGAGGCGCCCGGCAGCGTGCAGCGGCGTGCGCTCGCTGCGGAGATTCTCGGGCGCGTGGGTGGCGCGGAGGCCGCCGGCGCGCTGCGCAAGCACCTGGACGACGCCTGCGCGCGCGTCCGCACCGCGTGCGCGCTCGCGCTCGCAGAGGCGCACGAGGGGGACGAGCCGACTCTTCGTGTGCTCGTCGACGCGCTCGCCGACGACGACTTCACGGTCCAGGCCGATGTCGTGCGCGTTCTCGAGGCGTCAGGAACGCAGGCGCTGCCGGCGCTCACGTCGGTCGTGAGCGACGAGCAGGCGTCGCCTCGGGCCCGCGACCTCGCGGCCGTCCTGCTCGGCCGGTCGGGGCACGCCGCCGCCGTCCCCGTGCTCGCCCGCGCGCTCGGCTCACCGGATCCCCGGGTGCGACAGGCCGTGCTGCGCGCGCTCGCCATGTTTCCGGACGACTCCGGCGCCCGGGCCGCACTGGGCGCGGCCCGGGCCGATCCGGCGCGGGCGGTGCGCGCGACGGCGCGCGCGCTCCTGCACCGGCTCGGCAGATGAGCCGCCGGCGGCGGTCGCGCTTCTAGCGATCCGTCCCGCCGTGCCGACGGACGAAGGCGCGCGCCCGCGGGAGGCAGCGCGCCGTAGCCGCGGAGGTGCGACGAGAACGGCGGCCGACCCGCGGTCCCCGACACGATCCGTGCTAGGCACGGTGCCAGCAGCGCCGCGGTGACTCGCCGGCTGGCGAGGTCGAAGAGGTACCAGAGGTGATCCGCGCAGAAGCCCGCCGCGCGGAGGCGCGTGAAGACCGGCAGACGGGCAGCCTGCCATCCCGGCGGCCTCGGTGAGCAGGTCCGAGAACGTGTCGTTCGTCGCCCGGCGATCTCAGCGCACTCGGGCGAGGGTGAGCGCACCGACGACCCCCATCGCCGCTGCCCAGCCGAAGCCGGCGGCGGGTGACACCGCGGCCCACAGCCAGCCGACGAGCGCGCTCGCGGTGAGGTCGCCGATGCCGTTGACGGCGGCGAGCGCGCCGAAGCCGGTGCCACGGAGCGTCTCGGGGAGCAGCTCCGCCGCGGCCGCCCCCTCGAGCACTTCCTCGGCCGAGGTCGCCAGCCCGGCGAGCACGAAGAGGCCGAGCAGCACGGCGAACGACGGGTGCGCCGGCGCGAGGAGGAAGCCCACGGCCATCAGCGCGAACGTCAGATAGCCGGCGACGAGCACGGGACGCGCGCCCACTCGGCCGGCGAGCGCGCCGATTCCGTACGCCGAGAGCGCGTGCACGAGGTTGTGGAACACGTAGAGCGCGATCGCTTCCTGCCCACGAGGCAACGGGCCGTGCGCGGGCAGGAGCTGCGTGGCGCGCAGGATGAGGAGCGAGCGCGCGAAGTCGCCGAGGCCAAAGAGCCCCACGGCGAGGAGGAAGCGGCGGAAGCGCGGCGGAAGCGCGGCGAGGCTCGCGCGGAACCGGAGCCGCGCCCGCCGCCGGCCGGCCTCGGGAGCGCTCGCGAACGCGAGCACGGAGAGGACGCCCGGCACGAGCGTGACGACGAACACCTCCCGATAGCCGAGCCCGCTCACCAGCGCGAGCGCGAACAGGGGCCCCACGACCGCGCCGGCGGTGTCCATCGCGCGGTGGAAGCCGAAGGCGCGACCGATCGCCTGCGGCGGGACCGCCTCGGCGAGCATCGCATCCCGTACCGGCCCTCTCGTTCCCCGGCCGATCCAGCCGAGCGCCCGGACGCCGAGCACCTGTAGCGGCGTCCAGGTGAGCGCGAAGCCCGCCATGCCGACGCCCGTGGCGGCGTAGCCGGCGACGGCGATCGGCTTTCGATGGCGAAGGCCGTCGCTGTACCATCCCGACAGGAGCTTCGCCCCGGTGGAGAGCGCGTCGGCGACGCCTTCGATGAGCCCGAGCGCGGCCGCGGATCCGCCGAGCGACACGAGGAAGAGCGGCAGGATCGCCGTCGCGGTTTCGTGGCCGGCGTCGGAGAGGAGGCTCGCGAGGCCGAAGGCGAGCACGCTGCGATTGAGCCAAACGGGGCGGCGGTCCGCGGCGACGCGCGCGGCGGGCTCAGCCATCGCCCGCCGCCCCGCGCAGGGCCTCGACCCGCGCCCGGAGCGCGCGCAGCCGCTCGATCTCCGCGCGCGCGGCCGCCTCGCCCCGGGCGCGCTGCGCACGCGCGCGCTCGAGCGCGCGCTCGGCGACCGCCTGGACGTCGCGCAGGTGGGCGCGGATCTCCGCCTCGAGTCGCTGGCGGCTGCGCTCGACCTGCTCGTCGAGGTCGTTCTTGACGCGGGCGGCGTTGGTGACGAGCAGCCGCTCGAGGTAGGCGCCCACCTCGCGGGCGACCGCGCGGCGGGCGCTGCCCGGCGGGCGCAGCGCGTCCACGAGCCAGCGCAGCGGCGAGCGGCCGGTGAGCCGCAGCATCTCCGTGTAGTAGAGCTGGCTCTTGACGCGGAAGCCGACCTCGCCCTCGATCCGCCGCGGCAGCCCATCCATCTCGGCGGCGCGCGCGACCCGTGCGAGGAACTCGTTGGCGAGGTCGACGAAGCGCTCGGCCGCCTTGCGGTAGCGCGCCTCGGCAGCGGGCTGCTCGTCGGCGCGCCACTGCTCGAGCGCCTCCCGGAAGTGGACTTGCGCCGTCTCGATCCCCCGCTGGCGCAGCGCCCCGCGCCCGAGGCCGCGGGCCTGGCTCAGCTCCTCGCCGAGGGCGGCGCGGGCGGCCGGGACTGCGCGGGCGAGGAAGCGCTCCTGCTGCTCGACCAGCGCCGCGTGCAGCCGCTGGCGCTCGGCCATCATCAGGTGGCGAAGATCGCCGAGGGAGCGCTCGGCCTCCTGCACGCAGCGGCGCAGCGCCTCGATCCGCCGCTCGGACTCCTCGAGCGGGCGCTCGAGGGCGCCGAGCGCCTCGTCGATCTCGCGCAGGAGCCGCCCGCCGAGCACGCGCAAGCCCCGCGCCTCGGCGCCGCGCACGAGCCGCTCGCGGGACGCGTCGCCGGCGACGGCGCGCAGCCGCTCGCACAGCGCCTCCCAGTCGCGCGGCGGCCCCGAGCCCGTGAGCCGCTCGGCCCCGCTCACCTCGTAGAGCGGCCCCACCGGCCGGCCGAGCCGGCGGGCGAGCACCTGCTCGCTGAAGGCGCGGGCCTCGGCCCGCTCGGCGTCGCCCAGGCGGTCGGCCTTGGTGAGCGCGAAGACGAGCACGTCGACCTGTGCCGCCACCTCCTCGACCAGCGCCAGCTCGTCGGCGGAGATCGGCGGGTCGGCGCCGAGCACGACCAGCGCCGCGTCGATCTGGGGTACGAAGGCCCGCGTCGCCTCGGTGTTGCCCGCGAACACCGAGCCGAGCCCCGGGGTGTCGACGAGGCACATGCCGCCGGCGAGCAGCGGGCTCGGCACGAAGACCTCCACCGCGGCGACCTGCTTCGCGTTCTCCGGATTCTCCTGCTCGGAGACGTACGCCGAGAGCGTCGCGGGATCGATCGGCTGCCACTCGCCGGTGGCGTGACGGACGCGGGCCGCGCGGACGGCCCCATGGCGCAGCACGGTCACGACCGCGGTGACGGGTGTCACGCCGGTGGGAAGAACCGAATCGCCCACGAGCGCATTGAGCAACGTCGACTTCCCGCGCTTGAACTGGCCGACGCAGGCGACGAAGAAGCGGCCTTCGTGCACACGCGCGGCGAGGGCGCGCGCTTCGGGCGCGAGCGCCTCGGCGCCGGCCTCCTCGGCCAAGGCCGCCAGGCGCGCCAGGGGCGAGTCCGGCGCCGGGGTTGCGGGCATCTCGGCTGGGGCTCCTACCACGGGATCCTCTCGCGGTAGGAGTCATCACCCCGGCTGCAACCCGGGGGGTTCGGGCGGACTCCATCGCCCGCAGGGCGTCTCGCGGCAGCTAACCGCGCGGCGCCCGCGGAGTCAAATGCCCGGTGTCGTTGACCGAGACCACGACGAAGCCGCCGGACCGGCGCTCGAAGACGCTGAGCGCGGCGTTGTCCTGCCCGATCCTCCAGACCGTGGCCAGCGGCAGGCCGAGCAGCGCCGCCAGCGCCGCCACGCGCCGGGCCTGCGCGCGGCCGGTCGCGTTGAGCGGCACGTCGGCGCGGCCGCGGAAGCGGAGCACGCGGTTCCACTCGGTTTCGCCGTGGCGGACGAAGAGAAAGCGCGTCACGTCCACGGGAGCGCGCTCCGGGTCTGCCAGTAGCGGTCGACGGGCTCGGCGAGCGCGCCGAGCGCGGCGAGCGTCGCGTCGTCGAGCGCGACGGCGAAGGCCCCCACATGCGAGGCGAGCTGGGCGGTGGTCGCCGCGCCCGAGAGCGCGACGTCGACGAAGGGGTGCGCGAGGACGAAGGCGAGCGCGAGCTGATCCACGCCCGCGCCGCGGGCGGCGGCGAGCGCGCCGAGCCGCTCGACGAGCGGCCGGTCCTCGGGCCGGGGATTGGCCGCGGCGAGCCGTCCGTTGGCGAGCACCTCCTTGGCGATCACCCCGAGGCCGGCAGCGTGCGCGGCGGCGAGAGGGCCGGCGAGCGAGGGCTCGAGGCAGTTAAAGGTCGCCTGCACCGCGTCGAACACGGGCTCGCCGTCGACGCAGGCCTCGAGCGCGCGGGCGAGCGTCGCGGCCGAGCCCGGGCCGCTCAGCGTGAGGCCGACCGCCCGGTAGGCGCCGCGCCGCCGAGCATCGGTGAGCGCGCGCAGCAGCGCCGGGTCGTCGAGGAGGCCGGACTCGAGGGTCGCGCTGTGCACCTGGTAGACGTCGAGCCACGGACCCAGAAGCCGGCGTGACTCCGCGAGCTGGGTCGTGAAGCGTGCGAGCGAGTGCTCCTTCTCCTCGTGCACCGGGGCGTCCACCCGCCACCCGGCCGTGTAGCGGTAGCCCCACTTGCTCCCGACCGTGAGGTCCGCCGGCGGCACCGCCTGCGCCGCGATCCAGCGGGCGAGAAACACCTCGGCCTCGCCGTAGCTGCGGGCGACGTCGACGTAACGCACGCCCGCGGCCCAGGCGGCGTCGAGAACCTCGGCCGTGCGCGCGTACATCGCCTCGCGCGTGCGCTCCGCCGGCAGGTCGCGGTCGCGGCCGAGCGTGATGTAGCCCGGGCGGCCGAGCGCCGCGAGCCCGAGCCCGAGGCGCGAGACGACGAGGCCGCGGCGGCCGAGCGCGCGCGTGGCGATCGAGGCGCTCACGCCGGGCTCCGCGTCGTGTGACGCGCCAGGTAGAGGAGCCCCACGCCGTCGAAGACCAGCTCGCGCGCGCGCTTGAGCAGCCAGAGCGTCACTCCCGCGGGCTCCGGGATGCCGAGGAAGGTGCACAGCGCGACGCCGCCCACCTCCTGTGTCCCGAGGCCGCCCGGAATGATGAGCGCCGTGGCACGGATCGGCTGCGAGAGCGCTTCGATGATGAGCGCGTCGCGCAGCGGGATCGCCGCGTCGATGAGCCGCATGATGAGGTAGACCTCGAGAACGCCGATGAGCCAGCCCGCGAGATGCCAGGCCGAGGCGCGCCAGAAGGTGGGGCCCTCGCGGTGGTAGAACCCGGCGAGCCGCTCGTCGACCGCCGCGGCGCGGTGGCGCAGCCAGGTGACGAAGCGCGCGCGCGGCATCAGGCGGTGCAGCCACCCCCACACGGTCTGCGCCGGCCGGCGGCGCTGGAGGTACATGAGACCGAAGGTGAAGCCGGTGAGCGTGAGCAGCAGGACCACCATCCAGGCCGCGCCGAGGGCGCGCAGCTCGAGGCGGTCGAAGAGCGCCGCGAGCCCGAGGATCACGAAGAAGCTCTGCGCGGTCGTGAGCGCGGTCTTCGAGATCATCACCGAGGCGAGACCGTCGGATCCGGAGACCCCCCACGCCCGCAGCAGGTAGACCTTCACGCCTTCGCCGCCCACCGCCGCCGCCGGCGTGATGCTGTTGACGCCTTCGCCGGCCATACGGACGAGGTAGAGGTGGTGCAGCGGCACCCGCGGGACGGCCGGGAGCGTGCACCGCCAGCCGCGCGCGTCGACGTAGGCGATCACGAGGTAGGGCAGGAGCACGAGCGGCCCCCGCGCGCCGAGCTCGCCGAGCCGGTCGACGATCGGGTCGAGCCCCGTGTGCCAGAGCAGGAGCGCCAGGAGCGCCGCTCCCACCAGCGCGGCCAGGGCGGTGCGGATCCAGGAGGGCCGGGGCCGCGCGGCGTCGGCCGCGGCGGCGCTAACCGGCCGTCCCTCCGCGGGTCGCCCCCCGCTCGGCGGCCTCCAGCACCTCGACGACGCGCAGCGAGCGGGCGCCGCTCGACAGCGGCTCCGCCCCGGTGCGCACGCACTCGGCGAAGTGCGCCGCGGCGAGCTCGAGCGGCTCGGCCGCGGCGGGCACCTCGACCGGCCGGCCCTCGAAGCGAGTGACCGGAATCACCGCCGCGCCTGCCGCCTCGGTGCGGTCGAGCGCGTAGTCGTAGAGCGTGAGCGCACGCTTCTGGAAGCGTCCCTCGTAGGCGAGCATGCGCTCGCGCCCGACGACGGTCACGCGGGCGGTCTTCTCGGGGTCGAGCCAGCTCAAGTAGACGTGCGCCGAGATCCCGCCGTCGAGCTCGAGATCGCACACGGTCATGTCCGCGATGCCGGACTGGAGGTGGCAGTGCTCGTGCAGGCGCACGTGGACCACCGGACGCGGCACCAGGTGGAGCAGGATCGACACGTCGTGCGGGGCGGAGTTCCACCACACGTTCGAGTCGCGCTTGATGCGTCCCATGCCGAGCCGCTCGAACGAGAGGTGCACGACGGCGCCGAGCGCGCCCGCGTCGATCAGCCGCTTCATCTCGCGCACGAGCGGGTCGTAGAGGAAGGTCTCGTCGACGAACAGGATGTGGCCCGCGGCGCGGGCGGCCTCCACGAGCTCGCGCCCCTCGGCGGCGGCGAGCGCGAGCGGCTTCTCGACCCAGACGTGCTTGCCCGCGCGCAGCGCGGCGAGCGCCATCGCGTGGTGGCGCGACGGCGGCGTCGCGAGCACGACCGCGTCGACGTCGCGCCGGGCGAGCAGCCCCGCGTAGTCGCCGGTCACCGACCGCTCGGGGTGCTCGGCCTTGAGCGCCGCCTGGCGCTCGGGATCAAGGTCGCAGAGATGCGTGACGTGCGCCGTCGGCAGGCGACCGAAGGTCCGAAGCAGGTTCCTCCCCCAGTAGCCGACGCCGACGAGGGCGATGTTCAGCCGGGACGTTTCCATGGTCGAGCACCCTCCGCACCCGGAACACTCCCTGCTCCCGGGCGCGTACGAAGCGGTGAACGTTGTGACGGACCGCGTACGCGACGGCGGCGAGCGCCGCCGCGAGCGCCGCCCCGACGGCGAGCGGCAGGCGTGCTGCGGGCGCGAGGCCCGCGCCGGCGAGCGCGGCGGCCGTGACGGCGGCACCGACGGCGACCGCGGCGCCGAGCGCGCGCACGAGCCGCGGGCCCGGGGGCGGGCGGCGAACCAGGAAAGGCAGCGACGGGAGGTCGCGCAGCACGACGAAGAGCCGGGAGAGGCCGTAGTGCGACGCCCCCGAGGCGCGCGGCCGATCCCGCGTGGTCACCTCGACGACCCGGCCGCCGTCGACGCCGAGGATGGCGGGGAGGAAGCGATTCATGCCGCGCGGGAGCTGCGCCCCTTCGAGCAGCGTGCGCCGGTAGGCCTTGAGCCCGCAGCCGCAGTCGTAAACCGGCACCCGCGTCACGCGGGCGATGAGCCAGTTGGCAGCTTTCGAGGGCAGCACCCGGGAGAAGAAGGGCTCCTCGCGCGCGAGCCGCCGCCCGCTCGCGGCATCGACCCCGTCACGGTCGAGGGCCGCGAGCAGCCGCGGGACGTCGTTCGGATCGTTCTGGCCGTCGCCGTCGAGGGTCACCACCACCGCCCCGCGCGCGTGGGCGAAGCCCGCCGAGAGCGCCGCGGCCTCGCCGAAGTTCCCGTCGAGGTCGACGATGCGGAGGTGCGGATCGTCGGCGGCGAGCGCGCACAGGCGCGAGAGGGTCGCGTCGGCGCTGCCGTCGTTGACGAACACCACCTCGTAGGGGCGGCCGATGCCGGCGGCCATGTGGGAGATCTCGGCGAAGAGGGATTCGACGTTGCCCTCCTCGTTGTAGACCGGCACGACGACCGAGAACGCCGGCGTGTCGGCGGGCAGCGTCACCGGAAGAAGCGTCCCACCGCGTCCACCACGCGCTCGACCTCGGCATCGCTGAGGTCGGGGTGGACGGGCAACGAGAGGATCTCGCGCGCCGCCTGCTCGACGCGCGGCAGGCTCGGGCCCGCGCCGTAGGCGTCGACCCAGGCCTGCTGGCGGTGGATCGGCGTCGGGTAGTGGATGCCCGTCTCGATCTCCTGCGCCGCGAGGTGGGCGCGCAGCGCGTCCCGCTCGGGGGTCCGCACGACGTACTGGTGGTAGACGTGCGTGCGGCGCGGATCGACGGGCGGCGTGACGACGAGCTCGCGCAGGCGCTCCGTGTAGTAGGCGGCGATCTCCGCCCGGCGCTGGTTGCGCGCGTCGAGCACCCGCAGCTTCACGCGCAGCAGCGCCGCCTGGATCTCGTCCAGGCGGCTGTTGCCGCCGTAGAACGCGTGCGTGTTCTTCTTCACCTGGCCGTGGGTGCCGAGATGGCGCACCCGCTCGGCGAGCGCGGCGTCGTTGGTGCTGACCATGCCGGCGTCGCCGTAGGCGGCGAGGTTCTTCACCACGCCCAGGCTGAAGGCTCCGGCGAGGCCGAAGGAGCCGACGCGCCGGCCGTCGAGCCGCGCGCCGTGCGCGTGCGAGCAGTCCTCGAGGACGGCAAGGCCGCGGGCGCGGGCGAAGCCCAGCACGGGCTTGAGGTCGACCGGGAAGCCGTAGAGATGGACGACGAGGACGGCGCGCGTGCGCGGCGTCGCACGGGCCTCGAGCTCCTCGGGATCGGGCCCGAGGTCGGAGAGGCGGACGTCGACGGGCACCGGCCGCACGCCGGCCTCGTAGAGCGCCTCGACCGCCGCCACGAAGGCGTTCGCCTGGATGAGCACCTCGTCGCCGGGCTCGAGACCCGCGGCTTGCACCACGAGCCGCAGCGCGTCCGTGCCCGAGCCGACGCCGCGGACGTGGCGCACCCCGAGGTATGCGGCCGCCTCGGCTTCGAAGGCGCGCACCTCCTCCCCGCCGAGGAGGTGCATGCGCGCGAGCACGTGCTCGCAGGCGGCGAGAATCTCGTGGCGGTGCGCGCGGAACTCGCGCGTGAGGTCCATCAAGGGCACGCGCTGGTGCGCCTCGGCCCGTGCTAGCGCCTCCATCGTCTGGCGACTCCTGCGAAAAATTTCGGGGATGCTACCGGTCACGAGGGGGGCGGCGCAAGTGGGCGCGCGCGAGCGATTGACTTTCCTGGACCGATCACCCAAAGGAACGCGGTGGCAGCGCGGCAGGGTGCCGTGGAGGCGGTCGCTGCGGTGACGGCGCGCGCGACGGCCGCGACGCCGGCGTCGGCGCACGTCCGCGCGGCCCTCGGGCTCGCGGCCGCCGTGGGCGGCCTGCTCGCCGTGCACCTCGAGCTGCCCGCGTTCTACGACAACGAGGGGCGCTACGCCGAGGTCGCGCGCCAGATCCTGCGCACCGGCGACTGGATCACCCCTCGCCTCGACGGGACCCTGTTCCTCAACAAGCCGCCGCTCGTCTACTGGCTCGCGGCCGTGGTCTTCCACCTCGCGGGAGGGCCCACGGAGTGGGCGCGCCTCGTCCCGCTCGCGGCGGCGGTTGCGACCATCGTCTTCACCTGCCGGCTCGGCGCGCGGCTGTGGGGCGAGGGCGCGGGGCTGCTCGCGGGAATGCTGCTCGCCACCACGCTCGGCTTCGGGCTCGAGGCGCGCACGCTGCGGCCCGACGCCATCCTGGTCGCGACCGTGACCGGGGCGTTGCTCTGCTGGCACCATGCCACGACGGCGACGGGCGGCCGGCGCACGCGCTGGCTCGTCGGGCTCTACGCCCTGCTCGCGGTGGGCGTGCTCGACAAGGGGCTCGTGCCGCTGGTGATCGCGGGGCTGCCGATCGGCGCGCTCACGCTGCGCGCGCGAGGCTGGCGCGGCGTCGCGCGGCTGCGGCCGGGGCTCGGGCTCCTCGTGCTCGCGGCGATCGTGCTGCCCTGGCATGTCGCGGTGGCGCTACGCCATCCGGGCTTCGCTTGGGACTACGTCGTCAACCAGCACCTCCTCTTCTTCTTCGACGCGAAGCTGCCGCGCGACTCGGAGGGCGATTCCCTGCCCTTCTTCTGGGGCGCGTTGCTCTTTCGCGCCGCGCCGTGGATCCTGCTCGTGCCGCTCACCGCCCGCGAGGCCCTCGCGGGCCTCGGCGCGCGCGCCCCGCGCGAGGCGCGTGCCTCGCTGCTCTGCTGGACGTGGGGCGGCGGGCTGATGCTCTTCTTCTCGCTCGCGCCGTCGCGCCTCGAGCACTACGGGCTGCCGGCGCTTCCCGCGGTCGCGCTGCTCGCCGCGCGCGGCTGGGAGCGCCTGCGGGCGGGGCACGTGGGCCGCGGGGTGTGGCTCGGGCTGGCCGCCGCGGGCGCGGCGGCGGCGGCGGCGGGCGCCGCCCTCCTCGCCGTGGGCGCGCGCCTGCTCGCGGGCGAATACTGGATCGGCGAGACGCCGGGGCTGGGGGGGCTGGTCGAGCCCGCCGGCCTCGTGCTCCTCGGCGCCGGTGCCGCCACCGCCGTCGCCGCGCTCGGCCGTCGGGCGTGGGGGGTGCTCGCAAGCCTCGCCGTCCTCGGCGCGGCGTTCACGGCGATCGTGCTGCGCGCCGAGGTGCTCGCGGAGCCGATCTTCTCGTGGCGGCCGGTGGCGCGCGCGCTCGCCGATCTTCCCGCGGACACGGAGGTGGTCTTCGAAGCGCCTCAGGAGTACCAGATCGTGGGCGGCCTCGCCTACTACGCGGATCGCCCGATCACGCTGCTCGCGGTGCCGGGCTTCGTGCCGCCGACGTACCTCGCCGGCGCGGTCGGGACGATGTTCCTGGCGCGCCCCGCGTTCGAGCGACGGTGGATGTCGGGCGCGCACGTCGCGCTGGTGAGCGACCCGCAGCAGCGTCGCGACCGCCCGGACGGGCTCGTGCCCGGCGGCTTCCGCGTCCATGCGCGCTTCGGTGACCGATGGGTGCTCACCAATTTCGCCGCCGCGCACTGATCGCCGCCGCGCTCGTCGGGGCGCTGCTGGCGGCGGGCGGCGCCCGGGCCGTCAGCATCATTCCCATCCCCGAGATCGTCACCGACCCGAACGAGGGCAACACCATCGGGCTCCTCGGCGTCGCGCTCTTCACCGACGATCAGGACCACATCCGCTACATGCTCGCCCCCGACGCCGCCTACAACAAGACCAAGGGCTTCTTCCCGACCTTCCGCTTCTTCGGCTACCCGACGGACACGCGCCGCTACTCGCTCGTGCTCGGGAAATCCACGACCCGGGACGAGGACTACGAGCTCACCTACGAGGACCGCGGGCTCTGGGACGGTCGCGCCTTCCTGCTCGCCTACGCGATGCACGAGCGGGACTCGACCGAGCGGTTCTACGGCTTCGGCAACCAGTCCCACCTCCTGTTCGAGTCGAACTACACGGACAACGACACGCTTGCCCAGGTGACCCCGGGAGTGTGGCTCCTGCCGAGCGTCAACCTCTCCTACCGCATGCGCATTCGCCGTTTCTCGGTCGAGCCGGGGCAGGTGAGCGGCATCCCTTTCATCGGCCGCGAGCACCCCGAGACCCGCAACCGGGGGCTGGAAGGCGGCGTGTACTGGGCCCACCAGGTGGCGCTCACCTACGACAGCCGCGACGACATCGACATCCCGACGCGCGGCGCCCTCGCGACCGCCTACACCGAGGCAGCCGACCGCCGGCTCGGCAGCTCGACGTCGTTCGTCAAGTTCGGCATGGAGTGGCGCGACTTCATCCCGCTGCGCCACGGCAACCCGATCCTCGCGCTGCGCCTGCTCGGCGACTACGTCAGCGGCAGCAAGGATACGCCGTTCTGGGAGATGAGCAGCCTCGGCGGCCGCCGCACGCTGCGCGCCTTCGGCGGCGACCGCTTCATCGACTTCAACCGCGCGCTCGGCGCGGCCGAGCTGCGCACGCGGGTCTGGCAGCGGCGGCTCTTCGGGGTCAACGCCGAGGTGGAGGTGGCGCCGTTCCTCGAGGCCGGGCAGGTCTTCCAGCACGTGACCGACTCGCCGGTCTCCAACCTGCACGTCGCCTACGGCTTGGGCTTCCGCGGCGTCGTGCGCCCCCAGGTCGTGGGCTTCGTCGACGTCGGCCGCGGGGCCGAGGGCACCGCGATCTTCACCGGCGTCAACTATCCCTTCTGATCCGGGGGAACGTCGAGCAGCAGGAGGCGCCCGCGGGCCGGCCGGCGCACGGCGCTCGCGGCGAGCGGCGCCGGGGGATCGGCGAGCCGCCGCCACTCGTCTTCCCACAGGAGCACGCGACGGGCGGTGGCGCCGCCGTCGGCCGGCCAGTGCCACAGCGGGCGTGGCGCGTAGAAGCGCAGCTCGGGATCGGGCGGGAACGAGGCGTAGAGCGGCGCGTCGGGCGGCACGAGGCGCGCGACCTCGGCCATGAAGGAAGCGAGGCTCCGGTCGCGGGCGATCGCGGGGTGGACGACGCCGTCGAAGACGACCGTCCAGGCGAGCGCGAGCCCGGCGACGAGCACGGCCACGCGGCGCCAGTGGGCGCGGCCGACCGCCCGGGCAATCGGCACGGCCGCGCCGGCGGTGCCCGCCCCCAGCGCCGCGAGCATCCCCCGGTGCGCGCGCGCCGCAGCGAGCAGCGCGGCGGCGGCCGCGGCGTCGTCGGGCCGCAGCCAGCGCCGCAGCGGGGCGGCGGGATCGAGCCCGGCGGCGTACGCGCCGGCGACCGCTGCCAGCAGCAGCGCCGCGGGCGCGTAGGCGCGCGCGAGCGCGCGCGCCGTGGTGGCGAGCCGTCCGCCGGCCGGCGGGTCGGCCACGCCGGCCCCGAGCAGCATCGCCACCGCGGGGAAGAGCGGCAGCAGGTAGACGCTGCGCTTGGCCGCGGCGAGCGCGAAGAAGCCGGTCCCGGCGAGCACCCAGGCGGCCGCGAGCGCGGCGGCGAGCGGCCGCGGCCGGCGCGCGAGCGGGACGGCCGCGAGTGGGAGCAGCGGCGTCCAGGGCAAAAGCCCGACCAGCCCGAGGCCGACGAGATATGCGGCGCCGTGCGCGTGCCCGGTCCCGGCGTCGGCCGTGTCGACGAAGCGCAGCAGGTTCTCGCGCGCGACCACGCGCAGGAAGGCGCCGCCCTCGGCCGCAAACGCGGCAGCGTACCAGGCGCCGGCCACCACCGCCGCCGCGGCGAGCACGCACGGCACGTGGAGCCGGATGGGCAGCCGCGCGTCGCGCCGGGCCGCGGCGAGCCCGGCGAATGCGAGGGCCGGGAGCACGAGTGCCACCGGCCCCTTGGCGAGCGTCCCGAGCGCCACACCGGCGGCCGCCGCTACGAAGAGCCCGCGCCGGCCTCCCGCGACCGCCGCCGCCCAGGCCGCGAACGCCAGCGCGAGCGCCGCCCCGAGCGTCATGTCGACGCGAGCGCTGGTGGCCGCGCGTGCCCACTCGAAGGAGGTGGCGAGCGCGAGCGCCGCCGGCAGCCCGGCGGCGGCCCCGAAGGCTCGCCGGGCGGCCGCCCAGGTCGCGAGCACCCCGGCGGTGCCGGCGAGCGCCGAGGGCAGCCGCAGCGCCCGCTCGGGCTCGGCCGGGAGCGCCCGCAGGCACGCCGCGGCGAGCCAGTAGTAGAGCGGCGGCTTGCGCGCCACCTCGCCCGCCGGCCGCTCGGGCACGAGCCAGCGGCCGCTCGCCAGCATCTCGCGCGCGACCAGCCCCTCGCGCGGCTCGCCGCGCGTGTAGAAGGGCGTCGTGCCCGTGCCGGCGAGGTAGAGCGCCGCGCACACGACGACGAGCCCGAGGGCCTCCCGCGCGGCGCGCATCCCGCACCGCATAGCCCCGGGCCTTCGCAATTGCACGCCCGGGCAAGCGCTGTTAGCGTGCGCCCGCGATGTCGGCGCCGGCGGCTGCGCACTACGACGCGCGTCTGGGCTACCAGACCCTCGACGCGCGTCGCTACGAGCGCCGCCGCTACGGGAGCCTCGTGCGGCGGCTCAACCTGCGGCTCCTCGAGCGGGCGCTCGGACGCGCGCTCGGCGGGGTGGCGCCGGGCGGTGTCGTCCTCGACGCGCCGTGCGGCACCGGTATCCTCACGGGCTTTCTCCGGGCGCGGGGGCTGCGGGTGGTCGGCGCCGACATCTCGCCGGCGATGCTCGCAGTGGCGCGCGAGCGCGGCGGGACCGTGGGCCACGTGCGCGCGGACCTGGAGGCCCCGCCGTGGCGGGGCGGCGGCTTCGCGGCGGTGATCTCGAGCCGCTTCCTCATGCACCTGCCGTCGGCGATCCGCCCGCGCGTGCTGGCGGGGCTCGCCTCGCTCGCGCGCGGCCCGCTCGTCGCCACCGTCTGCCACCCTTACACCGCCAAGAGCCTCGGTCGCGCGCTCCGCCGCGCGGTCGGGCTGCGCGCCAAGCAGAGCCCGCGGCTCACGCGGGCGGAGCTGGCCGACGAGGTGGCACGCGCCGGGCTCGTGCTCGAGCGCGTCGTGCCCGTGCTGCCGCTGCTGTCTGAGGTGTGGGTGGTGGTGATCCGCCATTCCGACTCGTGAGGAGCTGACATGCCGACCATCGAACGCATCCACGCGCGCGAGATCCTCGACTCGCGCGGCTTGCCGACCGTCGAGGCGACGGTCACCCTTGCCGGCGGTGCGATCGGGCACGCCGCGGTCCCCGCCGGCGCGTCGACCGGCGAGCGGGAGGCGGCCGAGCTGCGCGACGGCGACCCGCGCCGCTACCGGGGCAAGGGCGTGCTGCGCGCGGTCGCCAACGTCAACACGGTGCTCGCCCCGGCGCTCGCCGGCCTCGAGGCCGATCAGAACCTGATCGACGCCAAGCTGGTGGCGCTCGACGGCAGCGAGAACAAGGGCCGGCTCGGCGCCAACGCGCTGGTCGCGGTCTCGCTGGCGGCGGCGCGCGCCATCGCCGCGGCCGCGGGGCAGCCGCTCTACCGCGCGCTCGGGGGCGAGGCGGCGACGCGGCTCCCCGTGCCGCTCATGAACGTCATCAACGGCGGCCGGCACGCGAGCAACCCGCTCGACTTCCAGGAGTTCATGATCGCCCCGCACGGGGCGCCGAGCTTCCCCGAAGCGATCCGCTGGGGCGTCGAGGTCTACCACGCGCTGCGTGCGCGGCTCGACGCGCGCGGGCTCGGCACCGCGGTTGGCGACGAGGGCGGCTTCGCGCCCGCGCTGCGCGCCCACGAGGAGGCCCTCGACCTCCTGGTGGCGGCGATCGAGGAGGCGGGGCTCACCCCCGGACGGGACGTGGCGCTCGCGCTCGACCCCGCGGCGAGCGAGCTCGCCGAGGGCGACGGCTACGTCTTCCGCAAGGCCGGCGGCGCGCGCCACTCGTCCGACGATCTCATCGCGCTTTACGCGCGCTGGTGCGACGCCTACCCGATCGTGCTGATCGAGGACGGCCTCGGCGAGAACGACTGGGCGGGCTGGAAGCGGCTCACCGCGGCCCTCGGGGGGCGCATCGAGCTCGTCGGGGACGACATCTTCGTCACCAACGACGCGATCCTCGCCCGCGGCATCGCCGAGGGCGTCGCCAACGCGGTGCTGATCAAGGTGAACCAGATCGGCACGCTCACCGAGACGCGCGCGGCGATGGCGCGCGCCGCCCGCGCGGGCTACGGCGCGGTCGTGTCGCACCGCTCGGGCGAGACCGAGGACCCGTTCATCGCCGACCTGGCGGTGGCGACCGGCTGCGGGCAGATCAAGACCGGCGCCCCGTGCCGCTCCGAGCGCACCGCGAAGTACAACCGCCTGCTCGGCATCGCCGAGGAGCTCGGGCCGCGGGCGCGGTACGAGAGCCCGTTCGGCGGGCCTCACGCCCAGCGGATGCGGCGGTAGTCGAACTTGGCGCGCTCGACGGGGGCGATCTTCACCACCTCGAAGTACGGCGAGAGGTCGAAGTCGCGCGGGGTGATGAGCGTCTCGACCTGGCGGTGGAAGATCGCCGGATAGGGCGCCATCCGCCCGAGCAGCTCCGCCCAGCGCCGCCGCGGCCGCGGCTCGGGATCCGGGGTGAGCGCCGGGAGGATCGGGAAGCCCACGTTCTGGAAGGCCCGGGCGATCATGCTCGAGCAGATCACCTCGGTCGGGAGCCCGCTGCCGAAGCCGAGCGCGCGGCGGCGGAGCCGCCGTGGGATCAGGCTCACCGGGAAGAAGTAGCGAGCCAGGTCGACGACGTTCTGCACGTCGTAGCGGTGCCCGAGCTGCCCCAGGACCTCGTCGAGGATGCGCGCGAGGTCGTCGCGCCTGAGCCCGATCGGCCGGCAGACGCGCAGGTTGTAGCGCTCGTACTTGGCGAGCGGCGAGGCGGTGACCCCCTCTTCCATCAGCGCTTCGACGATCAGGTGCTCGGCGTCGGCGGCGTGGCGCTCGAGGAGCGCGGCGTGCCGCGCGGGCTTGCGCCGGACCAGCTCGTCGCCGATGTAGAGGACCGCATGCGACCACGTGCTCTGCGTGAGGTACTTGATGACCTGGCTCACCCGCTGCTCGCCGTCGACCAGGATCACGTCGCCCTTGCGCAGCGTGCGGCGCAGCGCCTCGAGATCGACGGGCAGGAGCAGGTCGTACTTCGCCCGGGGCTTGGTCAGCACCCGGGCCGCGACGTCGAAGAGCTTTCTGCGAGCCCAGCTCATCGAGACACCCCTCGATGACCGCCATCGTAGCGCGGCGGCGGCGCAGTGTGGAGCGCAAGCCGCACGGCATCCCGCCGCGCGCCCGCCTCTTCCGCCGCCGGCTGCTCGCCTGGTACCGCCGCCACCGCCGCGACCTTCCCTGGCGGGGGGCGGACGACCCCTACCACGTCCTGGTCTCGGAGGTGATGCTCCAGCAGACGCAGGTGGCGCGGGTGTGTGAGTTCTACCCCCGCTTCCTCGCGCGCTATCCCACCCTGGAGGATCTTGCCGCCGCCCCCTTCGACGCGGTGCGCGAGAGCTGGGACGGCCTCGGCTACTACGCCCGGGCGCGCAACCTCCACGCCGCCGCGCGCCACGTCGCCCGCGAGCGGGGCGGGGTCTTCCCCGAGCGGCCGGAGGAGCTGGCGCGCCTGCCCGGGGTCGGCCGCTACACCGCGGCCGCGGTGGCGAGCCTCGCCTTCGGGCAGGACGTCGCCACCGTGGACACCAACGTCGCCCGCGTGCTCGGCCGGGTCTTCCGGCTCCGCGGGGCGCGCGGGTCGGCCAGGCGGACCCGCCGGACGTGGGCGCTTGCCCAGGCGCTCGTGCCGCGGCGGCGGTCGTCGGACTGGAACCAGGCGCTGATGGACCTGGGCGCCACGGTCTGCACGGCGCGCGCGCCGCGCTGCCGCGCGTGCCCCGTGGCCGCCGTGTGTGGGTCGCGTCAGCCGCGGCGGAAGGGATCGACGGCGCGGACGGTGCCGTAGAGCCGGTCGTGCTGGAAGTCCTCGGAGACGAGCTCTTCCAGGCCGTAATGCTCGGCGTACGCCCAAAGGTGGGCGTCGAACCACGGGAGCTGATACGCCGCCGCGCCGCGCAGCGCGGTGCGTACACCGCCTCGTTCGGGTAGAGCAGCGTGAGCTGGGCCAACAGCCCCTCGGCTTCGCGCCGGGCTGCCGCCGGCTCGAGTAGCGGCGGCTCGCCGGCGATCGGGCGGGAGACGACCGCTCGATAGACGAGGACGTTCGTGTCAACGAGCGCGGCCACGCTCGTAGAGACCGGGGTCAGAGCAGGCCGGCGTGGGCGAGGTACTCGGCCACCAGCACGAGCCCCTTCGCCGCCCCCATGCGTGTGTTGTGCGAGAGCGCCACGTACTTGAGCCCACGGTGGAGCGCGGGCTCCGGGCGCAGCCGCCCGACGCTGGTCGCCATCCCGCCGTCGCGGTCGCGGTCGAGGCGGGGCTGGGGGCGGAACGGGTCGTCGTGGACGACGATCGGGTGCGCGGGCGCGCTCGGGAGGTCGAGGCCGGCGTAGTCGCCCCGGAACGCCCGCATCGCCGCGGCGGCCGCCGCGGGCTCGGCGGGGCGCGTCGTCTCGACGGTCACCGCGACCGTGTGCCCGTCGAGCACCGCCGCGCGCGTGCAGGTGGCGCCGACGGGCGCGGGATGCGGGACGATGCCGCCCTCGCCGAGGGTGCCGAGGATCTTGCCGGTCTCGGCGGCGACCTTCTCCTCCTCCTTCGGGATGTAGGGGACGAGGTTGTCGACGATGTCGAGCCCGATCACGCCCGGCGAGCGGCCCGCCCCGGAGAGGCCCTGCATCGTGGTCACCAGCACCCGTTCGATGCCGAACGCGTCGGCGAGCGGCTTGAGCGAGATCGCGAGCCCGACCACCGTGCAGTTCGACTGCGGCAGCACGAAGCCCTTCCAGCCCCGGCGCCGGCGCTGGTGCTCGATCAACGGGAGGTGGGCGGCGAGGTTCACGCCCGGAACCACGATGGGCACGTCGGGCTCGTAGCGGAAGGCCGCGGCGGTGCTCAGCACGGGCACCGCGGCGGCGCAGCGCGGCTCGAGCGCGCGCGCGGCATCGCTCTCGACCGCCGAGAGCACGAGGTCGACCCCGCCGGGATCGAAGCGCTCGCCGTCCTCGACGGGGAGATCGAGCACGGCCGCGGGCGGCTCCTCCCGGCAGAACCAGCGCCGAGCGCCGCTGCCGTCGCGGATGGCCTCGCGGTAGGGTCGGCCCGCCGAGCGGCTGGAGGCCGCCACCGCGGCCACCTCGAACCACGGGTGATCGGCGAGCGCGACGAGCGCCTGCTGTCCTGCGATTCCCGTGGCGCCGATCACCGCGACGCGCCGCTTGCGCATGGTCCCCGGAGTATCGAGGCGGCCGCGCGAGGAGTCAATCCGCCGGCGCGCCGGTGAGCCAGGCCCGCACGGGCTCGAACACGTCGCGGAGGGCGTTGCGGCCGACGAGCACGTCGAGGTGCCCGTAGCCCGGCAGCTCCCGGACCTCGGCGCCGGGGCCGCCCCACGCCCGTGCCGATGCCCGGACCCGCTCCACCCACGCCGGCCCCAGCCGCGTGCTCGCGAACGCGAGCACCGGCAGCGGGGTCCTCGGCGGCCGCGGCGGCGCGTCGTCGAGCGCCGCCCGCGGCCACCAGCGGTCCTCGCCGGCGAGCAGCCGAGCGAGGAGCTGCGGGTCGCTCGCGCCGTCGCGCGCCGCCGACAGCCCGCCCTGGCCGCCGAAGGTCGGCGACGTCCAGAGCACGTCGGCCAGCGCGGCGCCCGCGGACGGATAGCCGGGCAGCGGCGACGGCGCGGCAGGGTCGACCATGACGGCGGCGAGGAGCTCGCGGCGCGCGGGCCACGGGAGCCGGCCGGAGGCGACGTCGAGCGCGGGGCCGGAGCCGCGCGGCGCGCGCCCCGCGCCCGCCGCGGCGTCGAGGACGACGAGCCCCGCGGGCCTTTCCGCGGTCGCCACGCGGTAGGCGAGCGCGCCCCCGAAGCTGAATCCCGCGAGCACGATCGGCCCGGGCTCGGCCGCGCGGACGAAGGCCATCGCCCACCGGACGTCGTCGGCGAAGAGCTGCGCCGTCCAGTGGCCGAGGGCCTCGAGATCGGCGGGGGTGGCGTCGGCGGGCACGGCGTGCGTCCGGTAGTCGATCGCCCACGTGCGGATACCCGCCTGCGCGAGGTAGAGGCGCAGGTCGGCCCGCGCGTCGGTCGTGGGGACATCGCCGGTCATGTGCATGCCCGGGAGGTAGAGCACGAGCGGTCCCGTGCCGCCGCGGCACGCCGCGATGCGCCGCAGCCCGACGCGGTCGAACGCCCCGTCGGGCGGCCGCGCGCACGTCCACACGTCCTCGCAGAGCGCGAGGCCGCGGACCTCCCGCGTCGCCTGCACGTGGGTGCACGGGGCCGCGGTGGGCGCCGGCCGCGGCCGCCGGCAGCCGAGCGCCGCGAGCCCCGAGGCGAGGAGGAGGACCGCGATCGCGCGCATCGCTGCGCCTCTTCATCCGGTTTGCGCTCGCTCTGCAAGCGCGCCAGGATTCGCGCCGATGACGGACGACCTCCGCCGCGCCCGCCTCGAGAAGCTCGAGAAGCTGCGCGCGCTCGGCGTGCCGGCCTACGCCGAGCGCTTCGACTGCACGCACGTCCTCGCCGACGCCATGCGCCTTCCCGACGGTGCCGCGGTGCGGGTGGCAGGGCGCCTGCTCACGCTGCGCAGCTTCGGCAGGCTCGCGTTCGCCCACGTGATGGACCGCTCGGGCCGCGCGCAGGTGAGCTTCGAGCGCGGGGTCCTCTCCGCGCAGGACGACGCGGTGGTGCGGCTGCTCGACCTAGGCGACTTCGTCGGCATCGAGGGCGAGCTGTGGACGACGCAGAAGGGCGAGCGGACGGTCCGCACCCGCCGGCTCTCGTTTCTCGCCAAGAGCCTGCGGCCGCTGCCCGAGAAGTGGCACGGGCTCAAGGACCACGAGCTGCGCTACCGGCGGCGCTACCTCGACCTGATCGCGAACCCGGACACCCGCGACCGCTTCACGCTGCGCTCGCGGGTGATCCGCCTGGTGCGGGCCTTCCTCGACGCCCGCGGGTTCCTCGAGGTGGAGACGCCGATCCTCCAGGCGGCCGCGTCGGGCGCCGCGGCGCGGCCGTTCGTCACCCGCCACGAGGCGCTCGACCGCCCGCTCTACCTGCGCATCTCGCCGGAGACGTACCTCAAGCGCCTCGTGGTCGGCGGCCTCGAGCGCGTCTACGAGATCGGCAAGAACTTCCGCAACGAGGGCATGGATCCGTCGCACCTCCAGGAGTTCACCATGCTCGAGTGGTATGCGGCCTACTGGAGCTACCGCGAAAACATGACGCTGGTGCGCGAGCTGATCCAGCACGTGGTGCGCGAGGTGACCGGCGGCACCCGCGTCGAGTGCGCGGGCGTCCCGATCGAGCTCGGCGGCGACTGGCCGGAGGTGTCGTTCACCGACGCCGTGCGCGAGCGCGCGGGCGTCGACTTGGCGGCGCTCGACACGTGGGAGAAGCTCGCGCCCGTCGCCCGCGCGCGCGGCCTGGATCCCGACCAGCTTCCCTCGTACCCCGCGCTCGTCGACGGCCTCTACAAGCGCGCCGTGCGCCCGCACCTCGTCGGGCCGGTGTTCCTCGTCCACCACCCCGCCGAGCTGGTTCCTCTCGCACGGCGCAGCAGCGCGAATCCCCGCGTGCTCGACATGTTCCAGGTGGTCGTCAACTCCTGGGAGATCGTGAAGGCCTACTCGGAGCTGATCGACCCGGTCGAGCAACGCGCGCGCATGCTCGAGCAGCAGGCCTACCGCGAGCGGGGCGACGCCGAGACCATGATGATGGAGGACGACTACATCGAGTGCATGGAGTACGGCATGCCGCCCAACTCGGGCCTCGGGCTGGGGATCGATCGTCTGGTCGCGCTGCTCGCCGGCGCCGAGTCGTTGCGCGACGTCGTCCTGTTTCCGGCGATGCGCGACGAGGGGTAGGGGCCATGTACTACCGTGCCGCACATGGGCACCATCGGCGTCAGGCAGCTTCAGTAGAACGCCGCGATGGCAGTCGAGCGAGTCCGGCTCGGCGAGAGCATCGAAGTGACCGTTCGGGGTCGTCCGGCGGCGAGACTGGTTGCCTCCTTCATCGCGCCCGAGCTGACGGCCCTGGTGACCTACGACGAGCGAATGGCCGAAGCCGCCGCGCTTCTCGGCTTCCCGGTCGTATCGCCGGCTTGATCGCTCGCCCGTTCGTGATGTGTCCCGAGGAGACCGCCGCCGACGTGCCGCCCGTGCCGGCTACCCCTCCGCCCGCAGGAACTCGATGAACTTCTCCGCCGCCGGCGAGAAGTGCTTGCCCTGGCGGTGGATGATGCCGAGCGGGCGCAGGAAGGTCTCGTCGGAGATGTGGACCATCGCGAGCGCCTTGCTGCGCAGCTCGGGCTTCACCACCGGCTCGGGCAGCAGCGCCACCCCCCGCCCGATCTCGACCACCCGCTTGATGGTCTCGATGTTGTCGAGGTCCATCACGTAGCGGACCTCGACGTCGTTGCGCCGCAGGATGCGGTCGGTCTCCTTGCGGGTGGGGATGTCGCGCTCGAACCCCACCATCGCCTCGCCGGCGAGCTTCTTGATCGACACCTGGCGGTGGCGGGCGAGCGGGTGCGCCGGCGGGCACACGAGCACCAGCCGGTCCTGCCGGAAGGGCAGGAGCGTGATCTGGGGGCGGCGGCTCGGGTAGGCGACGATCCCGAGGTCGACGTTGCCCTTGAGGGCGTCCTCGTAGATCTTGCTCGAGCGGCTGTACTCGAGGTGGAGGTGCACCTGGGGATAGGCCTTCAAGTAGCGCTTGATCGGCCGCGACAGCTCGTAGAGGCCGATCGAGTGCACGGTGGCCACGCGCACGGTCCCGGCGACCACCTGCGTGAGCGCTTGCAGCCGCGCCTCCATCTCCCGGTAGCGGTGCACGATGTCCCGGCTCACCTGGTAGAAGATCTCGCCGGCGGGGGTGAGCTGGACGTTGCCGCGCGTGCGCTCGAGCAGGCGATGGCCGTAGCGCTCCTCGAGCATGCGAATCTGTTGACTCACCGCCGACTGCGTGACGAAATTCTGCGATGCGGCGGTGGAGAAGCTCCGCGTCTCGACGATGTCGCAGAAGACTTTGAGGGTCTCGAGGTGCATGGCTAATGTGTCGGCTCCTGTACCGTGAGTGCGTCTTATCCTTATATTGGCGGCCTCCCGCGCTGGCAACGGGGAGGCGGTGGAGGGCCCCATGATCTCCGGCGGCGACGTCGACTACTACGGCCTCGACGAGCTCCTCGGCGAGGAGGAGCGCCTCACGCGCGCGAGCGTGCGCAGCTTCGTCGAGCGCGAGGCGGCCCCCGTCATCGCGGCCTGCCACGCCCGCGAGGAGTTCCCCCGCCGGCTCATCCCGCGCATGGCGGAGCTCGGACTCTTCGGGGCGCACCTGAAGGGCTACGGCTGTGCCGGGATGTCGGCCGTCGCCTACGGGCTCGCCTGCCAGGAGCTCGAGGCCTGCGACTCGGGGCTGCGCTCGATGGTCTCGGTGCAGGGCTCGCTCGCGATGTACGCCATCCACCGCTGGGGCAGCGAGGAGCAGAAGCGGCGGTGGCTGCCGCCGATGGCCGCGGGGCGCACGATCGGCTGCTTCGGTCTCACCGAGCCCGACCACGGCTCGGACCCCGGTGGGATGGAGACGCGCGCCCGGCGCGACGGGGCGGGCTGGGTGCTCACCGGGACGAAGCGCTGGATCACCAACGGCTCGATCGCCGGCGTCGCCGTGGTCTGGGCGAAGGACGAGGAGGGGGTGGTGCGCGGCTTCCTCGTCGAGGCGGGCACGCCCGGCTTCTCGGCCCGCGACATCAAGGGGAAGTTCTCCCTGCGCGCCTCGATCACCTCCGAGCTGCTGCTCGAGGACGTGCGCGTGCCGGCCGAGAGCCTGCTCCCCGAGGCGCGCGGCCTCTCCGGGCCGTTCTCGTGCCTCAACCAGGCGCGCTACGGCATCGTCTGGGGCGCGCTCGGCGCCGCGCGGACCTGCTATCTCACCGCGCTCGGCTACGCGCGCGAGCGCACGCAGTTCGACCGCCCGCTGGCCGGGTTCCAGCTCGTGCAGCAGAAGCTCGTCGACATGCTCTCGGAGATCACCAAGGCGCAGCTCCTCGCCTGGCGCCTCGGGCGCCTCAAGGACGCCGGGACGGCACGCCCCGAGCAGGTCTCCCTCGCCAAGCGCAACAACGTGCAGATCGCCCTCGACGTCGCGCGGCTCGCGCGCGACGTGCTGGGCGCGAACGGCATCGTCGACGAGTATCCCGTGATCCGCCACGTGCTCAACCTCGAAACCGTCAACACCTACGAAGGCACGCACGACATGCACACGCTGATCGTCGGCCGCGACATCACCGGCATCGACGCCGTGCGGTGAGGGGATGGCCGCCGGGCTCTGGACGGAGGCCGGGCGGCTGGCGTATCGGGGTCGACATGGACCTCGACGGCAAAGTCGCGCTGGTCACCGGCGCGGCGCGCGGGATCGGGCGCGGCATCGCGCTCGCGCTCGCACGCGCCGGCTGCGACGTGGCGGTCTCCGACGTCGCGCGACCGGGCGACGGCGTCACGCCCTACGCGCTCGGCACGCCCGGCGACCTCGAGGAGACGCGCCGCGCGGTCGCGGCGTGCGGCCGCCGCAGCCTCGCCGTGCCCGCCGACGTGACGGTCAAGGCGGAGGTCGAGGCGCTCGTGGCGGCGGTGGAGGCCCGGCTCGGCGGCCTCGACGTGCTGGTCGCCAACGCCGGCATCGTCGGCGCGGGCGCGGTCGCGAGCACGCCGGAGGCGCTCTGGGACCGCATCTTCGCGGTGAACGTGAAGGGCGTCTTCCTGTGCGCGCAGGCGGCGATCCCGGGGCTCACGCGCCACGGCGCCGGGCGGATCGTGACCATCGCGTCGATCGCCGGCAAGACCGGCAGGGCGGGGCTCGCGGCGTACTGCGCGTCGAAGGCGGCGGTGATTTCGCTCACGCAGGCGCTCGCCGAGGAGCTCGGGCCGGCCGGCGTCACGGTGAACGCGGTTTGCCCGGGCTTCGTCGACACCGCGATGTTCGCCGAGGTGCTCAACCCCATGCTCGCCCCGATCCTCGGCGTGCCCGAGGCGGAGGTCTTCGAGCACTTCGTCGGGCGCGCGACCCACCTCCGGCGCGCGCAGACGCCCGCGGACGTCGGCGAGGCGGTGGTCTACCTCTGCCGCGCGGAGAACGTGACCGGCGTCGCGCTCAACGTCGCAGGCGGCGCCGAGGTCCACTGAGCCGTCGTGCGCGCGCTCGTCTGGGGGGCGGTTGCGCTCGCGGGCGCCTACGCGGTCGCCGTGCTCGCGGTCCTGCACGGCGAGACCGTGAACGCGGCGTGGTTCGTGGTGGCGGCGGCCGCCGTCTACGCGATCGCCTACCGGTTCTACGGCGCCTTTCTCGCGGCGCGGCTCTTCGCGCTCGACGCGCGCCGCCCGACCCCCGCCGTCCGCCACGACGACGGGCGGGACTTCGTGCCCACCAACCGCTGGGTGGTCTTCGGCCACCACTTCGCGGCGATCGCCGGTCCCGGGCCGCTCATCGGGCCGACGCTCGCGGCGCAGTTCGGCTACCTGCCGGGCACGCTCTGGATCCTCGTCGGCGTCGTGCTCGGCGGTGCGGTGCAGGATTTCTGCATCCTTTGCGGGAGCCTCCGGCGCGAGGGCCGCTCGCTCGGCCGGATGGCGCACGACGAGATCGGCCCGGTCGGGGGCGTCGCGGCGCAGGTCGGCGTGTTCGCGATCATGATCATCCTGATCGCGGTGCTCGCGCTGGTCGTGGTGAACGCGCTCCGCCAGAGCCCGTGGGGCACGTTCACCGTGGGCGCGACGATCCCGATCGCGATGCTGATGGGCTGGTACATGAAGGCGCTGCGCCCACACGACGTCGCCGGCGCCACGGCGCTCGGCCTCGTGCTGCTCGCCGCCGCGCTCCTCGGCGGCCGCTGGGTGGACCAGCACCCGGCGCTCGCCGGCGCCTTCACGCTCTCGGGCCCGGCGCTCGCGTGGGCGATCATCCTCTACGGCTTCGCGGCCTCCGTCGTGCCCGTGTGGCTCCTGCTCGCCCCGCGCGACTACCTCTCGACGTTCGTCAAGCTCGGCACGATCGGCGCGCTGGCGCTCGGCATCACGGTGATGCGGCCCGAGGTGCACCTGCCCGCGGTCACCCGCTTCGTCGACGGCACGGGCCCGATCTTTTCGGGCAAGGTCTTCCCCTTCTGCTTCATCACCATCGCCTGCGGCGCGATCTCCGGCTTCCACTCGCTCATCTCCTCGGGCACGACGCCGAAGCTGCTGCGCGAGGAGACCGACGCGCCGATGATCGGCTACGGCTGCATGCTGCTCGAGTCCTTCGTGGCGATCATGGCGATGATCGCGGCGGCGGCGCTCTCCCCCGGCGTGTACTTCGCGATCAACAGCCCCGCGGGCGTGGTCGGCGCCGACCCGGCCGTCGCCAGCGCCACGATCACCGCCTGGGGCTTCGCGGTCACGCCCGCGGAGATGGCGGCGCTCGCCCGGCAGGTCGGCGAGCGCAGTCTCCTCGCCCGCACCGGCGGCGCGCCGAGCCTCGCCGTCGGCATGGCGCACATCTTCGCCCGCACGCTCGGCGGCAGCGCGCTCGCGCTCTGGTACCACTTCGCGATCATGTTCGAGGCGCTCTTCATCCTCACCACGCTCGACGCCGGCACGCGCGTCGGACGCTACATGCTCCAAGATCTCCTCGGGAGCCTCTGGGCGCCGCTCGCACGCCCGAGCTGGTATCCCGGGGTGGTGCTCGCCAGCACGGCCGTCGTGGGCGCCTGGGGGTACTTCCTTTACCAGGGCGTGATCGATCCCCTCGGTGGCATCAACATCCTCTGGCCGCTCTTCGGGATCGCGAACCAGCTCCTCGCCGCGATCGCGCTCACGGTCGCGACCACGTTTCTCATCCGCGAGGGCCGTGCGCGCTACGCCTGGACGACGATCCTGCCGCTCGCCTGGCTGCTGGCGATCACGCTCAGCGCCGGCTGGCAGAAGGTGCTCTCGCCCGATCCCGCGATCGGCTTCCTCGCCCAGGCCGAGCGGCTCGCGCATACCGCCGCCGCCGGCGGCCTTTCGGCCGCGGCCGCCGCGCGGCTCGAGGCGCAGGTCGTGAACCTGCGCATCGACGCCGCGCTGGCGGCGCTGTTCATGGGGCTCGTGGTGCTCATCGTGGGCGAAGCGGCGCGCGTCTGGTATCGGACGCTGCGCGGGCCGCAGGCGGCCGGTCGCGTGCTGTCCGCCGCTGCGGGAGGAGGCTGAGACGGCGCTCACGACGGTCACGCTCACGGAGATCGAGCGCGTCTTCGCGGTCCTCGATCGCCTCGGGATCTCCCGCGAGGCGGTGATCATCCCGCTGCGCCCCGCGCACCCCGGCGGGGCGCGGCTGCTCGAGACGGGCCGGAACAAGGGCAAGCTCGAGATCACCGTCGAGTCGGAGACCCCGCTCGACGACTGGCTGGTCGAGCTGGAGGCGCGGCTGCGCGAGCTGCCGGCCGGCAGCGGCTTTCACGCTCGCCCCCCGGTGCGCTAAGAACGGAAGATCCCCGTCTTCCGGAGGTGCATCATGGCCGTGACCGTCAAGCGCATCGGCCTCTGGCGCTGCGAGGTCCCGAACGAGCCCGGGGCGCTCGCGCGCACGCTCGAGCCCCTGGCCGCGGCGCGCGTGGGGCTGCGGGTCGTCATGGGCTACCGCTTCCCCGAGCATCAGGAGCGGGCCGCCATCGAGGTCTACCCGATCGCCGGCGCGCGGGCGACCGCCGCCGCGCAGGCCGCCGGCCTCGCCGCCGCGGATGCCGCCTGCCTGCTCGTCGAGGGCGACGACCGCCCCGGGCTCGGCGCGCGCATCGGCCGCGCGCTCGCCGACGGCGGCCTCAACGTCGCGTTCCTCATCGCCCAGGTGGTCGGCCGGCGCTTCGCGGCCGTGATCGGCTTCGCCGATGCCGCGGCCGCCGACGCGGCCGCCCCTCTGGTCAAGGCGGCGTGCAAGGCGCCGGCCAAGCCCAGGCGCAAGCCGGCGCGCCGCCGGCGGCGCTGAGGCCGCTCAGGCCCCGCGGCGGGCGAGCAGCGCGACCACGTTGCGCACGAGCCGCATGCCGAGATCGTCGTCGAGCGTGAGGATCGACTCGGGGTGGAACTGGACCGCGGCGAGCGGGAGCGTGCGGTGCTCGACCGCCATCACCACTCCATCCTCGCTCTCGGCCGTGACCTCGAGGTCGGCGGGCAGCGTCTCGCGCCGCGCGTAGAGCGAGTGGTAGCGGCCGGCGCGGAACTCCGCTGGCAGCCCCGCGAAGAGCCGTCCGCCCAGCACGCGGATGCGCGAGGACTTGCCGTGCATCGGGTAGTCGAGGACGTCGAGTCTCCCCCCCAGGTGCTCGACGAGGCCCTGGAGGCCCAGGCAGACGCCGAAGGCCGGTAGCTCACGGGCGCGTAGCGCCGCGAGCGTGCCGGAGACGTCGAAGTCGCGCGGCGTTCCCGGGCCGGGCGAGAGCACGACCAGGTCGGGCCGCAGCCGGTCGAGCTCCTCGTGCGGGAATCCTGCGCGTAGGGTCGCCACTTCGGCGCCGGTCTGCCGGAGGTAGTTGGCGAGCGTGTGCACGAAGGAGTCCTGGTGGTCGACGAGCAGGATACGCCGGCCGGCCCCGGGCCGCGGCGGCGGGGCGGCCGCGGCGAGCGGCACGCCACGCGCGCGGCGGATCGCGTCGAGCAGCGCCGCGGCCTTGGTGTGCGTCTCGCGCTCCTCGGCGTCGGGGTCGGAGTCGTAGAGCAGCGTGGCGCCGACGCGCACCTCGGCGACGCCCTCGCGCACGCGGATCGTGCGCAGCGTGAGGCCGGTGTTCATGTTGCCGTCGAAGCCGACGAGCCCGACCGCTCCGCCGTACCACGCGCGCGGGCCGCGCTCGTGGTCCTCGATGAACTGCATCGCCCACGCCTTGGGCGCCCCGGTGACCGTCACCGCCCAGGCGTGCGCGAGGAACGCATCGAGCGCGTCGAAGCCCGCACGCAGCCGGCCCTCCACGTGGTCGACCGTGTGGATCAGCCGCGAGTACATCTCGATCTGCCGGCGCCCGATGACGCGCACGCTGCCCGGCACGCAGATGCGCGATTTGTCGTTGCGATCGACGTCGGTGCACATGGTGAGCTCGGACTCGTCCTTGGCCGAGCTCAGCAGCTCGAGGATGCGCGCGGCGTCGCTGATCGCGTCGGCGCCGCGGGCGATGGTGCCCGAGATCGGACACGTCTCGACCCGGTCGCCCTCCACGCGCACGTACATCTCGGGCGACGCGCCGACGAGGTATTCGCCCGCACCCAGGTTGACGAGGAAGCCGTAGGGCGAGGGGTTGCGCTCGCGCAGCCGGCGGAAGAGCTCCGCGGGCGGCGCCGGGCAGGGCTCGAAGAAGGTCTGGCTGGGCACGACCTCGAACAGGTCGCCGCGCTTGAAGGCCGCGCGCGCGGTGCGCACCAGCTCGGCGTACTCACCCGGCGCGTGGTCGTGCGGCCGCTCGACGGCTGTCGCGCCGGCGAAGGCCAGGCTGCGGCCGTCGCGCGGCAGGCCGGCCGTAGCGGCGCCCCCCACCGTGAACTCGTAGCGGCGGCGGCTCGCGCGCTCGCGGCGGTGGTCGACGACCGTGATCTCGTCGGGGAGGTAGAGCACGAGGTCGCGCTGCTCGGCCGGGCGCGAGTGGCCGAGCCGCACCGGCTCGAACTGGAACGCGAGGTCGTAGCCGAAGGCACCATAGAGCCCGAGGTGCGGGTCCTCGGCGCTGGCGAAGAGGTCGATCAGGGCGCGCAGCACCGAGAACACCGACGGCTGGCGGCTGCGCTCCTCCTCGGCGAACCGGCCCGCGGGCGCGTGCACGGCGCCCGCGAGCGCGCCGTCCTCGCGGGCGAGCGACGCGACGGCGCCGAGCGGCTCGAGCGCCGCGGCGATCGCCGGCAGGAGCACGCGCCCGCGGGCGTTGAGCGCCTCGACGCGGAACCCGCGCCCGCGGGCGACCAGCGCCAGCGGCGGATCGGCGAAGCCCAGGTCCCAGCGGGTGTAGCGGCCCGGGTACTCGTAGCTCGAGGCCAGCAGCACGCCCCGGCGCGCGTCGAGCGCGCCCAGGACGGGCTCGATGGCGCCGTCGACCGAAATCTCGTCGATCGTGCGCTCGACCCCGATGCCGCCGCGGGTCGTGTATCGGTCGCTCATGGCCTGCTCCTCATCCGGGGAGCGGCCCTCCACCCAGGCGACCGTCGGGCAAAAACGAAGCCGCCTGGCGAAGGCGGCTCCTCGTGCTGCGGTCGAATGTGACGCGCGTCCGGGCCGCCTAGCGGGGCGGCCACCACCACTGCCGGATCGACGTCACGGCGGCGAGCCTGCCACGGGCACGGCGTCGGGTCAAGCCGCGATTCCCAGGCGGGCGCCGGGCGTGCTATCCGCCGCGGCATGTCCTACGCGGGCGACCGGGTGATCCACGACGCGGACTCGCACGTGATGGAGACCCCGCACTGGCTCCTCCCCTACGCCGACCCGCCCGTGCGGGAGCGCATGAAGCCGCTCTTCCTCTCGGCGGTGAAGCCCGGGGAGGAGACCTTCATCGACTTCGAGCGCCGCCGCCACGCCGACCCGGCCGAGCGTCCCGCGCTCGAGGCCGAGATCATGCTGCGTAAGAACTGGAGCGCGCTCGGCTCGTTCGTCGCCGAGGATCGCCCCCGGGCGCTCGACCTCCTCGGGTTCCGCAGCCAGCTCGTCTTCAACACGTTCCTGAGCGAGTACCTCAACACGGCCGAGCACGGCGCCGACGTCGACTTCGCCTACGGCCTTGCCCGCGCCCACAACCGCGCGATCACGGACTTCTGCCGCGCCGACCGCCGGCTGCTCGCGGTGGGCTACGTGCCGCTCGCCGACTTCGGCCGCGCGCGGGCCATGGCCGAGGAGGCGATCGCGCTCGGCGCCAAGGCCTTGCTCGTGCCGTCGGCCTGCCCGGCCGCGCACTCGCCGAGCCACACGGGCCTCTTCCCGGTGTGGGCGATCGCCGAGGAGGCCGGCCTGCCGGTCGTCTTCCACGTGGGCGGCGGCGGGCAGCTCCTCTCACCCAAGTACTTCGTGAACGGGCTTCCGCCGGTGCCGGACTTCCACGGCGGCGCGGAGAACTTTCGCTCCGTGTCCTTCATGGCGATCCCGTTCCCGCCGATGCAGACGCTCGCCACCCTGATCTTCGACGGGGTCCTCGACCGCTTCCCGCGGCTCAAGCTCGGGGTGATCGAGCAGGGCGCGGTGTGGCTGCCGAGCTGGATGCGCCAGCTCGACACGGCGCTCGAGGCCTTCGCCCGCGGCGAGGAGCGGCTTCGGCGGCTGGCGCTGCGCCCGAGCGAGTACGTGCGCCGCCAGATCCGCGTGACGCCGTATCCCGCCGAGCCGGTCGGCTGGATCGTCGAGCAGGCGGGCGAGGAGGTGTGCATGTTCTCGTCCGACTGGCCGCACGTGGAGGGCGGGCGGAACCCGATCAGACGCTTCGAGGCGAGCACGGCGGGGCTACCGGAGAAGGCCGTGCGGCGGTTCTGGGCGGAGAACTTCGTGGATCTGATGGGGCGGGGGCTCGCGGGGGTGGATTCTCCCTCGTGAGCGCGCCGCCGGCGGTCTGGTCGCGGATCTCGAGGCGTTCGTCGCGGTGCCCTACTCCTCAATCAGCACCAGCGTCCCCACCGGCACCATGTCGGCCAGCTCCTCGATGTCGTGGTTCGAGAGCGAGATGCAGCCGAAGGTCCAGTCCTCGCCGCGCCGGTTGGCCTCCGGCCGGTCGGTGCCGTGGATGCCGACCGCGCCGCCCACGCCGGCATAGCCGTCGCCGCGGCGGGGAATGCGATCGGCCTCCATCGCGAGCCAGTACTGGTGGAGGTCCTGAAGGTTCGGGTAGTCGAGCAGCAGGAAGCGGTCCCAGCGCGGGTGCGGCCGGCTGTCGACGATCATGTAGAGGCCGGTCGGCGTGCGGAGGTCGCCCTCGTAGAGCTTCTTGCCCGCGCCGCCGAGCCCGAAGACCGCCGGGAAGCTCTCGATCCGCACCCCGTGGCGGTAGACGTCGAGCGTCCGGCACGACTTGCGGACCACGACGAACCACGGCTCGTCGGCGGCCCACGCGAGCTGCGCGTCGTCGTCGACCGGCGCGGGCGCGCCGCCGGCCACCGACGGCGGCGGCGCGCTGGTGCGGTGACGCACTTCGCAGCCCGTGAGCGCGAGCGCCGCCACGAGCCCGAATCCCACCCCGACCGTCCACCTTGCGCGCACCTGCATGACCTCCCCCACGGGATTGTCGGCAAAACCGGCACGAGGTTCAAGGAATCCGCGCGTCGGCTGCAATGCGCCGGCGGATGTGGTACGCGGCGCGACCATGCCCGAGGCCCGTCCCCTGGGCGCGATCGTGCTGGCCGCCGGGCTCGGCACCCGCATGCGCTCGGCCGAGGCCAAGGTGCTGCATCGGCTCGGCGGCCGGCCGCTGATCGCCTGGCCGCTGGCGGCGCTCGGCGGGCTCGGCATGCGCCGGACGGTGGTCGTCGTGGGGCACCAGGCGGACGCGGTGCGGCGGGCGGCGGAGGCCGCTCTCCCCGGCGTCGAGACCGTGCTCCAGGCCGAGCAGCGGGGCACCGGGGACGCCGTGCGCTGCGCCGCAGGGGCGTTCGCCGGCTTCGGCGGCGACGTGCTCATCCTCTACGGCGACGTGCCCCGCATCTCCGCGGCGACGCTGCGCGCGCTGGTCGGCGCCCACCGGGGGGCCGGGGCGGCGCTTTCCTTGCTCACCGTCGGCTTTGAAGACCCGAGCGGCTATGGCAGGATCGTTCGTGACGCCGCCGGCCGGGTGACGCGGATCGTCGAGGAGCGTGACGCGAGCCCGGAGGAGCGGCGGATCACGGAGATCAACCCGGGCTTCTACTGTGTCGACGCCGCCTGTCTCGCGCCGCTGCTCGCCGGGCTGCGGTCCGACAACGCCCAGGGAGAGTACTACCTGACGGACCTGGTCGCGCTGGCCGCGCGTGCCGGACACCGCATCGCGACGGTGCCGGTCGAGCGACCCGCGGAGGTGGCCGGCGTCAATACCCGCACGGAGCTCGCGAGGATGGAAGCGCTCGTCAAGTCGGAGCAGGTGGCGCGCTGGCTCGAAGCCGGCGTGACCTTCGAGGATCCCGCCACGGCCTACGTCGGGCCCGAGGTGACCATTGGTCCCGACACGGTGATCGGCCCGAACGTGATCCTCCGCGGCCGCACGCGCGTCGGCGCGGGCTGCCGTCTCGACGGCAGCGACTACCTCGTCGACGCGACGCTCGGCGCGCGCGTGCACGTGCGCTTCGCGTGCGTGCTCGAGGAGGCGGAGGTCGGCGACGACGCGATCGTCGGGCCGTTCGCGCGGCTGCGGCCGGGGACGCGGCTCGGGGCGCGGGTGCACGTCGGCAACTTCGTCGAGACCAAGAAGGCCGTGCTCGGCGCGGGCACGAAGGCGAACCATCTCACGTACCTCGGCGACTGCGAGATCGGCCCCGACACCAACGTTGGCGCCGGCACCATCACCTGCAACTACGACGGCTTCGCCAAGCACCGCACGACGATCGGCGCCCGCGTGCAGATCGGCAGCGACACGCAGCTCGTGGCTCCCGTGACCGTCGCCGACGACGCCTACGTCGGCGCGGGGACCACGGTGACGCACGACGTGCCGGCCGGCGCGCTCGCCGTGAGCCGCGTGCCCATGCGTGTCGTGGCGGGCTGGACGGCGCGCCGGCGCGCGCGCGCGGCGGGGTCGCCCGCCGACGAGCAGCCGAAGGCGCGGCGCGGCCGGCCGCCGAGAAAGCCCGCGCGCAAGCGGGCCGCGCGGCGGAGGCGCTGATCCATGTGCGGGATCGTCGGCTACGTGGGCCCCCGCGAGGCGAGCCCCATCCTCGTGGGCGCGCTGCGCAAGCTCGAGTACCGCGGCTACGACTCGGCGGGGCTCGCGGCGGTGAGCGACCACCACGTCGAGGTGCGCCGCGCGGTCGGCAAGCTCGACAACCTCGAAGCGCTCTTGCACGAGCGCCCGCTGCCCGGCACGCCCGGCATCGGCCACACGCGCTGGGCGACGCACGGCCGCCCGTCGGAGCAGAACGCGCACCCGCACCGCGCCGGCAAGGTGGTCGTAATCCACAACGGGATCATCGAGAACTACCTCGATCTGCGCGCGGCGCTCGTGCGCCGCGGCCGCACCATGGCCTCGGAGACCGACACCGAGGTGATCTCCCACTTGATCGACGAGCTGGTGGAGCAGGGCGCCACCGTGGCCGAGGCGACGCGCCGGGCGATCAAGATGCTCGTCGGCTCCTACGCGCTCGTCGTGCTCTCGGAGAGCGAGCCCGACCGGCTGGTCGCCGCCAAGAGCGCCACGCCGATCGTGCTCGGCCTCGGCGACGGCGAGAACTTCGTCGCCTCGGACATCCCGGCGCTCCTCGATCACACCCGGCGCGTGGTCTTCCTCGAGGACGGCGAGGTCGCCGAGATCACGCGCGACCGCGTCGCGCTCACGACCTTCGACGGCGTGCCGGTGGCGCGCGAGCCGCGCACGGTCACGTGGGACGCGGTCACCGCGCAGAAGGGCGGCTACAAGCACTTCCTGCTCAAGGAGATCCACGAGCAGCCGCAGGCGATCATCGACACGATGCGCGGCCGCATCCTCCAGGAGGCAGGCGATGTCCAGCTCGACGGCGGCGTCGACGAGCGGCTGCCGGCGCACATCGACCGCTGCGTGCTGGTCGCGTGCGGCACGGCCTGGCACGCCTGCCTGGTGGGCAAGTTCCTCCTCGAGCGGCTCGCGGGGATTCCCTGCGAGGTCGACTACGGCAGCGAGTTCCGCTACCGCGACCCGGTCCTCGACGCGCGGACGCTGCTGGTCGTGGTCTCGCAGTCCGGCGAGACAGCGGACACGCTCGCCGCGGTCGAGACGGGCCGCGAGCAGGGCGCCCCGGTCCTCGCGGTGTGCAACGTGGTCGACTCGTCGATCGCCCGCCGCGCCTCGGCCGTCCTCTACACGCACGCCGGGCCGGAGATCAGCGTCGCGTCGACGAAGGCCTTCACCACCCAGCTCACCGTGCTCTATCTGCTGGCGCTCCACCTCGGGCGGCGCCGCGGCCGGATCGAGGCCGAGCGCGGGCGGCGGCTGGTGAGCGATCTCGTCGCGCTGCCGGCGGCGGTGACCGAGGTGCTGGGGCAGGGCAAGCAGATCGAGCGGATCGCCAAGAAGTACGTGCACGCGCGCGACTTCCTCTACCTCGGCCGCGGCATCAACTACCCGGTGGCGCTCGAGGGCGCGCTCAAGCTTAAGGAGATCTCCTACATCCACGCCGAGGGGTATCCCGCGGGCGAGATGAAGCACGGGCCCATCGCGCTCATCAGCGAGGAGATGCCGGTGGTGGTCCTGATCCCGCACGACGCCGTCTTCCAGAAGACGCTCTCGAACCTGAAGGAGGTCGAGTCACGCGGCGGCCGCATCATCGTGGTCACGGACGCGGTCTCGGCCGACCTCGAGGCGGCGGCGAGCGACGTGCTGAGCGTGCCGCGCACCAACGAGCTGCTGACGCCGATCCTCCTCACGGTCCCGCTCCAGCTCCTCGCCTACCACGTCGCCGCCGAGCGCGGCACCGACGTCGACCAGCCCCGCAACCTGGCGAAGAGCGTCACGGTCGAGTAGGGGCGGCGGCCTGCTGGCCTCGCTCGGACGCCGCGGATATCATCGCCCCATGGCCCCGACCCGCCGGAGCCGTATCGTCCCGATCGAGGAGGCGCTCGAGGAGATTCGGGCCGGGCGGATGATCGTCCTCATGGACGACGAGGACCGCGAGAACGAGGGCGACCTCTGCGTCGCCGCCGAGCGGGTTACCGCCGAGCACGTCAACTTCATGGCGACCTACGGGCGCGGGCTCGTCTGCCTCGCGCTCACCGAGGAGCGCTGCGAGCAGCTCGGGCTCGGGATGATGGCGCGGGAGAACCGCGCGCCGCTCGGCACCGCGTTCACGGTCTCGATCGACGCGCGCCACGGCATCGGGCGCGGCATCTCGGCGATCGACCGCGCCACCACCGTCCGCACCGCCGTCCGTCCCGACGCCGCGCCCGCCGACCTCGTCACCCCAGGCCACGTCTTCCCGCTGCGTGCGCGCCGGGGCGGCGTGCTCGTGCGCGCCGGGCAGACCGAGGGCTCGGTCGATCTGGCGCGGCTCGCCGGCTTCGAGCCCGCAGGCGTCATCTGCGAGATCATCCGCGAGGACGGGGCGATGGCCCGGCTCGCCGACCTCGAGGCCTTCGCCGAGCGCCACGACCTCAAGATCGCCACGATCGCGAGCCTCATCGAGTATCGCATCCGCCGCGACTCGCTCGTCCACCGCATCGCCGAGGCCCCGCTCGAGACGCGTTACGGCGGCGAGTTCCGGGCCCTGGTCTACACTACCGACATCGACGACTCCGAGCACCTCGTGCTGGTGAAGGGCGACGTCCACGCCGACGAGCCGGTGCTCGTGCGCCCCCACATCGAGTACCTCCCCGGCGACGTCTTCGGCTACCGCGACCGCGACACGCGTCACCTCCTCCATCGGGCCATGGAGCGCATCGCGGCCGAGGGCCGGGGCGTGATCCTCTACCTCCGCCGCCCCGACCGCGGCTTCGACCTCGCGGCGGCCGCGACGGCCGCCGGCGCCGCGCCGAGCACCGGCGGGGCGGGGCTCGCACGGTCGAGCACGTTCCGGGAGTTCGGCATCGGCGCGCAGATCCTGCGCGACATCGGCGTCGGCAAGATCCGCTGGCTCACGAACACCCCGCTGCGGCTGGTGAGCCTGCCGGGATACGGCCTCGAGATCGTCGAGTACGTGCCGCTCACGGCCGCGGCCGAGCCGCCGGCGGAGACGCGCGCCGGGAAGATCCGCGGCCTGCGTTGACGAGCCCGCGCACACGCCGGACGGCCGCGGCCGTCGTGCTCGCGTTCGTGGCGCTCGCCCGGGCGCGCGCGGCCGACGACGTCGTCCGTGCGCAGCTCACGGCCGCTCCCGCCGAGGCGGTCGTCGAGGTGACGATCGCCGCGGGCTGGCACGTCAACGCGCACGTGCCGCACGAGCCGTTCCTCGTCCCGACGACGCTCGAGATCGTCCCGCCCGCGGGCGTTCGCGCCGGTGACGTGCGCTATCCCGCCGCGGTGGAGCGCGTGCTGCCCTTCAGCGGCGGCAAGCCGATGGCGCTCTACGAGGGCCACGTGCGCCTCACCGCGCCGCTCGAGGGGACCGCGACCGGCGCCGGCACGCTGCGGGCCCGGCTGCGCTATCAGGCGTGCGATGACACACGCTGTCTCCCGCCGCGCACGCTCGAGCTGGTGACCGAGCGCGCCGGCGCCGCGGCCGCGGCGACGGGCGGGGCGAGCGACGTCGAGGGGTGGGTCGCACGCTGGGGCTGGGGCCTCACCTTCCTGTGGATCGCCGCGCTCGGCATGGCGCTCAACCTCACCCCGTGCGTGTATCCGCTCATCTCGGTGACGGTCGCCTTCTTCGGCGGTCGCACCGGCGAGGCGCGCGGCACCGTCGGCCGCGCTCTCCTCTACGTGCTGGGCGTCTGCATCACGTTCTCGGCGCTCGGCGCGATGGCGGCGCTCACCGGCTCGCTCTTCGGTGGGGCGCTCGAGCGCCCCGCGGTGCTCGGCGGCATCGTCGCGCTCATGGTCGTGCTCGCGCTCGCGAACTTCGGCCTCTATCGAGTCCGCATGCCCGCGGGCGTGATGCGGTTCGCGGGCCGCGCGGGCGAGGGAGCGCTCGGGGCGCTGTTCATGGGGCTCACGATGGGCATCGTCGCGGCGCCCTGCATCGGGCCGATCGTGGTGGGGCTCCTGCTCTTCGTCGGCGCGCGGCAGTCGGTGCCGCTCGGCCTGGGGCTCTTCTTCACGCTCGGGGTCGGCCTCGGCGCGCCTTACGTGGCGCTCGCACTGCTTGCCGGGAGGCTGCGCCGCCTGCCGCGTGCCGGCGCCTGGCTCGGCTGGATGGAGCGGCTCTTCGGCTTCCTGCTGCTCGGCCTGGCGCTCCACTTCGCCACCCCGCTGCTGGCGGGGCGCTGGGTGCGCCTCGGGTGGGCGGCGCTCCTGGTGGGCGGCGGGGCGGCGCTCGGGCTCTTCACGCCCGCCGAGCGGCCGTTCCGGTGGATCGCGCGCGCGGTGGGTCTCGCCGCCGCCGGCGCGGGCGTTGCCGGGCTCCTCGCCGCGCCGCCCGCGAGCCCGATTGCGTGGGCGCCGTTCTCCGATCAGGCGCTCGCCGCCGCGCGCTCGGCCGGCCGCCCGGTGCTCATCGACTTCGAGGCCGCGTGGTGCCTCCCCTGCCGCGAGATGGAGCGCACGACGCTGCGCGACCCGGCGGTCGTGCGGCTGGCATCGTCGTTCGTCGCGCTCAAGGCGGACGTCACCGCGGAGGACGATGCGGCGAGCGCGCTGCTCGACCGCTTTCACGTGCCCGGGGTGCCCACCTACGTGCTGCTCGGCGCTGACGGGGGCGAGCGCGATCGTCTGGTCGGGTACGTGCCGCCCCGGCGCATGGTCGAGGCCCTGCGCGACGCGGCCGGCGCGCGGGGCTGACGCGGGCGCGGCGGCGGGGGGCGTCTGATTCTGGCCACAACGCAGTGTTGTGCCTTTCCGTTGCGGAATGCCGCGTCGCCGGCCATGGAAGCGGCGTCGTTGGCGCTGCGAGACCTTTCTGCGCGAGGCGGCCGAACGCGGCGACGGCCACGGGCTTCCCGCTTCATCGAGCGCGAGTTCCGGGAGTTCCTGACGTGCGGAGCGCTTGGTCGAGGCTTTTCCCGGGTCCGGTGCGCGCGCTGCGCCTTCGAGCGCCGGCTTCACGAAGCTCTACGACCGGAAGACGCCGCTGACGGCGGCGGATCTCCTGAACGACCGCGTGGTCGCGTTCTTCGAGGAGCACGGGATCCCGCTGAGCCGCGTGCTCACCGATCGGGGCACCGCGTACTGCGGGCAGCCCGATCACCACGAGTACGAGCTCTACTTGGCCGTCGAGCACATCGATCACACGCGGACGAAGACGAAGCACCCGCAGACCAACGGCATCTGCGAGCGCTTCAACAAGACTGTCCTGAACGAGCTCTACCGGGTGGCCTTCCGCAAGAAGCTCTACCACTCGCTCGAGGAAGTGCTGGCGGACCTCGATGCGTGGCTGCGGGAGTACAACGAGCAGCGGACACACCAGGGCCGGTCGTGTACTGAACCCGAATTTCCACCACGTCGAGGGACACTACCTCGCCCTGCGGTAAAGGTCGTCCGGAAAGGGTACATTGCAAACTCTTGGCTGGTGGCATTCATGATTGGCGTTCTCGTCACTTTTCGCTACGGAGCTGATTTCGACGCCGCAAAGATCCGCAAGGTCGCCGAAATGGCGCGTTCGCGTTTCGAGGGCATGCCCGGATTGCGAAGCAAGGCGTTCACGCTCAACCCCGAGAAGCGCGAAGCCATCAACGTTTACATCTGGGATGCCGAAGCAGCGGCCAAGGCGTTCTTCGACGAAGAGCTGGTGCAGCGCGTGACCGGCCTCTACGGCGTGCGCCCGAGCGTCTCGTTCGTGGAAGTCGCGGCGCTCGTCGACAACGCCGCGTCGAAGTAGCCGGTTCTCGAAACGGCCATGGTCTAGAGAGGGCCCCGGGCCGTCTACGCCAGCTCGGCGATCGTGACCGCGGCGCCGCCGGCCTGCGGCTCGGCGTCGCGGAAGCGCGCGCAGTAGGGCGACGTCGCGAGCAGCTCGTGCACCGCCCGGCGGAGCGCACCGCTGCCGACCCCGTGGACGATGCGCACCTCGGAGAGGCCGGTGCGCACCGCGCGGTCGAGAAACGCCGTCAGCGCGTCGACGGCGTCGCGCGTCCGCTGTCCAACGAGATGTATCTCTCCGTCGGCCGCGTCCTCCGGCGGCGGGGCGACGCGCACGGCGATCGGCTCCCTCGCCGCCGCCGGCGCGCCCTCCACCGGGCGGACCTGGTCCGCCGGCACCTCGAAGCGCAGGCCCCCGCGGTGGATGCGGGCGCGCGGCCCCGCCAGCTCGACCAGCTCGCCGCGGATGCCCCGGCCGACGACCTCGACCAGCTCGCCGACGCGCGGGGGGCGGGTCGGAGGAGGGGGGGCGACCTCCGCGGTCCGCCGCTCGACGTCGCGTGCCGCCTGCTCGACGAAGCGCGCGAGCGTCTGCGGCTCGGGGCGCCGCCGCAGCTCCGCGAGGACCGCGCGCCCCTCGGCGCGCAGCGCGCGCAGGAAGCGGCCCGCCTCGTCGAGGTCCTCGGCCCACCGGCGGCGCTGGCGCTCGCGTAGGTCGGCGGTGAGGTCCTCGGCCTCGGCGCGGGCGGCGGCGAGCCGAACGCGCTCCGCCTCGGCCTCCGCGCGGGCCGCGTCGAGCCGCGCCCGGCTCTCCTCGAGCCGGGCGACGGCGCCGGCGAGGTCGCGGCTCTCGCCCGCGAGGATGGCCTCGGCGGCGGCGAGCGCGCGCTCCGGCACGCCGAGCCGGCGCGCGATGGGCAGCGCGAGGCTCTGCCCGACCGTGTGATAGACGAGGCGGAATCTCGGGGCGCCCGTCGCCGGGTCGACGTCGAAGGCCGCCACCTCGAGCGCGGGCTCGGCGAGCGCGAAGGCCTTCACCTGGCCGAAGTGCGTGGTGAACACGAGCCGCGGGCCGCGGGCGAGGAGGTCGCCGAGCACGCCGGCGGCGAGCGCCGCGCCCTCGACCGGATCGGTGCCGGCGCCCGGCTCGTCGAGGAGCACGAGGGTCCCGGGGCCTGCCGCCGCGGCGATCGCGGCGAGGTTGGCGGCGTGCGCGCTGAAGGTCGAGAGGTCGCGCTCGATCGACTGCTCGTCGCCGACGTCGGCGAGCACCGCGGTGAACACCGGGAGCCGCGCGCCCTCGGCCGCAGGCACGAAGAGGCCGGCCTGAGCCATCAGGGCGCACAGCCCGATGGTCTTGAGCGCCACGGTCTTGCCGCCGGCGTTGGGGCCCGTGAGCGCGAGCCCGGCTTGGTCCCCGGCGATACGGAGATCGACGGGCACGACCGGCCGGCCCGCGCCGAGCAGCAGCGGATGGCGCGCGGCCGGGAGCGCGATCTCGGCGCCCCCGAGCGTGGGCCGCGTGCAGCCGTGCGTCCCGGCGAAGGCGGCCGCGGCGCCGAGCGCGTCGACCGCCGCAAGCGCCGCCTCGATGCCCGCCAGCGCCGGCGCGGCCGCGCGCACCAGCGCGGCCAGCTCGACGCGCACGCGGCGCTCCTCGGCCTCCTCGGTCTTCGAGGCGAGCAGCAGGCGGTTGTTCAGGTCGACCGCGAACAGCGGCTCGACGAACAGCGTTTCGTCGGACCCCGACCGGTCCTGGACGACGCCCGCGATCGCGCCTGCCGCCCCCGCGCGCACGGGCACGACGAAGCGGCCGTTGCGCAGCGTCACGTAGTGCTCGGCGATCGCGCTCCCCATCTCCGGGTCGCGCACGAGCCGCAGGAGCCGCGCCTCGACCTGCGCGCGCAGCTCGCGCACGGCGGCGCGTGCGGCGGCGAGCCCGGGGCTGGCCTCGTCGCGCACCTGCCCGCTCGCATCGAGCGTGCTCGCGAGCGCCGCCTCGACCTCCGCCGCCTCGGGCATCGCGGCCGCGAGCGCCGCGAGCCGCGGGAAGCGCGCCGCGTCGCGCCCGAGCCACGCGCGCACCGCGCGTGCCACCCCGAGCACGTCGCGCAACTCGCCGAGCCGGCGCAGCTCGAGCGCCGCGCCTTCGGGCGCGGCGGCGGCGAGCGCGGGGGCGAGCGGCGGCACGTCGGCGGTCGGCGGCGGCCCCGCCTCGGCGGCGAGCGCCCGGGTCTCCGCGAGCGCGTCGAGCCGGCGCTCGGCGTCGTCGCGGTCGGCGGTCGGGCGGAGCCGCGCGACCGCCGCCCGTCCGGCGGCGGAGCGGGCGAGGGGGGCGATCGCGTCGAGCACGCGCGGGAACTCGAGCGCCTCGAGATCGCGGGGTCGCAACGGCGCGATCCTAGCGTGCCACGAGGCGACGCGGCTAGGGGGTGGCGAGCGCGGTACGACCGGGGGGCGTGTCGGGCGGCAGCACGACCGGCCCGCTCGACGGGGCGGGCTGCCCCGGTGGCGGGTTCTGCCGCTCGGCGAGGATCGAGAGGCGGCGGTTCTCGTCGGCGAAGGGATCGTCGGGGACGAGCGGATCGGTGTCGGCGTACGCCAGCACGCGCGTGATCTGCCCCGGCCAGAGCCCCGCCTCCAGCACGCGGCGGGCGTTGTTGGCGCGCGCGAAGGACAGCTCCCAGTTCGTGATGGGGGAGTTCTGGGGGTAGGGGCGGCTGTCGGTGTGCCCGGCGATCTCGACGCGGTTCGGGAGCTGGCAGAGCACGGCGGCGATGCGCGTGAGCAGCAGCCGCATCGGCGGCTTGAGCTCCGCCGAGGAGAGGTCGAAGAGGAGATCCTTGCCCTTGTCGACGACCTCGATCGCGAGCCCGCGGTCGGTCACCTCGATGATGACCTGGCTCTTGAGCCACGCGAGGTCCGGGTTCTCCGCCACCGCCTTCTCGACCGCCGCCTCGACGGCCTTCGCCTGGGTCTCGAGCCGCTTCTGCTCGGCCTCGGCCGCCTGCTTCGTGCCTTCGGCCCCGGGACCCTGGCCGCTCACCTGATCGTGCTCGCCGCGGCCCTGGAGCACGACGATGTCGTGCCCCACCACCTGCGGATCGCGATGGAACTCGTTGGCGCTCTGGCTGATCACCGCGCCGCCCGGCATGATCCCCTGGTTGCGAAAGTACTGCGCGATCTGGCTGCGCAGCCGGAGGTCGGCCTGCGTCAGCAGCCAGAGGACCATGAACAGCGCCATCATCGAGGTGACGAAGTCGGCGTACGCCACCTTCCACGATCCGCCGTGGTGGCCGCCGCCGTGGCCGCCCTTCTTCTTGCGAAAGACGATGCGCGGCCGGTCCTCCGCCATCAGCTCGCCTGCTGCTTGAGCGCGCGGCAGGCCTCCTCGGTCTCGTCGCTCGACGGCCGGTCGTCGCTGAAGATCGCCTTGCGCGCGAACTCCACGGCGACGCTCGGCGCGGCGCCGCGCAGCGAGGCGATCACGCCGTCCTTGATGCAGCGCAGGTACTTGCCGTTGGCCGCCTCCTGCAGCTCGACGTTCGACGCCAGCGGCTGGATGAAGCCGTAGCAGAGAAGGATGCCGAGGAACGTGCCGATCAGCGCCGCGGCGATGTGGTGGCCGATCTCCTCGGGCCCCTGGTCGAGCGCGCCCATCGTGATCACGATGCCGAGGACCGCGGCGACGATGCCGAGGCCGGGCAGCGAGTCGCCCGCGGTCTTGAGGACGCCGATCGGGATCGCGGTCTCCTCGTGATGCGTGTCGAGCTCGCTGTCGAGGAGCACCTCGAGCTCCTCCGCCGAGGCGGTGCCGTTGACGATCTGCTTGAGGGCGTCGCGGAAGAACTCGACCGCGTGGTGGCGTGCGAGGAACGACGGGTACTTGCCGAAGATCGCGCTCTTGCCGATGTCGGCGAGGTGGTCGTCGAGGGCCACCGCCCCGTTCTTGCGCACGAACACGAACACCTCGTACTGGAGCTTGAGCAGGTCGAGGAACTCGGCCTTGGTGGGCACCGCCGGCGAGAACGCCCGCAGGAAGGTGTGCAGCACCGAGCCGAGCAGCCGCCCCGGCGCCGCCACCACGATCGTCCCCGCCGCCGCGCCCCCGATCACCAGCAGCTCGGCGGGCTGGATGAGCGCATGGAACGGGCCGCTCTCCATGGCGAAGCCGCCGAGGACCGATCCGAACACGATGAGCAGCCCGATGATCGTGAACATGCGCTAGATGCCCGTCACGCGCGCGCACCGCGCCGGCGCAGGCCATGACGGGCCCGTCGGGTTATCGGCAGCGGCCGGCCCGGACTTGAGGGGACGCATGGCGAGGGGGGCCCCGTTCACCGTGCCGGGCGCGCAGCCCGGTCACAAGGCGCAGGTGCTGTGCGCCCGCCGCCGCGGCGGTTGACACTCGCGGCGGCGGGATCGTAGACGGACGGCCCGTGCCCGCGAAGTACGTTGCGCTCGCCGGCGCCGCCGTCCACTACCTCCACACCGGCGCGACCACGCTCCCCGACGTGCCCCCCGCCCTCGACCGCGGCCGGCTCTTCGTGCTCGTGCACGCCGCGGGCAGCACCGCCGGCCTGTGGCGGCGCCAGCTCGACGGCCTCGCCGAGCGGCACAGCGCGGTCGCCCTCGACTTCCCCGGCCACGGGCGCTCGCACGGCGTCGAGGGCCTGCCGACGATCGCAGCCTACGCCGACTGCCTCGTGCGCTTCGCGGAGGCGTTGCGGCTGCGCCCCTTCGTGCTCGTGGGGCGCAGCATGGGGGGCGCGGCCGGGCTCGTCGTCGCCCACGAGCGGCCCGACCTGCTCGCGGGGCTCGTGCTCGTCTGCTCCGCGGCGCGCTTCACGCTCCCCGACGCGATGATCGACAGCGTCCGCGACGTCGCCCGCGGACGGCTGCCGCAGCAGTTCACGACCGAGACGTTCTCGCCGGCGACCGGGCCCGAAATCATGCGCGAAGCGTGGACGGAGCAGGTGCGGACCGATCCGCGGGTGCGGCTCGGCGACCTGCTCGCCTGCCGCGCCTTCGACGGGCGGGGCCTCCTCGCCGGCATCCGGGTGCCCACGCTGGTGGTGGCGGGCGCCGACGACCAGGTGACGCCGGTCGCGCAGAGCGAGGAGCTGGCCCGCGGCATTCCCGGCGCGCGGCTCGAGGTCCTCGCGCAAGCGGGCCACCAGGCGCCGCTCGAGCAGAGTGCGGCGTTCAACCGGCTCGTGACGGAATTCGCGGAGGGGCTCGGGTGAGCATCTGGGGCCGGGTCGCCGTCGTCGGCGCCTACGAGCACCCGGCGCGCTTCGCGCCGGACAAGACCGCCTACCAGCTCCACGTTGAGAGCGCGCGCGGCGCGCTCGCCGACGCGGGTCTCGGGATCGGCGACGTCGACGGCCTCTTCACCAGCGGCGTCGGGCCGATCGGCATCCTCTCGCTGGCGCAGCACCTCGATCTCAAGCCCTGCTACCTCGACTCGCAGTCGATCGGCGGCTCGTCGTTCGTGTCGCACTGCCTGCATGCCGCGGCGGCGATCGCGGGCGGGCTCTGCTCGGTGGCGCTCGTCACCTACGGCTCGACGGCGGCATCGGAGCGTTTCGCGATCGGCACCGGCGGCGGGATGGCGGGCGACCCGCCGGACCAGTTCGAGGCACCCTTCGGCCCGACGATCGTCGGCTCCTACGCGCTCGTGGCCCGGCGGCACATGCACGAGCACGGGACCACGAGCGAGCAGCTCGCGGAGATCGCGGTGACGATGCGGCGGCATGCGGGCCTGAACCCGCACGCCAAGTACCGCGACCCGATCACCATCGAGGACGTGCTCGCGTCGCGGATCATCTCCTCGCCGCTGCATCTCCTCGACTGCTGCATCATCTCCGACGGCGGCGGCGCGCTGGTGCTCGCGTCGGCCGAGCGGGCGCGCGATCTCCGCCGCACGCCGATCGCGATCCTCGGCGGAGCGGAGGCCGTGCGCCACCACGGCGGGGGCGACCGCGACCTCCTCGACATCGCCGCGCGCCAGTCGGGGCCGCTCGCGCTCGCGCGCGCGGGCATCGGCCACGCCGACGTCGACGTGTGCATGGTCTACGACTCCTATACGATCACGGTGCTGGTGACGCTCGAGGCGCTCGGCTTCTGCAAGCCGGGCGAGGGCGGGGCGTTCTGCGCGGGCGGGCGCATCGGGCTCGGCGGCGCGCTGCCGGTCAACACCGACGGCGGCGGGCTCTCGTCGAACCATCCCGGCATGCGGGGCATCTTCCTCGTGATCGAGGCGGTGCGGCAGCTCCGCGGCGAGCGCGGCCCCGCGCAGGTGCCGGGCGCGAAGCTGGCGCTCGTTCACGGCACGGGCGGCATGCTCGGCGGGCGGCACAGCGGGGTGACGCTCGTGCTGGGGAGGGTCTGAGTGGCGGCGCTGCCGCGCATCGACGAGGAGTCACGCGGGTTCTGGGAGGCGCTCGCCCGCCACGAGCTCTACTTCCAGCGCTGCCGCGACTGCGGCACGGCGCGGCTCCCGCCGCGCGCGCTCTGCCCGGCGTGCCTCTCGTCGGCGGCCGCGTGGGTGCGCGCGAGTGGGCGCGGAACGGTGTATTCCTTCACCGTGACCCACCAGAACCAGGCGCCGGGCTTCCGCGACGCGCTCCCCTACGTGCTCGCGATCGTCGAGCTGGCCGAAGGGCCGCGGCTCATGACCAACGTCGTCGGCTGCGCGCCCGACGCGGTGCGCGTCGGGATGGCGGTCGAGGTGGTGTTCGAGGACGTCACCCCCGAGGTCACGCTGGCGAAGTTCCGGCCGGTGGCGCCTCCGTGATCCTCGATCTCCATCTGCACTCCGACCGCTCCGACGACAGCCGCGCCCCGGTGGAGGCGTATCTCAAGATCCTCCAGCGCAAGCGCGCCGAGCGCCCGCTCGACGGCATCGTGCTCACCGAGCATCGCCAGTTCGACCCGGCGCGCGACTTCCGCACGCTCGAGGATCGCTACGGGCTCCTCATCTTGAACGCCGCCGAGGTCGAGACCGACTACGGCCACGTGCTCGTCTATGGCGTCAACGACGCGATCCTCGCCCGCTTCGACTTCGCGAACGTGCGGCTGCCGGCGCAGGAGCTGATCCGCGAGGTGGCGCGGCTCGGCGGCATCGCGCTGCCGTGCCACCCGGGGCGGCCGACCGTCGGCCTCTGCGCCCACTACGCGACCAAGCCGCCGCTCGAGGGCGTGGTCGCGGTCGAGGCGCTCAACGGCGGCAGCCGCAAGGGCGAGGACGCGCGCACCCAGGAGCTGATCGCGCGCCACGGCTACCGCGCCTTCGGCGGCAGCGACTCGCATCTCGTGAGCTTCGTCGGCGTGTGCGCGACCGAGTTCGACGCCGAGATCCGCTCGATGGACGACCTGGTGCGCGCGCTGCGCGGCGGGCGGTACCGGCCGATGGATTTCCGGGAGCGCGGTGGGGTTGCGACGGCCGGGACGATCACCTAGACCCGAGCGCGTGCCCCTCGACCTCGATCCGGCCACGCTCGGCGAGGAGTTCGACCGCGCGGTCTACGGCCCGGTGACGGCCGACGAGCTGGTCGCCTTTGCGCGCGCGCTCGGCGCGCCGTCCTGCTACACGGAGCCGGGCCCGGACTTGGTCGCCCACCCGACGTTCTGCGTGTCCTACCGCGGGCACAAGTTCTTCCCGGACAACCTGCCGCCGAGTCTCCGCAGCCGCATGAGCTTCGACGCCGGCAAGGATGTCGAGCTGGGCGCGCCGATCCGGCCCGGTGACACGGTGACGGTGGTTTCGACCCTGCACGACGTGTACGAGAAGACCGGCCGCAGCGGCACGATGGTGTTCGTGGTCGTGCGCTTCACGCTCACCAACCAGCGCGGCGAGCGCGTGGCCACGGTCGACAACCGACTCATGTACCGGGGCGAGCGGTGAGCGTGCGCTTCGAGGACGTCGTCGAGGGCGACGACCTGCCGGCGCAGGAGCTCTTCCTCGCCAGGGACCAGGTGCGCGCCTACGCGCGCGCCACCGACATGTACTTCCCGCGCTTCACCGACGACGAGGGCGCCCGGCGCGAGGGGCTGCCGGGCATGATCGCCCCCGGCAACATGAGCCTCGGGCTCCTCGCCGGCCTCGTCGAGGCCTGGGCGGGGCCGGGGGCGCTCTGCCGTCTCGGCACGACCTTCCGTGGCCTCGTGCTCCCCGACCGGACGATCCGGCTGCGCGGCACGGTGACCGAGAAGGACGAGGCGCGCCGCACCATCGAGGTCGACGTGTGGCTCGAGAGCGACGAGGGCGAACGCCTCGTGCTCGGCACCGCCACCGCGCGGCTCGACTGACCGTGCGCGCTTGTCCTCCATGAGCCTCGGGGCTATAGAGCCGTCCGGGAGGTCCGGCGTGCGCGGCGGAGGCAGAGGCGTGATCGGCACCGCATCCATGATCAGCCTCGACACGAGCCCGGCGGAGGAGCTGGGCGCGCCGGCGGCGCCGGGCACCGACGCGGATCCCTTCGGGCTCGACGTCGCGTTCCGCGAGCGCGTGACGCCGGCGTTCCGCTTCCTCCACGACCGCTACTGGCGCGTCGAGGTGACCGGCGCGCATCACCTGCCGAAGAGCGGCGCGGCGCTCCTCGTGGCGAATCACTCGGGCGCCCTACCCTTCGACGGCGCGATGATCTGCACGACCGTCGACGTGCACTGCGGCCGCGTGCTGCGCTTCCTCTACGACCGCTTCGTCGACGCCATGGGCCCGGTGGCGACCTTCTACCGGAAGGTGGGCGGCGCGCCGGCGACGCGGGAGAGCGCGAGCCGGCTCCTGCAGGCCGACGAGATGCTCCTCATCTTCCCCGAGGGCGTGTCGGGGGTCGCCAAACCGTTCACCGACCGCTACCGCCTGCGCGCCTTCAGCCCGGGCTTCGTGCGGCTCGCGCTCGCGCTCGACGTGCCGATCGTGCCGGTGGCCGTCGTCGGCGCCGAGGAAATCTACCCGCTCGTCGGCCGCGCCGAAGGCATCGGTCGCCTCTTCGGCGTCCCTTACGTGCCGGTGACACCGTTCTTCCCGATCCTCGGACTGCTCGGCGCCCTGCCGCTACCCACCAAGTGGTATGTGCGTTTCGGCCGGCCCGTGCGCGTCCGCGCGGCGGAAGGCGAGGCGCGCTGGCTGCGCGCGCGCATCGAGGCGGCGCTCGTCCGGCGCAGGATCCAGTCGATGGTCGTGCGGCTCAAACGCCGGAGGAGGTCGGTGTTCTTCGGGTGACGCGGGAGCCGACGGTGGAGGGACGCGAGATGGACACGGCGGCGGCACGCAACGGAGCGCAGCGGACCTACCTGCGCATCGGCCTGGAGGTCTTCCCGGTTTACGGCGACGCCTGGCGTGGGTTCAGCCCCTTGGCCGCCGACGTCCCCGACCTCGGGGCCGAGTCGCTCTACGTCTACGCGTCGCTCGACGAGCTCTACTTCGCGCTCGTGAACCTCTGCGTGGCGAAGGCCGGCGAAGGGTGACGCGCTACTCGGTCGGCGCCTGGGCCGCGTGCAGCGCCGCGAGGCGCCCGAGCCCGAGCGCGGCGAGCGCGGCGCTGCCCGCGAGCGCGCCCTCGGTACCCTCGCCGCCGAGGCCGGCGGCCGCACCGCCCGCGACGTAGAGACCGGGGATCGGCCGGCCGGCGGGGTCGAGCGCCCGCGCGCTGCCGTCGACCGCCAACCCGCCGAGCGTGCGGCGCCGCGCGCCGGTGACGCGGATCGCGTGAAACGGCGGCGCGAGCGGAGCGCCGCTCACCTCGCGGCCGAAGGGATCGCCGCCCAGGTCGATGTTGGCGTTGTACGTGCCGAGGGTCCGCTCGAGGTGCTCGAAGTCGAGCTCGAACTGCCGCGCCAAGTCGGCGAGCGTCGCACCACGGCGCGCGGTGCGCGGCAGCACCACCCGGGCGAAGAACGGGTCGACCGCGCGGGCGGCGGCGGCGATGCGCTCGTCGAAGAGCAGGTAAGCGACCCGCCCCGGCTGCGAGCGCACCGCGCGGGCGAGGGCCAGCGACTCCGCGGTCTCGTCGGCGAAGCGCCGCCCGCCCTGGTTGACCAGGATCGCGCCCAGCTCGACGAGCGGGGCGGTCACCGCGAGCTGTCCGGGAAGGCTCAAGAACGCGGTCACCTGCGACGCGCCCATGCGCCGCAACCCGGCTCCGGCGCCGAGGCGCAGCGCCTCGCCGCTCGCTCCCGGCCAGCCGAGGTAGGGCAGGTCCGCGACGTCGGGGCAGTGCTCCGCGACCAGCGCGTCCGCGGCGGCGAACCCGCCACAGGCGAGCAGGACGGGGCCGCTCACGACCTGCACGACGCGCCGGCCCGTCCGCGCGGTCACGCCGGTCACCGTTCCCTGCTCGTCGCGGACGAGGCTCTCCACGGTCGACCCGCAGCGGACGCTCGTGCGCGTCTGCCGCGCGGCGGCGCGACCGAGTGCGCCGACGAGCCCGCCGCCGCCCTGCTCGGGGGTGTGCAGCCGGGTGACCGAGTGCCCCGTGGGAACGTGCCGCGCCAGATCGAACGCGACCCCGCAGCGGTCGGCGAGCCAGTCGACGAGTGGCCCGCTCTCGCGGGCGAGGGCGTGCGCCAGCTCGGACTCGAGGTGATGCCGCGCGGCGCCGAGGAGGTCGGCGGCGAGCGTCTCGGCGTCGTCGGCGACGCCCGCGGCGCGCTGGAGGCGGGTCCCGGCGGCCGCGATCGACTCGGGCTCCCCGCGCGCGCTGCCGCCCGGCTCCCGCTCGCGCTCGAGCACGACGACGCGCTGCCCGCGGTCGGCGGCGAGGATCGCCGCCGCGAGACCGCCCACGCTCGCGCCGACGACGATGAGCCCCGCCGCCTCCGAGCGCGCGTCGGTCGCCATGGGCGAGCGGCTTAACGGGGTGGGGCGCGCCAAGTCAAGGCGGTCGCCGGGGCAGGCATTGCAAAACGTCGCGCAACATACAAAATAACACGATGTCTCGCGCGTCCCGAGCCGCCCGCTGGTGCCTGCGCATCGCGGTGAGCGTCGGGATCGTCAGCTACATCCTGGTCGACGTCAGCAAGCGCGACCTCCTGCACGCGCTCCTGCGCGTGCGCGTGCACCTGGTCGCCGGTGCCGTCGCCCTCTACCTGCTCGGGCAGCTCTTGAGCGCTCTCAAGTGGGCGACGCTCGGGCGCTCGGTCGGGTTGCGCGGGTCGATCGTCGACTACACGCGCTTCTACTTCATCGGGATGTTCTTCAACCTTTTCGGACCGAGCACGCTCGGCGGCGACGTCGTGCGCGCGCTCTACCTCGGGGGCGGCCGTCGCCCCGGGCTCGCGCTCAACTCGGTGCTCTTCGACCGGCTGAGCGGCCTCGCCGTGCTCATGGCCGTCGCCGCGGTGGCGCTGCTCGCGTTCCCGCAGTACGACTTTCCGCCGCTCCTCCAGGTGACGACCGTCGTCTGCGGCTTGGGCCTCGTGCTCGGTTGGTGGACCTGCCCGCGCCTCGTGCGGCTGCTCCCGGCGAGCAATCGCCTCCGGCATCTGATCGAGGTCGAGCTGGCGCCGTTCTGGCGCGACCGGCTGCTGCTGCTGCGGGTGGCCGCGATCTCGCTGGCGTTCCACCTCTCGCAGGTGGGGGTCCAGTACGTGCTCTGCCGGGCGGCGGGTGCGGACGTGTCGTTCTCCTACTGCCTCATCTTCCACCCGATCCTGAGCGTGATGCTGGCGCTGCCCGTGAGCCTCGGTGGCTTCGGTGTGCGCGAGGGCGGCTACCTCTACTTTCTCACCCGCATCAACGTCGACGACTCGATCGCGGTCACGATGGGCCTCCTGTGGTGGGCCGTGACGGTCTGCGCGGGGCTCGTCGGCGGCGCGCTCTTCTTCGCCGCGGGCGCGCAGCTCCCGCGCCTGCGGGCGCACACCGCCGAAGAGGCGGCGTAGCGGAAGCATGGCCCGAGCGGCACGGGATGGCTTCGGGCGTCGCTCCGCCTACGCCGCCTCCTCGGCGGCGAGGGTGATGAGCGCGAGCGTGACCTCGGCCGCGGCCACCATGTCGCTCACCCGCAGCCACTCGCGCGTCGAGTGGATCTCCTGCATGCCCGTGCCCAGATTGACGACCTCGAAGCCGCGACGGTTGAGGATGTTGGCGTCGCAACCGCCGCCGGTGCCCGCGGCGGCGACCGTCCGGCCGGCGCGCGCGGCGGCGGCGGTGAGCAGCCGCATGATCGGCGCGTCGTCGGGGACGCGCATCGGCTCGTAGAGCGTCGTCACGGCGACCTCGACCGCCGCGCCGGGGTGGCGGGCTGCGGCCTCCTCGAAGCAGGCGCGCATGTGCGCGCATTGCGCCGCCAGCCGCTCGGGGTCGTGGCTGCGGGCCTCGCCGCGCACGCGCACCTCGTCGGGCACGATGTTGATGGCGCGGCCCCCCTGGATGATGCCGACGTTGGCGGTGGTCTCGGCATCGAGGCGGCCGAGCCGCATGGCCGCGATCGCCTCGGCGGCGACCCGGATCGCGTTCACGCCCTGCTCGGGGGCCATGCCGGCGTGCGACGCCTTGCCGCGTACCACCGCCTCGACCAGGTTCGAGCCGGGGGCCCGCGTGAAGACGAAGCCGGCCGCGTCGCTGTCGAACACGAGCCCGCGGCGCGCGCGCACGCGGGCGACGTCGAGGTGCTGGGCGCCGAGCAGGCCCACCTCCTCGCAGATCGTGAGCACGACCTCGAGCGGCGGATGGCGGAGCCCGCGCTCGCGGCACACGCGGACGCACTCGCAGACGATCGCGACGCCCGACTTGTCGTCGCCGCCGAGCACGGTCGTGCCGTCGGTGCGCACCACGTCGCCGTCGACGATCGGCTCGACGCCCGTGCCGGGCTCGACGGTGTCCATGTGGGCGCACAGCAGCAGCGGCTCGCCGGGCGCGCTGCCCGGCACGTGCGCGATCAGATTCCCCACCTCGCCTCCCACGGCCGTGCCCGCATCGTCGAACTCCACCGCGGCGCCGAGCCCGCGCAGTTCCGTGGCCAGCCGCTCGGCGAGGCGGCCCTCGCGCCGCGAGAGGCTGTCGATGCGGACCAGCTCGAGGAACAGCGTGCGCAGGCGCTCGGCGTGGATCATGGCGAGGGAATACGCGACCCCGACCGCGGGGGTCAACGCGTCCGGCCGCGCCTTGTCGGGAAGGTGAGTGCGACGTATCGTGCGCGCGATGGCGGCGCGCGAGACGGTGCTCGTCGCGGGCGCGGGGGCGCTCGGGTCGGTGCTCGGAGGGCTGCTCGCCCGCGCGGGCTGGCCCGTCACCCTCCTCGGGCGCGCCCCGCACCTCGACGCGGTCGCGCGCGACGGCCTTTGCATCGAGGGCCTCTTCGGCGAGCACCACGTGCGCGGGCTCGGGTGCGCGACGGACGTGTGCGCGCTCGGCGGACGGTACGACGCGATCCTGCTGACCGTGAAGGCCTACGACACGCGGGCCACGGCGGCGGCCGTCGCCCCGCTGCTGGCGCCCGACGGGGTGCTGATCTCCCTGCAGAACGGCCTCGGCAACCTCGAGGCCGCCGCCGCCGCGGTGGGCGCCGAGCGCGTGCTCGGCGCGCGCGTCATCTTCGGCGCGGAGCTGATCGCCCCGGGCCGGGTACGCGTGACGGTGTACGCGGACCCCGTGCTCGTGGGTCCCTCCGACCCGGCCGACCGCGCGCTCGCACGGGCGGCCGAGCGCTGGGCTGGGAACCTCGCCCGAGCCGGCGTCCCCGCCGAGCCCACGCCGGCGCTGCTCGCCGAGCTGTGGGCGAAGGTGCTCTACAACGCGGCGCTCAACCCGCTCGGCGCGCTCCTCGGCGTCCCCTACGGACGCCTTCCGGAGGATCCGGACGCGCGCGCCGTCATGGACGAGGTGATCGACGAGGCCTTCGCGGTGGCCGCGGCGGCGGGCGTGCGCCTCGCCTGGCCTGCGGCCGCCGCCTACCGCGAGGCCTTCTACGGCCGGCTCGTGCCGGCCACCGCCGAGCACCGCTCCTCGATGCTGCAGGACCTCGAGCGCGGGCGGCCGACCGAGATCGACGCGATCAACGGCTGGGTGGCCGGGCGCGGCGCGGAGATCGGCGTCGCCGCGCCCGTCAACGCCACGCTCGCCCGCTTGATCCGCGCGCGCGTGCGCCGGTCGCCGCGGGGAGCGTTGTGGAGCCGCTGACGCTCGAGCGCGCCGTGCTCGAGGAGATGCTGGCGCACGCGCGCAGCACGCATCCCGAGGAGTGCTGCGGGGCGATCGTCGTCGAGGGTGGCCGCGACCACGTGCGGCGGTTCACGAACATCCAGACGAGGCTGCACGCCGAGCGGCCCGCGGACCATCCGCGCGACGGGCGGGCGGCGTACACGCCGGAGCCGAAGGAGCTGTTCGCCGTGCTGCGCGCGAGCGAGGCGCCGGGGGCGGCGCTCAAGGCCTTCTACCATTCGCACCCGGTGCGCGGGTCGTACTTCTCGGGCGAGGACCGCGCGCGGGCGATGTTCGGCGACGAGCCGGCATATCCCGAGGTCGCGCAGGTCGTGGTATCCGACGCGCGCGTCGCCAGCGAGGCGCGCGCCTTCCGTTGGGACGGGGCCGCGCGTGACTTCGTGGAGGTCCCGCTCGTCGTGCGCGGATGACCGCCGACCTCGGCGCGACCGTCGCGGGAGTGCGCCTGCCGTTCTGCGCGATGAACGCGGCGGGCGCCGTGCAGCGGCCGGACGAGCTCGAGCGGATGCTCTTCTCGCGCGCCGGCGCGCTCGTGCTCCGCACGGCCACCGTGCATCCCTTCGTGCACCCCGAGTTCCGCTCGCTGCACAACCCGGGCTACGACAAGCTCGTGCCGCTCGCGCGCGAGCTGGCGGCGACGGGGCGCAAGCCGATCGTCGCCAGCGTCGCCGGCTCCACCCCCGACGAGTACGCGCTGCTCGCCCGCGCGTTCGCCGAGGCCGGGGCCGCGCTCGTCGAGGTGGACGTCGCCGACCCGTGGGTGGCGGCGTCGCTCGGGCCGCTCGAGGACCCCGGCGCGTTGCACGCGCTGCTCGCGCACACCGCGCTCGCCTGCCCGGTGCCGCTGACGGTGAAGCTCCCCGACCACGTGCCGCTTCCGTACGCACGGCTCGCCGAGGCGCTGGCGGCGGCGGGGGTGCGCGTCGTGGTGATCCGCAACGACTTCACCGGGCTCGAGAAGTTCCTGCTCGAGGCCGGGGCGGGCTTCGAGGCGATCGCCCGCGGGGGCATCCGCTCGGGCTACGACGTCGCGCGCGCGCTCGCGCACGGTGCGACGGCGGTGCAGGTGGGCCGCGCGGTCGTCGAGGAGGGCCCCGGGGTGTTCGCGCGCCTCGAGCGCGAGATGCGGCGCGCGCGGGGCTGAGCGTTCCTCGCCGCCCGAGCCCGGCGCGAGGCCCGGGAGAGTTCTTCCAAGATCAGCCCCGGCATTGCATGGCGACGGCATGACGTGCAAATGGAGCGTCGGTGTCACCAAACAGGCTGGCCAGCTTCGTCCCGGCGGAAGCGTCGTCACGGCGCGGCGAAGCGGGAGCGCGGCGAGCCGCCAAGGTCGCGATCGTGGGCGGTGGCTGCGCGGCCATGGCGGCGGCCTTCGAGCTGACCCGGCCGGAGCTCGCAGGGCGCTTCGACGTCACCGTCTACCAGCTCGGCTGGCGCCTCGGCGGCAAGGGCGCCTCCGGACGCGGGGCGCACGGCCGCGTCGAGGAGCACGGCCTGCACGTCTGGATGGGGTTCTACGAGAACGCCTTCCGGCTCGTGCGCGAGTGCTACGCCGAGCTCGGACGGCGGCCCGACCGCTGCCCGATCGCGACGTGGGAGGACGCGTTCACGCCGGCGCCCCACATCGGGGTCGTCGACCAGACGCCCGGCGGCGGCTGGCTGCCGTGGACGGCGACGTTTGCGAGCGCCCCCGGCAACCCGGGTGACCCGCTGCCCGACGGCCATCGCTGGACGATGGCGACCTACGTCGCGCGCGCGATCGGCCTCGTCCGCTCGCTGCTGGCGCACCTCGAGCCGGCGGCCGGCGCCGCCGAGCCGCGCGGCGACGGGGTCGGGCGGCTCCTGCGCATGGTGCAGCTCGGGCAGCTCACGTCGCTCGCGGCGGTGGTCCAGGCGGTCGGGGCGCTCGAGACCGTCCTCACCGTCGGGGGGGTCGCGGAGGAGAACGTCCTCATCGGGCTGCTCGACGCCGTGTCCGCCGCGGCGCGCGCGCAGATCGAGGCGCGCGCCGCCGCCGACGTCGCCGTCTCCCGCGTGTGGACCGTGATGGACATCACGCTCGCCACGATCCGCGGCATCCTCCGCTTCGGCCTCCTCACCCACCCGCTCGGCTTCGACGCCATCGACGACTACGACTGCCGCGAGTGGCTGCTCCTGAACGGCTGCAGCGCGCGCTCGGTCGAGTCGGGCTTCCTCCGCGGCCTCTACGACCTCGGGCTGTCGTACGAGGAGGGCGATCCGACGCGGCCGCGAACCTCGGCCGGGCAGGGCGTCCGCAGCGTGCTCCGCGCCTTCTTCACATACCGCGGCGCATTCTACTGGCGCATGCAGGCCGGCATGGGCGACGTCGTCTTCGCGCCGCTCTACGAGGTGCTGCGCCGCCGCGGCGTCCGCTTCGCGTTCTTCCATCGGCTCGAGCACGTGCGCGTGGCCTGGGATGCGCCGTCGCGCCACGTCGAAGCGCTCGACTTCGACGTGCAAGCGCAGGTCGTCGGCGCCGAGTACGCGCCGCTGATCGAGGTCGGCGGCCTCCCGTGCTGGCCCGCGGCGCCGGACTTCGCGCAGCTCGTCGACGGCGAGCGGCTGCGGCTCGAGGGCTGGGACTTCGAGAGCTGGTGGGACACGCGGCGTGCCGGCACGCGCACGCTGCGGGTCGGGGAGGATTTCGATCTGGTCGTGCTCGGCGTCGGGCTCGGCGCGGTTCCCCACGTCTGCCGCGAGCTGGTGGCGCGCGACGCCCGCTGGCGCGCGATGGTCGACCGCGTGCGCACCGTCCCGTCGCAGGCGTTTCAGCTCTGGCTGCGCGAGGACATGGACGCGCTCGGCTGGAGCGGGCCGGCCGTGCATCTCTCGGGCTTCGTCGAGCCGTTCGACACCTGGGCGGACATGCGCCACCTGGTCGCGCGCGAGCGCTGGCCCGAGCCGCCGCGCGCCATCGCCTACTTCTGCAACGTGCTCGCCGACCTCGAGCCGGAGCCGCGCCGGACGGATCCGACCTACCCGGAGCGCGCGCGCGCCGCCGTTCGTGCCAACGCCGTGCGTTTTCTCGAGCGGGACGTCCGGCACCTCTGGCCGCGGGCCGTGGACGCCGAGGGACGGTTCCGGTGGGAGCTCCTCGTCGCGGGCACGGGGACGGGGCCCGGCGGCGCGGCACGCTTCGAGACCCAGTACTGGAACGCCGCCGTGAACCCGTCGGACCGCTACGTGCTCAGCCTCCCCGGCACCAGCCGCTTCCGCATCTCGCCGCTCGACCGCACCTACGACAACCTCACCATCGCGGGCGATTGGACGTCGTGCGGCTTCAACGCCGGCTGCGTCGAAGCGGCGGTGATGTCGGGCCGGCTCGCCGCCCACGCCCTCGCCGAGTCGCCGCCGCTCGAGGCGATCGTCGGCTACGATCATCCCTGACCCGGAGGCGCCATGAGCTCGTCCGAACGGATCACACGACCCCATCCGCGACGCTCGGAGCCTATCCGGACCTTTCGCGGCACCTCCTCCGAGCCGCCGGCCGCCGCGGCGGCCGAGCGCCCGCGTGCGAGCGTCGGCGAGGCGGTCGCGCACGCCGTCGACCTCGGCTACCGCGTGCTCGACGAATACCTCCAGCAGGGGCAGCGCGCGGCGCGCGGCCTCGGCCTCGGGCCCGACCGCGCCGAGGCGGCGGTCGACGACCTCCAGGCGCTCGCCACGCGCATGGCGCGCTACACGTCGGACTTCCTCGGCGTGTGGGCGCAGTTCGTCGACGTGGCGCTGTCGACGGGGAGGCTCGGCGGCGCGAAGCGGAACGATGCGCCCCCGGGCCCGGCGTCGGCCCCGGCCCCCACGCCGGCGCGCGCCGCCGTCGCGGTGCGGGTGCGCTCGCCGCAGGCTGCGGAGGTGGCGGCCGACCTCGCCGCCGACCTGGCCGAACGCCCGCTCACCGTCCAGGCGCTGCGCGGGGCCGACCCGACGGTGCCGCCGATCACGGGCGTGCGCTTCGAGCCCGCGACGGCCGCGCAGGCGGCCCGGCTGCACGTCGTCGTGCCGCCCGAGCAGGCGCCGGGGACGTACGTCGGCGTCGTGGTCGACGACGAGACGGGTCGTTTCGCGGGAACGGTGACGGTCACGGTCGTGGGGACGGAGGGGTGAAGGTCGTGGACGTCGCGGCGGCGCTGGCCGGCTACGGCGACCGCATCCGGGTCGCGCTCTGCGACCATCTCCGCCCGCGCGAGCCGCGCCGCCATCTCTACGACCCCGCTGCGGAGTACGCGTGGCGCGGCGGCCGCATGCTGCGACCGAGCCTCTGCATCGCCGCCGCCCGCTGCTTCGGCGCCTCGATCGAGGAGGCGATCCACGCCGCGGCCGGCATCGAGCTGCTGCACAACGCCTTCCTCGTGCACGACGACGTCGAGGACGAGAGCGACGAGCGCCGCGGGCGTCCGACGCTGCACGCGATGCACGGGATCGGGCTGGCGGTGAACGCGGGCGACGGCCTCCTCCTCCTCGGCCTGGAGGCGCTCTTGGCGAACCGGGCGCGCCTCGGGCCGTCGCTCACGCTGGCGCTACTCGAGGACGCGTGCCGCATGGCGCGCGAGACCGTCGAAGGCCAGGCGCTCGACCTCGGCTGGCGCCGCGACAACGCGCTGTCGCTGCAGGACGACGACTACCTCCGCATGGTGCTCAAGAAGACCTGCTGGTACACGACCATCTTCCCGCTCCGCACGGGGGTGTTGATCGGGACGCGCGATCCGTCCCGCCTCGACCGGATGCTGTCGTTCGGGTTCTTCCTCGGGGCGGCGTTCCAGATTCGGGACGACTTGCTGAACCTGGAGGGCGATCCGCGACGCTACGGCAAGGAGATCGCCGGCGACCTGTGGGAGGGGAAGCGAACCCTCATGCTCGTCCACTTCCTGCAGCGGACGACGGCGGCCGAGCGCGCGCGCCTCCGGGCGTTCCTCGACGCGCCTCGGGCCGAGCGCTCGCCGGACGACGTCGCGTGGCTTCGCGAACGCATGGACACGTACGGCTCGCTCGAGCATGCGCGCGCCGTGGCGCACGCGCTCGCGGGCGCGGCCCAGCACGAGTTCGAACGCGAGTTTCGGACGGTGCCGGACGGCCCGGACAAGGCGCTCCTCGCCGCGATGCCGGCGTGGGTGCTCAGTCGGGAATGATGCCGTGTCACCAGAAGGGGAGCCGATGACGAACGCACGGATCGTGGTCTCCGTCGTGGCGTTCCTCGCCGTGGGCACGATCGGCTGCCGCGAGCGGCCGTGCCCGAAGCCGCCGCAGACGCCCACCGCCGGGCGCGTCAGCGCCGGGGACCGCGTGGCGGCCATGCTGAGCGTCCACGCCTACGCGTACCACGGGACGGGCGTCCTGCCGCGCGGCGTGACGATCGCCAGCCTGAACGTGATGCGGCTCGCGCGGGCGGTCGAGATCCTGCAGACCGACTCGACCGCCGTCGCCCCCGCGCGCCGCCGGCGGGCGATCGCGAAGCTCATCGCGTACGGCGAGCACGCGGCCGATCGGGCCGATCAGGAGCAGCTAATCGACGCCGCGAAGATTCTTCTCGAGGGGCGGCAATCCATCGGCGACCTCCTCGGCCGCACGGACCCTCGCAGCATCGAGGTCCATGCCTTGGAGAAGGTGCTGTTCGAGAGGCTCACCGCCCTCGCGATCCCCGGCTGCGGCCCGGACCAGTTCGACCCCGCGAACATCGACTGGACGTTCAATGCCGTCGTCCACGTGACCGCGAAGGTCACCGTCGCTCTCGATCCCGGCGAGGTCGCGCGCCGGATCGATCCTCAGAACTGGGACGCCTGCTCTCCCTTCTTCTCGCCCCCGGAGAACACGTACATCGCCAGCTGTGACGGCGTCGCGAGCCAAGCCTGCCCTCCTCCGACGGGCAACGACCCCTGCCTGGCCCCCCGAAGTCCGAGCGGGTCGACGTATCACGCCGACCGCTTCTTCGAGCACTATCATTCGAGCACGGGGATCGACGCCGACTTCAAGGACATGCTCGACGTGACGACGACGCAGTACAAATTCTGCTCGACCGATCCGGACGCCCCGTGCGCCGCACCCGACTATCAGGTGTGCTACGCGCTGCCTCTCGACGACCCTTCGAAGCCGTCTCGACGACTGGCAGGTTGCGTGGGCGGCGTGCCCGCCACGCTCGCCCTCGACGAGGGGTTCCTCACGGCGTGCAAGGACACCAAGCCGGGGCACACCGTCGTGACGGTGTCCAAAAAGCTGAGCTTCACGGACCCGCTCAACACCCTGGGCGCCGACGCCGCGTATCGCATCATGGCCGCCGAAACGACGGAGAGCGTGGCCGAGCTGGCTTGCTGTCCGAGTTGCCGGATCGAGGTCTATCCATAAGGGTGCTTCCCGCCCATCGCGGAGGATGCTAAGCAGGCCGGGCGCCGCCGGGCCGGAGGAGGTCTTCCATGAACGGATTGATCACGAACGTCGCACAGTTTTGGTCGCAGCTCTTCGTCGACGGCGCAGCGTTCCTCCAGGACCAGCAAGGCAAGCTCGACGCGAACACGTTCACCACCGACGACTTCATCAAATCGTCGGCGAAGCTCGTCCTGAAGGAGACGGCGAGCTGGTACCGGCTCATGGGCCTGTTCCCCATGGGCGGCGACTCGACGGTCGTTCTGCAGCTCCCGGCCGGTGCCGCGGGCCCGGTCTCGGACGTCCGCATCGTGCGGCCCACCATCGGTCTCGGCAGGCTCACTTCGAGTGCCTTGGCCGCGATCACGGGTGGGGGCAAGGGACAGCTCGCCGCCACGCTGACGGGATTCGACCTGCTCACCGTCCAGGTAAGCGGTGTAGCCGGAACCGCGAAGGGCGACCTGCTCGCCGGTCTGGTCTATGTGGTGCTCGCCGACGGCAGCACGTGCCCGCTGGCGACCGTCTTCCTCGTGGTCACCTAGGCGCCTCGGCCCGCTCCACCGCCGACGCCGGGACCTCCGCCAGCAGCTCCGGGCCGAACACGCGTGCCGGCGTCTGGAAGCCCGGAACCGCCTCGCCCGCGGCCACGCGGCGCGCGACGACGGTCGCCGACGCGGCGGTGAACTCGTACGAGTCCCCCGCGCGCACCCGCGCCGCCCGCCGCGCGCCGCTCGGCGCCTCGATCTCGGCGACGACGACCGTCTCGACCCGCTCCCGCATCGCCGCCGGCGGCGCGGCCGGCAGCAGCGCGTGCCATGCCTGCATCAGGGCCTGCGCCGGCGCCGTCGACAGCAACGGTCCGATCAGCCGGTTCGCCGCCATGACCGCCTGCAGCGCCGGCCCGGCGGCGAAGTACGTCTCGACGTTCGGGATGCCCGTCGAATAGTAGGCCGAGGCCACGTCGCCCCAGCTGACGAGCAGGCTCGTGCGCGGGCCGTCGCCGTAGTCGAAGGCATGGGTCATCGCCCCGGGCGGCACGGTCTCGATGCGGCCGTCCCGACGCAGGCGGATGCCGCGTCCCCACTCGCGCGCCAGGGTCTCCGCCGATCCCCGGCTGAGGAGGTAGAGCCCCTGGATGCCGATGCGCAGCGTGCGGGCGCCGGGAGACTCGCGGACGAGGCGCACGGCGAGGCAATCGGACGGCACGACGTCGAAGCCGACTGCGGGCATCACCATGACCCCCTGGGCGCGCCACTCGGCGTGGCGGCGGGCCAGCGCCTCGATGACGTCGACCTCCCCGCACACGTCGAGGTAGTGCGCGCGCCGGCGCGCGGCCGCCCGCGCCAGGGGGAGCGCGGTGTCGGCGAACGGGCCGGCGGCGTTGAGGACGACGTCGACGTCGCGGAGCGCGGCATCCAGCGCGGCGGGATCGGTGACCGGGGCCGCCCGCCAGGCGAGACCGAGCGGGGCGGCCACGGCCCGTACGCCGGCGGCGTCCCGGCCGGCGAGGACCGGGCGGAGGCCGGCCGCCAGGGCGCGCGCCAGGATGAGCTTGCCGGTGAACCCCGTGCTGCCGTAAAGGAGGACGCGTCCGCCCGCCATGGCAACGGCCCCTACTACCGCGCCGCCGGCGGCGCCAGCGCTCGCCGGCGCTTCGCGCGGCACGGCCTGGGTGCTGGGGGAGGCGGAGTTCAGCGGCGTGATCGCCGTGACCCGCTGGCCGATCGAGCGCGCGCGTACGATGCTGCCCGGCGGGATCGCGCTCGAGCGCCCCGCCGGCTGGCGCGGCGGCGGGCATCCCGTGGTGGTGCTCTTCGGGGTCCAGGCGCGCGGCGCGACGCGGCTCGCGGGCGTGCGCCTGCCCCTCGGCCGCTCGTATCTCGAGCTGGCGGTCGCGGTGCCGGGCGTGTGCCGCGGCGGCGAGCCGATGACCGCGCTGGCGCGCATGTATGCCGACTACTTCCCGGCCGCCTGGAACGGCCGGGTGCGCTACGGCTTCGGCAAGGAGCACGCCGAGATCCGGCGCACCGACGGCTCGTTCGTGGTCGCCCGTCCCGCGGGCCCGCCCTTGTGCGCGGCGGTCCACGCGCCCGCCGGGGCCTGGGCCGCCGCGGCGCGCGCACCGGGCCCGCCGCAGGTCGCCGCGTGGCTGTCGGCCCCGCTCATCGGCTGGACGCCCGCCGGGCGCGCGGTGCGCAGCGCGTCGTCGTGGGACGTCGACGGGCGCCTCGTGCGGCCGGTGCGCGCCTCCGTCCACGCGTTCACGCCCCTCCTCGCGGGCTGCGGCCCGGGCGAGCTGCTCGAGGATGCCGCGGCGTTCGAGGTGCGGAACGTGCGTTGGTCGCTCGGTTGGCCCGAGGCCGACGGGAGGGACGTCGCGCCCGGCGGGATCGTCTGATGCCGAGGGTCGGGGACTGCTTCGCCGGCCGGTTCGACGTCCTCGAAGAGCTCGGGACGGGGACCTTCGGCGTCGTGTACCGCGCCCGGCAGCGTTCCACGGGACAGCTCGTCGCCCTCAAGCTGCTCCGCACGTCCGGCCCCGGCGGCGTCCCGCCCCGGCGGGTGGAGCGCTTCCGCCGCGAGCTCGCGGTGTGCGCGCGGCTCGAGCACCCGCACATCGTGCGTCTGATCGACGCCGGCGTCGCCGACGGCTCGCCGTGGGCGGCCTTCGCGCACGTTCCGGGTCGGACCCTGCGGGCGATCCTCGCCGCCGAGGGCTGCCTCTCCTGGACCGAGACGGTGCGCCTGATGTCGCAGGTGGCGGACGCGCTCGCCTGCGCCCACGCGCTCGGCATCGTCCACCGCGACCTCAAGCCGGAGAACATCCTCGTCTGCGAGTCCGGCGGCCGGCGCAACGCCGTCGTGCTCGACTTCGGCCTCGGCGCCTTCGCGCAGGGCGAGGCGGAGGGCGAGTCGCGCCTGACGGCCACGCAGGAGATCCTCGGGACCCCGTGCTACGCCGCGCCCGAGCAGCTACGGGGCGAGCAGGTCACGCCGGCCGCGGACGTGTACTCGTGGGGACTCGTCTTCCTCGAGTGCCTCACGGGGACGCCGGCGGTCTCCGGCGCGTCGGCGCAGGAGGTGCTGCTGCGACAGATGGGCGAGCAGGCGATCCCCATCCCGGCGGCGATCCGTGAGCCGGAGCTGCGCCGCCTGCTGGCTGCCGCGACCCACAAGCGCGCCGAGGGACGGACCGCGTCGATCGCCGACATCTTGACGGCGCTCGCCGCGGTCGAGCCCGCGCGCGCGACGCCGGCGCCGCTTGCGCCGGTCGCCGACGCGAGCGCGGCCCGCCGCCAAGTGGCCGTGCTCTGCGTCGGCATCGACCTCGTGGGGGCTCCGGGCGCCCGGCTCGACCCGGAGGACGAGCATGCGACGCTCTGCGAGATGTTTCGCTACGTGAGCGCGACCGCCGAGCGGCGTGGCGGGCGGCTCGTGCATACCGTCGGCCACCTCGCCGTCGTCTGCTTCGGACACGCGGCGGCGCGCGAGGAGGACACGCGGCTCGCGGCGCACGCGGCGCTCGACCTGGTCGCCGGGATCGAGCGCATGAGCCGCGACGTTCTCACCGCTCGAGCCGTGGAGGTGCGCCCGCGCGTCGGCCTCCACGTCGGGCTCGCGGTGGTGAGCGGCGGCGCCGGCGGCCCGGTCACGCTGCTGGGGACGGCGGCGCGCGAAGCAATGGACCTCGCGGCGCAGGCGGCCCCGGGCCAGATCGTCGTCCGGGATGCCGCCCGCCAGGCCCTCCGGCGGTGGTTCCGCTTCGAAGCGCCGGCGGCTGCCGCCGACCATCACGTGCTCCTCGGCGAAGGGTCGGCGGCGACGGCCGAGCGGTCGTGGGCCGAGGACGAGGCGGTGCCGCTCGTCGACCGCGCGCCCCAGCTCG
>Ga0070734_10000610_pt1 | contig 68671 bp, 65 predicted proteins | sample Coa_R1_8_FD_66444 | JGI IMG/M metagenome (GOLD analysis project Ga0070734, IMG submission 66444) | Surface soil microbial communities from Centralia Pennsylvania, which are recovering from an underground coalmine fire - Coalmine... | ecosystem: Environmental > Terrestrial > Soil > Unclassified ...
CACGGCGAATTCCGCTTTCGGGTTAGCCGCACGGATCGTGCGTTCGACGTCGTCGCCGGTGCCGACGGGCACGGTCGATTTCGTCACGATGACGGTGTAGCCAGAAATCGCCGCGGCGATCTCGCGCGCGGCGCCCAGCACGTAGCTGAGATCGGCATGGCCATCGCCGCGGCGCGACGGCGTGCCGACGGCGATGAAGACGACCTCCGCGTCCTTCACCGCCGGGGCGAGTTCGGTCGCAAAGCCGAGCCGGCCTTCCTTGACGTTGCTTGCGACCAGTTCGTCGAGACCGGGCTCGAAGATCGGAATTTCGCCGCGCTTCAGGGCGGCGATTTTCTTCTCGTCCTTGTCGATGCAGACGACCTGGTGGCCGAAATCGGCGAAGCAGGCCCCAGAAACGAGGCCGACATAGCCGCTGCCAATCATGGCGATACGCATGAAACCTACCCCGCGACGGGCGCGGGTTTCGCATGGCGAGGAAGCGCGGGCAAGCGGTGGAAGCGGTTGTGGTTATTCGGCGGCGGTGCGCCAGCTCTCGAGCGCGCGCTCCCAGGCAAGGGCGTGGGTGACGATGGTGGAAAGATTGTCGAGCTTCGGCTGCCAACCGAGCTCGGCGCGGACCCTGTCGGCGCGGGCGACAATGGCGGCGGGATCGCCGGGCCGGCGCGGCGCGTAGAACACCGGGAAATCCTTGCCCGAAAGCCGCTTCACGGTGTCGATCACTTCGAGCACCGAGTAGCCGCGGCCATAGCCGCAGTTGAGGGTGAGGCTCCCGCCGCCGGCGCGGAGATGCTTCAGCGCTTCGAGATGGGCGGCGACAAGATCGGTGACGTGGATGTAGTCGCGCACGCAGGTGCCGTCGGCGGTCGGATAATCAGTGCCGAATACCTCCATGCGGTTGCGCTTTCCGAGCGCGGTCTCGCAGGCGACCTTGATGAGGTGGGTCGCGTTCGGCGTCGACTGGCCGGAACGGCCGGCGGGGTCGGCGCCGGCGACGTTGAAGTAGCGGAGCGCGACGCAGTTCAGCCCGTGCGCGGCGCCGGCATCGCGCAGCATCCACTCGGTCATCAGCTTCGAAGTGCCGTAGGGCGAGATCGGCGTCGTCGGCGCATTCTCGCTCACCGGATTTTCGGCGGGCATGCCGTAAACCGCGGCGGTCGAGGAGAAGACGAAGCGTCTGACGCCGGCGGCGATCGTCGCCGCCATCAGCGCGCGCGATTTCACCGTGTTCGCGAGATAATAGCCGAGCGGATCGGCGACCGAATCCGGCACCACGATGCGGGCGGCGAAGTGGATCACCGCGTCGATGCCGTGCTCGGCGATCAGCCGAAGAACGAGCGCCTCGTCGGCGACGTCGCCTTCCACGAAGCGCGCCTTGGAATGCACCGCGCGCGCAAAGCCGGTGGAGAGATCGTCGAGCACGACGACCTCTTCGCCCGCATCGACGAGGGCGAGCGCCATGTGGCTGCCGATATAGCCGGCGCCGCCGGTGACAAGCACGGCCATCGCTGGTCCTCCCGTGACGGGGATAATGCAGGAATGTGACGGCTTATTTAACCGGCGCCAAGAAAGGTTAACAGCCGTTAACGATTTAGCCGCGGCCCTTCGAGCGCTCGACAAGCCGCGTGGTGCTGCGCTCGGGGAGCGTCTCGACGATGACCACCTCGCCGCCGGCGGCCTCGACGATCTCGCCGCCGACGACCTGGTCCTTGTTGTAGTCGCCGCCCTTCACGAGCACGGCCGGCTGCACGCGGCGAATCAGTTCGAGCGGCGTGTCCTCCTCGAAGGGCACCACGAGGTCGACGGCTTCCAGCGCGGCCAGCACTTCGGCGCGCGCGACCTCGTCCTGGATGGGCCGGCTCGGCCCCTTCAGACGGCGGGCGGAGGCGTCGCTATTCAACCCCACGATTAGCCGGTCGCAGGCGGCGCGGGCGCCGGCGAGCACCTTGAGGTGGCCGGGGTGGATGAGATCGAAGCAGCCATTGGTGAAGCCGATACGCAGACCCTTCTTGCGCCATTCTTCCAGATGCTCTTCGAGGATTTTCGGATCGCGCACGATCTTTTCGTCGTGGGCGCGCAGGGCGCTCGGCACGAGCACCGCGCGCATTTCGACGAAGTTGACGGCGGCGGTGCCGCGTTTTCCCACCACGACCGCGGCGGCGGCGTTGGCGGCGCGGGCGGTGGCCTCGAGTTCGGCGCCCATCGCGAGCATGGCGGCGATCGTCGCCGCCACGGTGTCGCCGGCGCCGGAGACGTCCCGCACTTTCACCGGATAGGACGGAATGTGGACGGGCGCTTCGCCGCGCGCAACGAGCGTCATGCCTTCTTCGCTGCGGGTGACGAGGATGGCGGAAAGATCAGCGTCCGCCATGAGCTTGCTCGCCGCCTCGACGATGTCCTCGGCCGAACGCACGTCGCGATGCGCGGCGCGCGCAAGCTCCGCACGGTTCGGGGTGACAACGGTGGCGCCTTTATAGGCGCGATAATCGAGATGCTTGGGATCGACGATCACCGGCTTCTTCGCCTTGCGGGCGGCGGCAATCAGCGTCTCGATCACCTTCGGCGTGAGCACGCCCTTGCCGTAATCGGACAGAACCACCGCGCCGCAATTCGGCAGCACCTTCAGCGCAACCGTGAGAACTTCATCCTCGCAATGCTTGGGCAGCGGGTGGGTTTCTTCCCAATCGGCGCGGAGAAGATGGGTCGAATGATGCTCCGACACGAAACGCGCCTTCTCGGTCGTCGGCCGCGAGGCGTCGATCGCGAGCTTGGCGTCGATCTGGCCGCCGGTCTTGCCGAAGAAGGCCCCGAGCGTGCGGCCGGCATCATCGTCGCCGACGGCGCTTACCAGGATGCAGCGCGCGCCCAGGCCCGCGATATTGCGCGCGACATTGCCGGCGCCGCCGGGCGTGGTTTCCTCGCGCCGCACCGCGAGTACAGGCGCCGGCGCCTCGGGCGAAATGCGCGCGACCTCGCCATAGACGAAGCGGTCGAGCATGAGGTCGCCGACGCAGAGCACGGTCTGCGCGGCAAGTTCGGCGAGGCGTTTTTCGTAATCGAACATGGTGACCCGGCAATCAGCGATAAGGATCGGGGCGGTCGAGATATTGCGTCACGTAACGCTCGACCGCCTGTTCCAGCGGCGTGAACGGGGCATCGTAGCCCGCCGCGCGCAAGCGCTCCATCCTTGCTTCGGTGAAATATTGATAGCGTCCGGCAAGCTCGGGCGGGATCGGGATGCGCTCGATCCTGGGCTCGCGCCCGATCGCTTTCCACATCGCGATCATCATGGCGTCGAAGCTTCGCGCCTTGCCGGTGCCGACATTATAGATGCCGGAGACGTGCGGATTGTCGATCAGCCACAGCACGACGTTGGCCGCGTCCTCGACATAGATGAAGTCGCGCACGATCTCGCCGCCGGCGATATCCGGCCGGTCGGCCTTGAAAAGGCGCACGGGCTTGCCGGCCTTGGCGTCGGGAAAGACCTTGGCGAGCACGCTTCGCATGTCGCCCTTGTGATACTCGTTGGGGCCGAACACGTTGAAGAATTTGAGACCCACCCATTGCGGCGGCATGGCGCTGCCGACACGGGCGCGGGCGTATGCGGCGAGGTCGAAGCGGGATTTGCTGCGGCCATATAGATTAAGGGGCGCGAGTTCGTTGAGCAGTTCCGGCGCGTCGTCGAAGCCGCGGCTACCGTCGCCGTAGGTGGCGGCCGAAGAGGCGTAAATGAAGGGCGTCTTTGTCTCCGTGCACCATTCGAGCAGGCGCAGCGGCAAGTCGAAATTCGCCGCCATCACCGCGTGCTCGTCAGTGACGGTGGTGGAGGAAATCGCACCCATGTGCAGGATCGCATTGAGTTTGCGGCCGCCGAGCCAGCGTAAGATCTCTTCCGGCGGGACGATCTCGGCATAGCGACGCTTGGCGAGGTTCTTCGCTTTTGGCGCGTCGACGTGGTCGCCCACGGCGATTTCGGACACGCCCCGCTCGTTCAGGCTCGCGAGGATATTCGAGCCGATGAAGCCGGCGCCGCCGGTTAACAGGATCATGCTTAACGCCCGTCCCTTTGCGCGCGCTTCCTTTGCCGCAAGCGCGAGAGGAGCGCAACGGCGGCAATCTGGACACCCTTAATGACGGGTGCTACCCGCTCGCGCGAGGGAGCCCCATGAACGCAGCGGATTTGGACTACGCGAAGAAGCATCTCGCCGCGTCGCGCGAGGCTTTCGTCAAGGCCGCGGACGATGCCGATTTCGTGGCCGTTCTCGGCAAGATCGCCGATGCCATGGCGACTTCGCTGAAAGGCGGCGGCAAGATTCTCCTCTGCGGCAATGGCGGCAGTGCCGCCGACGCGCAGCACATCGCGGGCGAGCTCTTGTCGCGCTATGAGTTCGACCGCGCGCCGATGGCCGCGGTCGCGCTCACCACCGATACGTCCGTGCTCACCGCCATCGGCAACGACTACGGCTACGAGCAACTGTTCGAGCGGCAGGTGCTCGGGCTCGGCAAAAAGGGCGACGTGCTCGTGGCGCTTTCCACCTCCGGGCGCTCGCCGAACATCCTGCGCGCGCTTGATGCGGCGAAGAAGAGCGGCGTCGTCACCATCGGCTTCACCGGCAAGGCGGGCGGCGAGATGGCCTCGCGTTGCGATTTCATTTTACGGGCGCCCTCCGACAAGACGCCCGTGATCCAGCAAATCCACATCACCGCGGCGCATGTGATCTGCGGCCTGATCGAGCGCTCCATTGGCGGCAAACGCTGAGCGTGCACGGCCGCGACGGCCCGCGGTCTTTCTCGATCGTGACGGCGTGATCAACGTCGACCGCGGCTATGTGTCGAACCGCGCCGACTTCAAATGGATCCCGGGCGCCATTGCGGCGATCAAGGCGCTCAACGAGGCGGGATATTATGTCTTCGTCGCCACTAACCAGTCGGGCATTGCGCGCGGGCTTTATTCGGAAAGCGATATGCAGGCATTGCACGGTTACATTGCACAGGAGCTCGCCGCGAACGGCGCTCACATCGATGACTGGCGTCATTGTCCTTTCCATCCGCAAGGGACGATCGCGAAGTTCAAGCGCGTTTCCGATTGGCGCAAGCCCGGCCCCGGCATGATCCTCGATTTGATGCAGACGTGGCCGGTCGACCGCGCGAAGAGCGTGCTGATCGGCGACAAGGAGAGCGACGTGGCGGCGGCGCGCGCCGCGGGCATCCGGGGCTTGCGCTTTGACAGCGGCAATCTTCTCGCCTTCGTTCGAGCGCGCGTGCTCGGGACGAGGCCGCGGCGATGACGGCGGCAACGAATTCGCCGATTCTCCTCGTCCCCTATCAGTGGATCGGCGACTTCGTGCGCTGTCATTCGGTGGTGCAGCTCTTGAAGCGGCGCTTTCCCGAGCGGCCGGTCGATATTCTGAGCTCGACGCTCGCGGCACCGCTCGCCGCCTACATGCCGGGCGTCCGCAAGGCCGTGGTGCATGATCTGCCGCGCGGACGGCTCGGCTATGGCGAGAATGCCCGGCTCGCGGAGAAGCTTGCGCCCGAGCGCTACGGTACCGCGCTCGTTATGTCGCGCAAATGGAAGGCGGCGCTGGCGCCTTATCTCGCGGGCATTCCGGAGCGCGTGGGATTTCTCGGCGAGATGCGGTTCGTGCTGCTTTCCGACATTCGTCCGGGCGAGAAAAACTATCCGACCATGGCCGAGCAGTGCGCGGCGCTCGCCTTGCCACGCGGCGCCGCGCTGCCGCCGCTGCCGGAGCCCAAGCTGGCTGCGTCCGCGGCGCAGGTGAAATCCTGGCGGGAGCGGACCCGCCTCGAAAAGAACGGCCAGCGCGTCGTCGCGCTCGCGCCGGGATCGGTATGGTCGTCGAAGCGCTGGCCAACGGCGCATTACGCGCGGCTTGCCGTGCTTCTCCGCGAACGCGGCCATGAAGTGTGGATCACGGGCGGCCGCGACGAGGAGCCGCTTGCGGAAGAAATCCGCGCGACGGCGTCCGCGGTGTACGATCTCACCGATCTCGCTCTCGGCGACGGCGCGCTGGCGTTAGGCCAGGCGGATTGCGCCGTCACCAACGATTCCGGCGCGCTGCATATGGCGGCGGCCTTCGGCACGCCGACCTTGGCGCTGTTCGGGCCGACCGATCCCGCGGCCTGGATGCCGCTCAACCCATCGGCGAAAGCGTTGCTCGCCGATGAGCCGCTCGATTGCCGGCCGTGCGCAAAGCACGATTGCCCGCTCGGCCATCACAAATGCCTTGTGGATCTTTCGCCTCAGACGGTCTTCGCCGCGGTCGAACGGGCGCTCGCCCACAGCCGCTCATAGACCGCGAAGATTTCCTTCGCTTCGCGCTCGATGTTGAAATGCGCTTCCACGCGCTTGCGCCCGGCCTTGCCCATGGCCTCGGCGCGCGCGGGGTCTTGCATCAATTGCTCGATGCGATCGGTCAGCGCGCCGGCATCCTCGATCGGAACCAGGAATCCCGTTTCGCCTTCGGCGACGAGATGCGCCGCGGCGCCGGCGCGCGTTGCCACCACCGCCATTTCGCTGGCCATGGCTTCCAGCGTCGTCAATCCGAAGCCTTCGTTGCGTTGTGGCCCGACGAAGATCAGCAGCCTGCGGAACCAGAGCGGCACCTCGTCCGGCGGCAATTCGCCGGTGAAGACGATGCGGCCGGCGAGCCCGGCGGCAGCCACCTTCGATTTGAGTTCGGCTTCGAAGCCCTTGTCCATCTCGGTCGCGAGTCCAATGACCACCGCGGTGAAATCGGGATAGCGCGGCAGCAACTTCAGCATCGCCTCGATGAAAAGATCGGTGCCCTTCTGCGGCCGGATGCGGCCAAAGACGCCGATGCCGTAGCAGCCGGGGAGGCCCGTCTCTTTCCACGCAGCCGCGCGGTCGGGAGCAGGGCGGTAGCGCGCAATGTCGACGCCGTGCAACGCCACCGTGACCGGCAAAGTGAGGTAGCTCGCGGCTTCGGGCGACGGCGAAATCAACGCGTCCATCCGGCGCATGAGAAATTTGCTGAAGGCGGTGTGGTGGCGCTGCGCCGCCGAGGTGAAGACCATGCCGAGCTTCAGCCCGAAAATATGCTTGAGCAGAAGCCCCGCGATCATCTCGTCGTTGCGGCGCGCGTGCCAGATGCGGAAGGGCCGTCCGGCGGGCAGCGAGCGGCCGAACCGCCTCACCTGGCGCAAGCTCAGCGTCGGCACGCCGGGCGCTTCGCCCGCGCCCACGATCGCGACCCGGCAAAGGCGGCTCATGGCGGGCGCGAGCGTCAGAATCGTCGTGGTCACGCCGGAATAGCGGCGATGCAGGTTCGGGTGCAAAACCTCGATCAGCGCGGGGTCGAAACGGACGGGGAGGGCCATGTTGGGCAAAAGCTCTCGGCGGGTCTTGACGGCGCGGGCGCGCCCGCATAGCCCCGTTTATCTCTCCCGCGCAAGCAGGAAGGCCGCCATGACCACGCTCGCCTCGCTCAAAGTGAAGCTTTTCACCGACGGCGCCGACAAGGCGCAGATCGTCGAGATGGCGAAGCAGAAATACATCGCGGGCTTCACCACCAATCCCTCGCTGCTGAAAAAAGCGGGGGTCAAGGACTACGAATCCTACGCGCGCGAGCTCGTGGCGGCGGTGCCGGACAAGCCTATTTCCTTCGAGGTCATCTCCGACGACATCGACGGCATGGTGGCGGAGGCGCGCCTCATCACCACCTGGGGCAAGAACGTCTATGTGAAGCTCCCGGTGATCAACACCAAGAGCGAGCCGCTTTACGACGCGATCAAGATGCTCTCGGGCGAGGGCGTGAAAATCAACGTCACGGTGATCACCACCGAAGAGCAGGCGAAGCGGGCGACCGCGGCGCTCTCGAAAGGGCCGGGGGGATGCGTGTCGGTTTTTGCCGGCAGGCTCGCCGACCTCGGGATCGACTATGTTCCCGCGGTGGAAACGGCGGTGCGCGAGGCGCGCGCGACCAAGCAGGTCGAGGTGATCTGGGCGTCGACACGCGAGGTGTGGAACGTGATCGAGGCCGACCGCATGGGCTGCCACATCATCACCGCGCCCGCCGATATTCTGAAGAAACTCCCCGCGCTTGGCACCAAAACCGCCGGGGATCTGTCGCTCGACGGCGTCAAGGCGTTCCGCGACGATACGCTGGCGGCGGGCCTAAGCCTTCGGGTCGGAAACGTGCGGCGCACTGCCGCGGAATGACGTTGTTTTCCCTGTAAACCATTGACATCATTTGTGAGTGGGGCCCTCTCCGGGGCTGTCGCCTGATCCCTCCGGGCATGCTAGGAAAACCGAACCCGGGAGAGGGGAAATAAAAATCATGGTGGCTGGTTCGGATCGCGCGAAACCGCGCGAAGTGTCCTCCGACAATCTCCGCTTCGGCATCATCGGCGTCGGCGTCATGGGATCGAACCATGCCCGCGTGCTCTCCGAACTCCCCGGCATCGAACTCGTCGCCATCGCCGACCCCGACCGCAGCCTGGCGATGAAAATCGCCAAGGCCGTCCGCTGCGACGCGGTCGCCGACCACAATACGCTGATCGGCCTCGGCCTCGACGCCGTCGTCGTCGCGGCGCCTACGCATTTGCACCACGCGATTGCGCTCGATTGCATCGAGGCGGGGGTCAATCTCCTGGTGGAAAAGCCGATCGCGCCGACGGTGGAGGAGGGCCGCCAGATCGTCGCCGCCGCACGGCGGGCGGGCGTGAAGCTGATGGTCGGCCATGTCGAGCGCTTCAATCCGACCGTGGAGGCGATCAAGCAGGCGCTTTCGAGCGAGGATATTCTTTCCATCGCCATCACCCGCGTCGGTCCGTTCCCGCCGCGCATGTCGAATGTCGGCGTGGTCATCGATCTCGCGGTGCACGACATCGACCTCATCCGCTGGTTCACGGAATCGGAAATCATCGAGGTGCAGCCGCAGCTCACGAAAGCGCGCGCCGCGCGCGAGGACATCGCGCTCCTGCAATTCCGCACGGCCTCCGGCGTGCTCGCGCACATCAACACCAACTGGCTCACGCCCTTCAAGGCGCGCACGGTGCATGTCGCCACCCGCGACAAATACATCATCGGCGATCTCCTGACGCGGCAGGTGACCGAGTGCTTCGGCTTCCAGCCCGACGGCAGCTATTCGATGCGGCATCTGTCGGTCGGTCACGCCGAGCCGCTGCGCGCCGAACTCTTGGCCTTCGTGAAGTCGATCCGCAACGACGAAAAACCCGTTGTCGGCGGCGACGAAGGGGTCGCGAGCCTCGAGGTCGCGATCCAGTGCCTCGACGGCGGCTCCTCCGCCGTGCCGCAGCGCGCGCCGCGCAAAGTCGTCGGCTGAATTCGAGCCGTCGAATGAACGAACGTCCGCGGATCGATTCTCAGCCCATTCCTTTCATCGACGTCGCCGCCCAGCGCCGCCGCTTGGGCCGCGCCATCGACGACGCGGTGGCGCGCGTGCTCGGCCACTGCCAGTTTATCCTGGGTCCGGAAGTGCGCGAGCTTGAATCGCAGCTCGCCGCCTTTTCCGGCGCCCGCCACGCGATTTCCTGCGCCAGCGGCACCGATGCGCTGATGCTTATCCTGCTCGCCAAGGGCGTCGGCCCCGGCGACGCGATTTTCTGCCCGTCCTTCACCTTCGCTGCCACCTTCGAAGCCGCGGCCCTGCTCGGCGCTTCGCCGGTCTTCGTCGACATCGAAGAGGCTACGTTCAACATCGATGCTTTGAGCCTCGAGCGCGCGATTGCGACCGCGAAAAAGAAGGGGCTGAAACCGAAAGCGGTGATCGCGGTCGATCTCTTCGGCCTGCCGGCCGACCACGATTCGATTGCGGAGATCGCGGAAGCGGAAGGGCTGTTCGTGATCGATGATGCAGCCCAAGGCTTCGGCGCGAGTTACAAGGGCAAGAAGCTCGGCACTTTCGGGCTTGCCACGGCGACGAGCTTCTTTCCGGCAAAACCGCTCGGCTGCTATGGCGACGGCGGCGCGGTGTTCACCGACGACGATGCGCTCGCGGAAACCATCAAGGGCTTGCGCGTTCACGGTCAGCTGCTGGGGAAACCGGAGTTCTCCCATCTCGGCATCACCGGCCGCCTCGATACGATCCAGGCGGCGGTCTTGATCGAAAAGCTCAGAATTTTCGAAGACGAGATCGTCGCGCGCGACCGCATCGCGCGCCGCTATGGCGAAAAGCTCGGCAATGTGGCCATCGTCCCGCGCGTGCCCGAAGGCTACACTTCGGTATGGGCGCAATATACGATTCGGTTGCCTGCGGGCGCGCGCGACACGGTCGCCGCGGCGCTGAAAGCGGAAGGGATTCCGACCGCGATCTATTACGCCAAGCCTCCGCATCTGCACGAGGCCTACAAGCGCTATCCGGTCGCGGAGGGCGGCTTGCCGGTCACCGAGAAGCTTGCGCACGAGGTGATCAGCCTGCCGATGCACGCCTATCTCGACGAGCCGACGCAGGACCGCATCGTCGACGCGGTGAAGCGCGCGCTCGGGCGCTGATTAGAGGCGCCCGCGGGGCGGCCTCATGATCCGCAACATCTTCACCGTCGGCGGCTGGACGCTGGTTTCACGCGTCACCGGCTTCGCGCGCGACATCGTGATGGCGGCGGTGCTCGGCGCCGGGCCCGTGGCCGATGCGTTTCTCGTCGCCTTCCGGCTGCCGAACCATTTCCGCGCGATTTTCGCCGAGGGCGCGTTTGCCGCCGCCTTCGTGCCGGCCTATGCGCGGCGATTGCAGCAGGGCGGGCGCGGAGAGGCGATGCGCTTTGCCGACGGCATCGGCACCGGGCTCATGCTCGTGCTTGGCGCGATGCTTGTTCTCGCACTCATCTTCACGCCGGCGGTCGTGCGCGTGCTCGCGCCCGGACTTTCCGCCGATCCCGCGCGCTTTGATCTCGCGGTCGCGCTCACGCGCATCACCTTCCCGTATCTCGCGCTGATGTCGATCGAGACGCTGATCGCGGGCATGCTCAACGCCAATCACCGCTTTGCCGCGGCGGCCGGCGCGCCGGTGCTTCTCAACATCTCGATGGTGGGGACGCTTCTGCTCGCGGCCTTTTTCCCGACCGCGGGGCATGCCGCCGCCTGGGGAGTGCTCGTCGCCGGCATCCTGCAAGCGCTTCTCGTCGGTGCCGATGCCGAGAGAAACGGATTCGGCCTCAGGCTGCGCTGGCCCACCTTTGATGCGCCGACCGTGCAATTCCTGAAGGCGCTCGGACCCGCGATCATCGGCGCCGGCGGCGTGCAGCTCGCGCTCTTCGCCGACACCGTAATCGCGACGTTCCTGCCGACCGGCGCGCTGTCGGCGCTCTATTATGCCGACCGCATCAATCAGTTGCCGATCGGCGTCGTCGGCATCGCGGTCGGCATCGTGCTCCTGCCGGAAATGTCGCGGCGGCTCGCTGCCGGCGACGAAGCGGGCGCCGCATCGGCGCAAGGGCGCGCGATCGAGCTCACCTTGCTCATCGCTATTCCCTTCGTCGCCGCGGCAATCGCCATTCCCGATCTCGTGATGCGCGCGCTCTTTGCGCGCGGCGCTTTCACCAATGCGGATGCATCCGCGGCGGCGGCGACACTCACCGCCTATGCGTTCGGGCTCATACCGTTCATGTGGATGCGGAGCTTCACCGCGCCGTTTCTCGCGCGCGGCGATACGGCAACGCCGGTGAAGGCGGCGCTCACCGCCGCCCTCGTGAACATTCTGTTGAAGATCGCGCTGATGGGGCCGCTCGCGCAGGTGGGCCTTGCGCTCGCGACCGCGGTCGGCGCCTGGCTCAATTGGGCGCTGCTTGTCTGGTTCGCGCGAAGCAAGGGCTTTGAGCGGCCGGACGCGCCGCTCGCCCGCGGCCTTTATCTCGTCGCCATCGGGCTGCTCTTGGGGGTTGCGTTTTACGCAGGGCAGCGCTTCGCGGGTTCGGCGCTTTCTGGTATTCCACGCTTTCGGGAGGAAATATTGCTTCTGGTTCTGCTCGTGGCCGGCACGATTCTATATGCGGCGCTTGTTCTCGCGCTCATTGGCCGCAACTGGTTGCAAACGCTCCTCCTTGACGCCGGGACGCGAAAGCCAGGCGCCGACGTTACGTCCTACGAAATTTGACGAAAATTTGTAGCGGCCCCCTTGCACCGGGTTTCGCAATTGCGAGATATGGTCTAATACCCCGGGCCTTGGATTTTACATGATTCAATTTTCGTTCACAGCGCGCGTCGCCGCGCTCGCTGCCCTCCTCTTCGCGCTCGCCAGTTGCGGCCAGAACCCGCCGGCGCCGCCGGCGCCGCAAGTCACGGTTGCGAAGCCCGAGAAGCGCGAGATCGTCGATATGGACGAATATGTCGGCCGCTTCGTCGCCGTCGACATGGTCGAAGTGCGCGCGCGCGTCTCGGGCTATCTCGACCAGATCCATTTCAAGGACGGCCAGATCGTGCAGGCCGGCGACCTTCTCTTCACCATCGACAAGCGGCCGTTCCAGAACGCGCTCGACCAGGCGAAGGGCACGCTCGCGCAGGCGCGCGCCAATCTCGCCTTTGCCGAATCCGACCTGATCCGCGCGCAGAAGCTCGTCGGCGAAAAGACGATTTCCGAGCAGGTCTTCGAGCAGCGCACGCAGGCGAAGCGTACCGCCGAGGCCTCGGTTTCCGCGAACGAGGCCGCGGTGCGGCAGGCGGAACTCGACCTGCAGTTCACCGAATTGCGCGCGCCGGTGACCGGGCGCATCGGCGACCGCCGCGTGTCGACGGGCAATCTCGTGACCGGCGGCACGACCGGCAACACGACGCTGCTCGCCACCATCGTTTCGATCGATCCCATCCGCTTCGAGTTCACCGCCGACGAAGGCGCCTTCATCCGCTACGAGCGCATCGCAAAGAACGGCATGGATCCCGAATCCCGTTACACGTCGACACCGGTGACATTGAAGCTCCTCGACGAGCAGGACTTCGTGCACCATGGCAAGATCGACTTCGTCGACAACGTGATCGATCAATCGTCGGGTACCATTCGCGGCCGGGCTCTCGTTGAAAATCCCGACGGGTTCCTCACGCCTGGCATGTTCGCGCGCGTGCGGGTGCCGGGCTCGCCGAAATACGATGCGCTGCTGGTTCCGGATTCCGCCATCGGCAGCGAGCAAATCCGCAAGTTCGTTTTCGTCGTCGACGGCGACAATGCGGTGAAGCAAAAATACGTCACGCTCGGCACGCTGCAGGGCAATATGCGCGTGGTGAAAGGACTCGACCCCGACGACCGCGTGATCGTGAACGGGCTTATGCGCGCGCGTCCCGGCGTCAAGGTGACGCCGATGGAAGAGGGCGCGCCGCCGCCGGCGGCCGGAAAGCCGACCGCGCAAGACGGCACGCCGCCCGCGAAATCGAACTAGGCGGGGGACGCGAGCGATGCGCATCTCGCATTTCTTTATTGACCGGCCGATTTTTGCGGCGGTGGTGTCGATCATTTTCGTGATTGTCGGCGCCGTGAGCTTCTCGCGGCTGCCGGTCGCGCAATATCCGGACATCGCCCCGCCGGTGATCAACGTCACCGGCCAGTATCCCGGCGCCAGCGCCGAAATCGTCGCCGCCACCGTGGTCTCGCCGATCGAGGACCAGATCAACGGCGTCGAGAACATGCTCTACATGTATTCGAACTCGACCGCCGACGGACGCTTCACCATCCAGGTGACGTTCGATCTCGGCACCAATCTCGATATCGCGCAGGTGCAGGTGCAGAACCGCGTCGCGATCGCGCAGCCGCGGCTGCCGTCGGACGTGCGCAATATCGGCGTCACCGTCGCAAAGGCCTCGCCCGACCTGATGATGGTGGTGAGCCTGGTGTCGCCGGACAAGACGCGCGATGCGCTGTTCATCTCCAACTACGCCAACCTTCAGATCAAGGACCAGCTGGCGCGGCTGCCCGGCGTCGGCTCCATCACGGTGTTCGGCAGCCGCGACTACTCGATGTTTGTCTGGCTCGACCCGCAGCGGCTGCAAACGCTCAACCTCACGGCGAACGATGTCGTCGCCGCCCTGCAAGGGCAGAACGTGCAGGTCGCCTCGGGCGTGCTCAACTCGCCGCCGGTGGAGAGCCCGCGCGCCTTCCAGATCGCGGTGCAGACGCAAGGGCGGCTCACCGACCCCGCCGAGTTCGGCAACATCGTCATCAAGCAGACGGCGGGGGCCGTGGTGCGGCTTCGGGACGTGGCGCGGGTCGAACTCACAGGGCTCGACTATTCGTCCAACCTCTATATCGATCGCGACCCCTCGGTTGGCATTGCCGTCTTCCAGCAACCCGGCACCAACGCGCTCGATGCGGCGAAGGCGATCGCCCGCACGATGGAGGAGCTCTCCAAGCAGTTTCCGGCGGATCTGCGGTACGACATCTTCTACAATCCGACGCAATTCATTTCAGAATCCGTGAGCGCGGTGCAGGAGACGATCTTCGAGGCGATCGTGCTCGTCGTCATCGTGGTCATCCTGTTCCTGCAAACGTGGCGCGCGGCCGTCATTCCGCTGGTGGCGATCCCGGTATCGCTCGTCGGCACCTTCTTTTTCATGGCGATTTTCGGCTTTTCGCTGAACAACCTCACGCTGTTCGGCCTCGTGCTTGCGATCGGCATCGTGGTCGACGACGCCATCGTCGTCGTCGAAAACGTCGAGCGCAACATCGAGGCAGGGCTCAGTCCGCATGACGCCGCGGTCAAGAGCATGGACGAGGTCGGCGGCGCGCTGATCGCGATTGCGCTGGTGCTCTGCGCCGTGTTCGTGCCTTCGGCGTTCATCACCGGAATTTCCGGCCAATTCTACCGGCAGTTCGCGCTGACGATCGCCGGCGCCACCATCATTTCGCTGATCGTCTCGTTGACGTTATCGCCGGCCATGTGCTCGCTGATCCTGAAGCCGCACGAAGAGACGCGAAAGTCGTCAACCAGGCCGTGGGACGGCCCGATCCGCAAGTTCTTCGAATACTTCAACCTTTATTTCGACAGGCTCTCCCACTTGTACAGCCGCCTCGCGGGCTGGATCACGCGCCGCGCCTTCATCATGCTCGCGATCTATGCCGGCATCATCGCGTTCGGGCTGAACGAATTTCGCCGCACGCCGGTCGGCTTCATCCCGCAGGTCGATCAGGGCTACCTAATCGGGGTTGTGCAGCTGCCGCCGGGAGCGGCGATCTCGCGCACCGACGCCGTGATGAAACGCGCGGTCGATAGCGTGCTTCAGATCCCCGGCATCGCGCATGCGGTCTCCGTTGTCGGCTTTTCCGGCGCCACCTTCACCAACGCGCCCAATTCCGGCGCGATCTTCATGGTGCTGAAGCCGTTCGACGAGCGCGGCAAAGACACCAATCAATCGGCGGCCGCGATCCAGATGCAGGCTCTGCGCCGGCTGTCGTCGATCCAAGAAGGACTGATCTTCGTCGTCTCGCCGCCGCCGGTGCGCGGCATCGGCACGGCCGGCGGCTTCCGCATGATGATCGAGGACCGGCAGAATGCGGGATCGGCGGCGCTGCTTGGCGCGACCTATGCCATGATGGGACGCGCGGCACAGACGCCGGGCGTGCAGCAGGTGTTTTCGCTGTTCGAGGCCTCGACGCCGCAGCTCTATCTCGACATCGACCGCACCAAGGCGGAAATGCTCGGCATCAACGTGCCTGACGTGTTCACCGCCCTGCAGGTTTATATCGGCTCCGCCTACGTCAACGATTTCAATCTGTTGGGCAAGACCTGGCGCGTGATGGTGCAGGCAGACAATCCATACCGCAAGGGATTCGAGGACCTCTTGAAGCTTCGCGTGCGCAACGCGCGCGGCGACACCGTGCCGATCGGCTCGTTCGCGACGGTGAGCGACATTTCCGGCCCCTATCGCGTGCCCCGCTACAATCTCTATCCCGCGGCCGAGCTCGACGGCAGCGCCGCGCCCGGCTACTCGCAAGGCCAGGCGATCGAGATCATGCAACGACTCGCGCGCGAGACTTTGCCGCAGGGCTTCTTCTTCGAGTGGACGACGCTCGCGCTGCAGCAGATCAGGGCCGGCAACACGGCGATTTTCGCCTTTACGCTCGCGGTCGTCTTCGTGTTTCTGGTGCTCGCGGCGCAATACGAGAGCCTTACGCTGCCGTTGGGCGTGATCCTGATCGTGCCGATGTGTCTTGTCGCCGCCATTTCCGGCGTCGTGCTGCGCGGACAGGACAACAACATCCTCACGCAGGTTGGCTTCATCGTGCTCATCGGTCTCGCGGCGAAGAACGCGATTCTGATCATCGAATTCGCGAAGCAGCTCGAGGATCAGGGCATGAAGCGGATCGAGGCGACGGTCGAGGCGGCGCACCGAAGGCTGCGGCCGATCCTGATGACGTCGTTCGCCTTCATCCTCGGCGTGACGCCGCTCGTGTGGGCGATCGGCGCCGGCGCCGAACTGCGTCAGACGCTCGGCACCGCCGTGTTCTTCGGCATGATCGGCGTCACCACATTCGGTCTCATATTCACGCCTGCCTTCTACATTATCTGCCGCTGGATTGCCGATCGTGCCGAAAGCTTCTGGGCGAGCCGGGCACCGAAGCGCTCGCCGCAGGCGCCGGCGGAGTGAAGGCATGAATGTCACCATGCGGCCGATGAAGTTCGGCGTCGGCCAGCCGCACCGGCGGATCGAGGATGCGGCCCTCATTTCCGGCCACGGGCGCTACGTCGCCGACGCGGTGCCGGAAGGGGCGCTTGCCGCCGTTGTCGTGCGCTCGCCGCACGCGCATGCGCGCTTTCGCTTCACCGATTTGGAGACCGCGAAGAAGATGCCCGGCGTGCGGCTCATTCTCACCGCCGCCGATGTCGCCGATTTGGCGCCGCTTCCCTGCTTCGGCCAGATCAAGCCGAAGGACGAGGAGAAAATGTGGGTGCCGCCTTTTCCGGTGCTGGCTGCGGACGAGGTGCGCTTTGGCGGCGATGCGGTCGCATTCGTCGTCGCCGATACGCTGAACGCGGCAAAGGACGCCGCGGAAAAAATCGAGATCGATTGGGAGCCGCTTCCTGCCGTCGCCGAGACGGCGGGCGCGGTCGCCGGTGGCGCGCCGCTCGTATGGAACGAGCGCAAGCAGAACGTCACCTACAGCGCCGAGCATGGCGACGCGGCGGCAACCGCGCGCGCCTTCGAAAGTGCGGCGAAGGTCGTGAAGATCGAGATCGTCAATCCGCGCATCGTGACGAATTTCATGGAGCCGCGCGGCGCCATCGCGGAGCTTGGGCCGGGAGAGGGGCGGCTCACAGTCACCGCCAGCACGCAGGGCAGCCACATCGTCCGCGGCGCGCTCGCGGGCATCCTGAAAATGCCGCCCGACAAGCTCCGCGTCGTAACCCACGACGTCGGCGGCGGCTTCGGCACCAAGGCCGGCCCCTATCGCGAATACGCGCTGGTGGCGGTCGCCGCGCAAAAGCTCAACCGGCCGGTCGCCTGGATCGCCGATCGCAGCGAGCACTTCCTCGGCGATTATCAGGGCCGCGACAATGTGACGGTCGCGGAAATGGCGCTTGACGCCGCGGGAAATTTCCTCGCGCTCCGCGTCGACACCCTCGCCAATATGGGCGCGTATCTCTCCTTCTTCGCGCCGTTCATTCCGTGGAACGGCGCCACCATGCTGCCGGGCTGCTACCGCATTCCGGCGATGCACGTGCGCATCCGCGGCGTCTATACGCATACGCCGCCGGTCGATGCCTATCGCGGCGCCGGGCGGCCGGAAGCGACCTACGTGATCGAGCGGCTCGTCGATGCCGTTGCCCGCGCGCGGGGCGAGGGGCAGGACGAAGTGCGGCGGCGCAATTTCATCCGTCCCGAAGAGATGCCCTACAAGACCGCGACCGGCCGCACCTACGATTCCGGCGAGTTCCTCGGCCACATGGAACGCGCGCAGCAAATCGCCGACTGGAAGGGCTTTGAGAAGCGCGCCGCCGAATCGAAGGCGCGCGGCAAGCTGCGCGGCCTTGGGCTTGCCTCCTACATCGAAGCCTGCGGCGGCGCCTCCGCCGAGAAAGCGCGGCTGAGGCTCGAGCCCGACGGCACCGTGACGCTCTGGATCGGCACGCAGTCGAACGGCCAGGGGCACAAAACAACCTACGCGCAGATCATCGCCGGCGAACTCGACATTCCGCTTGAGCAGATCAACGTCCACCAGGGCGACACCGACGAGATCGCCACGGGCGGCGGCACCATCGGCTCGCGCTCGATGCCCACGGGCGGCGTTTCGGTTTCCAAGGCCACGAAAAATCTCGCCGAGAACCTCAAGAAGCTCGCCGCCGACGAACTCGAAGTCGCCGCCGACGATCTCGAATTCGTCGCGGGCTCCGTGCGCGTCGCCGGCACCAATCACGCGGTTTCGCTGCAGGCGCTCGGCGCGAAGTCCGACGCCTCGTTGTTGAGTGCCGAAGACCAGCACGCGCCTTCCGTCGGCACCTATCCGAACGGCACGCATATTTGCGAGGTCGAGGTCGATCCCGCGACGGGCGCGACGAAAATCCTCCGCTACACCGTGGTCGATGACTTCGGCGTCACGCTCAATCCGCTTTTGCTCGAAGGACAGGTGCAGGGCGGCATCGGCCAGGGCATCGGCCAGGCGCTATTCGAACACGCGGTGTTCGACGAGAGCGGCCAGCTGCTCACCGCGAGCTTCATGGATTACGCCATCCCGCGCGCCGACGACACGGCGTCCTACGCGTTCGAGAGCCGCGACGTGCCCTGCAAGACCAACCCGCTCGGCATCAAGGGCGCGGGCGAGGCGGGGGCGATCGGCTCGTGCCCGGCGATCATCAATGCGATCGTCGATGCGCTCGACCGCGGTTTCGGCATTACGCACATCGACATGCCGGCGACGCCGGAGAAGGTGTGGCGCGCGATCGAGGGCGCCGGACGGAAATCATAGCCGCTGCCGCATTGCGCCGCGACGCGGCCTGACGAACACGCTAGAACGGACCGGCACCGGGAGGGTTCGATGCGGCGCTTGATCCTGCTTTTATTGGTTCTCGGCGTGATTGGCGGCGCGGCGTTGTGGTTCGTGGCGCTGCCGCAATGGGTGACGATCGAGCCGGTCGGCTTCTATCAGCCCAATCTCGACAATGGCCGCACGATCTTTCTCGCCGGCGGCTGCGCCTCCTGTCACGCAACGCCGAAGCAGGACGACCCCTTGCGTCTCGGCGGCGGGCTCGCGCTGAAATCTCCCTTCGGCACGTTTTATCCGCCGAATATTTCACCGCATCCGCGCGACGGCATCGGCGCCTTCACCGAACTCGAATTCATCAACGCCATTTTGAAGGGCGTCTCTCCCGAGGGCCATCATTATTATCCGGCCTTTCCCTACACCTCCTATCAGCGCCTGGTGCTCGGCGACGTGCGGGATCTCTTCGGCTATCTCAAGACGCTCGCGCCGGTCGAAGGCCGTGCGCCCGCGCACGCGCTCAATTTTCCGTTCAACATCCGCGAAGGCGTCGGGCTGTGGAAACTCCTCTATTTCGACGGCGAGGAGTTCCGTTTGGATCCCACCAAATCGCGGCAATGGAATCGCGGCGCCTATCTCGTCGAGGGCGCGGGCCACTGCGCCGAATGCCACAGCCCGCGCAATTGGCTGGGGGCGATCGTGGCCTCGAAGCGCTTTGCCGGCGGACCCAACCCCGCGGGCAAGGGCGAAATCCCCGACATCACCCAGGACAAGGACGGGCTCGCGGATTGGAGCGAAGAAGACATCTACAAGGCGCTGACGGACGGGGTGACGCCTTCCGGCGACCGGCTCGGCGGCTCCATGGCCGAAATCGTGCGCAATATCTCGCAGCTTTCCGACGAGGACCGCAGGGCGATGGCGGTTTATGTCAAGTCGCTGCCGCCGGTCGCCGGGGCGAAGTAGAAGCCGCGGATCGCCGATGAACGTCTTTCTCGGCATAGCGCTGCAACTCGGCGCGACTTTCTCCTTCACCGTGATGGGCGCTTTCGTCCGCTACATCGGCGAACGGGTGCCGCTCGGCGAGCAGGTTTTTGCGCGCTCCTTTTTCGCGCTGATCCCGCTGATCGCGATGCTGCAGTGGCGCGGCGAGCTTGCGAGCGCCGTCCGCACGAACAATCCGTTCGGGCATTTGCGGCGCGGGCTCACCGGCGTCTTTGCCATGGTCTGCATGTTCGCGGCCCTCGCGCGGCTGCCGCTTGTCGACGCCACGGCGATCGGTTTCGCTACGCCCTTGATCAACGTCGCGCTCGCCGCGATCTTTCTCGGCGAAAAGGTGCATATATTCCGCTGGAGCGCGGTGGCGGTGGGTCTTGTCGGCGTGATCGTGATGCTGTCGCCGCATCTTTTCGGCGCCGAGCGGCAGGAATCGAGCGCGATCGGCGCGCTGCTCGCGGTCTCCGGCGCCTTCCTGACCGCGGCCGCCATGACCCAGGTGCGCCACATGAGCGCGACGGAGACGACCGCCTCGCTTGTCTTCTCGTTCTCGCTGATTTCGACGGTGGCGTCGCTCGCCACCCTTCCGTGGGGCTGGATCAAGCCCGCGCCGATGGATTCCCTGGTGCTGTTCCTGACCGGCATCGTCGGCGGGATCGCGCAGATCATGATCACCGAGAGCTATCGTCACGCCAGCGCCGGCACGGTGGCGCCGTTTTCCTACACGGCGATGCTGTGGTCGATCGCGCTCGGATTCCTGTTCTTCGGCGAAATACCCGAGCCGGTCGTGCTCGCAGGCGCGCTGCTCGTGATCGCGGCGGGGCTCTTCGTCATCTTCCGCGAGCGCAGGCTCGGGATTGACCGCACGCTCGAGCGCGAGGCGGAGACGCCGCCGGCGGGGCCGGCGGTGTAATTTCCTGGAAGGTGATCCTTACCGAAAACCGGGTCCCCCTTTTCGGGAGCCGCGCCTAGAACGCCTTGAACGTAATGATGGTCCGGGTATCGAGGATGCCGGGGATCGTCTGCACTTTCTCGTTGATGAAGTGGCCGATGTCGGTGCCGTCGTTGACGTAGAACTTCACCAGGAGATCGAAATCGCCGGCGGTGGAGTAGATTTCGGAGGCGATTTCAGCGTCGCCAATGCGGTTCGCGACCTCATAGGCCTTGCCGAGCTGGCACTTGATCTGAACGAAGAACGGGACCATTCACGCCTCTCCCTCGGCCGACGTCGGCTTTTGGCGAAGCAACCAGAAAGGCTTCGCCGATGCAAGTCCGCGGCCGGATCGCCGAATGGACTTGCCTCGGTGATGGGGCGCTCCTAGTTTCGCGGCCGCAATGAAGCTCGATATTTCGCTCTACGTCCTCGTCGATCCGGCGATCGCGAAAGGAAAGCCCCTCGATCAGCTCGCCGCGGCGGCGGCGAAGGGCGGCGCCACGCTCGTGCAGTTGCGGGACAAGACGGGAACGACGCGGCGGTCGATCGACGAAGCGCGCGCGATCAAGCATGCGCTGCGCGGCACCGGCGTGCCGCTCATCATCAACGACCGCGCCGATGTGGCGCTTGCCGTCGATGCCGGTGGAATTCATGTCGGCCGCGACGATCTCGATCCGCGCGATGCGCGCCGGCTCCTCGGCCCGCGCGCGATCATAGGCGTTTCGGTCAAGAGCGAAGCCGATATCGAGGCGCTCCCCATCGGCGCCGTGGACTATGCCTGTATCGGCGGCGTGTTTGCGACCACGAGCAAGGACAACCCCGATCGTCCGATCGGTCTTGACGGCTTTCGCCGGCTGCATGCGCGCCTACGCGCGCGCGCGCCGCAACTGCCGATCGGGGCGATCGCCGGGATCAACGAGACGAACGCCGCCGCGGTGATCGGCGCGGGCGCGGAAGGAATTGCGGTGATCTCGGCGGTGATCGCGGCCGCCGACGCGGAAGCGGCTGCGCGGCGGCTGCGCGCGCTTGTCGACGGCGCGCGGTCGAAAAGCGAAACTGCCGCATGACGGCGCCGGTCGCGCTCACCATCGCGGGCTCGGATTCGGGCGGCGGTGCCGGCATCCAGGCGGATCTCAAGACATTTTCCGCGCTCGGCGTTTACGGCGCCTCGGTGATCACCGCGCTCACGGCGCAGAATACCCTCGGCGTTGTGGGTGTGTTCGACGTTCCGGCGGAATTCGTCACGGCGCAAATGGAGGCGGTTTATTCCGATCTCGCCATTGCCGCGACCAAGATCGGCATGCTCTCCCGGAGCGAAACGATCGAGGCGGTGGCGGCCAACCTCGACCGGCATGCCGCGAAAAACGTGGTGCTCGACCCGGTCATGGTCGCGGCCTCGGGCGATCCGTTGTTGCGGCCGGATGCCGTTGCCACGCTAAAGCGGCAACTCATTCCGCGCGCGCTTCTCGTCACGCCCAATCTCGCGGAGGCGGCCGTACTTGTCGGCGCGCCGGTCGCCGCGGACGAAGCGGCGATGCAAAAGCAGGGCGAGGCCATCCTCGCGCTTGGCTGCAAGGCGGTGCTGGTGAAGGGCGGTCACGGCAAGGGGCCGCAGGCCGTCGATCTCCTGATCGAGAAGGGTGGCGCGCGCCGCTACACGGCCGACCGCGTCGATACAAAGAACACCCACGGCACGGGTTGCACGCTATCCTCGGCGATCGCGGCGGGACTCGCGAAAGGAATGCCGCTCGCTGACGCCGTTGCTGCGGCCAAAGACTTCGTCACCGGCGCGATCAAGGCGGCAAACGAGCTTTCGATCGGCAAGGGCCGCGGCCCGCTGCATCATTTTTATTCGTGGTGGCCGAAGGCGTAGATCGAAGGCCTCGGTGCCTCAGTTCAGATGAAACCGGATCGGCAGCACGAAGTCCCGCGTTTCCGCCTGCATGCTCGGGGGGAAGACCGGGAAAGGCTCCGCGCGCTGGATCATGTCCAGCGCTTCCTGATCGAGGTCGGCAAAGCCCGAACTTTTTAGAATGCTGCGGGCGAGTACGCGACCGCTGCGGTTGATCGTGAAGCTCACCGAGGCGACACCTTCTTCGCGGTTTGCCGCTGCGGTTTTGGGGTAGCGCTTGAATTTTTGCAGATGCGCGACCAGCAAGCCCTGCCAGGACGACTCCGCCAGATCCGGCCGTGCGTTCGAAGCGCCGATCGCCGGCGCTCGCAAGGCGGGTCCCGGGGGCGCTTCGAGATGCGGTGCCGTCGTCGTCGCGGGTGCGGATCGCGCCTCATCGACGTCGGGCTTCTTGGGCGGGGCAACGGTGGTCGCAATGTCCGGCGCGGCTGGAAGTGCTTCGCGGACCTGGTCGGGTTGCTTCAGCTTTTCCTGGGCCTGCGTCATCTCAGGTCCCGGCGCGACATCCGTTGGCGGTGTCTGCGGTGCGCTCGGCGTCGCCGAAAGATCGATCAGGACGACGGGAACCCCCTCGGCCGCGGGCGGGCCGGAAAAATTCAACAACAGGCACCCGGCGACGGCCGCGATGTGAGCGGCAAGCACGAAGAGGCTCGCCGTACCCCAACGCAGCAATAGATTGCGATCGTCCTCTTCAAAATAGGGGAGAGGCAACGCTCTCACTTGGCGTCCCTGTTCTCAAGCCCGACCAGCGCCACTTTCAGGTAACCCGCGTCGCGCAACCGATTCATGATTTCCATGACACTGCCGTAGCTGACGATCCTGTCGGCACGGAGAAATATGCGCTGGTTCTTGTCGCCACGGGTCGCGGCCGCAAGGGTTGCGGGCAGCGCGTCGAGGGTGGTCGGGTCGTCACCGACCGTCAGCGACAAATCGGACTTCACGGTCAGAAAAACCGGCAGCTCCGGTCGCGGCGACGGCTCGATCGTCGAACCCGGGAGATCGACGGGAACGTCGACCGTCGCGATGGGTGCGGCGACCATGAAGATGATCAAGAGGACCAGCATCACGTCGATAAACGGCGTGACGTTGATCTCGTGGGTTTCTTCGAGATCGTTCTCGCTTTCGTGAAGACGGATCGCCATCGTTACTCCGCCGCGCGTGGAAGCCTGAGCTTTCCGCGCTCGAGGTCGCGGCTTACGAGCCGCATGATCGCAGCCACGGCATCGCCGATCAGCGCGCGATAGTCGCGGATGCCGCGCGAGAAGACGTTGTAAATCACCACGGCGGGAATGGCGGCAAAAAGGCCGAGCGCGGTTGCGAGCAGCGCTTCCGCTATACCCGGGGCGACGACGGCGAGATTTGTCGTATGCGCCAGAGAAATTCCGATGAAGCTGTTCATGATCCCCCAGACGGTCCCGAACAGTCCGACGAACGGCGCGGTTGCGCCAATCGTGGCGAGCACGCCGGTGCCGCGCGACATCTGACGGCTGAGCGATGCCTCGATCCGTTCCAGTTGCCAGGCGGTCCGTTCTTTCAGCGCTTCGCCATGGGCATCGACGGACAGGCGGATTTCAGCTGTCACGGCCTGGAGGAGCTTTGTCACACCGCCGCCTTCGCTGCCGAGTTGCTTGTCCGCTTCGGCGAGCGTGCGCGATTGATTGAGCACGCGCACGGCATGGGCGGCATCGCGTTTTGCTTTTCTCAGCTCCAAGGTCTTGACGAGCCACACCGTCCAGGTCACGAGCGAGGCAAAGGCGAGGCCGATCATGACCGCCTTCACCAAAATGTCGGCATGGATAAACATGCCCCACGGCGACAGGTCGCGTGGAAGCAGCGAGAGCGCGGCGGGCGCCGCGGACTCTTGCGCGTTTGCCGCGAGCGGAAAGAAGGTTGGCAGAAGCGCCGCGGCGCTGCGCGCCAGATGGTTTTTTATCGGGGCCATTCCGCTATCGATCATGGGCAACTCACAGTCGTTTCGACAAGCCGACAAAATAGCCGCGGCGGGGGCCGAATTGCGGCGCGAATACGCCGATGCCCGAGCCGTCCCTGATCTCGTAAACCTTGTCGAATAAGTTGACGATATCGAAGCGCGCCGTGAGCGGTCCGCCGTCATCGACCTTGAAGTCGTGCGAGATGCCCACATTGACCTGCGTGTAGTAGGGCACGTGATCGCTGTTCGCGAATCCAGCGCGCAGCCCGCTGCCGTAGATGAGGTCGGCGCTGAAACGGGTGCCGTTCCAAAGATAGGAGGCGCCGGCGGAGCCCGTCCAATTCTGCGAGTGATCCGTGAAGATCCAGTGCGAATCGATGTAGGCGAGCTCGACCGGATCGGTGAAAAGATACTGGTTCGAAACGACCTTCGTCGCCATCTGTTGCGCCCAGGCAAGATTGGCATAGGCCCGGAAGTTTCCGGCGGTGTAGGCGGCCTTCAACTCGACGCCGACATTCTTGCCTTGCGCGTAGTTGAACCCGTTCAAGACATAGGCTGCCCCGAACTGTCCGTCGTCGAGAAGATCCTTGGCGAGCTTGTAATAGGCATCGATGCCGACCTCGAAGCCGGGAAATATTTTTTGCGTCACGCCGACATCGAAGACGTTGGACCGCTCCGGCAGCACCGGCCCGTAGGGCGGCGGTACGCCGGTATTTTGCTGAACGGTGGTGCAGCCCGGTGTGGGCGGGGTGCAGCCCGCAAACAGCGCGGTGTTGGTCGGCGTTGCGATTACCTGCGACGGCGGCGTGAAGTTGCGCGCGTAGCCGGCATGAAACACGGTGCCTTCGAACGGCTTGTAGGTGAGACCGACGCGCGGGCTGAATTGGTTGGCGTCAACAAATTGATACATCTGGTCGAAGCGGAGGCCGGTGTTCAGGGTCAGCTTGTCGGTGATCCGCCATTCGTCCTGCACATAGGTGCCGATCAGCCAGCCGAGCTTGGAGGTGGAATCGACAACGCCGAAGGGGATATCGCCGAAAGGCTGCAGGGTTTGCGTTGCGGCATCGACGGGCAGCAGCTGCGACGAGTTGGCGACCTGAGTCTGTTCGCCGCTGACCGAGAAGCCGGCGCGTAAGGTGTGTGCTTGGTTCAGGTGATAGGCGGCGTCGGCCTGAATGCCGTTGGTGAAGCCGCTGCGAAACACGTCGGTGGCAGCGCCGTTGAACATCAGGTCGCCGATCGTGTCCGGCATGAAGTGAACGCTGCTGTATTGGCTGAAGTAGGAGAGCTGCAGATCAACGTCCCCGAAGGACTTCTGCAGCGCCAGCACCGCGAAATGATTTTGCTCGAACTGGTTCTCGTTGAGGCGGGCGGAATCGAAAGCGGTGATGCCGAAGGCGGTGAACGCCGGCATTTGGCCGGGATTGTCCGGAATCTGATATTTTTTGACCGAGGTGCCGAAAATCAGGCTAAGCCGCGTCGAGTCGTCGATGACGGTGGAAACGTATCCGAAGCCCGATTCCTGCCGGGTGAAATCGTGGATGGCGTTGGGGCTCGACGTTGGATTCTCGAGGCCAAGATTGTCTTGCAGGTAGCGGCCGGTGAAAAAATACTCGGTGTTGCCGATCGTGCCGCTGTATTCGAAGTTCGGCGCGATCGTTCCGTGACTGCCGCCATAGACGCCGAAGGCGCCGCCGTTCTCGAAGCCGTTCCGTGTCGTGATGTCGACGATGCCGGCGGTGCGTAAGCCGAACTGGGCCGGCAGCGCTCCTGTGATCAACGAGAGATTACCGACAAAACGGGTGTCGAGCACCTGGCCGAAACCCGAAACACCGTCCGGCAACATGATGCCGTTCACGCGGTACTGGATATTGGCGTGCTCGTTGCGGATATGCAGGTCACCGCTTGCCGCGGAATCCTGCGTGACGCCCGGCGTCTGCAAGAGCACCTTCTCGATCGGCGTGTCGGCTCCCTGCGGCAAGGCTTGAATTGCATCGCGGCCGATATCGTAGGAATTGGCGCCGGTCTTCGGCGATAGCTGCGAGCGCGCCGAATCGAATCGCCCGGTCTTCGCGGCGAGTTCGGCGGCCTCGGCCGAAGCGGGCTCAGCGTTCGCCGCCCCCGGATTGACGGGGGCGGGTTTCTTTTTCGGCGGGGGTTGCGGCTGTGTTACGTCGATGGGCGGAAGCGTGCTTTGCCCTGCGGCCGGGTTGCCGAGGCCGAGGATGCCGAGCGCCGGACCGCACGCGGCCAAGATCGCCAGAGACCGGAGCCGCATTGCATTCCCCCTGCACCCAACGCCCGCCGCGGTGATGCGAGCGAGCAGCGTTCATGCATCTGTTATACTATATCATCCCCGTAGTTATATTATATCTTTTGCCAAGGCGGCAAGCGCCCGGCGCCGCGAATCCGACGATCCTCGATGATCGAACGAGGCAGGGCTGCCGCGTTGACCGGCGGCTTCGCGGCTATTTTCGTCGGCCCCGAAAATTGTGATATTGAGACCGGGGAAGCCGACATGGTGAGGGCAAATCGCCGCTACCAAACGGGTTGGCGCCGGCTCTTGGGCTGGTGCGCTGCCTATTTGCTCGTTCTGCATGTCGGCTTCGCCGGCGCCGCGACCGCGCATTTCTTCGCGCCGGTGAACGATGCCGGTCACGTCTTCTGCCTGAACGGCACCGACGGGCCGTCCTCACCCGCGAACGCGCCGGCGCAGGAAACGCACGGCAAGATTCACTGCGTGCTCTGCTCGGGCGGTGGCGCGATGGCGCTGCCATCGATGCAACCGCCGGCCGCTCCCCGGCCAAGGCTTGCGGCCACCTTCGTTCCGGCGAGCGAGCAAGCGCCTTCCCCCAATCGCCGCCACGCGCCGAACCAATCCCGCGCGCCTCCGCTCGAAGTCTGAGAGCAGCGACGGCCACGCCGTCATCGCCAATCTCGTTCTTCTTTGCGGAGACGTTTTATGCCATCCACGCGTTCAATCCTGCTTGCAGCCGCATTCGCGCTGCAATTCTGCCTGCCGCACGAAGCGGCGGCCCACTGCTTTATCGGCGCGCGCTTTTTCCCCGCCGGCGTCGTCAGCGACGATCCCTGTGTCGCCGACGAGCTTTCGCTGCCGACGTTTTCGACCATTCAAATGCCGGCGACGGACACCGATCCCGCCACCCGCGTGACGTCCTACTCATTCGATTATTCGAAGCGGATCACGCCCGATCTCGGCATCGGCGTGGGCGGAAATTATTTGAAGCTCACCCCGCAGGGTCTTCGCGGCGCGAGCGGCTGGGACAATTTCAGCACCTCGCTCAAATATCAGCTCTACGCCGACGCGCCGCACGAATTCGTCCTGTCGTTTGGGCTCGATGCCGATCTCGGCGGCACGGGTGCGAAACGCGTCGGCGCTGACAGCTTCAGCACGCTCACGCCGCAAATTTATGCGGGCAAGGGCTTTGGCGATCTCCCCGACAGCCTCGCTTACCTCAGGCCCTTCGGCATTACCGGCGTCGTCGGCTACGGCATTCCGACGCGCGCCGAGACGCTCATCCCGAACGGCACGCCAACTCCGGATGTCGAATTTAATCCGCGCATGCTGAATACCTCGCTCAGCGTGCAATACAGCCTGCCGTATCTGCAATCGAACGTGCGCGATACCGGTTTTGCGAGCATCGCCAATCATCTGATTCCGCTGGTCGAGTTCAGCTTCCAGACGCCGGTCAATACCATGCAAAAGGGTCAGACCGTCGGTACGATCAATCCCGGCTTCGTCTGGATCGAGCGGTACTACCAGGTCAGCGTGCAGGCGATCATTCCGGCCAACAGCCGCACCGGCAACAATACCGGCGTGATCGCGCAGCTCCACTTCTATCTCGACGACATTTTCCCCAACTCGATCGGCAAGCCGATCTTCGGCGGGAGGCCGTGACATGCGGAAGTTCGCGAGCTTCATCATTGCCCTTGCCGTGAGCCTCCTGGCGACAGGCGCCTTTGCCCACGCGATGCTGGATCACGCAAGCCCCGCGGTCGGCGCGAGCGTCTCGGGTTCGCCCGGCGCGGTCAGGCTGTGGTTTACCGAGGCGCTGGAGCCGCGCTTTTCCGGCGCCGAGGTCACCGGTCCCGTGGGCCGGGTGGGCGGGCGCGCTTCGGTTTCCGGCAATCAGCTCACCATCAGCCTGCCGCATCTCGCGCCCGGCGCGTATCGGGTGAACTGGCACGTGATCTCGGTCGATACCCACAAGACCGAGGGCTCGTTCTCCTTCGAGGTGAGACCCTGATCGCGGCGATGGATGCCAATCTCGTCGCCACGCGCTTCGTGCATTTTGCCGCGGCGATGCTCCTCTTCGGCGCATCGCTGTTCCGGCTTTATGCCGGTGCGGGCGAGGCGGGAGGACAACGCGTGGAGGCGGCATTCAGACGCTGGCTTGCGAACGCATTGCTGATCGCGGCCATTGCCGCGTTTCTTTCGGCGCTCGCCTGGTGGGACGCGCTGGCCGTCTATATGGGCGACGGCTGGGCCGACGCGCTGAACGGCGGCACCCTTTCAGCGGTGCTGTTCGACACCGTCTTTGGCCGCGTGTGGATCTGGCGGCTCGTCATCGGCGCCGCCTTGATCGCGGTGCTTTTCGCGGCGCGATCGAGGGTGCGGATTCCGCACGCCGATCCGCTCGTCGCGGTTTTATCGTTTGCCCTCCTGGTTACGCTTGCGGCCGTCGGCCACGGAGCCATGCACGAAGGTGCGGCCCGAACCTTTCACGAAACGGCGCAGGCCATTCATCTCATCGCAGCCGGCGCCTGGATCGGCGCCCTCGTTCCGCTCGGTTATGTGCTCGGTAAGGCTGCGCTCGAAGGCGGCGACTGGACGACGTTCCTTCTTCATGCGCTGCCGCGTTTTTCCCGCCTCGGCTATTTCGCCGTGAGCTTTTTGCTCCTGTCAGGCGTGCTGCTCGGCGGGCAGATGATCGGCGGCCTTTCGGGTCTGTTCGGCACATCCTACGGCCGCACGGTGCTGGTGAAAATTTGTCTGTTCGCGCTGATGACGGCGGTTGCGCTTTTCAATCGCTTCGATTTGACGCCGCGAATTGTCTCGGCGCACCGCCGTCAAAAGCACAAGCCGATGCTTCGCCTGTTTTGGCGAAGCGTCCTCTTCGAACAGGGACTTGCGCTCGCGGCGCTCATGGCGGCGAGCATCCTCGGCACGTTGCATCCGTAACTATTTCGCCGGCACCACCTTGCAACGCTGCTCGCCGAGACCTTCGATCCCCATGGTGACCACATCGCCGGGTTTCAACCATTTCGGCGACGGCTGCCCTTGCGCGTCCTTCATGCCTTGCGCCACGCCGGGCGGCGTGCCGGTGGTGATGATGTCGCCGGGCTCGAGCACGAAAAACTGCGAGCAGTACCAGACGAGGTGTACGGCGCCGAAGATCATGGTCCTGGTGGAGCCGTGCTGGCGCTTCTCGCCGTTCACGTTCAGCCACATCTTCAGGTTCTGCGCGTCCTTGATTTCGTCAGGGGTCACGAGCCACGGGCCCACGGGACCGAAATTCTCAGCGCCCTTGCCCTTGCCCCACTGGGTGCCGCCGCGATCGATCTGGAAGGCGCGCTCGGAGACGTCGTTGCAGATGGTGTAGCCGGCGATATAGCTCGCGGCTTCCGCTTCCGACTTGATGTAGCGCGCGCGCTTGCCGATGACGATGCAAAGCTCCACCTCGTAGTCGAGCTTGGTCGAACCCTTGGGAACGATGATGTTGTCGGTCGGCCCGCAGATGCTGTTCGGCGCCTTGGCGAAGATGATCGGCTCCTTCGGCAGGGGCATTCCGACCTCGGCCGCGTGGTCGGAGTAGTTGAGGCCGATCGCGATGAAATGCCGCACATGGCCGACCGGGGGTCCGAGCCGCGGCTTCCCCGGCACGCGGGGCAGCTTCTCGATCTTCGCCTTTTTGATTTTGGCAAGACCCGCGGCGGAAAGCGTTTCGCCGGCGATGTCGGGCACGATCTTCGACAGGTTCCGGATGTGGCCGTCCTTATCGATGATGCCGGGTTTTTCGCGGCCGGGCGGGCCGAAGCGCACGAGCTTCATGGGTGTTCCTCTTTTATTCGGGATGGCAGGCTTGCGGGTCCGCGATCATGCGACGGCAAGCGATGGGGGACAAGCCTCTTGCGCGAAGAGCGGCTCTGCTGAAATCAAATTTCCTTCTGGCAGCGCTCAGGCCGCGTGCCGTGACAAGGACACAGGGCAGGCCTAGCTTGCAGGCCGTGAACACCGCGGTTTCCGTAACCCGCCTTCCCACCGCCGCCGACGTCGAAGACGCCGCGCGCGTGCTCGCGGGGGTCGCCGTGCGCACGCCGCTCGTGTCGAACGCGGTGCTGGACGATATCACCGGCGGGCGCGTGTTCCTGAAGGCGGAAGTCCTTCAGCGCACCGGCTCCTTCAAATTTCGCGGCGCCTATAACCGCATTGCGCGCATTCCCGAAGGCGCCCGTGCCGGCGGCGTGGTCGCCTTTTCGTCGGGCAATCACGCGCAAGGGGTGGCGGCGGCGGCGAAGCTCCGCGGGCTGCCGGCGCTCATCGTGATGCCGGCCGACGCGCCGAAGGCGAAAATCGAGCGAACGAAATCGCACGGCGCCGAGGTCGTTTTTTACGACCGCGAGCGCGAGGACCGCGAGGAAATCGGCAAGAAGCTCGCGCGCGAGCGCGGGGCGACCTTGGTGCCGCCGTTCGACGATCCGTTCGTGATCGCGGGCCAGGGCACGATTGGGCGCGAGATTTGCGAGGACTTGTCAGCGAAGGAGCTTCAGCCCGACATCGTCATGATGCCGGCTTCCGGCGGCGGCATGGCCGCCGGCATTTCGCTCGCGGTGAAGGAGCGGTATCCCGCGGCGCGGATCCTGACCGTCGAGCCCGCGGGCTTCGACGATCACGCGCGCTCGTTTCGCGCCGGCAAGCGCGTGCGCGGTCCGCATCACGCGGGCTCGATCTGCGACGCGCTGTTGATGCCCGAGCCAGGCCAACTCACCTTCGAGATCACCCGCCGCCTCGTCGGCGAGGGGTGTGCGGTCACCGACGACGAGGTGCGCGCGGCCATGCGCTTTGCCTTCAACGAGCTGAAGCTCGTGGTCGAGCCGGGCGGGGCGGTCGCGCTCGCGGCGATTCTCGCGAAGAAGATCGACATGCGCGGCAAGATCGCGGCCGCGGTGCTTTCGGGCGGCAACGTCGACGCCGGTCTTTTTGCCGAAATAATCGGCGGCTGAAATCAGCTCGCGGCTGAAAGGTCGGAGAAGCCCTTGAGGCCGCTCTCCTCCGACGCCTTGAACAGCGCCTCGATCGCCCGGTCGAGTTCGCTCGTCCGCGCTTGCAGATGGCGCGAGAAATCGAGCACCGATTTCGAGGCTTCCTGCGTCTTTCCGATCGCGTCCTCGACGGTTTTGAGGGCTTGCGACACCGTGGCGGCGTTGGCGGCGGTGCGGTCGGCGCTCGCAGTGATGCTTTCGGTGGCGCTCGTCTGCTCGTCGACGGCGGTCGCGACCGTCTCGACAATGGAAGCGATTTCGTCGATCGATTTTACCGAGCCCGCGATTTCGGCGACCGAGAGCCGGGTTGCTGCCTCGACCACGGCGATCTGGCGCCCGATCTCCTCGGTCGCCTTCGAGGTTTGGGTGGCAAGCGATTTCACCTCGGAAGCGACCACCGAGAAGCCGCGGCCGGCCTCGCCCGCGCGCGCGGCCTCGATCGTGGCGTTGAGCGCGAGCAAATTGGTTTGCGAGGCGATGTCGGCAATGAGGTTCACCACCGAGCCGATCTTGCCGACCGCGTCGGAGAGTGAACGGATCGCGGCATTGGCGCGCTCGGACGAAGCGACGCCGTCGCGCGCCATCGCCGCACTGCGCGAGGCTTGCGTGTGAATTTCCGCGATCGAGGTCGTCAGCTGCCCGGCGGCCGTCGCCATTTCGCCGGCGTTGTGCGAGGTGTTGTCCGCGGCCTTGGCGGCGGCATTGGTGTTCGTGGAAGCGTCTTGCGCAAGGCCCGAGAGGTTGGCCGAGGCTTCGCCCAGCGAGGTGACGGCAGTGCCGACCGTTTGCCGGACGTTCTTGGCAATGGCGCCGAAGTCGCCCATCGCCTTGCGCACCGCTTCGCTGCCTTTCTTGGAAGCACCGAAGGCAAAGCTGTAATGAAGCGAAACGGCGGTGGCGGAATCGAGCATGAGGATGCGCGTTGCCGTGTCGACAAGACGGAGCGCGTGTGCCTTCGATTGAAACCGGCGCGCCGCCACGAGCCGCGTGAATTCGATGATCAGCGACATCGCGACGCCCGAACGGCTGCGCATGTCGTGGCCAAGCCGGATCTCGGCCTCGACATGATCCTTGCAGTCCTGCACCCACGCTTCATCGAAAGGATTGCAAAACAGGCGCTCGGTATATTTCAGGATCACCTGCTTATAGGGACTGTCGGTGGGATCCTGGCTGCGGCCGCGGATCTTGTCCGCGAGATACGGCGCGCCGCGCAAAACGAGGGCATAGTGGCGCTCGATGATCGCATCGAGATGCGGCGCGAGGATTTCCCATACATCGCGCCGCAACGCCAAGGTTTCGGCGTCGATCTGATAGAGCGTCAAACCAACCTGGTAAGCGGGATGAACCGGCATGTTCGTCGCGAGGAAGGATGGTTCAGCGTACGAACGCGGACTCTGCGTTTATCCAAATAATAAATCGTTAACCTCGCGCCTACAGAACCGGCAGGCAGCATATTCTTTATGCCAGCAGCCCTGATTTCAGGAAAATAGCGCCATCCGCTCGGCGGGCGACAGCGCTTCGATCGCTTCGTTCAGCCGTGCGGAAAGCCGCGACGGCGCGGGAGACTTCGGCGGAGCCGCGAGGGGTTGCGGGCCCGCCGTCGCTTCCTTCAGGGCGACCGGAGGCGCCGTGGGCTTGGCCGGCACGATCGCGGCCTCGCTGATGGCGAGATCGGCCGCGACTTCGCGGGCGATTTCTTCGGCGGGTATCGACGCGGGTTCGCGCCAGCCGATGTCGTCGCTGCGATCGATCGCGATGATGTCGTCGATCTCGACTTGCCGCAGCCCCTCGCCGGGCCGCGCTGGACCGTGGAGAAACGGATCGTCGCTGCCGGGCTCCGGTTCCTGCGCGTCGGATTCAGATATGCGCAGAATGTCGATCATCGCGTCGATGCGTGCTTCGAGGAAGCGCATGACGTTGACGATGCGGCGAATGCGCTGGCCGGTGAGATCCTGGAAGGAGCAGGCGGTATAAGCTTCGGCCGCCTGCGCATCGAGAAGGTCGCATATGGCGGGGTCGATGCCTTGTTCGCGCAAGCGCCAGGCGATTTCCTGGATGCGCTCGACGGCGGAGAGAATTTCGGACGTCGCCTTTTCAGTGGTGCCGACGATGGCGCCGAGCTCGTCGGTGGCGATCGCGATCTTTCCTTCCCGGTCCTCCGCCGGCTTGATCGCGGCGATCTCCGCCTTGGCGCGCGAGATCGCGCTCGCCATGTCGACGAGATCGAGATGGATGCGGCCGGCGCCGGCGGCGCCGGGCCGCTCCCGCAGGCTGCGCTCCAGCCGTTCGATCGCCGAGAGCACAAGCTTGGTGTCGGCCTGGCGGTTGCGGCGCGCGTGCTCGCCGAGAAACCAGCGTCCGCGCGCGGTTTCCTGCACGGCGCTTTCGATCGCTTCGTAGTCGGCCTCGCTCATCGGCAACGAGGGAGGGTTCGTCATGGCGGCTCCAGGTCGCGGCCCCAACTCCGCGAAGCGCGGTATAACGCGAATGACTCCACCCGAATCTCTAAGAACAGCTTACTCATGAAGCGATTGCCGGCCAATCAGCGCTCGCGGGCGAAAAGGCGAGGACCCCTCGCGACCGCCGCGGGCTATAGCGCGTTGTGCGCTGCGATCGGCGTGCAGATGCCGTTCCTGCCGCTGTTTCTCACCGCGCGCGGCCTTGGCCCCGAGGCGATCGGGATCGCGATCGCGATGCCCATGGCGATCCGGCTCGTGGCGATGCCGCTTGCGGGCGTGGTGTCGGACCGGAGCGGGATGCCGCGCGCGGTGCTCGCAGCCCTCGGCCTCGCCTCGGCCGCGGTGTTCGCGCTCGTGGGTCTCGTGGCGGGCACGGCCGCGATCCTCGTCGCAGTGGGGTTGTCGGCGTTCGTCTGGAGCCCGGCCTTTCCCTTGCTCGAATCCTACGCCGTGCAGCTCGCGAAAGGGCGCGCGGTGGACTATGGCCGGTCGCGGCTCTGGGGATCGGGCTCCTTCGTCGCCGCCAATCTCGCGGTCGGTTATCTCCTCGATTTCATCAATCCCGGCGCAATCATCTGGCTGATCGCGGCGCCGTGTTTCCTGTTCGCGCTCACGACGCGTTTCCTGCCGCCGCTCGCGCATCCCGAGCATGAAGGCGGCTTGCCCGCCGTGCGCCCGCCGAAGGTGCTCCTGCTCGGGGTTGTTGCCGCGGCCCTTGTGCAGGCGAGCCACGCGCTCTTCTACGGCTTCTCGTCGCTGCAGTGGAGCGCGAAAGGGCTGTCGCCCGGGACCATCGGCTTTCTGTGGTCCCTCGGCACGATCGCCGAGATGGGGCTGTTTTTCGGCGGCACCAAGCTCACGCGCAAAATTCCGGCGCTGCGCTTGATCGCGCTCGGCGGCCTTGCCGCGACGCTTCGCTTCGGCGCTTTCGCGCTCGATCCTCCGACCGTGTCGATCGCGCTGTTGCAACTCCTGCACGCGTTCAGCTTCGGGGCGACCCATCTCGGCTTGATGGTGCTGATCGCCGAGCATGTGCCGGCGCATCAGGCGGGCCGCGCGCAGACCTTTGCCTCGGCGGTGCTCGGCTTCGTGATGGCGGCGGGCACGGTCGCCGCCGGCCCGCTTTACGTGCGCTTTGGCACTGGCGCCTATGGCTGGTTCGCGGTCCTCGGCGCCATCGGCGGATTGCTCGCGCTTCTCGGCCGCGCTCAGCCCCAAAGGGCGGGATCGGGCGGCGAAATCTCGGCGCCGTTATAGCGCAACCCGTCCGGCCGGTCGCGCGCGAGCAGGAGCGGGCCGTCGAGGTCGACGAAACGCGCGCGCGCGGCCAGCAATAGGGCAGGGGCGACCCCGAGTGAGGTGCCGACCATGGAGCCCAGCATGATGCCGAATCCCGCGCGCTCGGCGGCATCGACGAGCGCGAGCGCCTCGGTGAGGCCGCCGGTTTTGTCGAGCTTGACGTTCACGAGATCGTATTTGCCCGCGAGGGCCGCAAGGCTTGCGCGATCATGCACGCTTTCGTCGGCGCAGACCGGCACCGGCCGCTTGATGTCGAGAAGCGCGCGGTCGTCGTCGGCCGGCAGCGGCTGCTCGATCATCTCGACCCTGGCTTCGGCGCAGGCGGCGAAATTTTCCGCGAGATTGCTCCGCCGCCAGCCTTCATTGGCATCGACGATCAGCCGCGCATCTCGTTTCGCCGACCGCACCGCGCGGAGCCGCGCAGGATCGCCGGCGGCGCCGAGCTTGAGCTTCAAGAGCGGAAAATCCACGCGCCGCGCCGCCTCCGCCATGGCTTCGGGCGTGTCGAGCGAGATCGTGTAGGCGGTGATGACCGGAGCCGGCACAGGGAGGGCGGCGATTTCCCAGACGCGCTTTTTCGCGCGCTTGGCGTCGAGATCCCATAGCGCGCAGTCGACGGCGTTGCGCGCGGCGCCCGGCGGCAAGGCCGATTGCAATTCTTCCCGGCCGAGACCTTTCTCGATCCTGTCCGCGAGCTTTTCGATCCCGGCGCGCACGCTGTCGATGGTTTCGCCGTAGCGCCCATAGGGCACGCATTCGCCGCGGCCAGAGACATCGCCGTCGCGGATTTCCGCGACAATGACCTCCGCCTCGGTTTTGGCGCCGCGGCTGATCGTAAAGCGTCCAGCGATCGGCCAGCGCGAAACCGCAAGGGCAAGGTTTCTTGGCATGTTCGTCCGGAATGTGGCTCCGCCGGCCGCGGCGGGCCGTGGGTCAATGCCTTGAACGACGCATCCGCGATCGTGTTCGTGCAGCTCGTGCACTGGACGGCGACGAAAATCCAGACGTGAGCGGCTTGCGGCTGACGGCGAGCCGTCAGCCCAACCTACCCGCCGCGTGCGCGAGAAGCGTGTAGACCTTGCCGGTGTCGGAGGTCAGATACGTGCGCGTCAGCACCTGGCCGCGATCGTCGCGGGCGACCTGGTCGAGGAGGCGCTCGAACTCGTCGACATAGCGGTCGACGGTCTCGCGGAACTCGGTCGAGCGGCGGTATTTGCGGCGGATCTCCTCGAACGTTTTCTGGCCCTGCGCGGTATACAGCCGGCGCGTGAACACGTTGCGCTCGCCGCGCTTGTAGCGATCCCACAATTCGACGGCGGCGTCGTGGTCGACGAGGCGGGCGATATCGACCGAAAGCGCATCGAGCGAGTCGATGGCGCGCCCATCCTGGCGGGCATCCGCCCGGACGTCGGGCGCCCGGCGGCCGTCGTCCTCGCCGCCGCGCACGCGCGACAGCATGTCGTTGAGCCAGGCGCCGCCGCGCTCTTCGCGCGGTTCGCGATCATTCCGGCGCGGGCGCGGCTCGCGTTCGTCGCGGTCTTCCGGCTCGCTCCGCCGCGGCGGGCGCGGCTCGCGCTCCTCGCGCGGCAGCGGCGCTTCCGCGCGTGCGGCAGGCCGCGGGGCAGGGCGCGGTCCCTCGACGATCGAGGGCGCAAACTCCCGGCGCGGCAGCGGGCGGACCTCGGCGGCGTCCGGCGGCAGCGGCGGCTCAGCGTTCTGGGCCATCCGCCGGGTTGCCGCCGGTGCGGCATGATCGATGTTGCGGGCGTAGCGGCCGACGATGTCGTTGAGCTCGGCCAGCGCCTTGATCTGATCGGCGACGAGCCGGCGCATGGCGGCCGTGCTTTCGCGCGTCTCGTGCGGCAGCTCGAAGACGCCGCGCTTCAGCTCCTGGCGGGTCTGGTCGAGCGAATGCTGCACTTCGTTCGCGACCTCGCGCAATTCGCGCGCGGCGTCGGTGAAGCGCTGGTTCATGTCGCGGAAGAGCGTATTCACCTCGCCGGTCGCGGTCTCGTAGGTGGCGCGGAGTGCGGCGGTCGTGCGCTCGCGCTCCTCGTTCGAAGTGTTCTTGACGAGGTCGTATTGCTTGACGATCGATTGCGTCGAGTGCGAGGTCGCATCGGCCACGAGCTTGGCGATCTCCTGCGCCTTGTCCTCGGCGGCGGTGAGCTGCTCCTGCAGGATGCGGTTGAAGCGGCCGAGCCTTTCTTCGAGATCGCTCGAGCGGTTGGAGAGGTGCGTGGTGAGCGCCTCGATCGCCTCGCGGCGCTCGGACAGCGTCTTGTCGATGCGGGTGTGGGTTTCGCTCAGCGTGTCGACGGCGCCGGCGATGAAGCGGCCCTGATCCTCGAAACGCGCGGTGAGCGCCGACACATCGCTCAGAACGCGGCCGGAAACATCGCGCAAATCGCGCAATTGGCCGTCCATGTGGCCGATCGCGCCGCGCGTGGACGCGATCGTGGTTTCGAGCGCGTTCTTGAAGCCGGTGATCTTATCCAGCACCACCCCTTCGATGGGGGCGAGATTGTCGACGATGCCGGCGAGTACGTTCTTCAGCATGGCATTGGCATCGTTCAGCCGCTCGAGCACGCCGGTAACGTCGCCTTGCAGCCGCTCGTGGGCGCCGGTGACTTCGCGCGCCCGCGCGACCAGGGTCTGCGATACGTGTTCGGCGACGGCGGTGAAGCTTTTCTCGACGGAGGCGGCTTCGTCGCGGAGCTGCTGCGTGGTGCTTTCGATCTTGCTCGAAAGCTTGTCGGCGGCGGCAAGGCTCTTCTGCTCGATTGAGCTGGTGATGCCTTCGAGGCGGCTCACCACCATTTCCTCGAAGCGGGCGACGCGGGTGTCGAGGCCCTGCGTCATTTCGAGCGCGCGGCTGCCGAGCACCTGATTGATCGCGTCGGTGCGCTCGGAAATCGTGTGGGCGATTTCCTGCGCCTTGGCGGTGAAATATTCGCCCATGCCGGCGACGCTCTTTTCGACCGACTCCTGCGCGCTCTTGGAGCCCTCGGAGATGGTGCGGGCGTATTCGAGGGTGCGGCTCGCCAGCGTCTCGTTGAGGCTCTGGGTGCGGTCGGAAAGGGCCTTTTCGACGCGCCCGATGCGCTGGTCGAGCAGTTCCGCGAGTTCGTGGGTCTTGGCGACGAGGCGGGAATCGAAGTTGGTGAAATTCGTCTCGGCGCTTTTGTTGACCTTGTCGATGCTGTCGCGGATTTGCTGCACGATCTGCGAGCCGTGAACCTTGACCGTGTCGTCGAAGGTGGTGAGGCCCTGGGTGATGCGCGTGCCGAGCGCCGTCGAATCGCTCATGACGCGATCGGCGACCTCGCTGCCGCGCAGGATGATCGAATCCTCGATCTGCTGCAGGCGCGCGATCAGGACTTCCTTGATCGCCTCGCCCTTGGCGGCGATGGAGGCCGACATCATGTCGGTGGTTTCCTGCAACTCCTCGATCGTCTTGATGCCGCGCGCGGCGACGGCGTTGGAAATCTCGCGGCCCACCTGGTTGAGGTAGTCGGAGGCTTCCTGGCTCTTGTCGAGGAGGTTGCGCGTGATCTCGTCGCCGGCGCCGGTGATGTGGGCGCGGGCCGAATGCGTCTGCGCGATGAAATTGTCGATGATGCGGTTGGTCGCTTCGGTGATCGTGGCGTTGACGCGGTCGCTGACCCCTTCGACGTCGAAATTGAAAGCGTTGTGGGAATTGGCGATCGCCTCTTGCAGGCGAAGCGCGTGGCTCATCACCGAGTCGCGCTCGCTCTGCAGGTTCTCGACCAGTGTGCGAATGCGGATTTCGTTGTCGTCGTAGGCGCGCTCCAGCGTCGAGACCTCGCTCTTCACCATCGATTCAAGCTCGGAGGCGCGCGCGACCGCGCGCTCGACGCCGTCGCCGAGTGCCGCGATCTCGCGGCGGATCGCCTGGCCGATCGAAACGAAAGCGTCGGAGGAGACGTTCTCGGGCTCGGCAAAGCGCATGGTGATCTCAGTCATCGCCGCGGCGACGTAGCGCATCTCCTGCGAGCGGCGGATGAGGGCGGCGAACACGAAGAAGCCGAGGACCGGCAGCGCGATCGCGGCAACGATCGGCAGGAAGAAGGACTGCTCGTAGATCGCGCCCGAATGGGGTGCTGCCGCGAGCTGCTCGCTGTAGCGCGCGTCGAGGAAATAATAACCGCCCGCGGTCCACAGCACGGAAAGCGCGAGGGCGATGAGATAGGGGAAGCGCGAGGGCTTCTGGTTCAGGCTCGCGAGAATTTGTCCGACCGACGGCCGGTCGTCGTTCGCGGCTTCCCGCGGCGCCCGCGGCGCGCGGCTGGAAGGCGCCGGCCGGTCGGAAAAGTCGGAAAAGATGTCTTCGTCGGGGCTCGGCGGCGGCACCGGGGCAGGCGCCTTCGCTGCGGCACTCGGCTCGGGGGCCGGGGCGGGCTTCGCCGCGGCCGCCGGCTCGTTGAGCTTGAGCGCGTCTTCAATGGCCGCGAGCATATCGTCGGCCGGATCCTGCCTCTTCGGGGTGTTCGCCATAACCCGTTGCCTCGTTACGCTTCACTTTCAGGCCGGGGCGGGTTTGCCCCACCGATTTTTCCGTCGGCGGCACAGCAGCTTGCGCGCTGCGGCGCCTCCCATCGGACCGGCTCCGCCAATTGGCGATATCCCCGCGCCTTCACAGGGCCAAATTTGAGGCACCCCGCAAGAAAACTTGGGACTCCGATCCACCGCCCCGCTATCCTATCCCGCAGGGCTGCCGAGGCAACGCAAGATATTAAAGGCTTCGGAATATCGTTAACGTCTTATTCATCATGGGAACCAAGCAGGCGCTCAGGTCCAGCGGGGCTTTGAGGCTCAAGGCGCCGCTCTCGGGAGCCGGGTTCATGACCCCGGCCCAGCGCCGTTATTTGGCGCGCGGGCTCAAACAACCCGGTGGAAAACTTCCGCTGTTCGACGAGCAAGGCCAGGAAATCAGCCCCCGCACGATCGAGGCCTGCATGGAGCGGGGCTGGGCCAAGCCCTGGAGCCCGAACCCGGTCAGGCCCGGCTGGTTCGTTTGCCGGCTGACCGATGCGGGCTATCGCGCGCTCGGCAAGAAAGTTCCGCGCCGCACACCGGCCGACTGAACCGAAATCTTGAATCTCTGTTTACCAAATGGCGCGAGCATCGGCGTCGGGCGGATTCGTGCGCCCGGAGGCCGGGATCATGGGTATCGGCGTGCGGGTTGCGACGACGGAAGCATTCGGAGCGATGGCGAAAATGGGCGCGATCGATCTTTCCTTTCTCGACCGGGTGACGTTCCGCGACCGCTCGCTCGCGCGCGAGGTGCTGGTCTTATTCGGCGGGCAGGCGGAAGACCTCTTGTCGCTCATCGCCAACGCCGAGGATGAACGCGCCCGGCGCGAGGCCGCGCACAAATTGAAGGGTGCGGCGCGCGGCGTCGGCGCCTTCGACGTGGCGCGTGCCGCAGAGGAAGTCGAGGCGGCGAAGGATGCCGCGGAATTCGGAACGGCCATCGCCCATCTCACGATCCGCGTCACCGAGGCGCAGATCGCGCTCGCGGGCCTCGTCCACACCGTCTGATCGTTTCCTTCCCTTTGCAACGGCCCCCGCGCGCTCTATAGAGCGCGCAAGGGTTTCTTTCGCCCATCGGCAAGAACGGGGAGGACGATGAAAATCGACCAGTTATTCAGCGTGCGCGGCAAGGTGGCGGTGGTCACCGGCGGCAGCCGCGGCATCGGCGAGATGGTCGCGCGCGGCTATATCGAGAACGGCGCCAAGGTCTACATCACCGCGCGCAAGGCGGATGCCTGCGATGCGCTCGCGAAAGAACTTTCCAAGCACGGCGAGTGCATTTCGATCCCGGCCGACCTTTCGCAGATGGCGGAGATCGAGCGCTTCGCCAAGGAAATCGCGAAGCGCGAGAAGAAGATCGACATTCTCGTCAACAATGCCGGCGCGAGCTGGGGCGAGACCTTCGACAAATTTCCGGAATCGGGCTGGGACAAGGTCATGGACCTGAACCTGAAGTCGGTGTTTTTTCTGTCGCAGCGGCTGGTGAAGCTTCTCGAGGCCGCGGCCACCGAGGACGACTGGGCGCGCATTATCAATATCGGCTCGATCGACGGGCTGCATGTGTCCGGCATCGAGACTTATTCCTACGCCGCCTCGAAGGCGGGCGTGATCCACATGACCAAGATGATGGCGAAGTATCTGGCGCCGCGGAAAATCGCCGTGAACGCGATCGCGCCCGGCTTCTTCCCGTCGAAAATGACGGCGGCCCTTCCTTTCGACGCCATCGCCAATACCACGCCCATGAAGCGCGCGGGCCGGCCCGAGGACATGGCGGGCCTGGCGCTGTATCTTTCGTCGAAAGCAAGCGCCTTCGTCTGCGGCGCGGTGATCCCGGTCGACGGGGGCTACGCGACGACGGTGTAGGCGCCGGGCGATCCGGCCGCCCGAAAAGGCCTGGAACACCGCCGTTCGTCGCAAGTTAAAGGGTTGGCAGCCCGGCCGCTCTCCCTATATTAAAGGCGCGCGTAAACGCGCGATTTTCCCCCACCGCGAAATTGCAATGCCAAAAATCACCTTCATTGAGCACGACGGAAACAAACGCACCGTCGACGCCGAAGTCGGCTCGACCGTGATGGAAAACGCCATCAGAAACGGCGTTCCCGGCATCGTCGCCGAATGCGGGGGCGCGTGCTCCTGCGCCACCTGCCACGTACATGTGGACGAGGCGTGGAAGGAGAAGGTGGGGCCGCCCTCGCCGATGGAGGAGGACATGCTCGACTTTGCCTTCGACGTGAAGCCGACCTCGCGGCTCTCCTGTCAGATCAAGATGAGCGACGAGCTCGACGGGCTCGTCGTGCGCACGCCGGCGCAGCAGGGGTAATCAGGAGCGATGAGCAAGGCCCCGACCAGCGCACCGATCAAGACCGACGCCGTCATCATCGGCGCCGGACCCGTTGGCCTGTTCGCGGTGTTCGAGCTCGGCCTTCTCGACCTCAAGTCGCACCTCATCGACATTTTGCCCAAACCCGGCGGCCAGTGCGCCGAGCTCTACCCGGAAAAGCCGATCTACGACATTCCCGGCGTGCCGGTGATCAGCGGCGAGGGGCTGGTCGAGCAGCTGCTCACGCAGATCAAGCCGTTTGCGCCCGAGTTCCACCTCGGCGAGCGGGTCGAGAGTCTCACGCGGCTGAAGGACGGCGGCTTTTGGCTCGCCACCGACATCGGCACCGTGATCGAGGCGAAGGTCGTGGTGATCGCGGCGGGCGGCGGCTCGTTCGAATCGAAGAAGCCGCCCTTGGCGGGCCTCGAGGAGTACGAAGGAAAATCCGTCTTTTACCTCGTCCGCAAGATCGAGGACCTCCGCGGCAAGCGGATCGTGGTCGCGGGCGGCGGCGACTCGGCGCTCGACTGGACGCTCAATCTCGCGCCGGTGGCAAAGAGCCTCACGCTTCTGCACCGCCGCGACCAGTTTCGCGCCGCTCCCGACAGCGTCTCGAAGATGAAAGCGCTCGTGGCCGAGGGCAAGATCAAGTTCGAGCTCGGCCAGTTGCACGCGCTCGAAGGCGAGGGCGGCAAGCTCTCGCGCGTCATCGCCAAGCGCGAGGACAATTCCACCTTTCCGCTCGAGGCCGAGGTGCTGCTGCCCTTCTTCGGGCTGACGATGAAGCTCGGTCCGGTGGCCAATTGGGGATTGAAGCTCGAGGGCGGCCTCGTCGCCGTCGATACCGAGAAATTCCAGACGAGCGAGCCCGGTATCTTCGCCGTCGGCGACATCAACACCTATCCGGGCAAGCTCAAGCTCATTCTATCGGGCTTCCACGAGACAGCGCTGATGGCGCAGGCGGCCGCGCGCGTGGTCAACCCCGACAAACGCATCATCTTCCAGTACACCACCACTTCCACGAGCCTGCACAAGAAGCTCGGAGTGTCGTAGAAATCTTGCCAAAGTGTGCGGCTAGGGCAGAGCCGGGAGCGGGGAGGTTTCTCATGCTGCGATGGGCAGTATTTGCGGCCGCGCTAGCGGTGCTCGCCGGCTGCACGGACTCGAACAAGATTCAGGGCAACGAAACCGGCGGCATTGTGCCGGCGATCGTCAAGGGCGATGCGGCGCTCGCCGCGGCGCAGGACTATTGCAAGCAATATGGCCGCACGGCGAAGATCACGGCGCAGGGCTCGGACGCGGGCGGCACCACCATCTTCGTCTGCATTGCGCCGGGCAAGACATCGCCGTTTGAGCATTAGCCGGAGCGGGGGTGATGGCGGTCTTTGTCGTGGCACACGGCGCCTGGGCGGCGGGCTGGGCGTGGAAGAAGATGCGGCCGCTGATGGCGGCGGCCGGCCACACGCTGTTCACGCCGACCTACACGGGCCTCGGCGAGCGCGCGCATCTCGCGCATAGCGACTTGAATCTCGAATCGCACATCCGCGACATGCTCGCGGTGTTCGAATTCGAAAACCTCAGGAACGTGATCCTCATCGGCCATTCCTACGGCGGCATGGTGGCGACGGGCGTTGCCGACCGCTTGCGGGACAAGATCAGGCACCTCGTCTATCTCGATGCCTTCGTGCCGGAGGACGGGATGTCTGCAGCGGATTACATGCCGGCGGATCGCGCGGAATTGATGGTCAAGAGCGCGGTCGACGGCTGGAAGGTGCCGCCGTCGCCGGCGCCGCCCGACACCACGCTCGAGGACGCGGCCTGGGTCATGGCGCGGCGCGTGCCGACGCCGCTGCAATGTTTCGAGCAGAAGCTCGTCTTCAAGAACGGGCCGCTTTCCTTGCCGCGCACCTACATTTACGCGCAGCGGCATAATCCCGGCGACCCGTTCCGGCAGTTCATGGACCGCGCCCGCGCGGACGGCTGGCCGGTCTACGAGATGGACGCGAGCCACTCGCCGCATGTGACGGCGCCCGAGGCGCTGATGGGGATTTTGCAGAAGGTGGCGGCTTCGGGCTAAAACACCGCCATGTTCACCGCCTTCTTCCATGAGCTGAAAGCCGCGGGGCTCCCGGTCACCGTCCGCGAATACCTCACGCTGATGGAAGGCATGGACAAGAACCTCGCTTCACAGAAGATCGAGGACTTCTACTATCTGTCGCGCGCGACCCTGGTGAAGGACGAGCGCAACCTCGACAAATTCGACCGCGTGTTCGGCCACGTCTTCAAGGGCATCGAGACGCTCGGCGAAGCCACGGGCGCCGTCGAAATCCCCGCCGAGTGGCTGAAGAAGCTCGCGGAGAAGTATCTCACCGAAGAGGAAATGAAACAGATCGAGGCGCTCGGCGGCTGGGACAAGCTGATGGAGACGCTGGCGAAGCGCCTCGCGGAACAAAAGGGCCGCCACCAGGGCGGCAGCAAGTGGATCGGCACGGCCGGCACCTCGCCCTTCGGCGCCTATGGCTACAATCCCGAAGGCGTGCGCATCGGCCAGGCCGAGAGCCGCCACAAGCGCGCGGTGAAGGTGTGGGACAAGCGCGAATTCAAGGATCTCGACGACACGGTCGAATTAGGGACGCGCAACATCAAGCTCGCGCTCCGGCGGCTGCGCAAATTCGCGCGCACCGGCGCGCCGGAGGAACTCGACCTCGACGGCACGATCAAGGAGACCGCGAACAAGGGCTATCTCGATTTGCTGCTCCGCCCCGAGCGGCGGAACGCCGTGAAGGTGCTGCTCTTCCTCGACATCGGCGGCTCGATGGACTGGCACATCAAGCTCTGCGAGGAACTGTTCTCGGCGGCGCGCACCGAGTTCAAGCACCTCGAGCATTTCTACTTCCACAACTGCCTCTACGAGCGGGTGTGGAAGGACAATCGCCGCCGCTGGCAGGAGACGACGCCGACCTGGCAGGTGATGCACACCTATCCGCACGACTATAAGCTGATCTTCGTCGGCGACGCCTCGATGAGCCCCTACGAGGTGACGCAGCCGGGCGGCTCAGTCGAGCATATGAACGAGGAGCCGGGCGCCACGTGGATGCAGCGCATCACCCGCACCTATCCGCACGCCGTGTGGCTGAACCCGGTGCCGGAGAACCAGTGGGACTACACCCACTCGATCCGCATGATGAAGCAATTGATGACGGGACGGATGTATCCGCTGACGCTCACGGGATTGGACGAGGCGATGCGGGAGTTGGTGCGGTGAGATTGGAAATAAGTGAAGATGATCGAAAGCTCTAAGTCAAATATTAGATGTTATATTTCGGCTCCAGTTGGTGTCGATACTGCCGTCATACGCTCAATACTTAGGTCGCTTTCTGTAGAGATTGATCGAGAAGAGGAAACACCGCCGCCGGGTGGGAGTTCCGTTGGGTCGATTCGGGAGTCATTGAAATCAGTTGATTTTGTTTGCGGCGTAATAAGTTCTCTGGCTCCTGCCGCTAATGTGCTTTTTGAACTTGGTCTCGCTGCAGGTTTAGGTCGACCAATTTTCGTGATAGTTGATAATATTGATCTTGCCCCGCTTGGATTATTATCCTACCCGCACGTCAAAACATCTATCCAAGATAGCGAGGCTCTCCGTTACCATATAAAACTATTCCTACCGAACATTCAGAAGTCAGCACGGGCAGCGCTGACTAATCCAATCCGGAAGAAAATTCGTGTGAGGGACAACGCTCCTTTGCACATGCCTCCGAATCAAGAGGCCGAAGCACAAGACACGTTATCCCTCTTGACGTCAGCAATGCGACAAGCGGGACTTGAGGTTGTATCCGAAAAATCCTTTGTCGGGTTTGATCAAGCTTTCAAACCCGACCTTGTTGCGTGGTTGCCCGACACGTCAATCGATTTAGGGAATCCCATATTATTCGAACTCAAGACCACTCAACCGCCCGCCAATATTAGCGATTGGATCTATGCAGTTCGTCGATATTTAAAAGTTAGCGGCTTGCGAACAGGAGTTTTAGTAGTCAATGACGGTCAAATTTTGCCTAATGCTCAATTGGGCGATGGTGGATATATCTTTGTATTGCAATTGAGGGACCTATTGAATGCGATTCAGAACGGAAGACTTGCGCAGATATTATTAGAATTACGTAACCGCCTCATTCATGGAAAGAGCTGAGGTGGCAAAACTATCGAGTCAAAGAATTCGCTCGATTCTTGAGCGTGGTGATCAGGCGCCCACCGCACATGCTCGGGGTCGAGCGCTCGAAGATTTAATTGTTCATATAATGGCAAAAATTCCCGGCGTTCGTTTGGAGGATCGTGATTTTATTGCGGCGGGCGGCAGTGAAGAATTGGATGTAGTTTTTTGGAACGACAGACTTCCTTCAGCACTTCATTTTCTTCCCAATGTCCTATTATTTGAATGCAAGAATTGGAATCACCCAGTTGATAGCGCGGCTGTAAGTTTTTTTTTGGAAAAACTCCGAGCGCGTCATCTTGAATATGGTTTTCTTATTGCAGCCAATGGGATCACGGGTGACGAAAACGAACTCACCGCTGCGCATAACCATGTGAATCGTTTCTTCACGCGCGATCGGTGCGGCTTATTGATTTTTGATAGGCAGGAAATCCAAGCTCTACAAAATACGACGCAATTAATACGCCTTATCCAACATAAGATCGCTCTTTTAGTAATGAAAGCGCGTTAAAATTGTTTCCTTTGTTGTTCTCGCCGAACTATTTCAAGGTCAAGCCCTTTAATTTAGCATCGGTACCATGACGGGCCGAATTATTTATTTAATGGTCTCATCTTTTCAGCGATCCGAAAGCCTCTCAAAATCCTCCAGCACATTCGCGATCAATTTTTTCCGTCGCGGGTCTTGCGCCGCTTGCGTCGAGGCAAACAATCCAAGAAGATAGCGGGCCTTTTCGGCGGCCTCCGCCCACGTCGTCGCGGGCTCGGCGATCAATTGCTTCTCCAGCGCCTCCTGCCGCGAGCGCAGCGCCTTCTCGTCGGCTTCCACGCCCGCGAGGATGCGGCGCAGGTCGGTCGCCTTCTGCGCCGACATGCCGCGATGCTGGTCCAGATTGATCGTTTTGTCGGTCATGATGCGTCTCCTCGCGCCGCGCGCAAAAAAACCCGGCAGCGCGCCGGGCTTTCTGAATTCACCGATTGAGAACCGGCTTACTTGGTGACGGACGCCTTGTCGGCGTCGGGCTTTTGGACCGGAGGCGCGCTCTGCGCCGGCGCCGGGGTCGAGGCCGCATCGGGCTTCGCGGGATCGGCGGCAAGAATCGGTTTGTCAGTCATTGGAAGTATGCCTTTCAATGTACCTAAAAAAATATCTAGGTAGATCCCTTACATAGGAAGGATTTCCTCGAATACAAGAAGCCGCGCGGATGTTTTTAAGATCGGACGGCGTGGATCACGAGCCGAACCAGTCCCACCAGGGCGATCACGCCGCCGACGAAGCTCGCGGCAAAGGCAAACAGGCCAAGCCCGACCGGCATTGCTTGCGGATCGCGCGCCTCGACAATCCATAGCGGCACCCATGACACGACCGCGATGAAGGCGCCGACGAAGATCGTAATCAGTTTTCCTGTCATTTTATGATTGTAGACCTCGTTCAGCTTACAGCCAGCGTAAAGGCTCGCCGGAGGAGTGAAAAGGACTGCCAGGTCGCGCGACTTATTCCAATTGTCTTTGCGACGTTTCTTCTGTATATAGTCGCCGTTCGATACTTTTCGCTTTTCTTGTTTGCGCCCGCCACGATAGGGCCTTCCCCAGAACGCGCTGAAGTCGAATGAAAAGCCGCACGATCGTCGTGCGGTGGCAACAAGCGCTATCGCGCTTCTAGGAGCTCTACAAATGGCTAGCGGTACGGTTAAGTTCTTCAATTCGCAAAAAGGCTTCGGTTTCATCCAGCAGGAAGGTGGCGGACCGGATGTGTTCGTGCACGTGTCGGCGGTGGAACGCGCGGGCATGCGCGGTCTCGTCGAGGGCCAGAAACTCAACTTCGACATCGTGACCGAGCGCGGCAAGCAAGCCGCGTCGAACCTGCAAGACGCATAAGGCGCGAACGGCAGACGAAATCGAACCCGGCGCTTGATCGCGCCGGGTTTTTTGTCGCCCTTATAAAGCCGCGCTCGCGTGCCCATATAAGGGGCAATGCTTCGTTGATGTTTCAGGAGTGGACCATGGCCTTCGATTACAACGCGCCCGCCGAAATCTTCGCCGGCCGTAGCATGCGCGGGCCCCGGCCCATGCGCTACCAGCGCTTCGAGACCGGCGCCGAGGCGTTACGCTTCGCGATCGAAGTGCTGCCGCGCGCCAATCTCCTCGGCGCGATCCTGGAGGCGAATGAGCGGCGCTACTGGCACGCGGAAATCCGCAAGCTTTACGACGCCCCCGCCTATCCGCTCGCGCGCAAAGAGGCTGAAGCCAAGTCAGAGCCGGAGATCGGGCAAGCGCCGAAGAAGAACAAGAAGGCCAAGACGCCGGCCACCGCCGCCTGAAAATTAAACCGCTGAGACCAAGGAACTGATGCGTCATGGCCGGGCTCGCAGCCAACTTTAGGCAGGCTGCGCAAGCTTGCCTGCCCGGCCATCCGCGTCTTTGTGGTGATGAAGGCGTGGATGCCCGCGACAAGCGCGGGCATGATGGCGAAAGAGTTTCAATACTTCGGCGTCCACGCCACCGGCTGATAGACGTAGCGCTCGCCGTCCTTCTCCACGTGCCCGAGGCCGGGGAAGGGCAGGTGCATGCCCGCGATCATGATCCGATCCGTCGCCGCCATGTCGAAGGCGCGCTTGCGCGCGGCCGCTGCCTGCGGCCGGTCGGTGTCGAAGGGAATCGTCCATTCAGGGTGCGGGAATTGCAGGGCGGCGCTGTGCACGATATCGCCCCACATCAGCAAGCGGTCGTTGCCGCTGCCGAGCATATAGCCGGTGTGGCCGACGGTGTGACCGGGAAGCGCCACTGCTTCGATGCCGGGCACCACCGGGCCGCTCGGCGCGATCTGGCGGGTGCGGCTCTCATAAGGTTTCATCGTGGTGACCGCCATCTCGAAGAACATTTTAGCGTCGGCCGGCGCTTGCGCCGCGACCTCGGGGTTCAGCCAGAATTTGATGTCGGCCTCGGGCGCGATGATCTCTGCTTTCGGAAATTGCACTTCGCGCTCGCGCACAAGCCCGCCGAAATGGTCGGGATGCAGGTGCGTGAGCAGGATTGCGTCGACATCGTCGCGCGCAATGCCGGCCGCCGCGAGCGTTTCATTGAGATAGCCGAGGTGGGTGCCCGGAAACGCCGTGCCGAAAGTGCCGGTGCCGGTATCGATGAGGTAGAGCTTGTCGCCGGTGTTCACCGCATAGGCGTTGCACGGCGACTGGACCGGGAACGGTATGAAGGCACGCGCGGCGAGCGCCTGCTGCTCCTCGGGCTTGGCGTCGGGGAAAAGCTCGGGCGGGAAGGTGAAGTCGCCGTCGAGCAGCGCCGTCACTTCGAAGGCGCCAAACTGTTGGCGATAGATGCCGGGTACTTGCTTGCCGGCGATCGGCGCGCGCGCGAAAGCGGCCGGCGGGGAAAGCGTGGCGGAAAGGGCGAGGGCGGCGGAGCCGGCGAGCAATTCACGGCGCGAGAGCATGGGAAACCTCCATTGATGGCACGAGGCTATCGCAGGTGAGATTTCCACGCCCATGCGAAGTTTTCATGGCTCGCATCGAAGCTTCGACGCTTGAGCCACGCCGGCAGACGTGTGTGTAGAGCGCTCGTAGCCGAATACCGGCGTTGCCGCCGCTTCAATACGGTTTGATCAGCGGGCGAATAATGAAACGGCCGACATTGCGATAGAAGCCGCCGTCATCGTCGCTTTCCGGCTCGCGGCGAAACTTGTCGATCAGTTCGCGCAGCGCTCGCCGTTCCTGTTCGATTTTGCTGTTTTCCGCGTCGGGCGCACGCCCAGTTCTACGCGGTTGTCTTTCCTCTGGCACTAGCCACCCAATGGCCTCGCCCGCAAGGGTAAAAGGTAAATGCCCGGAGATGGAACAGGTTCCGGCGCGCGGCGCGATGTGACCGGCGCCGAAAGTGCGATGCGTGACGTTCGCGATGAATGGATTCGGACCTTTTTTCCTAAAACGCGATGCGTGTCAGCGCCCGGCGGAAACCGGCATCGGTCGGTAATTGAGCTTGCGCGCGAGCGTGGCGAGCTCGCAGCCTTCGCAGTAGCGCGAATCCTTAAAGTCGATCCAGTTGTGGGCGTAGATGTTCTCCGGCGGGATGCCGTAGCGCTCCTGCAAGAAGCGGACGAGCACGAGCCAGGCGGCGGTCTGCGCCTCGGTCACGGGCTTCCGCACATCGGGATAGTTGCCGGAAAACTCGATGCCGATCGAATTCTCCTTGGTCACGGCGTGGAAGGTCTTGGTGTTGTCGATGTATTTGTTGTCGTTGCGATTGCCGCCATCGCCTTGCGTCGTGATCGTCGTCTCGGGCACCGCCCAATAGACGGTGCCGTCGGTTTCGACCCACACGATCACGCCGCGCCGCGTCGGATTTTTCGCCTGCTCCGCGGCCCCGTTCTTGGCCGAGCCCGGAGGCCCCTCGGTCTGGTGCACGAGGATGTTTTTCCATTTGGCCTCGGCCGGATTTCCGAGCGGGGCGAGATAAACGATGTTGAGGCCGGGGATCTGCGGCGTCCCCGAAGCGCGCGCGACTTCGCTCCACGAGGGCTCGCAAAGGGCCGGGGCGGCAAAGGCCAAGCCGAACAGAAGCATTAGGAGCGCGAGGGCGCGTTTCGTCATGCTTTTTCCTGAAATGGAATCATTACATCTCATGCTACAACGGGAACCTTTCAGGTTGGCGGAAATTGGTGGAACGCCATCATTCATCGGGATCGCAATCTGCTCAGAAATACTTCCGTATCTCCCGCGCCCTTGCAATTCGCCCGGGCGCAAGCGATGGGATCGGGCTTTGACCGGGGGCCTTTGCGGCCATGAGCCTTAGATCCCGTCTTGCGGTCGTGGTTACCATGGCGATGGTGCCGCCCCTGGCGATCACCGCCTACAACACCTATGCATGGCGCGAATTTCTTGAGCGGCGGGCGAACCAAGAAGCGCTCGACTCGGCGCGCCTGGTTTCGGCTGAACTCTCGCAACTCGTCGAGGGCAGCCGCCGCCTGATGATCACGCTCGTCAAGCATCCGGCCGTGCCCGGGCGCGAAGAGGAGTGTGCCGCCTATTTCAAGGCGGTGATCTCGGACCTCCCCATCTACCGCGAAGCCGCGCTGATCGACCGCGACGGCAAGTTCCATTGCTCGACGATTCCCATCCCGCCGGCGCTCGACGTGCGCGACCGCCTCTACTTCTCCGAGCCGTTGCGAACCGGAAAGCTCACCATCGGCACGCTGACGACCGGCCGCGTCACCGGCGAGCGCTCGATCCATATCTCGATCCCCTACAAGAGTCCCGACGGACGCTTTGACGGCATCATCGCGCTCGTCCTCAACCCGGACCGGATCGGGCAGGAATTCGCCGAGCGCCGCTTCCAGATCTACCATCGCATCATGGTGGTCGACCGGGAAGGCTCGCTCGTCTTCACCATCCCGAACGAAAACGAGGCCGGCGCACAGGCGATGATCAAGCAGGTCTTCGCGAGCGCGCATACCGGCGGCGATCATGTTTTTGTCGTCAAGAACGACCAGGGCGACGACCAGATCCTCGGCGTCGTGCCGCTCGAGGAATCGCCCGAAGGCATGTTCGTTGCGGTGGCGATCGACCGCGATCTTGCGCTTGCCGAGTTCAACATCGTCGCGCGGCGAAGCGTCGTGTTCGGCGCACTCGCGCTCCTGTTCGCGCTCGCCGGCATTCTCGCGGCTTCCGACGCGCTGATCCGGCGGCCGGTGCTCGGCATGGTGCGGGTGGCACGGCGGCGCGAGGGCGGCGACCTCTCGGCGCAGTTTCCGCGCCTTCGCTCCTCCACCGAACTCGGCGAGCTTTCCGGAGCGCTGCGCGCAATGTCCGTCCGAATCGACGAGTTGCTCGCGCAAAAGGAATTTTTGCTGCGCGAATTGCAGCACCGGGTGATGAACAGCCTGCAGATCCTCTCAAGCCTTCTCGGCATGCAAGGACGGGAAGCCGTCGATCCCGCGGCGCGCATTGAGCTCGCCCGCGCCCGCGAGCGCGTGATGGGAATGAGCGCGATCTACAAATATCTCTATGGCGCCGAGGTCTCGGAGAAGGTCGATTTCGGCGAACTCCTGCGCGCGATTTGCGCCGAAAGCGAGAAGAGCTATTCCGGCGAAAGCCGGACGATTACCTGCGAAAGCATCCCGTTGATCGTTTCCGGCGGACAGGCGGCTTCGCTCGCCGTGCTCGTGAATGAGCTCATCACCAACGCGCTCAAGCATGCTTATCCGGAAGGCGAGCCGGGGCCGATCCTGGTGCGGCTCCTGCGGAACGAGGAGGGCATGGTCGAACTCCGGGTCGCCGATCGCGGCGGCGGGTTCACGGGCGAAGTTGATCTGTCGCGCCCGGCTTCGCTTGGCCTCAAGGTGATCGTTTCCACCGCGCGGCAGTTCGGCGGGACCGTAAGCTTCATCCGCCTCGATCCGGGGACTGAATTCGTGGTGCGCTTCCCGCCGGAGTTCGGCTCGAGTCCTGAATCCGCCGCGGCCTGAATTATTTCGACTCACCCTTCTGGCCATCCGCGGGCGGGATCACCGGCATTTTCGATCCGGTTTCCGGAGGCTGAATCCGCATTTTCGGATCGACATCGGGCGGGCAGATCACGCCCTTCGAGGGACCGCCCGCGCCGTTGTTCGCGCATTCGGGGCTGGCGGCAGGCGGGACCGGTTGCGGCTGCACCGAGGGCGGCTGCGGCGGCGGCGTTTGTTGCGCGGCGGCGGGAGCCACCGCGAGCACACTGACAAATAGAGCAAGCGGGAATTTTGGCATCGGCGTCAACACGAACTCGGCACGCCCGGCCGCACGCTCGGATTGGTCGTGGGGGCGACACCCGTGTCCGGCGCGTTGCGGGCGCCGATGTTGGGAACGCCGAGCGCGGCATTGTTGGGATTGGACAGAGGCGCGGTCGCGATCCCGGCATTGCCGCCGATCGAGCCGATCGCGCCCGAGCCGTTGCCGCAAGGATGGAGCGAGCCGGGATTGATCGTGCCCGGCGTGCCCGATGCGCTGACGCCCGGAATGATGATCGTGCTTTTCCCCGGCGTGCGTCCGCGCGGAACAGTCGGCGTGGTGGGCGTCGTGATGGTGCCATTTACGTGCGGCATCGCGGGGCGTGCACCGATCCCAACCGGCGGCATTTGCAGCAAGCCTTGCGCCGAACCTTCGCCCGCGTAAGCGGCGCCGGCGAGAACGAGCGCGGCCAGAAGCGTGCTGCGGATTGTGCGTCCTCTCATCACAAGGCCCTCTCTCATTCAAATGATAACGCGTTGCGGCCGCGCAAGCTCCGCGCGCGCGTGACAAAATAGAAGCCCATGACTGCAGTCGAAGGCGGCTACATCGGATTAAATTCTTGTAATTTACGAGAAGGCATTTTCGAGCCAGCGCAATCCGCGGGAATTACGGGGCGATTCTGCATTCTGAATTTTTGTTCAGGAATGATCACAAGCTGGTGACGGCATTGCGGAACCACGGATCGCGCGGCACGTTATATTTCATGTCGTTCCGCCTCGTTGCGGTTCATTGCCGAAACGCGGCGGCCAGATTGGCCGGCGGCTTTCAGGCTGGAACGCAAAAGAGAAAGGACAACGTTATGAGCAAGATCACGCTGAACAAGGTGCTCGCGCTGGGCGTCGCCGGCGCGATCACAGTGGGGGCGGTAAGTCCGACGATGGCCTTGCCGCTCGGCTCGAATGGTGAAGCGGTGAAGCAGTCGGCGCCTGCAACGACCACCGATGTGCGTTGGCACCGCGGTTGGGGTTGGGGCGTTGGCATCGGCGCTTTCGCCCTCGGCGCCGCCGTCGCCAGCGGCTATCCGTATGGCTACGGCCCGTATTATTACGGTCCGCGCTATTACAACTACAGCTATTACGATCCCTACTACGGTAGCCCGGGGCCGTATTGCTGGTATCGCTGGGGCCACAGGTACTGCAACTACTACTAAGCCCCAAGGCTGGTAAGCGAGAGGCCGAATTCGCCGCCGGATGAGAAATCATCCGGCGGCTTTTCCTTGCCGCCGATAGCGTGTCTTGCGTGATAGAACATTTCCGGATGAACGAGACTTCGCCCACCGAGCCGTCCTATCGCTACCGCCCGCGCCTCGTGGGCGGGGAATTTGTTTTTCGTCTGACGGCCGACGCACTGGAATGGGAGATCGGCCGGCGCAGCGGCCGAATTCCCTACCGCGAGATTGCGCGCGTCCGGCTCGGATACCGTCCCACCAATCTCGCGGGCGGCCGTTTCATCGCCGAAGTCTGGCCGCGACAAGGAACGAAAATCGAGATTGCCTCTATCACGCAGCGCTCGCTCTTCGATTTCCAAAATCAGGCGCCGCTCTACCGTCCTTTTGTCGCCGAGCTCATTCGCCGGATCACGGTCGCGGGCGCCGCCTGCCGTTTCGACGCAGGATTTCCGTACTGGCGGTGGTGGCCGGCGCTTTTCGTGGCCGTAGTGACGCCCGCAGCGGCGTTGTTCGTTGCCGCACGCGCGCTGATCGAAGGCGAGTATGCACTCAGTGCGACGATCATCTTCCTCGGGCTGATTTTTCTATGGCAGGTCGGCCCGATGATCATGCGCAACCGGCCGCGGGCGTATGATCCGCATTCGATCCCGGCCGACGCGCTGCCTTAGATTTTGCGCGGGCGAAAGACCGGAAATTTATTCAAACGGCTTAGACGAAAGTCGTAGTATTGCCGTAACCATCTCTATCCAAAGGATTCTTTTTCGGTTGAGAAAATACCTCCAACCGGCTGTCGCCGCATTGTTGGGCGCGCGCGGAAGTCCTTATTATGCCCGCACCAAAAATAACTCCGGCCGGTGGGGGTTCTCATGCAGGCGGGGGAAAACACAGGGGGAAACGCCACATGTGGAATCAAGTCTACGATCCGTTGAACAGTAAGGTTTTGTCGACGATCGCCGCCGCGCTGCCGGTGGTGACGCTGCTCGTCTTGATCGCCTCCAACAAGGTCAAGGCGCATATCGCCGCGTTGATTGCGCTTCTCGTCGCCAATCTCGTCGCGGTCTTTATCTTCACCATGCCGGCGGGCATGTCGATCCGCGCCTCGATCCTCGGCGCCGTCATTGGCTTCTTCCCAATCGGCTGGATCGTCTTGAACGTCATCTTCCTTTATCGCCTCACGGTGGAGAAAGGGATGTTCTCGACCTTGCAGAGCACGATCGGCGGAGTGACCAACGATCGCCGGCTGCAGCTTCTGTTGATCGCCTTTTCGTTCGGCGCCTTCTTCGAAGGCGCTTCGGGCTTCGGCACGCCGGTCGCGGTCACCGGCGCGATCCTGATCGGGCTCGGCTTCTCGCCGCTCGCGGCTTCGGGCCTGTCGCTGATCGCGAATACCGCACCGGTCGCCTATGGCGCGCTCGGCACGCCGATCGCGGGTCTTGCCAGCGTGACCGGGTTGGACCCATTCCTGCTCGGCGCGATGGTGGGGCGGCAATTGCCGTTCTTCTCGCTGATCGTGCCGTTCTGGCTGATCTGGGCCTTTGCCGGCTGGCGCGGCATGCTCGCGATCTGGCCCGCGATCCTGGTCACGGGCGTGTCGTTCGCGATCCCGCAATTCCTGATCTCGAACTTCGTCAATCCGTGGATTGTCGATATCGGCGCTTCGCTCGTGTCGATGGCCTGCCTCATCGGCTTCCTGCAAATCTGGAAGCCGAGGGAAGTCTGGTCATCGCCCGCGCTCCGCACCCACGATGACTCGGGTAAGGGCCGCCCGGCGCCGAAGGCCGGTCCGAAGCCGACCTCCGCGCAGGTGTGGATGTCGCTCCTGCCGTGGATTATCGTTTGCGCCGTGCTTCTGCTGTGGGGCACCAACTGGTGGAAGGCGCAGGTGAATCCGTGGGCGACCTGGAACTATCCGGTTCCGGACCTGAACGGATTGATCAACAAGGTGCCGCCGGTCGTATCGGCTCCGACGAAAGAGGCCGCCGTGTTCTCCTTCACGTGGCTCTCTTACACGGGCTCGGGCATGTTGATCGCCGCGATCATCTCCGGCTTTCTCATGGGCTTCTCGCCCGTGGGGTTGGTGCAGGCCTATGGGCGCACGCTGAAGATCTGCGCCTATTCACTGATCACCATCTCGGCGATGCTCGCGATCGGCACGCTCACGCGGCTCTCCGGCATCGACGCCACGCTCGGTCTCGCCTTTGCCGGTGCCGGCGTGCTCTATCCCTTCTTCGGCACGCTGCTGGGCTGGCTGGGCGTCGCGCTGACCGGGTCGGACACGGCGTCGAACATCCTGTTCGGCAACCTGCAGAAGATCACCTCGGAGCAGTTAGGACTGTCGCCGATCCTGATGAGCGCCGCGAACTCCTCGGGCGGCGTCATGGGCAAGATGATCGACGCGCAGTCGATTGTCGTCGCCTCCACCGCCACCAACTGGTTCGGGCACGAAGGCTCGATCTTGCGCTTCGTGTTCTTCCACTCGATCGCACTCGCCTGCTTGGTCGGCATCCTGGTGATGCTGCAGGCCTATGTCTTCACGGGCATGATCGTGCACTGAACGCCCGCCTCTAGCGGACGAAAATTTTGGCCCCGCGGCATTGTCCGCGGGGCCTTACTTTTCGGCTTCGACAAGGGCGGGCGTGGCGAAAACGGCAAGCGCGCCGCTTCGTGTTTCGACTTCTTTCCAGCGGTCGGCCTCGAAATCGATGACCGCAAGGGCGGCCGTCGGCATGCGCCCGCCAAAATGCGATAGCGCCGCCTTTTCGCCGGTCGCGATCAGCTCATTCGCGATCTCTTCGAAGGCGGGATTGTGCCCGACCAGAAGCGCGGAAGGCTGCCGCGCCGGCAGGCGGCGGACGATGTCGAAGAGGGATTCGGCGGTCGCCTCGTAGATCAGCGGCTCGTCCGCCCGATCCGGCGGGGGATGCAGGAAGATATCGACGAGATCGAACGTCTCGCGGGCCCTGAGCGCGGTCGAAACAAGCGCGAAGCCGGGCTCGAGCCGGCGCGCCGCCATGAATTGGCCGATACTGCGCGCCTGCTCGCGGCCGACGCTCTTCAGCGGGCGGTCGAAATCCCGCAAGCCTTCCGCGCGGAGCGCCTTGGCATGGCGCAGGAGCATCAGGCGGCGCATGCGATTTCCCTTTTGTTATCCACGCGTTTTCCCTCTAGGAGAGCGGTCATACGCGGTCGAAATCTTTGCTCGCAAAGCCTAACATGCGCATATAAACGACAAGACGATGAACGAAGTTTTCCCCGCAACCTTCTATTCGGCGACCGCGCGACCCGCTCCCGAGCGGCGGACGCTCTTGCAGGACATCGAGACCGAGGTCTGCGTCGTGGGCGGCGGCTTCGCTGGCCTGTGGGCGGCACGCGCGCTCGCCGCCCGCGGCAAGGAGGTCGTCCTGCTGGAGGCGGGGGAGGTCGCGGGCGAAGCCTCGGGCCAGAACGGCGGCTTCGTCTCCGCGGGCTACGCCGAACGGATCGAAAAGATCACCCGGCGCGTGGGGCTTGAGCAGGCGCGCGAGCTCTATCGGCTCTCGCGCGAGGGCGTCGAGATGGTGCGCGCGTTTCTCGCCGAAGGCGACTTCGGGCTCGACCCGGTGCCGGGGCGCCTGAATGTGCTCCGCTACGACGACGAAGTGAGCCTGCGCGACCAGGCTGAAGCGCTTGCCCGCGATTTCGATCACGACGTGGTGGTGTGGCCCAAGGAGCGCGTGCGCGAAGTGCTCGCCAGCGGCCGCTACTATCAGGCGCTGCACGAGGCGGATGCCTTTCATCTGCATCCTTTGAATCTCGCCCGCGCGCTCGCCGCCGATTTCGAGGCGCGCGGCGGCACGATCTACGAGCAGAGCCGCGTGCGGGCGGCTGACCTCTCGGGCTTGCGAAAATCGCTATGGACGGACCACGGCCGCGTGCGCGCGTTCGAGGTGGTGCTCGCCGGCAGCGCCTTTCTCGGCGAAGCGTTTCCGGCGTTCGCGGACACGGTTCTGCCGGTGCGCACGCATGTCGTCGTCACGGCGCCGCTCGGCGAGGTGTTGCACGAGGCGATCCGTTATCCCGGCGCGATTTCCGACACGCGGCGCGCCGGCGATTACTACCGTGTCGTCGGCGACCGGCTGTTATGGGGCGGCCGCATTTCGACCAATCTGAAGCCGCCGAAAGATCTCGCCGAGGTGATGGCGGCGGATATCGCGAGCGTCTATCCGCAGCTCCGCGGGGCACCGATCGAGTACGCCTGGTCCGGCACCATGGGCTATGCCGTCCACAAGATGCCGCAGATCGGCCTGGCGCAGCCGGGGGTGTGGATCGCGAGCGCTTTCGGCGGGCATGGGCTCAACACAACGGCGATTGCGGGCGAGCTCATTGCCGCGGCCATGGTCGAGCAGGACGACCGCTGGCGGCTCTTTATTCCGTTCGGTCTCGTGTGGGCCGGCGGCAATGTCGGCCGCGTGGCGACGCAGGCGTCCTATTGGTCGATGCAGTTCAACGACTGGATGGACGAGGCGCAAACCAAACGCGTCGAGCAGGTACAGGCCGATATCGCCGCTGGCCTTGCGCCGGGCCTCGCCGCGCACGCCGCGCGCCGCGCCAAGCACAAATTCGTGGAAAGCCACGCGGGGCGCGCGAGCGCCCGTTTCGCCGCCGCCCTCTATTTCGCGCTCAACCGCCTGCTCGTTGGTCTGCGCTGGGCCGGCGCCATCATTTACGCGATCTCCGCTGCCGTCGGGCGTCTCCTCTACGTCGTCATCATGGCGGTCGCGACCGTGATCGGATTCGTCGCCGGTTGGGTCGGCTGGGGCATGGAGATGGTCGCGGCGGGCATCGTTCTTTGCGCCCGGGCGATCGGCTGGACCGCCGTGCTGTTCTGGCGAGGCGCCGTTGTACCGGTTTCGCTGCGGGTTGCCTCCGCTGCGAGATGGGCATGGCGGACGAGCAAGCTTGGATCAACGCGGTTTGCGAACGCAATCGGAGCGGGCGCGCGCTGGATCGCCGAAGGAATCAAGGCGGGCGCCATTTCGACCGGCAATAGGATTCGCGAAAGCGCGATCTTCGCCGCCGCACGCACGAAAGAAGGGGTCATGTGGAGTGGCGCGCGCATTCAAGATGGCGCGCAATGGACGGCGGCGCAGGCCAAGGCAGGCGCCACTGCCGCGGCGGAGCGCGGAAAGCAGGCAGCGCTCTTGTCGAGTGCGCGGACGAGGGAAGGCGCGTTGTGGACGGCCGCACGCGCGAAGAATGGCGCGCAATGGACCGCAACGCAGGTCAAAACGGGTGCGGCCACGGCGGCGGAGCATGGAAAACGGGCAGCATTATTTTCGGGCGCGCGCGCGCGGGAGGGCGCGTTGTGGATCGCCGCAAACGCGAAATATGGCGTGCAATGGACGGCAGCGCAGATCAAGGCGGGCGTGAAGGTGGCGGCGGAACGCGGAGCGCAAGCAGCCCGCTCATCGGGCACGCGCGCCCGGGAAGGCGCGTTAGGGGCCGCCGTGCGGGCCAAGGAAGCTGCCGCATGGAGCGCGCAAAAAGTCGCGACGGGCGGCCGGTTCGCATGGGGCCGCGCCATCGTTCCCGGCGCGCAGGGAGCAGCGGTCGGCGCAAGCCAGGCGGCCGGGCATATCAAGGTGGGAAGTACGAGGCTCGCGGGGCACGCGCGCGAAAATGCCCGCTCGTTCGGAGCGTGGATCGCGACGCTGCCGGGCATCGTGTGGAATGTGTTGTTGCTGCCCGCGGCGAAATACGTTCTCGACCGGGCGAGCTCGGCGAAAGAAGCCGTCATCGACGCAAGGAAGCGTCACGCCGAGGTGACCCGCATGGCCGACGCCGCGCGCAAGGATAGCGGACAAGCGGCACAGAGCCGGGCGGGGACCGGACCTGACCTGAAAGAAACGGCGGAAAAAAAGGCCGATGCGGCGCCCGTTTCTGCCGGGCAGGAGCCACACGCCAAATCAAAGAAAAAGAAGGCGAAGCAGGATTCGGTCGAGGTCTGACCGGCGCGGCCCTTTGCAGGGGAAGGACATGGCGAAAGGCGCGGAATTCATCGGCGCGAGCGCTTGCAAGCTCGTCGAAGGACTGAGGAAGAGCGAGATCACGCCGCACGATCTCCTGGATGCGCTGGAAGCGCGCATTGCCGAGGTCGATAAGAAGGTCAACGCGCTGCCGACGTTATGCTTCGAGCGCGCGCGCGCCCACGCCGATCGCTTGATGAAGAAGTCGGTAACCGAGCGCGGATTGCTCGCGGGCATGCCGGTCGCAATCAAGGACCTTACCGAAGTCGCGGGCGTGCGCACGACCCAGGGCTCGCCGATCTTCGCAAACCATGTGCCGAAGACATCGGACATCGTGGTGGAGACGCTCGAGTGTGAAGGCGGCATTGTCTATGCGAAATCCAACACGCCTGAATTCGGCGCCGGCGCCAACACCTTCAACGAGGTGTTCGGCGCGACGCTGAATCCCTGGAACACGAGCCGCTCGGCCGCCGGCTCCTCGGGCGGTGCGGCGGCGGCGCTTGCGTGTGGCACAGCATGGCTTGCGCACGGCACGGATGTCGGCGGCTCGTTGCGCAATCCCGCGAGCTTCTGCGGCGTTGTCGGCATGCGGCCGAGCATCGGCCGGGTCGCGCATACGCCCGCCTACAAGATCGACCGCAATCTCAGCCAGCACGGGCCGATGGCGCGCAATGTCGAGGATCTGGCGCTTTTCCTCGATGCAATGAGCGGCGAGCATGCCGCCGATCCCGCTTCACTGCCGCGCCTGCCGAACTCATTCCTTTCGGCGGCGCGTTCGGGCTCGCGGCCGAAACGGGTCGCCTACTCGAAGGATCTCGGCATTTCGCCGGTCGATCCGGAAGTCGCCGCGATCACTAGGGCCGCCGCGGAACGCTTCGCCGAGGAGGGCGCCATCGTGGAGGAGGCGCATCCGGATCTCCGCGAAACCATGCAATGCTTCCATGTGCTTCGCGCCTACGATTACGCGCTCAGCAAAAAGAATCTCCTGCGCGAGTATCGCACGCGGCTGAAGCCCGACGTGATCTGGAACATCGAGGAAGGGCTGAAGCTGTCGCTGGAAGACGTCATGCGCGCGGAGGCCGAGCGCCTGACGATGACGCAGCGGGCGCTGAAGTTCTTCGAGACCTACGATTTGTTGCTCGTGCCCTCGACCATCGTAGCGCCATTCCCGATCGAGCAGCGCTATGTCGCGGAGTGTGCGGGCCAGAAGTTCGGCAACTACATCGAGTGGTTGGCGGTCGTTTCGGCGATCACGCTCGTCTGTTGCCCGGCACTGTCGCTGCCTTGCGGCTTCACCGGTGAGGAGCTGCCGGTGGGCTTGCAGATCGTGGGACCCCCGCGGTCGGAAGCGCGTGTGCTCGCGGCCGCGAAGGTGCTCGAAGATATTCTCGGCCTGAAAGGCAAGACGCCGATCGACCCGCGCCAGGGCCGCTAGCGGCTTCCGTCGCGGCGCGCGAGAAATGCGAGCCGCTCGAACAGGTGCACATCCTGCTCGTTCTTCAGGAGCGCGCCGTGCAGCGGCGGGATGAGCTTCTTCGGGTCGCGCTCGCGCAGCATCTCCGGGGTCATCTCCTCGACCATCAGGAGCTTCAGCCAGTCGAGCAATTCCGAGGTCGAGGGCTTTTTCTTCAGACCCGGCACCTCGCGGATCTCGTAGAAGATTTTCAGCGCCTCCGAGACAAGCCGCTGCTTGATGCCGGGAAAATGCACCTCGACGATCGCCTTCATCGTCTCGGTGTCGGGAAAGCGGATGTAGTGGAAGAAACAGCGGCGCAGGAACGCGTCGGGCAATTCCTTCTCGTTGTTCGAGGTGATCACCACGACCGGCCGCTGTTTCGCCTTGATCGTCTCCGCGGTCTCGTAGACGAAGAACTCCATGCGGTCGAGTTCCTGCAGGAGATCGTTCGGAAACTCGATGTCGGCCTTGTCGATCTCGTCGATCAGGAGCACCGGGCGCTCGGCGGCGACAAAGGCTTCCCACAGCTTGCCGCGGCGGATGTAATTCTTGATGTCGGAGACGCGCGGGTCGCCGAGCTGGCTGTCGCGGAGCCGCGACACCGCGTCGTATTCGTAGAGACCCTGCAGCGCCTTGGTCGTCGACTTGATGTGCCATTCGATCAGCGGCGCCTTGATGGCTTTCGCGATCTCGGCGGCGAGCACGGTCTTGCCGGTGCCGGGCTCGCCCTTGATCAGGAGCGGCCGCTCGAGAGCAATGGCGGCGTTGACCGCGACCTTGAGGTCATTGTCGGCGACGTAGTCCTTGGTTCCTTCGAAACGCATGATCGCTCCCTGCTTGCGGCGCGCACCCTATGGGCTGCGTTTAATCGCGGCAAGGCGAAGAAAGCAGCGCGTTTCGCCCGGCAGAACCTGCCGGGAAGGCGCATTTCTGCCGGGCTGCCGGGTTTTTGCAATTTGCGAAAAGTGAATTGCTGCAAGCAGTTAGCGGGAGCGGTGCCGCTGGCACGGTGCTTGCGATCGATCGCGTGACGAGGTGTGCCCGGCTTTCCCGCGGCACCCGAGCTTGATGGAGGAGTAGCATGGGTATTTTCGGCGCGATGACCACGGCGGTGGGCGGGCTGCAGGCGCAGTCCTTTGCCCTCGAGAACATCTCGGGCAACATCGCCAACTCGCAGACCACGGCGTTCAAACGGACCGACACGAGCTTCTCCGACCTCGTCTCGGATGCGGCGCTGAACCAGCAAAAGGCTGGTGGCGTCATTGCCATGTCGCGGGCCACCAACACGGTGCAGGGCGACATCCAGGCAGCCTCCGTCTCCACCTTCATGGCGATCAACGGCAACGGCTTTTTCGTCGTGCAAAAGCCGTCGGGTTTCCCGGACGGCGCGCCGGTGTTTACCGGTAACGATCTCTACACCCGCCGCGGCGATTTCCAGCTTGACAAGGATGGCTTTCTCGTCAACGGCTCCGGCTATTACCTCGAGGGACTTCCGATCGATCCTGTGACCGGCAACGTGACCGGCTCGGTGCCTACTGTTTTGAAGGTATCAAACGACTTCTTGCCGGCCCAGGTGACAACCACGATCCAGTATCGCGCCAACCTCGCGGCGACGCCCATTACCGCCGCGTCCGCCGGCGGCGGCAGCGAGCTGTTGGTTCCGGGCGATTTTAACGCCGATCCGACCACCGGCGGCGGCGGTGTGGTGCAAGGCAACGACGTCTCGACCTTCCTCAACGAATCGATTTCGGGCGGCGCGGTCACGGTCTACGACCCGCAGGGCAATCCGGTGAACGTGCAGTTGCGCTGGGCGAAGACTGACTCGGCGCAAAGCGGCGGCACCGACACCTGGAACCTGTTTTATCAGGTCGATTCCACGGCGACAGGCACGACCGCGGCCTGGCTGAATGCCGGCACCGATTTCAAATTCGACGCCAACGGCCAGATGAATCCGGCGGTGAGCTCCGTCCCGCTCACCAACCTGACGGTTGACGGCCACGTCGTCGGCGACGTTACGGTCAATTTCGGATCGAACGGTGTCACGCAATTCGCCGATCCGAACGGCGTCGCGCAAGTCAACACGCTGTCGCAAAACGGCTTTGCCGCGGGCCAGCTCAATTCGATCTCGGTCAGCGACAAAGGCCGCATCGTCGCGAGCTATTCGAACGGCCGCACCCTCGACATCGCCGAGGTTCCGCTGGTGAGCTTCAATGGCGAGGACGGGCTGAAAAGCCTCGACGGCGGCGCCTTCGCCGCCACCGATGATTCGGGCCCCGCGATCTTCGGCGCGCCGGGCACCATTGTCGGCCAATCGCTGGAAGGCTCGAACACCGACATCTCCAACGAGTTCACCAAGCTGATCACGACCCAGCAGGCCTACGCCGCCAACACGCGCATCGTGACGACGGCGCAGCAGATGCTGCAGGACACCATGAACATGCTGCGATGACGGGCGCGGACGGTAAGCGCAACGGGTTCGAGGACGCGGGATAATGGGTCTGCAAACGGCGATCTCGTCGGCGCTTTCCGGCTTGCAGGCGACGCAACAGGGCTTGACCCTCGTCGCCGACAACGTCGCGAACGCCAATACCCCCGGCTACGTCCGCAAGACACTGTCGCTCGCCAACAGCGCCAGCGGCAACGGCGTCCAGGTCGTCGGCATTGCGCGCGAGCTCGACACGCTGGTGCAGCAGCAGCTGCGCACCGAGCTCGCGGGCGGAAATTACGCAAGCACAATCAATGACTTCTACACACAGCTCAGCCAGACCTTTGGCACGCCCGGCGGCAACAATGCCCTCGACACGCTGTTCAATAATTTAACCTCTTCGCTGAACGCGCTCGGGACGAGCCCCGATTCCATCGCCGCGCAAGGCGACGTGCTCAACCAGGCGCAGGTGCTGGTCCAGCACCTGAACTCCATGTCGAGCGACGTGCAGCAGCTGCGCTCGCAGGCGGAAAGCGGCATTGCCGACGGGGTGAACCGCGTCAATCAGCTGTTGCAGGATATCGCCCAGGTTTCGACCAAGCTCACGGCCGCGGGCAGTTCGGATGCGGCGTCGGCGGGGCTTCTCGATCAGCGCGACAGCGACATCACCGAGCTTTCCGGATTGATGGATATCCGCGTCGTCGCGACCGGCAATAACGGTGGCATCTCGATCTTCACGAGCTCGGGGGTGGCGCTATATGACGGCCAGGCGGCGCAGCTCTCCTTCGATGCGCGGCCCGCGCTCAATCCGTCCTCGTCCTACAGCACCGATCCGACCAAGCGCACGGTCGGAACGATTTCGCTGGTCACGCCCAACGGCGACAAGATCGATCTGATCGGCTCGAAGGCGATCCGCTCCGGCACACTCGCGGCCGACGTCCAGATGCGAGACGTTATTCTTCCGCAGGCGCAGAGTCAGCTCGACGAGATCGCGAACTCGCTCGCACTTTCACTTTCGAACCGCACTCAGCAGGGAACCGCCGCCACGTCCGGCGCGCAATCGGGTTTTGACCTCGATCTTTCGGGGCTGCAGAACGGCAATACGATTTCGCTGGTCTATACCGATAATTCCACCAACACCCAGCACAAGGTGACGATCGTCCGCGTCAACGATCCATCGACGCTGCCGCTGTCGAATTCGCTCACCGCCGATCCCAACGATCAGGTGATCGGCGTCGATTTCTCGGGCGGAATGGCGTCGGTCGTGAGCCAGCTCAATACGGCGCTTGGCAGCGCCAATCTCACGTTTTCGAATCCAAGCGGCTCGACGCTGCGCGTGCTCGACGACGGCGCCCCCAATCTTTCCGATGTGAACGGCTTCAATGCGTCGGTGACGACGACGACGTTGAATTCGGGCGATCCGACGCTTCCTTTCTTCGTCGATGGCAGCAACAACAGCCTCTACACCGGCGCGATTACCGCCGGCGGTTTGCAGAAGACCGGCTTTGCCGCGCGCATTGCCGTCAATCCCGCCTTGATGGCCAATCCTTCCGCGCTCGTCGCCTATTCGAACAACACCGCCTCGGGCGATTCGACGCGGCCTGATTTCATCTACGAACAGCTCACCGCCGCTGCCCAGCTTTTCAGCCCCACAAGCGGCATTGGCACCGCGAGCGGTCCGTTCTCGGGCACAGTCGCCGACTACATTCAGCAGACGATCAGCCAGCAGGGAGCGGCGGCTGACAACGCCTCGAAGCTCAACCAGGGCCAGCAGGTCGTCGTCAATGCGCTGCAAACGCGCTTCAACGACGCCTCCGGCGTCAACATCGACACCGAAATGTCCACCCTGTTGACGCTGCAGAACGCCTACTCCGCCAACGCGCGCGTGATGACGGCGATCAACCAGATGTTCTCCACCCTCCTCAGCATTGGAAGCACCACGGGATGAGCACGATCACCGGCTTGACCTCGAACGCGATGCTGCAAGCGCAAATGCTCGTCCAGATGCAGCAGCAGCTGAACAACCTTTCGCAGCAGCTTTCTACCGGCAAGCAGGCGCAGACCTATGCCGGCCTCGGCATTCAACGCGGCCTCGACGTCAACGTGCGTGGAACGCTGTCGCGGCTCAGCGCCTACCAGAATTCGATTACGACGGTGAGCACGAACGTGCAGTTGCAGAACACCGCCCTCAACAGCCTGAATCAGATGACGCAGGATTTGCGCACCGCCACGCTGCAGCCGATCGAGTTTACCCTTGTCGCCCGCGGCCAGACGAACACGCAGATCGAGGCGGGCAGCGACCTCGACCAGGCCTTGAGTGTCCTCAACACGCAAGCCGGCAATACGTATCTGTTCTCGGGCCGCGCCACCAATACGCCCGCGACCGACACCGCCGACCATATTCTGAACGGCAACGGCACGGCCGCGGGCCTCAAGCAAGTCATCTCCGAGCGGCTGCAAGCCGATCAGGGCTCCGACGGCCGCGGCCGCCTGCAGCAGCCTACGGCCGCGGGCGACGTGGTGACCCTCACCGAGGACAGCGAGGATCCCTCGCATCCATTCGGCTTCCAGATCGCGGGCGCGAGCACCAGCATCGCCGGCGCCACCGTGACCGGCCCTTCGGGTTCGCCGCCTTCGCTATCGATCGACTTCGGCGGCACCAACCCGCCCGACGGCTCGACCGTGCAGATCCAGTTCACGCTGCCTGACGGCACGTCGTCGTCGATCAGCCTTACGGCGTCGAGCGCGGTGCCCACGCCCGCCGGCAGCTTCGCCATCGGCGCGACCGCGGCGGACACCGCCACGAACCTCGCCAACGCCATCGACAGCCAGATTCAGACGCTTGCGAAGACCGATCTTGCCGCGGCCTCGGCGGTGCAGGCCTCGAACGAGTTCTTCAATATCGATGCCAGCCATCCGCCGCTGCGGGTCAACGGTCCGCCCTTCGACAGCGCGACCGGATTGCGCAATGCCACCGCCACCGACACGGTGCGCTGGTACACCGGCGACGATGCCACCGACGATCCGCGCTCGACCATGAGCGCGCGCGTCGATGACTCGATCACGGTCAATTACGGCATTCGCGCCAATGAGGAGGCGATTCGCAACAGCGTGCAGAATTTCGCGACCTTCGCGGCGATGACTTTCCCGGCAAGCGATCCGACGGCGCAGGACCGCTACAATGCGCTCGCAGCACGCGTCGGCGACAATCTCGCGCCGAGCACGACGAAGCAGCAGATCTCCGCAATTCAGACCGAGATTGCGGGCGCGAATGACGCGGCCAACGCGGCGAAGACACGCATCGATGACAAGACGCCCATCCTGCAGGGCGTGCTCGACAATATCGAGAACGCCGACCCCAACAGTGTCGGCGCCCAGCTCCTGACGCTGCAGACCCAGATGTCAGCGAGCCTGCAGACGACGGCGATGCTCGCGAAGCTATCGCTCGTCAACTTCATGTAAGGCACGATCGCTTCAAGTCGAACCGAGGCGCGTCTTTCGCGATCATGCTTTTCGCTGGCGCATGATCTTATCCGAAAACCGGTTTCTGCTTTTCGGGCGCGCTAAACAAAACGCGCGCCTGAGGGGCACGCGGTCTTTTTTCATCCAAGGATCAGCGAGGATCAGGCCGCTTTCGCCCGCAGGCCGGCCGCGATTTCGCAATTGATGTTGATCAGAACGCCCAGGTGTTCGGGCTCGAGCTCGCGCGCGGTTTCAATGCTCATGGTGTGCTTGGTCACGAAGATCGCAAGGTTGGCGATGTTCTGCTTGATCTCGCGCGGCAGCGGGTTCTCGGGCTGCGTCACCAAGTCGGCGAAGACAAGCCAGAGGCTGCGGTTGAAGCGAAGCGCGTTGATTCTCTCGATGAGGTCGGTCGTGGGTACGTTCTTGAGGGCCTGCAATTTGGCCGCCGCCCGCATCAGGAGCTGGGCCTCGAGTTCGCGGGGATTGCCGGTCTTTTGTGCGTTCTTGGAATACGTGTCAGCTGGCTTTGCCATGGGATAGGAGCTGCGTCTCGTAATGGATCAATAGATGGGTTTCTTTCAGCGCTTT
>Ga0070734_10000611_pt1 | contig 68578 bp, 40 predicted proteins | sample Coa_R1_8_FD_66444 | JGI IMG/M metagenome (GOLD analysis project Ga0070734, IMG submission 66444) | Surface soil microbial communities from Centralia Pennsylvania, which are recovering from an underground coalmine fire - Coalmine... | ecosystem: Environmental > Terrestrial > Soil > Unclassified ...
CTGCCCTGGAGCCAAGACATTATGCGTAAAGTAATTGTGGCCGCACTCGCCCTCTCACCCATTGTGCTTCACGCTCAGGCAAATTCGCCTGCCCAGCCCCAGTCGACAAGCTCGCCCACGCTGCAGTCCAAGCTTGTTCGGCCGGCCGAATTCGGCAATTCCACTGCCACGACTAGCAGCCCCACACATCTCGCTGTTTCAACCGGCGTCGTCGCTCCCAAGCTGATCTACAGCATCTCGATCGCTTCTGATTCGGACTTGGCGTGGAGATTGACTGGCACCGACAGAATCGTTGTCGTCGGAATGAATGTTGACGCACACGGTAAACCGACGGATCTGCAGATCGTTCGTTCAGCTGGTGAGGATATGGATAAGAATGTCCTGGCAGCGGTCAGCCAGTATCGCTTCAAGCCCGGCACTCTGAACCATCAGCCTACGACAGTTCCAGTCAACCTGGAAATCGTCATGCACAACCCAGCTCGGTAAGCCAATCACTCTCGACAGTAGCTGTCGATTCTCACTAAAAAGCCAAACAGGCAGGACCCAATTGAGTTCGGCCTGTTTGGCTTTCTTATTTTGCTTCCGCCTTCTTCGCCGTAAACGTGCCTGCATAGTTGAGAGGCTGCACATCGATATCGCCGCTGAGCTCGCCTTTATCGTTGTAAGTTCCCGTGTAGGTCAAGGTCAGGGCCTGACCTTCATACTCGCCACCGTGAACGAAGACTACCTTCTTGTCGTCTACCGTAACGGTCGTATCGTATGTCTTGCCATCGGAGCCTTTGCACGATCCGGTGATCTTGTCTTTGTCCTGCGTAAAGGTGCAGGTTTCATTGACTGGATATCCCTGGACGTCACCGGCGATCGTCCACGAGCCCGGAACCGTCGGCTGCGCGAACAGGGCTGTCGTCGACACGAATAACAAGGCCAAAACTCGCTTCATAGAACTCCTTTGGGTGTTGATTGTTCCTTGAATATACATGGAGCTACCCGTCGGCATTCATTTACAGTATCGAACCCGTGAATGCCGGACAAACTCAACGGGATGATCCCGCCCAACAAGGCCCGAATAGACCGCATGAGGAATCCTGGCTCAGAGCGGTACTTCTTATTCTTTTGTGGGTTGTAGGTGGAGAGCTGGGCGACGACGCGTTCCAACTCTGGCGATTGAAGACGCGTTTTGCTCCACACCGTTAGTTAGGTTGCATGGCTCACCTGGAAGATACTCTGGGAATTCCGCCGCGAAAAGGGAACTGATTTAGACTGTGTTCCTCCGGATGCGGCAGATACATGATTATAGCCAGTAACGATATGAAAACGCGGCTATTAACGAACAACGGCAGAGCCGAAGCTCTGCCGTTGTTTGCTTTGCGCGAAGCGCGTCTCACCCAGCGTAGTACCTACTCGGCGGCCAGTTCTTCCTGTTCGCCTTCCATGCGCATCTGCTCGAGTTCGCGCTCTTCGGCTTCGATGGCTGCGGTCACTTCCTGCTGGACCTGGGCTGCCGCTTCCTCTAGCTCTGGAGAGAGCTGGACGTTGCGGTAGTACTCCATGCCGGTACCGGCGGGAATGAGGCGACCTACGATGACGTTCTCCTTGAGGCCGCGCAGCGTGTCGATGGAGCCGTTGATGCTGGCTTCCGTCAGTACGCGAGTGGTCTCCTGGAAGCTTGCGGCCGAAATGAAGCTGTCGGTCGAGAGCGACGCCTTCGTGATGCCGAGTAGGAGCGAGCGTCCGATTGCAGGACGTCCGCCAGTCATCAGGACGCGCTGGTTCTCGGCATTGAAGCGGAAGCGGTCCGTCTGCTGATCGACGAGGAAGCTGGTGTCACCCACATCTTCGATCTTCACCCAGCGAAGCATCTGACGAACGATGGTTTCGATGTGCTTGTCGGAGATGGTAACGCCCTGTAACCGGTAGACTTCCTGAATCTCGTTGACGAGGTACTGCTGTAGTGCGCGCTCGCCGAGAACTTCCAGAATGTCGTGCGGGTTACGAGGACCATCGATGAGTGCATCACCGGCACGGAGGCGTTCGCCTTCCTGCACGTTGACGTAGACACCGCGCGGAACGCTATACTCCTCTTCCTGCCCGTTGTCGGCCGTAACGTAGACCTTGCGCTGGCCCTTGGAGACTTCACCGAAGCGAACGACACCATCGATCTTGCTGATGATTGCCGGGTCGCGCGGCTTGCGGGCCTCGAACAACTCGACGACGCGCGGGAGACCGCCGGTGATGTCCTTGGTACGTGTCGTTTCACGCGGAATCTTCGCAAGGATGTCGCCGGGGAAGAGCTCGTCGCCATCGGCCACCATAAGGTGAGCGCGGCTGGGCATCAGGTAACGCTTGTTGCCCTGCGCGGACTTGATGATGATCGTGGGCTGGCGCTTCTCATCGGGAGAGTCGGCGACGACCAGACGGCTGAGGCCGGTGACTTCGTCGATCTCTTCGTTGAGCGTGACGCCTTCCTGCAGGTCCTTGAACTGGACGGTTCCGGCGATCTCGGTGAGCAGCGAGAACGTGTACGGATCCCACTCGCCGAGCTTGTCGCCGAGAGCAACGGTTGCGCCCTCTTCGACCTTGAGCTTGGCGCCGTAGACAATCGCGTAACGCTCTTTCTCGCGGCCCTTCTCATCAACGATGGCAATGGAGCCGTTGCGGTTCATGGCAACCAGGTCGCCGGTCTTCGAGCGGACGGTGACGAGATTGATGAAGCGCACGGTGCCAGCGTTCTTGGCCTCGATGTGCGAGGCGTCCGAGACGCGCGATGCCGTACCGCCGATGTGGAAGGTACGCATGGTGAGCTGCGTGCCAGGCTCGCCGATGGACTGCGCCGCGATGACGCCGACAGCTTCGCCCATCTCGACCATCTTGCCCGACCCAAGGTTACGGCCATAGCAGAGGATGCAGACGCCGCGCTTGGACTCGCAGGTGAGCACCGAGCGAATCTTCACCTTCTCGATACCGGCAGCCTGAATTGCGCTGGCCAGATCTTCGTCGATCTCCTGATTCACTTCGACGATGGTCTTGCCCTCGTAGTCCTTCAACTTCTCGAGCGAGACACGGCCAATGATACGGTCGCGCAACGGCTCGATGATCTCGCCGGCTTCGATGATCGGCGTGACGTAAATACCTTCAACTGTGCCGCAGTCATTCTGCGAGATGATGACATCCTGTGCCACGTCGACGAGACGACGGGTCAGGTAGCCCGAGTCCGCGGTCTTGAGTGCGGTATCGGCAAGACCCTTACGTGCGCCGTGCGTCGAGATGAAGTACTGCAACACGGTCAGACCTTCGCGGAAGTTCGCCGTGATGGGGGTCTCGATGATTTCGCCCGAGGGCTTGGCCATCAAACCACGCATACCGGAGAGCTGACGAATCTGCTGCTTCGAACCACGAGCGCCGGAGTCGGCCATGATGTAGATCGGGTTCATGGCTCCTTCCTTGTCGGCGCGCTTCATGTTGTTGAACATCTCGTCGGCGACGCGCTCGGTCACACCAGACCACATCTGGATAACCTTGTTCGAACGCTCACCGTTGGTGATGGCACCGTCGAGATACTGCTGCTGCATCGCGAGAACCTGCTTCTCGGCGTCGCTGACAACCGAGTACTTGCTCTCAGGGATGACCATGTCATCAAGGCCGACCGACAGACCCGAACGCGTCGCGTAACGGAAGCCGAGGTCCTTGATCTTGTCCAGCGTCTTGACGGTGGTCTCAAGGCCGAGGTTTAGATAGCAGTAGTTGACCAGTTGACCGATTCCCTTCTTCTTGAGCAGGCCGTTGACGTAAGGCATGCCCTCAGGAAGCGCATCGTTCAGAATGGCTCGACCAACGGTCGTGTTGATGTACTGCTTGTTGAACTCGACCGGCTCGGTGTGCGTGAGGTCCTGATCGTCGTACGCCGTGGTCATGTCGAGGACAGGACCGGTGTAGCGCAGACGGATCGGAGTCAACGTCTCAACCTGCTTCGCCTCGAGGGCCATGAAGACCTCTTCGATGTTGGCGAAGACGCGGCCCTCTCCCTTGGCATTAACCTTCGCCTTGGTGAGGTAGTAGAGACCGAGTACGAGGTCCTGCGTCGGCACCGTGATCGGCTGGCCGCTGGCGGGCGAGAGGATGTTGTGCGAAGCGAGCATCAGCACGCTGGCTTCGATCTGCGCCTCAGGCGAGAGCGGAATGTGCACGGCCATCTGGTCGCCGTCGAAGTCCGCGTTGAAGGCGGTGCAAACGAGCGGATGGATCTTGATCGCCTTACCTTCCACAAGCACGGGCTCGAAGGCCTGAATGCCGAGACGGTGCAGCGTCGGGGCGCGGTTCAGCAGAACCGGGTGATCCTTGATGACCTCTTCGAGAATGTCCCAGACGATGGGTTCCTGCAGCTCAACCATCTCCTTGGCCTGCTTGATGGTAGTGCAGTGACCGGTCTGTTCCAGACGGTGATAGATGAAGGGCTTGAAGAGCTCGAGCGCCATCTTCTTGGGAAGACCGCACTGGTGCAGCTTCAGCTCAGGACCGACCACGATGACCGAACGGCCGGAGTAGTCGACGCGCTTGCCGAGCAGGTTCTGACGGAAGCGGCCCTGCTTGCCCTTCAGCGTATCGGAGAGCGACTTCAGCGGACGGTTGTTAGCGCCACGCAGCACGCGACCACGGCGGCCGTTGTCGAACAGAGCGTCGACGGCCTCCTGCAGCATGCGCTTCTCGTTGCGGACGATGACCTCAGGTGCGTGCAGGTCCATCAGCTTCTTAAGACGGTTGTTACGGTTGATTACACGGCGATAGAGATCGTTAAGATCCGACGTAGCAAAACGGCCACCGTCCAACGGCACGAGCGGGCGAAGCTCTGGCGGGATCACGGGGATCACGTCGAGGATCATCCACTGCGGCAGATTGTCGGACTTGCGGAAGGCCTCGACGATCTTGAGGCGCTTCGAATACTTGAGCTTCTTCTGCAGCGAAGACTCGCTCTTCATACGCTCACGGAGCTCGATAGCAAGCTCGGTGACTTCAACGCGCTTGAGGAGTTCCTTGATCGCCTCAGCACCCATCATGGCCTTGAAGCCAGAGGGACGATACTGCTGGTCGAGCTCGCGGAACTTCGTCTCGTCCTTGATGACCTCGCGCTCCTTCACCGGCGCGTCGCCTGGATCGACAACGACGTACGACTCGAAGTAGAGGACAGCTTCGAGCTCACGCAGGCTGATGTCGAGCAGGTGGCCGATACGCGACGGCAGGCCCTTGAAGAACCAGACGTGCGAGCAGGGGCTGGCGAGCTCGATGTGACCGAGACGCTCGCGACGGACCTTCGAGAGAGTAACCTCGACGCCGCACTTATCGCAGATCACGCCGCGGTGCTTCATGCGCTTGTACTTGCCGCAGAGGCACTCCCAGTCGGTGATGGGTCCGAAGATGCGAGCGCAGAAGAGGCCGTCGCGCTCGGGCTTGAAAGTGCGGTAGTTGATGGTCTCGGGCTTGGTGACCTCACCATGCGACCAGCTGCGGATCTTCTCCGGGCTGGCAAGCTGGATCTTGATCGCGTCGAAGTCGGCGATGGGACCGGTTAGTTCGAAGGGGCTGGAGCGGAACATATTAGGCGTCTCCCTTGTGTCTGCGCTAGCAGGGTGCAGCCTGTGGCTGCGGTTACTAAATCTGTTTGCGATAACTCTCGGCGTATCGCGTTGCCGATGGTTCTGAAACTGAAGCTTGTCTTCGATTGTCTTGCCACATTTGAGTGGCGCCTGAGGAGGATGTTTGCGACACCCTCCTCAGGCTTTAGTTCGTTAGTCGGCTGCTGCAATTGCAGGCAGCGGTACCTTCTTCTGGTCGGCCTGCTTGATGAGTTCAACATCAAGGCAGAGCGACTGGAGCTCGCGGATGAGCACGTTGAACGACTCAGGCACACCAGGCTCGATAGCAGCTTCGCCTTTGACGATGGCCTCGTAGATCTTCGTACGACCGAACACGTCGTCGGACTTCGCAGTGAGCAGCTCCTGCAGGATGTAAGCTGCGCCGTATGCTTCAAGGGCCCAGACTTCCATCTCCCCGAAGCGCTGTCCGCCGAACTGCGCCTTACCGCCCAGCGGCTGCTGGGTGATGAGCGAGTACGGCCCGATCGAACGAGCGTGAATCTTGTCGTCGACAAGGTGCGACAGCTTGAGCATGTAGATGTAGCCAACGGTAGCGGGCTGTTCGAACTCTTCGCCCGTCATGCCATCGTGCAACAGCGACTTGCCGGAACTGGGAAGACCAGCGGCCTTCAGAAGCGCCTTGATCTCGGTCTCGCGTGCACCGTCGAACACTGCCGTGCCGAACCAGATACCGCGCTTCATACCTGCCGCGACACGCATCGTCTGCTCGTCGTCGAGTGCAAGAAGCTGGTTCAGAGCAGCTGTGTTGGCAAAGCGCGCCTTGAACAGCTCACGAACCTCCGCAGCCGACTGATGCGTTGCAGCGATCTCGGCGACCTGCTTACCAAGCTCGTGCGCAGCCCAACCGAGGTGCGTCTCAAGAATCTGACCGACGTTCATACGAGAAGGCACGCCGAGCGGGTTCAGAACGATCTCGACAGGCGTTCCGTCCGGAAGGTACGGCATGTCCTCCTCAGGCAGAATGCGCGCGATAACGCCCTTGTTACCGTGGCGGCCGGCCATCTTGTCGCCCACCGAAAGCTTGCGCTTCATGGCAACGTAGACCTTGACCATCTTGATGACGCCCGGTGCGAGTTCATCGCCCTTCTGCATCTTGCCGATCTTCTCGTTCGTGATCTTGCGCAGAACGTCGATCTGGCGTGAGGTCATCTCCTCGATCTCATCGATCTGCTCGTTGACGCGGGGGTCCTTGTCAGCGTAGCGAATGCGCTTGAGGTTACGGGTGCTGATCAGCTCAATGGTGTCGCGATCAAGAACGTCGCCCTTGTTGAGCAGCTTCTTGTTCGTACGCTCGTCATGCAGGTCAGCAAGAACTTCCTTGCCGCCCAGAATCGCTTCAAGACGCTTCAGACGCTCGTCCGTGAGAATACGAATCTCATCGGCCAGGTTGCGTTCGAGCTTCTCAACCTGCTCTTGCTCGATCTGCTTGGCGCGCTCGTCCTTCTCCTGACCCTTGCGGGAGAAGATGCGGACGTCAACCACCGTACCCTCGATACCCGGGGGGCACGTGAGCGAAGCGTCGCGAACGTCGCCGGCCTTCTCGCCGAAGATAGCGCGAAGCAGCTTCTCTTCCGGCGTCAACTGCGTCTCGCCCTTCGGCGTTACCTTGCCGACGAGGATGTCGTTGTGGCCGATCTTTGCACCGATGCGGATGATGCCCGACTCATCAAGGTCACGCAGTGCGTGCTCGCTGACGTTCGGAATATCACGCGTGATCTCTTCCGGCCCAAGCTTCGTGTCGCGCGCTTCGATCTCGAACTCCTCGATGTGGATCGAGGTGTAGTAGTCCTCGCGGACCAGCTTTTCCGAGATGAGGATCGCGTCCTCGAAGTTGTAACCGCGCCAAGGCATGAAGGCCACCAGCACGTTACGTCCGAGACCGAGTTCGCCCTGCTCCGTGCAAGGACCGTCAGCAATGACGGCACCCTTCAGAACACGATCACCCTTGCGGACAATCGGCTTCTGGTTGATGCAGGTGTTCTGATTCGAACGCTTGAACTTTGTCAGTTGGTAGATGTCCGAGCCAACCTCACGTGACAACTGCGTGGGGTGGTGCTCACCTTCAACGCGGATGATGATGCGCTCCGAGTCGACCGAGTCCACGATACCGTTACGCTTGGCCAGAATGACAGCGCCGGAGTCGCGAGCAGTAACGCCTTCCATACCGGTACCGACAAACGGAGCCTCGGCAACCAGCAGAGGAACCGACTGACGCTGCATGTTCGCACCCATCAGAGCGCGGTTCGCGTCGTCGTGCTCGAGGAACGGAACGAGCGAAGCAGCAACCGACACAAGCTGCTTCGGCGAAACGTCAACGTAGTCGACTTCAGACTTGTTGACGAGAACGAAGTTGCCCTGACGGCGAGCATCGACAACGTTCTGCACGATGTTCAGATGCTCGTCGAGCTCAATGTTCGCCTGTGCGATCGTGTGGCGATCCTCTTCCCACGCCGAAAGGTAGAAGCTGAACGGAGCAAGATCCATCGTGCGCTTCTTGTCCTTCTTCAGCTGGTCATTCAGCTTGCGGGCCTCGTTGATCTCGAGGTGATCGCCCTGACGCAGACCGGACTCGCCGGCGTTGACTACGGAAACGTAGTCGAGCGCCTTGCCATCCTTCACGCGGCGGTAAGGGCTTTCAATGAAGCCATACTCGTTGATGCGTGCAAAGCAGCTCAGCGACGAGATAAGACCGATGTTCGGACCTTCCGGCGTCTCGATCGGGCAGATACGACCATAGTGAGTCGGGTGCACGTCGCGGACTTCGAAGCCAGCGCGCTCACGAGACAAACCACCGGGCCCAAGGGCCGACAGGCGGCGCTTGTGCGTGATCTCCGACAGCGGATTGGTCTGGTCCATGAACTGCGACAGCTGCGAGGAGCCGAAGAACTCACGAATCGCGGCCATAACAGGCTTCGCGTTGATGAGGTCATGTGGCATCGCCGTCGACATCTCCTGATAGACCGACATCTTTTCCTTGATGGCGCGCTCCATGCGGACCAGGCCGATGCGGAACTGATTCTCCATCAGCTCGCCGACAGCGCGGACGCGGCGGTTGCCAAGGTGATCGATGTCATCCACAACACCGATGTTCTTGCGCAGCTTCAGCAGGTAGCGGATCGTGCCGTAGAAGTCCTCAGGCGTAAGCGTCCGCTTGTCAAGGCCGGTCGCCTCCTGGTTCTCATACAGCTTGATGTTGAACTTCAGCCGGCCCACACGCGAGAAGTCGTACTTACGCGGATCGAAGAACATGCCTTCGAAGAGCGCAGTCGCCGTATCCAGTGTCGGAGGATCACCCGGACGCAACTTGCGGTAGATCTCGATCAGCGCCTCTTCAGGCTTGCGAACCGAGTCGCGGCGCAGCGTGTTCGTTATGATGTTGCCCACGTCGTCGCGCTCGGGGAAGAAGACCTCGAAGCTGGTGACGCCGGACTGCTGAATCTTGTGCAGCTTGTCAGCGGTCAACTCCTGGTTGGCTTCGTAGAGCAGCTCACCCGTGGTCAAATCAACCACGTCAGAAGCAGTCATCGCGCCGTCGAACTCGGAGGTCTCAACCTCAACCTGCTCGACCTTGTGGCTACGCAGACCCTTCAGCGAGTGCGCCGAGATCTTGCGGGTAGCCGGAGCAAGCTCCTCGCCCTTAACCGTGATCGCCACAGCCGGACGCGTGCCCTGCAAGTTGGTCGGTGTACCCTCAGGCACAACCTTCCAGCTCAGCTTGCCGTCCTTCACATTGATCGTATCGACCGTGTAGAAGGTCTTGAGAATCTCTTCATCCGTTCGCAGACCAAGCGCGCGCAGGAAGATCGTTCCGAGGAACTTACGCTTGCGGTCGATGCGGACGTACAGCGTGTTCTTCTGGTCGTACTCGAACTCAACCCAGCTGCCGCGGTACGGAATGATCTTGCCGAGGAAGTAGGTGCGATTGTTCGCCGTCTCGAAGAAGACGCCAGGCGAACGGTGCAACTGCGACACGATAACGCGCTCGGTGCCGTTAACGATAAACGTGCCGTTCTGCGACATCAAAGGAATGTCGCCGAAGAAGACTTCCTGCTCCTTCATATCGCGCAGGCTCTTGACGCCGGTCTCCGGATCCTTGTCGTAAATCTTCAAACGGATCGTCACCTTCAGCGGAGCCGAGTAAGTCATGCCGCGCTCTTCGCACTCAGCCTGGTCGTACTTCAGCTGCAGACCGACGGGGTCGCCGCACTTGGTGCAGAAGTCAGGCGTGTTCTTGTTGTACGTTCCGCAGAAATTGCAAAGAACATCGCCCGGATGGAACGGGTCGGTAATAACCATGTGGCCGCAATGGGTGCAGGCCGTACGCAGGTGGTTCAGACCCTTGAGGTAGCCGCACTTGCACTCCCAGTTGCCGATGGAGAAGTCGACGAACTCAAGCTCGGAGACGTTGCGGAAGTCGGTGATCGGAAACACCGAGGTGAAGACCGACTGTAGGCCATTATCCTCGCGCTCCTGGGGAAGCTTATCCATCTGAAGGAAGCGCTCATAGCTGCGGCGCTGGACCTCGATGAGGTTGGGAATCTGAATGGCGGTTGGGATCTTGGAAAAATCTAGACGGCTGCGGATCGCGCGCATTTCGCTGTTGTTGGACTGACCAGACATGCTCTCTCCTGAAAACTCACCTTCGAGGCCTCTCAATCTTGGCTACCCGCATCGAAGCACTCTGATGCCGTCCGGCTGCCTGATTGTTAGGGGAGGGCTTCGGTGCAGCCCTCCGGGTTCGGTTCTGTTGCGTATTCGGTCCCTGTCGCCCCTCGACTGCGGCAGGCCCCGTGCGCAGAATGTCTCGCCGTCTCTTACGTCCGGCTTCGGATAAATCTTGAAACTTTCACTATCTACTGGCGCTCGAAAGCTGCTATAAAGAACGCGTGCAACGTACTGCTTTGCCCAAAATGGGCGAGATATCTATAGACACGACAAAGCGCTCACAGAGACAGCGTGTCCCGAGAGCGCAAAGGTCGACTTGTGCACTGTTTCAATCGTAATGGTGTGAATGCCTGCCGCCATTCAGGGCTCGCCTTGCCCCAAAGTTTGCCGCCTGCTAAAGCCTAAAGCACCATGCACGTCCGCCGCTCGAAGTGCATGATGGCCGGCCCCTTAGCCTGCGCCTTGCAGGATGGGCCGGAGTACAACCATAAAGTTTGCCGGTAAATCACTGTCCGCCAAAGGAACACGCCGAGGCGGAACGAATCTTCATTAAAGAATATCGCGTTCCGCCCCAACTTGCAACTGGCTTGATGACTACTTGATTTCGACGGTTGCAACGCCTTCGAACTTCTTCGCGATGGCAGCTGCATCTTCCTTCGAAACGTTCTCCTTCAGAGGCTTGGGAGCGCCGTCGACCAGGTCCTTGGCTTCTTTCAGCCCAAGAGCGGTCACTTCGCGTACAGCCTTGATGGTGTTGATCTTGTTCGCGCCGGCATCCTTCAGGATGACGGTGAACTCGGTCTTCTCTTCGACCGGAGCCGCTGCCGCAACGCCGCCGCCCGCGGGGGCTGCTGCAACTGCTGCCGCTGCCGAGACGCCAAGACGCTCTTCGAGCTTCTTGACCAGAGCCGAGGCCTCGAGGAGGCTCAGGCTAACGATTGAATCTTCCAACTGCTGGATGTCTGCCATTTTCTTTCTCCAATTCAGAATCTAAACTTTTTATTACCAACTACTTACCCAGAACCTGACTGCGCTCCGGTTGCCTATGCCTTCCCAGGTTTCCGTTGCGCCCAGACCAGCGCACCCGAGGAGACCAGGCGAAACTTGGGGTTAGCCCTCAGGAGTCGGCTCAACTGCGGGAGCCTCTACTGCGGGGGTCTCTGCCACTGCCTCAGCGATGGGAGCCTCTGCGGCCACTACTTCTGCCACAGGAGCCCCAGCAACGGGAGCCTCAGCAACGGGAGCTTCAGCAACGGGAGCTTCAGCAACCGCTGCCTCAGCAGCCGGAGCCGCCGAACCCGCAAACTTGCCCTTCTCGACGCCCTGGTTGATCACGACCGCCAGGTCGCGCCCAGTTGCATTGATGACTGTAGCCAAACGCTGTGCAGGAGATTGAATGAGGAAGAGGAGCTTCGAGAAGAGCTCTTCCTTGCCAGGCATGGTCGCCAGTTCGCCAATCTCACGGACATCGATCACCTTACCGTCGATGATGCCCAGCTTGAAGGTGAACTCTGCGTTGTCCTTGACCCAGGTCGAAAGCGCCTTAGCCAGAGCGACCGGATCGCCCGACGTATACGCAACCGCCGAGACACCCTTGAGACCCTGCAGAGCAGCCTCAATCTTCGTGCCTTCGCTGGCGCGCGCAGCGAGCTTGTTCTTAACCACGTGATAGCTGCCACCCGCATTGCGGATCGTCTTGCGCAGCTCGAAGTCCTTCGATGCCGTGAGACCGGCAAACGTGCCGATAATAGCGGAGGTCGAGGTCTCAAGCTCGCTTGCGAGCTTCTTAACCTTCTCCGTCTTTGCTGATCTGGACAGTGCCATAAAAACCTAGCCTTTAGCTGCTAGCCTCAAACTGCTAGCTGAAAATTTGCGCCGCACCTGCGGCAGAATCCTGAACACGGTAGTCGGTCGAAACGACCGGTGCCGCTTACGCCTTGCCAGCCAACTCAGCGGCTGCGTAGTCCAACTGGATGCCGGGGCCCATCGTCGAGCTCAGCGTCACTCCCTTGATGTACTTGCCCTTGGCTGCCGAAGGCTTCGCCTTGACCACGCTCGAGATAACCGTCATCGCATTGTCGATCAGCTTCTGCTTATCGAACGAGAGCTTGCCAACCGGAACGTGAACCAGAGCAGTCTTGTCCGTGCGGAACTCGACCTTACCAGCCTTGATCTCCTTGACCGCATCGGCGACATTCGTGGTCACAGTGCCAGTCTTCGGGTTCGGCATCAAACCCTTAGGTCCGAGCACCTTACCGAGACGTCCGACCGACTTCATCATGTCGGGAGTCGCGATCAGGGCATCAAACGCGGTCCAGTTTTCCTTCTGGATCTTCTCGACCAGCTCTTCGCCACCGAAGAACTCAGCGCCGGCAGCCTCAGCGTCGCGAACCTTATCGCCCGAAGCGATAACGGCCACAACCTTGGTCTTACCCAGACCGTGCGGCAGAACGACCGTGCCGCGAACCATCTGGTCGGCGTGCTTCGGGTCGACACCGAGACGCATCGTCAGATCGACGGTCTCATCAAACTTCGCATACTTTGCTTTCTGGAGCAGCGGAACCGCATCCGCCAGGACATAAGGACGGGGCTCAACGAGCGCACGCGCCTTCGCCAAATTCTTAGAAATCTTCCTTGCCATCTTCCCTCATCTCCCACCCCTCTCGGATCACTCCCCGGGGCGTGGTCATCGACTGGTCCCAACGGCATGTTGAGACGCTCTTTTGAGTATGCCAAAATAAACGACTTTCCGCAAGTTTTCTGCTAGCCGGCGGTTTAAATCGCGTTGACTGGGGTCGTTTATGGGACCGCCGCTGACGCCGTGGTAGCCGCCCTCTTCTCCGCCATGGGACGAATGGCGTTCAAAAAGGCGTCGACCGTGTATGGTTGGTCGGCTTTAAGCATGGGCGGCGCAGGTGCAAGCGGGTAGATGATGTCGGAACCACCGGGGTCAGACTTGAGCCAGATCGCCATGAGACCGATGGCCGAGAAGCGTAGGATCCTTGCCTCGTACGATCCCTTACTCACTGCATCGAGGGCCGCTACCTTACTAAAACCCTGGGCCGCGGACTCCACGAAGGGGCCATAGTTCAGGTTTGCAAGAAGCGACGCCCTGCCGGAGGTGTCGGTATGCACCTCTGCAGCTGCCACCGACCCGCCATCCGCCGCGACGTGATAGCGGAATCCAGTCTCGTGTGCGGTTTCCAGCCCACCTCCCTTCGCGATCTCGTCTGCGCGGAGATCGTAGATCGCGTGCGGTGGCGTCAAGGTCAACGCGTTGAAGTTTATGCCGCGAAGTGCGGCCGGTTTGTTCTCGCGGGCAGCCATGCGCTCCAAACCCGCGCGAACCGTTTCGGAGCCATTCGGTGGTGCCGTCGCGTATCGAATTGGCATACTGTCCTCCCTCAAAATCTAGTGGGTGAGATAGCTATTTCCCCAATTGGCCCCGCCGTTGTAGGAGTGCGGGAAGGTGCCAAAGTCCTGCGTTGAGTGTCCGTAGATGGGATCCTGGATATCGATGGTGGGGTAGGAGGGACTGGTGACATCGTACCCATCGATCGCCGGGTTGTGGCCTCCACCACCGTACCAATAGATCGCTATCGAGATCGGATGTGATGCATTGATCTCCCGCATTACCTCGGCAAGCGATTCAGCTCTGCCTGTCGTCGAGTTGAGATGCCCGGTGATCGTGAGCGCCTGATCCGGATACCAGGGTTGGTTGCACGCTGAACTGCTGCCATTGGCACAACAGGTAGTCTGGTTGTAAGCCTTGTTGACAAGAGTGCATTGCGTCCAGGGCGACGCGGGATCGTAGTACTTGGTAATGCTGCACGTCGTCGCCGACCAGCACCACTCCGACTCCACCTGAAACTGCTCACTGAGGCTCAGGTTGCGTGAATCTCCCACAGGAGCGAGATCGAAGATGCCGCCCAGCGCCTCCCAAGCCGTGGGCGAAGGAAGCCACGCGCTGCCATTCCAAGCCTTGTGGTACATCTGGTTGTCGGTGCCAAGGCCGAAGAGGTCCAGACGATTAGCTCCCCAGGAGACCACCGCGGGTGCGCTATGGAAGACACCGCCGAGCGCCTCCCATCCGGTGATCGAAGGAAGCCACGCGCTGCCATTCCAGGCCTTGTGGTACATCTGATCATCGGTGCCGAGCCCAAAGAGGTCCAGGCGATTGGGACCCCACGCGACCACCGCAGGGGGACTATCAAAGGTGCCGCCAAACGGCGTCCAACCCGTCCCCGGAGGAGACCAAATATTGACATTCCAGGCCTTGTGATACATCTGGTTGTCGGTGCCGAGCCCGAAGAGGTCGATGCGATTGGGTCCCCAGCAGACCGCCGCTGCAGGACTATCGAAGACGCCGCCGAGCGCCTCCCATCCCGTTACAGAGGGATACCAGGAACTTCCATTCCAGGCCTTGTGGTACATCTGGTTGTCGGTGCCGAGCCCGAAGATATCCAGACGATTAGGACCCCACGAAACTACTGTAGGGGGAGTATTGAAGACGCCGCCAAGCGCCTCCCAACCGGTGATGGAAGGTCCCCACGCACTGCCATTCCAATACTTGTGGTACATCTGGTTATCGGTGCCGAGGCCAAAGAGGTCGATGCGGTTAGGACCCCAGGAGACCACTGCGGGCCGGCTGTTGAAGACACCGCCAAACGCTGTCCACCCCGTCTGAGAGGGTGACCAGGCGTTCACGTTCCAAGCCTTGTGATACATCTGGTTGTCGGTGCCAAGGCCGAACAGGTCGATGCGGTTGGGCCCCCAGCAGACCGCTGCCGGGGCACTATTGAAGACACCGCCGATTGCCTCCCAGCCGGAGGCCGACGGGTACCAGGCATTGGCCCAGGCTTTGTGGAACATCGAGTTGTTGGTGCCAAGCCCAAAGATATCGAGGCGATTGGCGCCCCACGAGACGGCTGATATTGCAATTGGCTTCATTTTTCGCTCCTATTTGCATGCCGCGCAAAAGAACCCTGGTGCTGCTGGGTATCCATAGGTCGCTATTCAAGGGAGGGGCCGGTTTTCGCCAGGTTGAAGGTGCCGGTTTCCGCGCAGTTCTAAGAGTGGCTCGCGAAGTAGCCTAATATACACCCACACTCGAGGCGTTTATCTCTTGCGAGTAGTATTTATTTTTCGTAGCGTCTTCTCCCCACCCTAGAGCTATTCCCGGCTCCCGAAAAGAAGGAACAAATAGGAAGAACGAATCCCCTGAACTAAGGCCAGGGAGTCCCGCCCTGAAAATCACTCCCAAACGTAGTATTTAGTGATCCCAGAATCCCAGGATCGGTCACCGTAAGCCCCAACTCGCGATTCTGCGTCAACGAGGGGCTGGAGAAATTTTCCGAACCAACAAACGCGACCTGCCCACTCTCCCCATAGTCCGCCAGAATCAGCTTGGCATGGATGTAAAGCGGGGCCGTGGGAGTGTACGTACTTATCTTCACGCCCGCCGCCTTCAGCGCATTGAACTCAGTCGTATACGTCCCACTGTTGGTCATGGCAACCTCAACCGCCACACCCCTCTTTGCCGCGTTCTCCAGCGCCGTAACAATCTGAGCATCTCCCATCTCCTCGTTCTCCACCTTCAAGCTCGCTTTCGCCGAGTTGATCAACCCGAGCAAAGCCGTCAGCGAGTTAGTAGGACTCCAGATCAAATCATCGCCTGTAGGCGGCGTGATCGCACTCGAGGCAAAGTCAGCATTGAACGTAGCCTCAACAGCAGCAACATCGTTGGCGTTGCCTTCAATCACAGCGAAGTCGCGCGTGCTGGAGTAGTCCTGGCTCGTGAGATTCAACGACATGATCGCCGTCGTCTTTCCGTCAACCGTGATCGTCTTCTGGTGACTAGCCGCGAAGGCGGGATTAGCCCAAACTGCCTTCACTCCATTCGCATTCAGGAACGTGTAAACCGGCACGTTTCTGCTTTTTTCAAGAGCCTGATCAAGAATGACTCGCACCACGACGCCCTTGGCCGCCTGCTGCGCCAGAATCTGCTGAGCCTGGGTATCAATCAGCTCATACATCGTCATATCGATGCTCTTCTTCGCAGAGTTCAGCAGATCATAGATCGGCGTAATCCCCTGGTCCGGCTCAATGACCAGCGACTGCGTCGAAACGGTAGCCCCCGTGCCGGTTCCGCTAAGACTGACAGTGTGAGGTGATCCTGCAGCATTGTCCGTAACACTGACAATTGCACTCAAGCTCGCCGAAGCGGACGGAGCAAACGTAACCGACAGCGTACAGCTAGCCCCCTTGGACAGCTTCGACCCGCAAGTCTTGCTGAGCAAGAAGTCCTTAGGATCAGTGCCGGTCAAAGTAATTCCGGTGATCTTCAACGTCGCCGTACCAGGATTCGACAATGTCACAGTCTGAGCAGCACTTGTCTTACCTACGGCTGTGTTAGGGAACGACACAGACACCGGTGTCAGTACGGCTTGAGGACTGGTCTTAGCAGAAGCGTCCCGTGTCGACAAGCTACTCACCACGAGCAGAAAAAGAATCGTGCCCAGGGAGGTCCTCAGATATCGCCGAACCGATCGCCGCGCGTAGTCGCAATAGGACATAAGCTTGTGAGCCGCGATTATACGACCACAACCCTTAATCTCTCGTGAAGAATTCAGACGGCACCCTGCGCTGAATTCAGAAGCTTTACCCAGCCGCTTGACGAGCGGATGAAACCGCCCTATGCTCATCCTCAAGAGGCGAACAAATGGCGAAAATAAACAGCGCGTCGCTCTTCCCTATCTTCCCCCAGCAACCCATTGGCATCGCCCGCTTGGCCGCCGAGGCCAAACACGCCGACGACGGCCATCTCATAGAATTCAAGACCCTCGCCGTCCGCAGCATCCTCAACCGAACCGTCTCCAAACGCATGCTCTGGATGGCCTACAGCATCAACCCATACCGCGGATGCGAGTTTGGCTGCCGTTACTGCTATGCGCGCTACACGCATGAGTTCATGGCGCCAAAAACTGCGGAGACTGCTGGCTACGCTTCGGAGGAGGCCACGCCCGAGACCCAACCAGCCTGCCTGCACAATCCGGAGCCCATCGACATTCACGATCAGGACTCACCTCACGATCCCGGGCCTCCTGATATGCGCAATCCCCTCACCTTCGAGCGACTCATCTTCCTCAAGCAAAACGCTGCCTGGCTGCTCGAACAGGAGCTACGAAAGATCAACCCCGCCGAAGAAATTGCCCTCGGCACCGCCACTGATCCTTACCAGCCCATAGAACGCCGCGCCGGCATCACCCGCAGCATCCTCGAAGTCTTCGCCCGCAAGTCTGGCTACAGGCTTGGTATCGTCACCAAATCCCGCCTCATCACCCGCGACATCGACCTCTTAGCCGAGATCGCCCGCCACAACACCCTTGCAGTCAACATCACCATTACCACCGCAGACGCCGCTCTCGCCCGCAAACTCGAACCCCGCGCCCCACGCCCCGATCTCCGCTTCGAGGCCGTCCGACGCCTGCGCGAAGCCGGCATCCGCACCGGAATCCTTTGCTCCCCGCTGCTCCCTGGCATCACCGATTCGGAAGAAGCCCTCGATGGTATGGCCCGCCGAGCCGCGGAGGCAGGCGCCAGCTATTTCGCCGCCAACCCGCTCTTCCTCAAGCCGTGCTCGCGTCCTACCTACCTGAGCTTCGTTCGCGAGCACTTCCCTTCCCTCGAACCCGACTACCACCGCCGCTTCGACAACGCCGACTTCGCCTCCCCCGCCTATCGCCAGCAGATGTCTGAGGTCGTCTACCGTGTCTGCCGCAAATACAATCTGGGCGGCCGCTCCAAAGACCGCTCTCGACCGCGAACCGGTGAAGTGCTACGCAAACCAGAACCCACCATAGAAGCCGCAACACAGAAGAGACTCTTTGCCTAAAGAACCAGAGGTGTGAACGATGCGAACATGGTGGCTGCTTCTGCCAGCGAGGTCAACGGCACGATATCGCAGGCGGCGGCGTACCGCTCCCAGAGCTTCATCACAACTGGATTGCTGTGCGCCCGTTCAACGCCACCCACCGCCCACTCGAAGACCTCAACGATGGTGCCGACCTGCGCTCGCCCTGCGATCACAGGCCGGTCTGTAGCCCTGCCCTCAGCACGCAGAAGAGAGAACATGCTCCCACGATGACCCGGATCGTTATTCAGTCTGGAGAATACAACTCAGCACCAAAGTAGCCACTAGTATTGAAGATCGCCAAATCATCGTAGCCGAGTGAGGCTCTGTCATTGCCTAATAATTGAACTAGCTGTCTTACATTTCGATTATGGTTGTGCCTCTACGGTATGGGCTAAGCGGTGGTGGGAGGGTGAGCTCGGAGGACGGCGGCTCGGCACTCTCCGAGGGTGAGACGTGGGTGGCCGGCGGTCTCGCAGGTTCCCCGGAGGATGACCTCATCGCCATCCGAGAGGAAGCTGCGGGTTTCGCCTGTGGGTAGGGCGATGGGTTTCACACCGTTGCTGGTGAGTTCAAGCAGACAGCCTGCCGAGGTGGGGGCTGGGCCAGAGATTGTTCCGGTGGCGAGGATGTCGCCGATCTGGAGATTGCAGCCGTTGCTGGTGTGGTGTGCGAGGAGTTGGGCGGGAGTCCAGTAGAGGTCTTGAGCGTTGGATCGGCTCAGTAAAAATGGGGGGAGCTTGTTTGCCCGCATAGTGTTGGTCGAGAGGAATACTTCGAGCTTTATGTCGAGGCTGCCCGATCGTTGATCGGCTGATGAGCGGAGGTATGGAAGTGGCTTGGGGTCTCCTTTGGGGCGCGGTGAGGCAGCGGCGCGGAAGGGTTCGAGAGCGGCCATCGGTGTTACCCAGGGGGAGACGGTTGTTGCGAAGTTTTTGGCGAGGAAGGGGCCGAGAGGCTGGTACTCCCAGGACTGGATGTCGCGGGCGGACCAGTCGTTGAGGAGCGAGATGCCGAAGATGTGGCTGGATGCCTTTCCGACTGGGGTGGGGATTCCGAGCGGGTTGGGTTGGCCAATATAGAACGCCAGTTCCAGTTCGTAGTCGAGCGATTTGGTGGGGCCGAAGCTAGGAATCCCGCCGGGCTGGTCGGGGCGGGCCTGGCCGTGGGGACGCTGGATGGGGATGCCGCTGGGAAGGATGGAGGAGGCACGACCGTGATATCCGATGGGGATGTGTTTGTAGTTGGGAAAGAGCGGCTGGTCGGGGCGGAAGAGCTTGCCGACGCGGGTGGCGTGGTGGATGGAGGCGTAGAAGTCGGTGTAGTCGGGGATGTGTATTGGCTTGAGGAGCGTGGCGCCGGCGATGGAGTGGAGTGCGGCTTCGGCGACTTGTCTGCGGGATGTTTCGACGGAGATATGGAGGAGTTCCGTGAGGGTATCGCGGAGCAGCGCCCAGGAACGCGGGCCGAGGGCCATGAGTGGATTCAGGATCGGGGCTTGACAGGCGGCGGCTATGCTTCGCGGGAGGAGTTTGGATGCGGCGCATTCGTAGAGATCGAGCAGGTGAGTGCCGATGGCGACACAAAGGTGCTGCTGGCGGTCGGTTTCAAAGGCTCCATAGGGGAGGTGGGTCAGGGGGAAGCCATTTGTTGGATCGTTGGCTGCGGGGAGCCAGCTCTGATGCGGGGAGGGAGTTCGCTTGGCCATGGAGGCATGATAGCTCGATCGCTACGTGGGAAATGCTCGTGAAAATAACAACCCACCTTGCGCGATCAAGCTACGCGAAGGTGGGTCTGGCCTTACAGGTTTTTGAACTTAGTGTGTCAGTTGGCGCTGGGCTAGTGGCTCCTCATCCGGATCGGGGCAACCCTCTGGCCGTGGCCGCGGTTTGCTGTTGAAGTGAACCAGAATCGACTTGAGGATGACGTAGAGGACCGGGATAAAGAAGAGGTTCAGCACGGTTGACAGGACCATGCCGCCGACGATTGCGGTGCCGACCGAGTGACGGCCGTAGGCTCCGGCACCGGTGGCAAAATAGAGTGGACCAACGCCGAGGATGAAGGCGATGGACGTCATCAGGATGGGACGGAGACGAAGTTCAGCGGCGATAATGGCCGCGTCGATAACGCTCTTCCCTAGCTCCAACTGCTGCTCTGCGAACTCGACGATGAGGATGGAGTTTTTAGCAGAGAGGCCGATGAGCATAACGAGACCGATCTGCACGTAGACGTCGTTATCGAGGCCGCGAGCTGCAACGAGCAAGAGCGCACCAAGCACAGCCATGGGAACGGCGAGCAGAATGATGAACGGCAGCGCGAAGCTTTCGTATTGAGCGGAGAGGGTAAGGTACACGACGAGCAGGCCAAGGCCGAAGATGATGATGGCCTTGCCAGCGGACTCAACTTCTTCGAGCGCAAGGCCGGTCCACGAGAAGCTCATGCCTTGCAGCTTGTTCTTCTCGAAGAGTCGTTCCATCGCCGCCAGGCCTTGTCCTGAACTGAGGCGAGGCGCGGGCGAACCGTCGATTTCAGCGGAGCGGAAGAGGTTGTAATGGTTGATGACCTGCGGACCGGAAGTCTCAGTCAGCGTAGCCAGATTGTCGAGTGGGACGAGTTTTCCGGGATCTGAGCGGACGTAATACTGCCGCAGGTCACCGGCATTGCGACGGAACTGCTGGTCGGCCTGTACGTAGACGCGATAGGAGCGGTTGTTGAAGTCGAAGTCGTTGACGTAGGTGGAGCCCATGAAAGTTCCCATGGCTGCCGTGATCTGACCGAAGGGAACGCCCATCGACTTGGCCTTCTCACGATCAACGGCGACGTGAAGCTGCGGATCGTTGGCAGTGAACGTGGTGTTCATGCCTATGAGTTCATCACCGGCACGGGCCTGACCCACGATTGTGTGGGCTACGCGGTCGATGTCTTCGAAGGTGTTTCGTCCGCCGTCCTGAAGGATGAACTGGAATCCTCCGACGGTTCCGATGCCGGCGATGGCGGGAGGCTCGGCAGCGAAGGCGATGCCGCCGGGTACGCCGAAGAGCTTGGGGCCGACTTCACGGACGATGGCTCTGGCGCTGAATTGCGGTCCCATCTTGGTGCGCTCGTCGATTGGCTTGAGGGGTGCGAAGATGAGGCCGGAGTTGGGAGAGCTGCCGCCGGCGAGCGAGAAGCCCATGACGGAGAAGGTGCCGAAGACACCGTCATTTTTGCGGACAACCGCAGAAACCCGGTCGGCGAACTCGGAGGTGTAGCTGAGCGAGGCTCCCGGCGGCGTCTGCACAATGATAAGGAAGTAGGACTGGTCTTCCTGCGGGACGAAGGCCGTGGGGACATGGTTGTACATGAACACCGTGGCTGCAAGAGCACCGACAAAGACCACCAGCATGACATAGCGGATACGTACGACGAAGGTGACCATGCGGGCGTAGACCCGAATGACCCACTGGATCAGTTTTTCGATGGGGTTGAGGAGCAGACCCATCAGGCCCTTGTGCTCCTGCTCGGACCGGAGAAGGATTGCGGCGAGCGCGGGGGAGAGGGTAAGCGCGTTGAATGCGGAGATCGCGATCGAGAAGGCGATGGTCAGCGAGAACTGTTTGTACAGAATGCCGGTAGTTCCAGGGAAGAAGCTGACCGGAATGAAGACCGAGATGAGAACGAGCGAAGTGGCGATGACGGCGCTGGTGACTTCGGCCATAGCGCGCGAGGTCGCGGCATGGCTATCGCAGTGCTCTTTCTCAATGTGGCGCTGCACGTTCTCGATGACGACGATGGCGTCGTCTACGACTAGTCCTGTGGCGAGAGTAATGCCAAAGAGCGTCAGTGAGTTAATAGAGAAGCCGAAGATCTTGATGAAAGCAAAGGTCCCGATGAGCGAAACGGGAATGGTAACGGCCGGGATAATGGTGGCACGCCAGTCCTGCAAGAATAGGAAGATGACGATGATGACAATGACGATGGCTTCGCCGATGGTCTGAACGACCTCACGGATCGAGTCGCCGATGACGGTCGTGGTGTCAACAGCGATGATGCCCTTCATGCCTGGAGGGTAAGATTTTTCAAGCTCTTTGAGGACCGCGCGGCAACGCCTATCAACATCCAGAGCGTTGGCATTGGAAAGTTGCTGGACGCCGATGCCGATAGCTTCTCCAGCATCAATACCGCCGCCACCAAATTTAAGGTCGGTGTCGTAGTTTTCAGCACCGATCTCGGCACGCCCCACGTCCCTTAGCAGGACGATCGCGCCGGTAGCCGGGTTGTTCTTGATAACGATGCTCTCGAATTGTTGGGGATCGCTGAGACGGCCCACCACACGGATAGCCATCTGGTAGTTCTGGGTTGAACTCATCGGCGGCTGACCGAGTTGACCTGCCGCGACCGTGACGTTTTGCTCCGCGAGCGCGTTTGTGACGTCAAGAGCGGTGAGTCCGCGGGCGGCGAGTTTGCTGGGATCGAGCCAGATGCGCATGGCGTACTTGCGCTCGCCGAAGATGATGACATCGCCCACGCCGGGGACGCGTTTGAGGGCGTCGCGAACGAAAACATCGAGATAGTTGGAGATGAAGGCTTGGGAAAGTGAGTGATCAGGCGAGATGAAGCCAGCGGCCAGGACGAAGTTCGAGTTCGCCTTGGTGATCGTGATGCCGGTATTGTTGACGACGGCCGGCAAACGACCCTGGGCAGAGGCGACGCGGTTCTGCACGTCAACCGCTGCGATGTTGAGGTCGTAGCCAGTATTAAAGGTGACGGTGATGGCAGAGGTGCCGTCGTTCGAGCTGGTGGAGCTCATGTACCGCATGCCCTCAACACCATTGATGGACTGCTCAAGGATGATGGTGACGGCAGACTCAACATCTTTGGCGTTGGCGCCAATGTAGTTGCTGGTCACGATGACCTGAGGTGGAGCGAGCTGCGGGTAGAGCGAGATGGGCAGCGTCGGGATGCAGACGGCGCCTGCCAGAATGATGAGCAGCGCGCAGACCGTAGCGAAGATCGGGCGGCGAATGAAGAAGTCGACCAAGATGTACCTCTATCCGGCGCGGATGGCCCGGGGGTGAAGCGTGAGTCGTTGCGGCGCCGGGACGTCAGCGCCGCGCAATGCACCGCGTCCTAGCCCAACGGCTTGACGGGAGCACCTTCCTGGAGAAACTGCAGCCCGGAAAGAATGACTTTGTCGCCGGGATTAAGCCCCTTGAGGACGGGGTAAGTGTTGCCAACCGTATCGCCGAGCGTTACCGGCACCTGGTGCGCGGTGTATCCATCGCCCTGTTGCGCGGCGACAAAGACGAAGCTCTGGCCGTTCACACGGGTAACAGCGAGCACTGGAACGACAGGAGCAGGATTCGTGTTCCAGGTGACTCGCGCCTTGACAAGCTGCTCGGTGCGTAGCCCCTTCGTGCCGCGAGGAATCGGGGCCTTGGCCAGAATGCTCTGCAGTCCGCCGTCAACTTGCGGAGAGATGAAGTTGATAGTGGATTTTACGAGGCTGTTGCCGTCGATGTCCACGATCTCGACTGGAAGGCCGGTGCGAACCTGTCCGGCGCGCTCGGTGGGAATGTAGATGTAGGCCTCAAGATCGACATTCTCATCGACCGTGGTCAACACCGTGGTGGGAGAGACATAGTCGCCAATGTGGACTGGAATGTCGCCGACAACGCCGTCAAAGGGTGCGCGAATCTCGTAGTAGGCCAGTTGCTGCTTCTGGGTATCGGTGAGGGCCGCGTTGGCCTCATAGTCTGCCTTAGCGTTCTCGTAGGCCTGGATGGCCTGATCGTAGGCATCGCGGGAGACAACGCCAGCCTCAAAGAGTTTGCGCTGCCGCTCGACCTGGATCTTCGTGTAATCGTAGAGGGCTTTTTTCTGCGCCTGGGTTCCTGCTTGCGACTGAACCGTTGCAGCCTGCTTGAGCGGATCGATCACCATCAGCAGCTGTCCGGACTTGACCAGATCGCCCGACTTTACAAGTATGCGCGTGAGATTCCCGTCGACCTGCGGCTGCATGGTAGCCGAGCGGCGACCTTTAATTGTGGCGACGTAAGTGTCCGAGCTGGGAACCGGCGAAAGTGTGACGGGGGCGACCTGCACAGGCATCGCCTGCGGAGGCGGCGCGGCTGGGGCCTTCTCTTTGCAACCCGCAAGCAGCAGGGTGAGAAACGCACATCCAACGAGCAGTAAAGCACGACGGGTACTCAAGATCAAGGTGTTTCTCCTTCAAATACGGTAACTTTGGTGCACTGGCCATCCCTAAAACCAGGAGAAAGTCAGCGCAAGCTTCCGCAAAATCACCACAACACGAATCTAAGTTTCAGATTTAGATGCCAGGGTCTTTGGGAAGGGTTCGCAATTTACGGCAAGAAAACACTTTAGGTGGCCGGACCAATTCAGTGAGGCGCGTAGGTCTCCGAATCGGACTGCGTCTTCTCGGCAAAGGAAAAGGGGTTGAAGTTTTCGTGGCGATCGAAGGCGTCTGCGTTCTCGGCTCGCTTGAGCCAGTTAACCACTAGGTACGTCAGTGGGGTAGCGAGGACTTCATACCCTACTTTGAGGGCGTAGCCGGTACCGATCATGTTCGCCAGCGTGGAAACGGGAACCGTCCCCCAAAACGTGAGCGTAATGACGATAGTGGTATCGACTGCCTGTCCGACGACGGTCGAGCCGATGGTACGGGTCCATAGCATGCGTCCGTTGGTAAGCAGTTTTAGCTGTGCCATGGTGTAGGAGTTGGCAAACTCGCCGGCCCAGAAAGCAATCAGGCTTGCCGCGAGGATTCGCGGGATAAACCCGAAGACGGTGGCGAAAGCTTCCTGGTTGTGCCATCCGGGTGCGGGCGGCAACGCTATGACAATGGCTGCGATGAAGTAAAGCAACGCCGTACCGAAGAAGCCGAGCCAGATGGCACGGCGGGAGGCGGCAAAACCATAGACCTCGGTAAAGATGTCGCCGAAGATGTAGGTAATCGGAAAAAGCAGTATCGCGCCGCTGACTGCAAACGGGCCAATGACGCAGACCTTCTGAGCAACGAGGTTCGACACCAGCAAGATGACCACGAAAGCCGTGGTGAGCGCGTCGAGATATTTGTAGCGGGACGCAGTCGAGCGCCCGCGGTTTTGTGGGATCATTCTGGTTTCTTGTTAGACCTTCTCTATGAATATGCCGCGTGCCTTGAAGGTACAGGAATTTTGACACCACGGGAATGCATTGATAGCGTTGAAGATGACAAACAGCGCATCCCGCGCATATTGCGTCCCTGTCGTCTAGCACGGCCCAGGACACCGCCCTTTCACGGCGATAACATGGGTTCGAATCCCATCGGGGACGCCAAATATACAAATCAATATTTTAGGGGCTAGGCAGCGTCTTTCATATTTGGGTCCGGTAACGCTGCGGTAACGATAGAACCGAAATTGCTTCCCTCTTCGGATCCTTTCGGACTGTCGGCTTCGGCACTCTTCGGCTTCTCAGCACGGCCCCGCCTGGCAAGTTAACGGCTTAACGGCGTCTGGAAGCGCTGGTACTGAAGATCGTTCCAAAAGCGGGAAAGGCGATTCCAAGGCCAGGAGCAAGTACACCTGTTCCATAGTCGTGGTCGTAGCCACACGTGGTTTTGGATCACGATGATCGTTCTCGCAGCTCTACATATTCCCTTAGTTCTCTTTATCCCGTGGACGACTAAGTGGGTTCCGGCCTTCGGCACTCTTCCAATCGGCATGGCAGATTTGTACATCATGCTCTGGACGCTCTCCGTCATCGGGAGTTGGATGAAAAGTCGACAATCTCCTAACTGTGAGCCGCACCCGCGCTAAACCATTGGCTCAATGATGTTCAACTCGGGTTCTTCCTCGAGAGTCGGCTTATCGGCAAGTTCGCCTCGGGCATGAAGCCGAAGTTGCCAATAACCCCGTTTTCCGTGAAGTTGGACAATGAGTATGGATATTGGGCGAGGATTTATTACTTCCGGATTGCCGACAACACATCCGCTTCGCGGTCAATGAGTGCGTTGCTCCCGATTGCATCAATATTCATCGGCGGGAGGGTTGGAGGGCTCGACCCTCCTTATAACTACTGCTCAACCTCGGCGCGAAGTCGCTTTCGTTTAGGACGCGCGTATTGCAGCAACGGGATCGACGCGCATCGCGCGGCGCGCCGGAAAGTAGCATGCGAGGAGCGACATCGTCCCAAGCAATACCACAACCACAATGACCGTCAGAGGATCGTTGGCTCCCACCCCGTAGAGAAACGCGGCAATGAAGTGCGTGAGGCTGAACGAGAGCGCTAACCCTAAACTTAGTCCGATCGCTGTTAGCGAAAGCCCTTGCCACAACACAAGCCTCTGAACGTCGCCGGGTGAAGCGCCGAGTGCGACGCGGATGCCGATCTCGTGCGTGCGAAGTGCCGTGCGGTACGCCACGACGCCATAGATGCCGGTCGTCGCGAGGATCAGCGCGATCGCCGCCAGGATGCCCGCAAACGTGCTCTGCATGACCGCAAAGATCGTCGCCATCTGCGTGGTCTCGCGCATGGAGCGCACGTCGAACACCGGCAGCCGCCCATCAATCTCGCGAATTGCATTCTCCACCGCCGGAGCGATGTCGTTCGGATTGCCTTGCGTCCTCACCTGCACAATGGTCTCGAAACCTCGCTGGAAGTAGCTCAGGTAGACCATCGGCGCGGAGCGCTCGTTCATAAACTCGTGCTTCGTGTTCTTCACCACGCCAATGACCGTGAAAACGCTGTTACCTTCATGAAGCCTCTTCCCCACCGGGTCCTGCCCTGGCCAAAACCGTTGTGCGGCCGTTTGGTCCACGATCGCTACCAGTGGTGCCTTTCGGTTGTCACCCTCAGCGAAATCACGCCCCTCGAGAATCGGTACGCCCAGCGTTTCGAAGTATCGAGGTGCCACGTCGGCATGTTGCACCTCGAGCGATTCATGCGGACGCGGCGCATAACCTTCCGGATAGGCGTCGTCCGTCTTCCGAATGAGGCTCATCGGTATCCAATCGGTGAGCGATGCAACCGTTACGGTCGGCAATACCGCTACCCGGTCGAGAATCTTGTGGGAGATCGCATCCACCTCTTCGTCGGAGTAGCCTGCGGTAGCCAGTCCCACAGACGCCGTCAATACATGATCCTGCTTGAACCCGGGGTCGCCCGCGGAGAGATGGCGCAGCGTTTGCAGAAACAGCCCGGAAACCACCAGCAGCGCCAGCGAAAGCGCGATCTGCGCCACTACTAGGCCGCTGAGCAGCCGCCGGTTGTGCGAGCCTCCTGAGATGCTTGACGACTCATCCTTGAGCGCCTCAGACGCAGGGACATTTGACGACCGCCACGCTGGAAGCGCGCCGGAGAGCACGCTGGCAAGCGCCGCCAATACCACGACCCCAATCACCACGTTTTGATCCACGGTTCCGTTCAGGGCAATGGGGTTCGAGTTTGCAGGAAAGAATCGAGCGAATGTCTTCGCCGTCATCGACGTCAGCAACAGAGCCACCGCTCCCGCACCGGCTGAGAGAATCACGCCCTCCAGCACCATCTGCCGCACCAGTTGTATGCGTTGCGCCCCGAGCGACTGGCGAATCGCAATCTCGCGCCGCCGCGACACAAACCGGACCAACATTAGCGTAGCCACGTTGGCGCAGGTCAGCAGCAGCACCACTCCGGCGATAGCGAGCAGGATAGGCAGCGTGTCAGCCATGTAGACGTTTGCCCCGAAGGGTGAGCGCCACATCGGGTCCAGCGTGATGGTGTTCGTTCCCAGGTGATCGTTCGGATAGGCCGCCACGATCCGCCGCATGATCGTTTCGAGGTCCTGCGTCGCCTGCTCGCGGCTGACTCCAGGCCGCAGCCTCCCCAACACAATGAAAGAGGCGACGTTGCGATGCGTGATCCAATACTCATGCGTCCCCAGCGGGTTCAGCGTCAGCCATGCATCGTCCCGAAGCCCCGGCGCCGCCCCGATGAACCCCTCCGGCGCTACGCCGATCACCGTCACAGGATGCCGGGCAATCTCGATCTTCTTGCCCACAATTTCAGGGTCTCCCGCATAGCGTGTCTTCCATAGAGAGTATCCGAGCACGACGTACGGGACGGCATCCGGTCGCGTTTCTTCCTCCGGCAGAAAGAACCGCCCCAACAGAGGCTTCACTCCAAGCACGTCGAAGAAGTTCGCTGACACATTCCCGATATAGATGCGCTCCGGCGCGGCTCCCGCGCTGGTCAATGTGATCCAGTCGGAGTGATAGGCAAGAAGCCCGGTCAGGCTGTGATTCTGATCTCTGAGGTCGCGGTAGTCGAGATAAGAAAGCGGTGGCGTCGGCGAGGGGCTCCACTGGCCTCGCATCATGCTCACCAGCTCATCGGTATGCCGCGCTCCAGGGATCGGATGCAGCATGGTTCCGTTGATCCAGCTGAAAACCGTGCTGTTGGCGCAGATGGCAACAGCCAGTATCACTGTCGCTGCAATCGTGAATCCGAGATTCCTGCGCAGTTGCCGCACGGCAAAGCGTGTATCCCGAAGCAGTCCTGCCATAGCCGCCTCCGAGGGACATTGTTCTTGGGGAACGATATCACTGTGTGGTACGCTAGCACGCTGTGTGCCAAAGCGCGTCAAAGCCTAAGATATTGCTCATCAGTGATATAGCTTGCGCGAGACTTTCTATGTCCGACTTACCAGTGATCACTCTTGCTCCTGCATGTCCATTCTCGAACACCCGCGAGATTCATCTGCTCGCTTGCTATAAGGCTGCTTACCGGACGCGCCATCAGCACATGCATAATCGCCGATGCACTCACCGAGATTCTGGGGGACTCGGCGATCCGGACATATTTACCGGCAATATGGAAGTTACCCACGACTTCAAATTGCTCATGGAAGGTTGAAGTGACCGAAAATCCGGTAACGCTACGGTAACGATAGAACTGAAAACAAGTGCAAATGAGTGCAAACCAGTGCGAGTGCGGGAATTGATAGAAACGCGCGTCAATCGCGACGTTTGCGAGTTTGGCATAGTCCCTGCAAACTATCGAGATCGACCTCAAACGGCCCTTTCATGGCGATAACATGGGTTCGAATCCCATCGGGGACGCCATCAAGACACGAGTTTTGTTAATATCTCAGCGAAAGACTTGTGGGTTATATGGCAAAAAACCAGCAATTTCGGCGTTATCCTTAGACTGGGATGGTGCAAGATTTTCGATAAGGTGGCTGCGCATACGGTCCATGCCTCCAAAACAATTGACAATCGTGGCAGCTATCGAAACTACCTGGCGTAGCCAGCTACAGCCATTCGTGAACCTAGCCGTTTGAATGCTTCGTCGCTTACGGGGTGGACGCCGCTGGCGGAGATCCAGCGGTTATAGAAGTTGAAGAGGGCGCAGGCGGAGATCGCGTAAAAGATAGAGGCATCATCCCACCCGGCTTGGTTGAGGAGTTGGGTGTCGACTGCGGTGATTGAGGATGCCGACAAGGTCACTTTTTGGACGAAGCGGAGAAGTACCTTCTCTTTTTCGGCAAGGGCGGAGGTTTCGAGATCGTCGATTACGCTCCGGACGAGTGACTCGTCGCCCAGCAACTGGGACGCAACGGCAGCATGGGCCTTCATGCAGAATTCGCAGTTGTTGAGAGACGAGGTGTAGGCTGCGATCAGTTCGCGAAGTCCTGCGCTGAGGGGACTGGGTTGGTGCATGAGGGTGTGAGAGAGCGCAGCGAGGTGGTGTGCGGCCTCGGGATCGAAGGCCAAGAGATGCCAGATCTGCCAGTAGTCGCCACCGGAGGACTTCGCGTTTTCAATGAGGTCACGGTAGACGCTGGGCTTGGGGTCTTCTTCGACTCCGCGAAGATACATCGGTTCCTGTGCGACTTTCAATGTGCTCATCGGTTCTCCTTTGAGTTTGTCGGAGCTGGATCCAGGTCGAGGCGATGTTGCGATGGTAGTCCGAAAGTATTGGCGACTCGATTGAAAAATGCGAAGAGAGCTGTGATGTGTGTGGCCTCTGCGATCTGCAATTGGTTCCAGCCAACGTCGTTGAGTCGACTAATGTCGTCCGCAGTTACCTTGTAGGATTCGTTTGTCACTTTCCGCGTGAAGCTGAGAAGTTGACGATCTTTGGCGCCGATAGACGGGGATTCAAGGATTCCGTTTGATAGAGCGGATAAGAGTTCGTCCGATCCTCCTTGAGTACGAAGGAAGGAGGCATGGCTATCGAGGCAATAGGGACAATCGTTGAGGGCCGAGACATAGGTTGCGATCATCTCCTTGACTCTGCGTGGCAGGTGTCCTTCAGTGAAGAGCAGACTAGAGGCGAGGGCGATCATTTGTTCGAGTAGTGGCGGGTGGGTTGCGAAGCACTTCAGTATGCCTGGTACGTCCGGGCGGCCAAATCGTTCGCGGTAGTCGGAATAGGATTTGGCCACCGCGCCGGTTGCTGCATCTTCCTGCACGATGGGGAGGTTGGTGACGATCTGAGTAGAAGCTCGGTCGTTCATCGCGCGAGCAGAAGCTTGCGATTCCTTCACAAAAATCTCCGTTTGCCGATCCGTCGAAGCCCATCTCTATTCGATAGGCTCCTGCGATTTTATGTCAGGGTCAAAAGGCCAGGCGTGCGGCGAATTGGAAGGCTCTGGGCCCACCGGAGCCGAAGAATCCACCCGCCGTCGTCACAGGAGAATAGAAGTTTGACTGCACTGCCTGTGCGGGTTGACCGTTCTGCGCAGGTTGATAGGGGCTGATGGAGATGTTTCGACCTGCGTAGTTGTTGTTGCTCGTGCCGCGAATGTTGGTTTCGTTAAGGATGTTGAAGGCTTCTCCGATGAGACTGAGGGTAAACCTCTCTTTGAAGAAGAAGTCTTTCTTGAGTCTGAAATCAAGCGAGCTGAAAGGGCTGTAGAAGTTAATGTTCGCAGGTACGTTTTGAAGCTGCCCACCCGCAAGACAAGGAAATGCTCCCGGGCATGGAGGGAGAGCATTCCATTTGTTAATGAGAGTGTTGAGCTGATTGCTGTTTTTGATCTGGCGACCGAGAGCGTTACGCGACGTTATGGGCAAGCGAGAACCGCTGGCTCCATTGACGGCAGTACCGGGAAGAAATGTATCACCGGGTACACCTGACCCATAGGTATAGATGGGCGCAAAGGAAATATTCCATGGAAACTGCGCTTCGCCGTAGAGGGTGAGGCGATGCGTCTCATCAGTGACGGCGTAGCCCTTCTCGAGACGAGGCTGATTGATTCCCTGGACCAGGTTCACCTGCTCGTTAGCGTTGCCATTGGCGAGTTGGTCATCATCGGAGTAATCAAGTGTCTTGGAAAGTGTGTAGCTGATGTTGTACTGATAGCCAATGGGGCCCAGCTTTCCGGGCCGATGGTCGAGACTGGCGATCAAGCCGTCGTACCACGACTTGGCTCGGGACTCGAGAATGGTGATGTTGTCGTTGATTCCGCTGAGTGGGTCAGTCAGAGTGCAGGGAACATTGTTTCCGGGGCAGGAGACATTCGGCGAGGTGGAGTTTGTGGAGCGAAGAAGATGTCCATTAATCTGCCTGTTGGCAAAGACGTGAAGTCCGTCGGCCGAGAGGATCCAGTTGCTACCAAACTGCTGTTGGAAGCCAAGGGAGAATTGCTGCATGAGGGGATGATGTGAGTCTGGCCCCATCGCGAGTATGCCCACGCCGCCTGTCTGGTGCCGACCACTGAATGCCGATCCCAGAGTAGGGCTGCCTGCAGAAAAGCTTCCCAACGGAGCGAAGCAGGCGCCAAGACTGGGCGGCCCGGGGACAAACGGCGAGGAGCACGTTGAACCCGCGTACTGCGTCACAGTCAGGGCGCGATTGTTCTGCACGAGCTCTTCAGAACCTGCTTCCAGGATGATGCGATCGTAATAAATTCCATAGCCGCCGCGAAAGACTGTTTTGCCTGTGCCGTACGGGTCGTAGGCGAAGCCGATGCGCGGGCTGAAGTTTTTCTTGTCGGTCGACTTCTTAAGATCGATGACGTTTGCCATCCACGTGCATGGGTTCGATGGCTCAGATGTCAGATTTGGACATGGCTGGTGAGCGCTTGATGTTCCGGTGAGGTTGGAGTCGTACTCCCAGCGCAGACCGAGGTTGAGAGTAAGACCTCGGGCAACACGCCAATCGTCTTGAACGTAACCAGCAACATAGCTGTTGAAGACGGTGGGGATTGGAACCGGTACAACAGGCGCGCTGCTCTTAATGGCGACCGCAATGGGGATGTCGAGATCGTTTACCTTACCGTCTCCGTTGAGATCCGCAAAGGGAAAGTCGGCAGTGAGGATGATTGTGCCGCTGCCGAAGACGTTGATCAGGCCGTGCGCGGTGTAGTGCTGAAATTCTGCGCCAAGTCTCAGCGTGTGGGCGCCCAGGGTCCATGTGAAAGCATCGCGGAACTGATAACGGCTTAGAGACGTGGACTGCGGCAGGTTGAAGTTCGCGCCGTCTGCCAGATCAGGGAAAATGAGTTCGTTGGTGAGGCCGAGTTGCGGGTTTGTGGTGGGCGCATCCTGGGGGAATGGAGGAATGTCGTTATAGAAGTTGTCGTAGTGGAAGGAGAAGTTATTGACGCGAGTAGGAGAAAGAACGGTTGTTATTCCGGCCAGAAGGGAGTTGAAACGATTGAGTGAGTTCTGGCGTTGGGCTGCGCTAAAAGAGGGAGTTGTTTGTGATGGCGTGGCCTCCCCTGTATCGGTAGAACGGTTGAAGGAGTACCGCACCATAAGACTGTTATTGGTGCTGAGTTGCTGGTCGTATCGCGTCGACCACAGAGCGTCACGAAGAGGGGACGGAGCAGAGGTGTGCTGTATCTCACTGGTGGCGAAGTTGCGCGCTCCGGTTTGGAGTGCTGCGTTCTGATTGCGATACTCGACGGATGAAAAGAACCAAGCCTTATCTTTGCGGATCGGTCCACCGATGGAGCCACCGTATTGTTGGCGGTCGAAAGGTGGGGTAGGGAGACTGCGGTCGAAGGTTGCCGGCAGACCTTGCAGATTGCGATTACGCAGGAAGAAGAAGAGGCTGCCGTGATAACTGTTGGTTCCACCTTTGGTGACGATGTTGACGATGCTGTTTCCGGAGCGCCCAACCTCGGAGGTGAATCTCGCGGTGGCGATCTGAAACTCTTTGACGGAATCGGAGGGGAAGTTGGAGAGAGTACCACCGACCACTTCGTCGTTGTTATCGCCGCCATCGACAGTGATGTTACCGCCTCGTCCAAAGCCTCCTGCAGAGCTGACTTCCAGGGTATTCGTCTTGGTGGGATCGAAGGTGGGGGCAGGGCGGTTTCCTGGAACAAGATAGGCCAACTCAAGGAAGTTTCTGCCGTTCAGCGGAATGCTCTCTATCGTCTTTGAGGTGATCTGGCCCTGGATCATGGACTGAGAGAGATTGACGGTGTCGTTGACCTCGCTTACGCTGATTACCGCGTTTGCGCTGGCTGGATGAAGACTGACGTCAATTGTCTGCGTCCTGCCGACTTCGAGAATGATGCCGTGGGTCTCGGTGACGGCGAAGCTGGGACTTTCGACCTTCAAGTCATAGGTACCCACTTCAAGAGAGGGGAAAACGTAGAGTCCTTCTGCATTGGTCAGGGTTTCGCGCGTGGTGCCCCGGGCCCGGCTGGTGACAGATACCTGCGCGGCTACTACCCGAGCTCCCTGAAGATCGGTTACTCTGCCGTTCATTGTGCTGCTGGGAAGCTGACCATAGACCACAGGGGTTACGGTGATCAAAATAAGTAGTGCAAGGGCCTTATGCATGTTCTCTCCGAACCTGTTGTTCGACTAAGGGGACGCACACTGAGTCAACCTCTTTGTGCGCGTGGCTTTCTAGTGAGTTGCTGCGCCGCCAACTTTAGCTAACTAAACGGATCCTGTCGTGGTTCAGAAGATTGAGTCCTGTCTACACCCTTCGATGGGACTTCATGCTCTGTTATTGCGAGTGACAACTCTGCCATCTGGATGGCCGAATCCCTGAACGATCTCTACTTTGCGCATAGTGTGCGCCCTAGGACTCTCAGAGAGTTCCATACCCCTTAGATCCTTGTGCGGCACGGCTAAAGGGTGAGTTTGACTTATCAAGACCGCAGTATAGGAAGCGTTGTTCTACGTCTGCCTAATGGAATTGGTAAGAGTAGCCGCGACATTCGAGTCGACGCGAACGCACTGGTGTCAACCGCCCACTGAAATTGCTTAATTACCAGCGGGCCGTCCAGGTGCCAGAGACGCATGAAGTTCCATGCCCATCAGTCGAAAGGGCAAGCGTCCCGTTCGGATATGCCGAGCAGGAACCGGATGGGGCGGTTGTCAGGGTCGGCTCAATGTAGGGAGTGGCCAATGGCTTTCTCGATGTCACTAAGGTTGAGCTAACCTGCAGCACACAGTAGTTCGAAATGCTCGCTGCCGCAATCGACTGGATGCTTGCAGGTGTATTCGTTGGAATCGCATAGATGCAGCTCGTGCCATTATTCCAGTCCCCCAGTAGGCCAAACGCACCATTACTTGCCGAATCGGTTCGGGTGTTGTAATTCGTCCCGTCAAAGTCCAGATTTCCCGCAAAACCAGTCTTGCCAACCCCGGAATAGGGCATCACGACTGCGGATCCGGCGATCTGAGACCCTACTTCAATCTGCGATGGGAAGACCTGGGGCAGGTAGCCTTCGGTCTGAGATGAGTTCCCGATCGCAGTTAGTTTGTAAGGCGTGATAGCCCTGGTGTTTTTACATGAAGTCACGTTATTGGAGCAGTTGTTACTATTGAATAGTACGTTTTCGATATCTGTACTTGCGCTGAAGGCATATGCCTGATGCCCACCAGCTTCAGGGCTGTTCCCTATAACATTGCCAGTAATAGTCAGCCCTGCAATATGGCCGGCAACTCGAATACCGCTATGCCCGGCGATATTGGCCGCGTTATTTCCAATAATAATGTTTCCGGTAAATATCAGCCCTCCAGCCGCAGTTCCATCGATCAGTACGCCATCGCCAGAATTTGCCCGGATTTTATTTCCAATAAAAGTGATCCCTCGGCCACCGGATATATGAATCCCGGCAGCGCCGTTGCCTGCTCCCGCGGACCAACTGTTCAAAACAGTCGTGCTTATTGGATAAGTCGCAAGACTTCTGTCAAATAACCAGCCATCCGATGAGGGGATGTCTGAAAGTACCTCATCAAGAAAGGAATACAAGGGGGCCGTTCCGCCAAGAGTGTTTTGCAGGACAACACCATGTAGACCAGAAGAACCTCCGGTCAGATGATGAATCTGCGCTCCACCGGCACCCGTATCGATTGTTAATGTCACGCTTGTAGTGTTCCCACTAAGGCCATAGGCTGTTACGTCTGACACAAGACAGTCATTGCAATGATCGAGGTAAATGGCCTTTCCGACAAATCTTGAAATACGAGAATGGGCGAGATGATTATCTTCTGCACCGGGAGTGGAGCCGGGAATATTCGAAATCCATACTACCTTTGTCGCCGTTCCCCCACCTTCGAGACTCATATCATAAGCCCAGTTACTATAGCCACCCATTAATACTCCGGCCGTGGCTGAGGTATTGGACAGGCGAAGACTGCACCCGTGCACGCGATTACCGTTAGTGTTCATAGTAATTGCTATCTCGGTGCCGCTATAGATCAGCTGATTGTCCGCACTAGCGGCGGGATCGTTACTGATGACAGAGCTATTCGTACACTCCAGCGTCTCGTTCCCCACCATCACGATCGGAGTAGAGAATATATAGGGAGATCCCGGCGGGATGATCACGTGGCAAGGGGTATTAGTGATGCATTTTGCCGACGCAGCATTCACTTGCGCACCCATGTCCCTGCCGGTGAACAATGCAGCGTTATAGGTGTTGTTTAGGCTGTTCACGTTGGTTGAGCTCTGCAATCCAGCCACTACGGGTTGCATGATCGTCTGACCCGCTGTCTGTGTAAGCGCGGGCAAACATGTGATCAGCAGCAGAATAGGAAGAATACGCTTCATGGGGCTCCTTTAACGATAAAAACGCCCGTAGGCGGTATGTAAGCCATTGGCTTATGAAAATCCTTGCTTCGCTGCTGTTAATTATCTGCCCTTTATGCAACATTCTAGAAAAACAGGAAGCGCTAAGAAGTCATAGGTACGGGTATCGGACTAGCGCGAATGCTGTTTGGACGACGAATCCTTTTAAGCTTTGGCCGGCCAACCCTGGCTCAAATTTGTGAGGACACCGGCGCTTCGATTGAATATTCTCGACACTCCAGGGGCCGCTTCTATACTGATCGGTAGACATCAAGCACTTCGGAAAGGAACTTCATGTTTCGGGCTCTCACTTTGGCTCTTCTAGCTGCCACGTGTTGCTCATCCTTGCCAGCGAGCGACCATACCCTGCTTGCTACACCGAGCACAGTTGCCTGGGGCTACTATTCAGGATCTTCGAAGCCCGTCCTAACAGTTCACTCTGGAGATACTGTGCGGATGCAGACGCTTTCGACATGTGGCCCGCCGGATCGCCTGATCGCCCGTGGGGTGAAGGCTGAGGACATTCCTCCGTACACAGCCCCAATATACAAAGAGGTCACAGACAAAGGGCCCGGCGGCCATATTCTGACGGGGCCGGTGGCGATTGAGGAGGCAGAGCCTGGCGATGTCCTCGAGGTCCAGATCCTGAAGATAGATATCGATGCAAACTTTGCATGCAACGGATTTGGCCTGGGCCGCGGCTTTCTGCCGATGGAGTATCCGTACAGCCGGAACAAGATCATTCCGCTTGACCGCAAAGCAATGGTCGCCAACTTCGCACCAGGGATCAATATTCCACTCCATCCCTTCTTCGGCAGCATGGGCGTAGCACCGGCGGGCGCGCGAATCGATAGCGCTCCGCCCTTTGCCCACGCGGGCAACATGGATAACAAGGAGCTTGTCGCCGGAACGACGCTCTATATCCCGGTCGCCGTCAAGGGAGCGCTCTTCCAGGCGGGAGATGGGCACGCTGGCCAGGGCAACGGCGAGGTCGATATCACAGCGCTCGAGACCTATCTGAGCGGGACGTTCAAGTTTGTCGTCCATAAGGACAAACATCTGATCTGGCCACGGGCAGAGACTCCGACGCACTATATCTCGATGGGCTTCAGCAAAGATCTAAAAGAAGCGACAGAACACGCTCTACGCGACATGATCGAGTTCCTGATGGAAGAAAAGCATTTAAGTCGCGATGATGCTTATATGCTCTCAAGCGTCGCGATCGATCTGGACATCACCCAACTGGTTGACGGCAACGTCGGTGTGCATGCGATGTGCCCTAAGAATATCTTTACTGACACTGCATCCAAATAAGCTGCCCTAGGCCTCGAATGCGTAACGACGTCGGAAAGGTTAGCCATGCCAACTGCGAACCATATGTTCACGCCCCGTGAAGCAGCCCGTTTAATCGGGATCAGCTATCCCACTATCAAACAATGGATACTGAGTGGCAAGCTGAAGACCGTTCAAACAGCTGGGGGACATCATCGTGTGTCCGAAGCCACCCTCAAACCTTTTTTTGCTAAAGACAAGGCGAAACCCGCATCGGAGTCACGCGAGCGCTTTCGGCGTGTTAGCGGCAGAAACCAACTCGCCGGCAAAGTGGTTAGCATCCGCATTGAAGGTCTTCTGGCTGAGGTTGTGCTTTCCATCGGCGATGCACACGTGACAGCAATCATCACCGCCGGCGCCGTACGTGAGCTTCAGTTAAAAAAAGGAGATACTGCGGCTGCTCTCATCAAGTCGACCGACGTAATGATCGAGCGCCTCGACGAGCTTTCCTGACCTGCGCGAAAGCATTTCATCAAAAAAGCATTTGTTTGACCATTCGATTTCAATCGAATAAAGTCGTTACACGCGACTAGATGAGCATTCGCACGAACGCAGCAGGCCTTCCCGGCTCAATCCATCTATTCGTTAAATCCACTTATAGTCGGCCGCACCCGATTCGCGCCTTCAGGAGCACCGTCCATGAAGCTTCTTAGCGTTCTGTACGTCATCATCTTCAGTGCCACTCTTGGACCAAGTGCATTCGCCCAGATTGCAGCAGATCTTCGCGGCCGCGTACTCGATCCCTCCAACGCCGCGGTCGCCAACGCTCGTGTAGAACTGACTCAGTCTTCGACGAATCTGCATCAGACGACCACGACCTCCGCAGCTGGCGACTACTTGTTCAGCAATCTCAATCCAGGCTCATATCAGCTGGATGTGTCCGCTGACGGATTTCAGCATTTGACTCACACAGGCGTGACCGTCACAGTAGGTGAGACCGTGAGCATCGACCTTGTCCTTAGCGTAGGGCAAGACCGGCAGACCGTGACCGTCGAAGGCGACGCACCCCTCCTGCAGGCGGGAACGAGCAGCATCCAGACGAATATTGCAGGCGCGACCGTGCTTGCCATGCCTCTCAATACGCGTAACTTCGTGCAACTCACAACCCTTGCGCCCGGCGTCGCACTTCCTCCCGGAACACTACTCCCACGCATCAATGGTGGCCGCCCCAGAACAAATGAGTACCTATACGACGGCATCTCCGCACTACAGCCTGAACCTGGACAGGTCGCTTACTTCCCAATCCTCGACAATATCCAGGAGTTCACCGTTGAAGCCAATAACGTACCGGCAGAGTTCGGTCGCTTCAACGGTGGTGTCGTGAACGTAGCAACGCGCTCTGGCTCAAATGCGGTTCATGGAAGTCTGTTCTGGTTCGTTCGCAATGAAGATCTGAATGCTCGAAACTACTTCGCGTCGCCAGCGCCCGCACGCAAACCCGAATATCGACGCAACTTATACGGCGCAACTCTTGGTGCTCCTATCATCCACGATCGTCTCTTCTTCTTCGGCGACTATCAGGGAGTCAAACAACAGATTGGCGTCACACGAATCTCCACCATTCCGACGCTCGCCGAGCGCCAGGGAATATTCACTGGTGTTTCCCACATCTACAACCCGGCGACTACAACATTTACCGGCGGAAAGTATGTACGGCAGCCATTCCCAAATGACGTAATCAACGTGCCATTCGATCCCGCTGCAAAGGCATTGCTGGATCGGTTTCCCACACCGACTAACCTGACTGCAGCCGCAAACAACTACACCCGCACCGCGAACGACACCGACCATCAGAACCAGTTTGACGTTCGCGTCGATGGTGACATCAGCAGCCGCGACCGCGCCTTCGGCCGTTACAGCTACTACAACGAGGTAGAGGAACCAGTCACACCGTTGCCGGACGGAAGCGGCGCCATTACCGGATCGGTTCTTGGAACCGGCGGTGTAGTTGGCCTGTCGAACGTACTCGGACAGCAGGCAGTCATGAACGAGACGCACATCTTCTCCCCCCATCTGCTGAACGACTTCCGATTGGGCTACACGCGCCGAGGGAACACGATTGTGGGCACGAGCCTTGGGGACACCGCATCCGCCGCGCTCGGAATCCCCGGCATACCGACCAACGCCGCGTTCAACGATGCCCTTCCCTTATTCACGTTCACAGGCTTTCAGCAGCTGGGTCCTTCCGCCAGTACCTTTTCTCAGTTCCAGACCGCCGTATGGCAGACGGTCAACACCGTGGTCTACACAAGAGGCCGTCACGCATATAAGGCTGGGCTGGACTTCCGCTGGTATCAACTCAATGCAGTCTCTCCGCCGAACCCGACTGGCTCCTTCGCTTTCACAACAACGGGCACCAACCAACAAGGCGTGACGAACAGCGGCAACGCACTCGCCAGCTTCCTGCTGGGTCAGGTCGATACCTTTCAGATCGATTTGCAGGAAAGCAGGATCCGCCCCCGCGCACACATCCAGGAGTATTTCTTCCAGGATGATTGGAGAGTGACCGACCGGCTCACACTCAACCTCGGCGCTCGATGGACCCTTCACTTCCCTTCAACCGAAAAGAATAATCAAGGAGCGGTCTTCAACCTTCAGACGCAACAACTGGACTATCTCGGTGTGAACGGAAACTCACGCAGCGCCCGGGAACTGCATTACACCAACGTCGCACCACGCATCGGCTTCACCTATCTTGTAACGCCGACCACAGTCGTCCGCTCCGGATTCGGAATCGTCTTCATCGACCAGTCAGGAATCACGACTCCATTCACAACACCACAGTTTCCCTTCATTCAGAACGTCCAGCAAAAGACCCAGGATAGCGTCAACTCCGCGTTCGCTCTATCGAACGGCCCGTCTGTCGCACCGATTCCCTTCACTCCAGATGCCGGTCTTGGCCAAAGTGTCTACACAGTGAACAGAACCGCAGGCTCCGGATACGTTCAGCAGTGGAACCTGGCGGTGCAGCGAGCCATCACCAACAATCTCTCCGCCGAGGTCGCCTACGTAGGTTCGCATATCGTCCACGTCGGTATCCCCGACTCGAACCTCAATCAGCTCACTGCCGCGCAGCTTGCACAAGGCTCGTCGCTCCTGACCCAGGTGACAAATCCGTACTACGGGCAACTGCCAATATCCAGCTCCATCGGTACGAAGACCGTCAGCCAGGCTCAGCTCCTGAAGCCATATCCACGCTTCCTCAATGTCGCAACTTACAGGAACAATAGTGGCACGACCAACTACAACGCCATCCAAGCCAAGGTAGAACAGAGACTCTCTCACGGCATCTCGTTTCTCTTCGCCTACACTCATTCGAAGCTGATGGACGATGCTTCGTCCGTATTCTCCACAACGGTACTGTCGTCTCCAAACTCAAGCAGTCTCATCGCAGCCGATACCTTCCGCCCTTACCTCGAACGCGATTCCTCCAACGGAGACATGCCGAACGTTCTATCCTTCAGCGGCATCTACGATTTGCCTGCCGGTCGCGGTCATAACTTTGCTTCCACCGGTGTCGCGAACGCACTGCTCGGCGGCTGGACCCTCAACACGATCATCTCGCTGCAGTCCGGCATGCCCGTGACGGTAACCCAGGCAACCAACAACAATGCCTTCGCAGGCTTTGCACTGCAACGTCCGAACATCATCGCCCAAACCAGCCTCCCTGCTAGCCAACGGACACCCGCGCACTTCTTCAATACCAGCGCGTTCGCGACTGCTCCCCAATTCGTAATCGGCAACGCTTCCCGTAATCCAGTACGCGGCCCAGCCTACCGAGACTTGGATATCGCTCTCGTCAAACATACGAATTTGCCTGCTGAGACCAGCATGGAATTCCGTTGCGAGTTCTTCAACATCACGAATACACCAGCCTTCGCACAGCCAAACGGCACCTTTGGGGCTGCCGCGTTCGGAAGCATCACCAGCACAACGACAGACCCACGCGTAATACAGCTAGCGATTCGACTAAGCCGCTAATCAGCCTAGTCAAGCAATTGCGAGATGGCGTGTGAGCTACAATCACGATGTGCGCCGGTTTCTGGCCATCTCGCTTGTCGTCCTGTTCTGCTTCCCGCTGATCTCGCCGCTGTTTGCGCTCGTTCCGACCTCGGCAACTAGCCTTCCCGCGTGCTGCCGGCGTAACGGAGCACATCACTGCTCAATGCCCCCATCAGCCGGGCAATCTCAGGGCACCCAACTCTCGGCTCTACTGCAGAGATGCCCCGCCTATCCAAAGGCAATTGCTCCAGTTCGTCATGAAGAACTTTCGCCTGTCTCAACTTCACTTCTGTCGATTGCGATAGTAGCCCACTCCATCGGTAAACCTCAGGCTGCCGTCCTCGCACGCTTCGCAGTGGACCGCTCAAGACACGAACGCGGCCCTCCTGCATTCGTATCCTAGTGCCGCCTTCCGGCTAACAACCTCTCAACAACTGGCCTCTGTCCCCCCTCGTGATCGCGCTTCATGCGATTCGCGATGGATACGCATGATCGCCATTGCGAGGATGCAAGCCCGTTCCTCGACTCTGTTCAGCTAGCTGCATCCCACGGATATCTCGTGTACCGACGACATCTTTTCACTTTCATCTTGGCGACCGCTCTAAGCGCAGTGTCTCCCGCGCAGGAGACAGTCAATAACGCATCCCTGAGCGGCCGAGTCACCGACGCGCAAGGAGCCGTTGTCAATGGCGCATCCGTGACCGCGCGCATGATCTCTACCAACACCAGCAGAAGCACAACCACCGGTGCAAACGGCAGCTTTCGATTTCCCTATCTACAGGTCGGGCAATATCAGATCGCGGTTCATCAATCGGGCTTTGGCGACTCTGTACGCAATGTCACACTGTCCATCGGAGCGGCGTTCGATCTCCCAATCACGCTCTTAGTAGGCCCCACACAGACCGAGGTCAACGTAAGCACAGACGCCCCCGTGCTCGAAACCCGTCGAAGCCAGATCGCAGAGACAATTTCGCAGACTGAGGTCGCCAGCCTGCCCTTCAACGGACGCAACTCGCTCGATCTCGCACTCCTGGTGCCCGGCGTCTCGCCAACAAACACCGCAGCCAATCAGCTCTTCGCCGAAACCTCTGCGGTCCCGGGCCAGGGAATCTCCGTCAACAGCCAAAGAAACTTCTCGAACAGCTTTCTCGTCGATGGTCTCTCATCCAACGACGACGCAGCCGGACTTGTGCAAAGCGCGCTCGGACTCGACGTAGTTCAAGAGATGCAGGTCGTAACCAGCGGCGGGCAGGCGGAATTTGGCCGCGCGCTCGGCGGATATATCAACTTTGTCTCGAAGAGCGGAACCAACCAGCTCCACGGCGATCTCTACGGCTACCTACGCAACCAGCGTTTGAACGCAGCTAACGCCCTTTCCCAAAGCAATCTACCGCTAACACAGGCGCAGTACGGAGCCAGTTTCGGCGGCCCGATCATCCGCGATCGCACATTCTACTTCGCTAACTTCGAGCAGCGCCATCTGAATCAGAACGGCATCATCACCATCACGCCTAATAACGGAGCCGCCATCAACACGCAGCTTATAGCCGTCCAATACCAGGGACCACTGTTGGAGGTTAGCTCGACCACACCGACGACGCTCTACCCCAACCCGGTCCGCAGCAGTAACTTCTTCGCAAAGGTGGACCATCAGTTCAGTCAGCGAGATGCACTCAGCATTCGCTACAGCCTGTACCATGTCTCAAGTCAGAACTCCCGCGGTGCGGGCGGCATCAGTTACACGAGCGCCGCAGCAGGCCTCGAAGACCTTGACCAGACGATTGCAGTCAGCAACATCGCCATGCTAACGTCGCGCACGGTCAACGAAACCCGCGGACAGTTCACCAACAGCGATCTTAAAGCACCGGTGAACGATCCGATCGGGCCCGCCGTCAGCATCTCGGGAGTAGCCACCTTCGGCACCCTCTCCGCATCCCCTACAGCACGCTACGATCGACTCTATGAAATCGTTAACAATTTGTCGCATCAAGCGGGACCACACGCACTCCGTATCGGCGCAGACTTTCTCTACAACAACCTAACGATCACGTTCCCGCAGTCAATACGTGGCAACTACGCATTCTCATCGCTCGCGAACTTCCAGCGCGGAGTCTACAGCACATTCACGCAATCATTCGGCAACTATGTCGTGCCCCAAACCAATCCAAACCTCGGTATTTACGCGCAGGACGAGTGGAAGCTCACCCCACAGCTGACCTTGAATGCCGGCCTTCGCTACGATCTGCAATGGCTCAAAACGATAGCAACCGACATAAATAATCTCTCACCCCGCTTCGGATTCGCATGGTCACCATACCGAAACCATTCGACCGTTGTGCGCGGCAGCTTCGGTCTCTTCTACGATCGCGTGCCTCTACGCGCTCTTTCCAACGCTCTCCAGTCCAACAACAACGGCACCACCATCAGCGATTCCACCTTCACCACGCTCGCGCTCTCTTTCGGACAATCCCGAGCACCAGCTTTCCCCAACATCACAAGCGGATACACCGCAACCACCATTCCGCCGAACCTGAGCATCAGCCTCACGACGATGGATCCGCACATGCAGAATGCCTACTCTGAGCAAACCAGCCTCGAGATAGACCAGCAGATTGGCACACGCGGAAACCTCGCCGTCAGCTACCAGCATGTCCGCGGCATAAATCTGCTGATCTCGGTGAACCTTAACACGCCCAAGTGCTACGCCTCACAGCCCACAACGGGCGCGCAGTACCCTGTCGTTGACCCCATCAACCTCTGCCGCCCCAACTCGAACTACGCAAACAACAAGCAGTATGCCCCTGCAGCCGACTCCTACTACGACGGGCTTTCCGTATCCTATCGACAGCGACCAGTGCAATGGGGCAGCTACCGCATCTCGTACACATGGTCGAAGGCCATCGACAACGTAAGCGAATTTTTCTTCAGCTCGCCGTTAAACAACAATAATCTGTCGATGGACCGCAGCCGTTCGGACGACGATCAGCGTCACCGCGTCGTCTTCGATGCCGCAGTACACACCTCGATAGACCGAACAACCGGCCTCTGGAGCAAGATCAGCAACGGATTCATGCTAAGCGGTATCCTGCAGTACTACTCTCCACTTCCCTTCAACGTCGTGACTGGCGGCAACAGTATCCAGACGACATCGCAGCGACCATGCGCCCCCAGCTACATATTGACGCCAAACGCCCCAAACTCTTGCGCGAATGTGGTTCCTGGAACCGTGATCGGCCGCAACACAGGCACAGGCTTCGACTCATTTACCGTGAATGCTCGTCTCAGCCGCACCATTCCACTCGGAGACCGCTTCAAACTTCAAGGTATCGCCGAGGCCTTCAACGCTCTGAATCACAGAAATGATCAAATTCCCAACAGCACATTCGGAACCGGCATCTATCCAATTGCGCCGCTGCCCACGTTCGGCCAGCCAACCGCAGTCGGAGATCCACGACAGATCCAACTCGCAGTCCGTCTGACGTTCTAACCTAAGAAACACATCCTCACGGCAGGTCTATCATTTGCCGCACGTCTTAGGGTAGAGTTCACACATTGAACGCTCGCGTGACCACATACACTCTCAGGAGCCAGGACGATGACGCAAACGGCAGCCCCACAGGTATGGCCCGATCTCCCGTGGGAAGCATGGAAGGACACGGCCGCGACGTTACATATGTGGACGCAGATCGTCGGCAAGACGCGGTTGACACTCACACCCCTGCTCAACCACTGGTGGAACACCCCCCTTTATGTGAGCGCGCGCGGGCTGACAACATCTGCGATGCCGTACCACAGCAAGCTCCTCGAGATAGAATTCGACTTCGTCAGCCACGAGTTGCGCTTCCGTCTCAGTTCAGGCACGATCCACGCGATACCGCTGCGAGCGCAATCGGTTGCCAGCTTCTACACCGAGTACATGGCGTGCCTGGCCGCACTAAACGTTACAGTCAAAATCAACACCATGCCCGTCGAGATCAGCGACCCGATCGACTTCACCAAAGACGAGCAACATCACTCCTACGATCCAGAGTATGCACATCGCTTCTGGCAAACGCTTAATACCGCCGACCACCTCTTCAAGCAGTTCTCGTCAGGCTTCATCGGTAAGATGAGCCCCGTACACTTCTTCTGGGGAAGCTTCGATCTCGCCGTAACACGCTTCTCTGGCCGCCCCGCACCACCACGCGAAGGCGCCGACCGGATCACCCGCGAAGCCTACTCGCACGAGGTCATCAGTGCGGGCTTCTGGCCCGGCAACGGCGGCTTCGGCGCACCCGCATTCTACTGCTACACCGCGCCCGCACCTACAGGATTGGATCTCGAACCAGTACAACCACCCGCAGCCAATTACGACAAGGCACTCGGCGAGTTCCTCCTCAAATACGACGACGCGCGCAAAGCAGCATCACCTGAAGACTCCGTCATGCAGTTTCTGCAAAGCACTTACGAGGCCGGAGCGAAGCTCGCAAAGTGGGACAGAGCCTCCCTCGAAAGGAGGCCCCAGCCCCGTTGAACGGCGCCCCACCTATGAAGAGTCTTTCGCGCATTTATTTGGCTGTGCTCCTGTCGACAATTGCAGTACGCCTCACCCTCTGTCAGACACCTAAGCCCACCGAACCAATTACATGGACGCCAGCTCAGCTGACGAACGGTTCGCCATGCCTCTTCACAGCTGAGCTGCCCAGAGGAGCAAGTTCCGTTACAGGCAAATGGCAGGGACACACAATCGCCTTCTTTCAAAGCAAAGTCAAACGGCATTGGTACGCCCTCGTCGGCGTGGACGTCGAGGTTTCACCCGGAGATTATCCTTTGACAATCGAGGCTACACTCCCAGGAGGCAATAAACAGGCCTTCCATCGCGAAGTCAATGTCGGCGCTGCACCCTATACCAAGGTCACGCTTACCGTACCGGACAAGTTCGTCCAGCCCAACGCCGAGGCTCTCAAACAGATCGAAGCCGACAAGGCAATAAAGGACAAAGCCTTCGCCGATACAAACCCCGAGCCGCAGTGGTCTGGCGATTTCGTGCCACCGCTCAAGGTCGCTCCTCGGTCAGACTCCTTCGGTACGCGCCGCGTCTTCAACGGCACCCTGGCCAGCGTGCATCGTGGTCTGGACTACCACGCACACCCAGGCACACCAATCATGGCAGTCAACTCTGGTCGCGTGGTGCTCGCTCAGTCGCTCTATTACGAGGGCAACTGCGTCGTCATCGATCACGGCATGGGATTGATGACCGTCTACATGCACCTCTCGAAGTTCAAGGTTGCCGCGGGCGACACCGTCAGACAAGGACAGATCATCGCCCTCAGCGGCGGCACCGGCCGCGCCACCGGCCCACACTTACATCTCGGCGTGCGCTGGCAGGGAGCCTACCTCGACCCGCAAAAGCTCTTCACACTCAATCTGCCCAAAATCCAGTGAACCTAGGAACGAGGTTTCGCAGAAGCAGTCTCCTGTTCCGTATCCAGTCGAAGCCAGCGCCGCAGCGGCCGTCGGATCGCCCTTAGCAGAGAGCGCGCGGCCAGTGCCGCCGTCGCGAGAAGAATGAGCGCCATCGAAGCCGCAATATACGGATGATGTGTAGCGAACCACGTGAGGCCAACGGCAAGCGCATCCTCGGTCGTACTCAGCGCAATATTCGACACAGGCTCCGGACTCGGCGTAACAACGGCCCGTATTGCAGTCTTCGAGCTATGCGCCGCCAACGCGATGGTCCCCCCAATGACCGCGGCAGCAACCTGCATCTGTGGCGAAAGATGCGAGCTGGCGTGATAAGCCACCAGCGCCGCAATCGGAATGCGCACAACGGTGTGGAGCGCATTCCAGATCATGTCGAGGCCCGGAATCTTATCGGCAACAAACTCGACAGCGAACATGATCGCGCAGGCAACGATCACCCACGTATTCCCCAGCGAATCCAGCCCCGGCGGCAGTTGCACCCACGACGTCCGTGCAAGAATCCCCAGCGTCAGCACCGTAGCATAGACATTCAGCCCCGCCGCAAAGCTGGAGGCGATAATCAAGGCCGCGATGTTGCCCGGCGCGAAGTTCATATTGGCACGAATTTTACATCGTCATGACGAGCCCAGTAGAAATGCGCACGCTAGTGCCGGAATATCAACGCCGGACCGTTCGCTTAATCTGCGCATATTGCAGGAAGATAAAGGTGTCGGTCATACCGGCAATGTAGTCGGCAACGACGCGAGCAAGCCCTTCATCCTGCACCTCATCGAAGTACGCCTGCGGCAGTTCCTCTGGATCATTGATCCAGAAATTGAACAACGCCGTAACCACCTCTTCCGCCTTGTCGTGCTCGATCTCAAGCGCATCGCACGTATACAGCGTCTCGTACAGATACCGCTTCTCCTGCAGACGCTCGGCCTCGACCTGCGGAGAGAAAAGCGCAAGCCGCGTAGGATGCATGCGAATGTCCGCAAGCGATTCAGCCCCGATCGCTCGCGCATTATCTCGCGTGTTGCGGATCAGATCATCGGTCAATATGTTCTGCATCAACTGCAAAGCCTCGTGGAAGAGAAACTTCTCTTCCACGCCGGCGTGCTGCTGTTCGACAATGCGATAACACCGTGCAAGTATCTCGACGTTCTCGCAGATGTGGCCGATCTCAAGCAACCCCGACTCGACGCCATCATCCAGATCAGCCGTCAGGTAAGCAATCTCATCCGCTAGATCGATCAACTGCGCCTCAAGCGGAGGCCGCTGATCAAGAAAATAAGATGCAAGCTCCGGATGATCGGACACGTTGTAATCACGCGAGTGTTTGATGATCCCTTCGCGCACGCCGAGCGTAAGATTCAGCCCACGATGCGCCGCATACCGCTGTTCGAAGTGCTCGACGATGCGCAGCGCATGCAAGTTGTGGTCGAATCGCCTGCCATGGCGACGAAGACACTCATCCAGCGCTCGCTCCCCGGCATGTCCGAAGGGTGGATGGCCGATGTCGTGCACCAGGGCAAGCGTCTCGGCAAGATCCTCATTCAACCCGAGCGCAGCAGCAACCGCGCGAGCGATTTGCGCCACCTCAATCGTATGCGTCAGGCGACTGCGAAAGTGATCAGAAGCTCGGCTCGTGAAGACCTGTGTCTTACCTGCCAGCCGTCGAAACGCTCGCGACTGCACAATGCGTTCACGGTCACGTTGAAAAGGAGTACGCAGGGTGCTGGCGGGCGCTGGGTACACCCGCTCCAGAAGAAGCTCTTCCGCGTCTCCAGCGACGGCGCAGCGATGCAGATCGAAAGCCATATCCAGATTCGAGTGTACCGGATACGGAGCATGGTCCGATGTCGCGCGTTACCTGCCAGGTCTTACTTCCCTGGCGTAGTCGACACCTTCGAGAGCTTCACCCGTGCATTTTCCAGCTTATGCTGCACCTTAGCCACGTCGCCTGGATCAGCGTCAGCCGGCAGCGAATGAGCGTACTCCGTCATCGACCGCTCCCACTGCGCTACAGCCATCTTCAGCTTGCCGGTCTTCTCGTACACCTCGCCAAGATGATCGTGGATCGTCGGATCGCCGCTGTTGCGCTCGTTGGCCTTGCGAATGTTCTCTTCCGCCAGGCCGTACTGACCGCTCTTGAAATAGACCCACCCAAGCGAATCGAGATACGCGTAGTTCTGCGGATCAAGTTCCACAGCCTTGCGAATCATCGTCAGCGCCTCAGGCAACCGAACCCCACGGTCCGCAAGCATATAGCCCAAATAGTTCAGGATTGTGGCATTCTGCGGATCGATCTCTAGCGCCTTGCGGAACTCGGCCTCAGCCTCATCGTACTGCTTCTGGCGGTCAGCAAGCGTTCCTCGCAGGAAGTACACGTAAAGCTTCTCTTCAGGCTTCGTCGCCAGCGCTTCAGCGCTCTTCAACTCTGCAGTAGCCTCATTCCAGCGCTTCAGACGGGTATAGATCTGGGCCAGCGCAAGATGAACCTCGCGATCCTCAGACGCGTCTCCAGACTTGGAAAGCTGCGCCTTGGCCAACGTGAGACCCTGATCAACCTGCCCGGTATCCGCAAGCTGACCGGCATACATCAGCTGGATGCTGTGGTCCTTGGGCAACGCCTTGGCAGCCTCAGCAGCAATAGCAGTCGCATCCTTCCACTGATGAGCATCGCGATAGGCATCCACTTCGCCCTGATAGCCACTCTTGGCGTAATCGCCGCCTAGCTCGGTAATCAGCTTATAAGTAGCAACCGCCTCGGAGGTCTTGTTCTGTTCGCGATAGATCGTCGCCAGCCGATCGAGGAAGATTGCACGATTGGCCTTCTCCGGATCGGAGTACTTCCCATCCGCGTGCGTCGACCCCGTCACCAGCGTGTTCAACACACCAATGGCCTCGTCATAGCGCCCCAGCGAATCGTAGATCAACGCCTCGTTGTAGCTCAGTTCCAGAGAGTCCTGAGCCAGCGGCTTGGCCTTCTCCAGCGTAGCGAGCGCGTCCTCATAATGACCCTGCCGCCGCTGAATCTCCGAAATATGAATCTGCGACTGCGCATCCTGTGGCTCTGCGGTGACGATATCGGTCAGGCTCTTCAACGCCTCGTCCAACTGCCCGTCGGCCAGCAACGCATTCGCCAGCCCGCGTTCTGCATCCAGGTTCTCCGGTTCCAGATCAATCGAGCGGCGATAAGCGGCAATCGCCTCTTTCGCCTTCTTCAACTGGTCATAGCTCGCGCCCAGAGCGTACTCAATCCGCGCTGTGCGGTCATCCACCGGAACAGCTTCCAGCGTATCGACAGCGCGTTTGTAGTCGCCCTGTTCGCCATACAGCCGAGCCATGTTTAGAACAACTTCTTCCGAGTTGGCATCGATCTTCTGCGCCGCCTTGAACTCCGCCTCCGCCTTGGCCGAATCATGATTCAAACCATAAAGCTGCCCCAACAAAAGACGCGTCTCGACGTCACCCGGCTTCAGCGCGGCCAACTTCTCATACTCGCCAATCGCGAGCTGGAGCATCTGGCTCGACTGCGCATTCTGCATGTCTCCCAGCGAACGCAGATAAACCTTCCCGAGCAGCGTATGCGCCTCAATATCATCGGGATACTTCTTGACCTGCTCCTGCGCCGTCGTAACGGCCTCGCGAATCCGGCCAATCTTGAAGTAAAGATCGGCTAGCCCATCCTGCAGCAAGCGCGAATCGGGGTCGGCATCGAGCGCGAGCTTATATTGCTCCACCGCCTGCGTCGCATAGTCCGACCGGCCCGCATTAACGGCTAGGTCCTCATAAAGATGAGCCAGCCCATAGTGGTAGTAAGACGCCGCATGGTCGGGCGTCGCCGCCGCAGGAGCCTGCCCAACCATCGTATGCGAGGCAAACAAAAGGGCTGCCAAAGGAAGCAACGGAAGCCGGCGTAGAGACGAGACGCGCGAAAGCAAAGTCATGTGTTGTAACTTCCTGGGCAGACAGGGTCTAGCCCAAATCACGCCGGGGGGCAAAGCTAAACGTTTAGACGGAACCGCACACCGATTGGATGCAAGCGGCCTCCGCCAAGCCGATTGCCGAGCATGGCCGTGATTATAGCCGTCCTAAGCCGCTGTTGGGAAAATCCTTACCTATGCTCTTTGATGGCAGCACTGCATTTTAGTGTGAGCTGAAAACATTGTTTTCAATGACGACTGTACTAACGCCGCTGCCTTTGCGTGGGAGCGCAGGGCTTCAGCCATGCGAAATATCAGCGAGTTACGAGGGGCTCCAGCCCTGGCCCTCGCCTTTCTGCCCCCGCACTAAGCCCCTTTATCCATGCCGGAAATGCCGAACCCCGGTGAACGCCATCGCAACTCCTAGCCGGTTAGCCGCCTCAATCACCTCGGCATCCCGCACCGACCCTCCGGGCTGAATCACCGCAGTCGCGCCGGCATTGGCCACCGTCTCAAGCCCGTCGGCAAAAGGAAAGAACGCGTCGGAAGCCGCAACCGACCCCTTCAGCGGCAGCACAGCCTTCATCGCCCCAAACCGGGCCGCATCCACCCGGCTCATTTGTCCCGCGCCGATCCCAACCGTCTGCCCATGCCCTTCCGAAAACCGCGCATAAACGATCGCATTCGACTTCACATGCTTGCAGACACGCCACGCGAACAGCAGCGCCCGCATCTCTTCCGCCGTCGGTCTACGCTCCGTAACAAGCCTCAGCTCAGCCTCCGTAATGCGCAGCCGATCAGCATCCTGCACTAGCACCCCACCCGAAACCTGCTTCAGCACCCGCGGCGTATCCGCCGAAGTGATCTTTACCAGCCGCAGATTCTTCTTCGCCGCAAACCTCGCCACCGCCTCCGGTGTAAACGAAGGCGCAACAATCGCTTCGACAAACAGCTTGGCGATCTCCTCCGCAGCCTCGGCATCCACCTCGCGATTGATCCCGATCACCCCGCCGAACGCCGACACCGGATCAGCCTCCAGCGCCCGCTTATACGCCTCCAGCACCGTCGCACCCGTCGAGGCCCCGCACGGATTCGTATGCTTGATGATCGCCACCGCGGCATCGCTCGCTGCATCAAACTCGCTCACCAACTCCCAGCAAGCATCCAGATCGACGATGTTGTTATAGCTAAGCTCCTTACCCTGCAACTGCTCGCCCGCGGCCACACCCTTGCCGCTGCCATCCACATAAAGCGCCGCCTTCTGATGAGGATTTTCCCCATACCGCAGCGTCTGAGACAGCGGATCGATCACCCGCAGCGTCTGCGGCAGCGCATCCTGCACAAAAACCGCCTTGCCCTCGGGAGCCTCAATGCTCTCAAGCGCCGTCGCGATCCCCGCGTCATACGCCGCCGTAACGGCAAACGCCTGCTTGGCCAAACGCCACCGCGTCGCCCGGCTCAAACTACCCGAGTTGGTCGCCAGTTCCTCAGCCAGTGCGACATAATCCGCCACTGAGGTCACAATCGCGACATCCTCAAAGTTCTTCGCCGCCGACCGCACCATCGAAGGCCCGCCGATATCGATGTTCTCGATCACATCCGCAAACGCCACCCCCGGCTTCTGCGCCGTCTTCTCGAACGCATACAGATTCACCACCACCATATCGATCGGCTCAATTCCATGCGACTGCACCGCCGCCACATGCTCCGGATTCCCACGCATATGCAGAATCCCGCCATGCACCTTCGGATGCAGCGTCTTTACGCGCCCATCCAGCATCTCCGGAAAGCCCGTCAACTCGCTGATGTCCTTTACATTCAGCCCAGCATCACGCAGAGCTTTCGAGGTCCCACCCGTAGAGACCAGCTCCACACCATGCCCGGCCAGCGCCTCGGCAAACTCGACAAGGCCGGTCTTATCCGTAACGGACAAAAGAGCGCGGCGAACAGGACGAAGATCAACGGAGACAGAGGCAGGAGCACTATGTGAAGTCATCACTTCTATTCTAAGCCGCAACGGCTCAGATTCAGAGCAACGCTGACCCCGTCAGAGAGCTCACCTGCGCCACATCATGCTTGGCGCACCACCGCTGTAGCCCATTCGCAATATTTTCCACAGCCCTCGGATCGGCATAGCTCGCCGTCCCCACCTGCACCGCCGTAGCTCCGGCCATCATGAACTCCACCGCATCCTCGGCATTCACAATACCGCCCATCCCCACCACCGGAATCCGCACCGCCTTCGAAACCTCATGTACCATGCGCACCGCAATCGGCTTAATCGCCGGCCCCGACAACCCTCCAGTGACATTCGCAATCCGAGGCCGCCGTGTCTCCACATCAATCGCCAGCGAAACAAACGTATTCACCAGCGAAACCGCATCCGCCCCTGCATCCGACGCGACCCGCGCCATAAGCCCAATATTCGTCACGTTCGGCGAAAGCTTCACCATCAGCGGCCTTTGCGAAGCCCCCTTCGTCCGCGATACCAGCTCATACAACAGCGAAGGATCCGTCCCAAAAACCATCCCCCCATGACTTGTATTCGGACAGCTCGCGTTCAGCTCATACATCGCGATCCCCGGTGATTCATTCAGCACCCGGATCACCTCCAGGCAATCCTCAATCGTGAACCCGAAGACATTCGCAATGACCACCGCGCCCTTCATCTGCGCCAGCTTAGGCAGCTTCTCCCGGACAAACGGCCCAACGCCCATATTCTGCAGACCAATGGCATTGATCATCCCCGCCGCCGTCTCAATAATCCGAGGCGTAGGATTCCCCGCCATAGGCTCCCGCGACAACCCCTTGGTCACAAACCCGCCAATGCGTTCGATCGAGACAATATCCTCGAACTCCACTCCATACCCAAAGGTCCCGCTGGCCGCAATCACCGGCGAACGCAGCTCCACCCCTGCCACGTTGACGCGCATATCCGGCGCTTTCCCGCTCATCGCCGCCTACCTCCCGTGCACTTTTTCGGCTGCATCCACATCCGGACGAATCGCCTGCGTCAACACATGCCCCACGCTAGCTGATGGCTGATTAACCCGCAGCAATGAAGCGAACGTCGCAGCCATATCCACCGGAGCCACCCGCCCGTGATACGTCCCCGGTACAAACACCGACCCATAGAACGCCAGCGGTACATGCCGGTCATACATATATGGCGTGAAGTGGTTCGTCCCATGAACGCCAGCCATCTGATACATCCCAAACGTAGCCATCACATACCACCCACCATTTGGCGAGTAGCTATGCAGAATCAGCCTTCCCTCCTCCGTAGCCGGAAGCTGCCCCGCCGCCATCTGCACCTTCGTATAAACACGCCGCACCATCGGACGTGCATCAAGCCGCTCCTGACTCACACCCTCCGGCGCCGGCGGCAGCGTAGCCTCCATCGCCTCCGGAAGCATCTCCGCTACCGCCCCTTCCGCCTCAGCCTCCGTCACCTTCGTCCCCGCAAACGCCCGCGTATCGATCTCCAGATAAGGCAGCTCACTGGCAAAGATGTAGTTCTTCTTCCGCTCCCCTCCCGAAAACCGCTGATTCATCCGCGCATTCAGCTCATCAACCAGCTTCTTCGCATCGAACGCCGCGGCCGGCATCCCCGCCTTCGCCGCCACTGCAGGCACAGGAGCAACCCCGTGATCCCCGGTGATAGCAACCCAAACCGCACCCATGCCCCCATCGACATGTTTGTCCAGCCAAGTAAAAAAGTCGTTCAAATTAACATCAATCGCATTGATCATCGCCCGCTGCTCCGGAGCATCCGGACCAACCACATGCCCAAGAATGTCCGTCGAAGAGATGCTGATAGTCAGCACATCCGTCACATCATGCCGCCCCATCTGCTCGCCTTCCACCAGCGCCTTTGAAAAATCCAGCAGATACTTCACTGAAGCCGGCGTCTTCCCCACATCCTCATAGAAATGCCCCGCCCTAGCGCCAGCCTCCTTGATCGCCGCATCCCTCTTCCCGCTCGCATTGAAGTCCTCAGCCCACGACGGAAGCTGCTTCCCCCAATACGTCGATGAGATAAACTTCCCGTCCGCATGATCCAGCCAGAACGCCCCCCTGGAAGCATGGCCCGAGGTCAAAATCGCCGCGCGGTCCTTCAGCGATACGCCAAACAGCTTCGCCCGCCCCTGCGTCGCGAGCACCACCTCATCCCCCAGCGTCGACGCCATCTCATTCCGCGGCGAAGCCCCCGGCTCCGTCGACTCCGGATCACCCACCACCGCATACCGCTCATCCTCCACCGAGGTCACCGCATGCGTCGTCGACCGCTTCAAATCCCACCACTCATTCAGCGATATCCCATGCCCATCCGTATACGCCCCCGTCCCGACAGTCGAGTGCCCAGGAGCCGTCATCGTATTCGCATAGTCGTAGTAGCAGTCCGTAAAGTAAGCCCCACGCTTCAAAAACAGATTGAACCCCATCGGAGTCTTGAAGTCCTCGCGGAACCGATCAAGATAATCCCCACGAAACTGATCGATCACCAAAACGACCACCAGCTTGGGCTTGGCGTTATAAGCCTCAGCCCGAGCAGGCACAGCAGACGGCAGCAGAAGGGCCAACGAAAGAAGAGCGGCAACAAAGGAACGCATTCTTCTAGGGTAAACGGAAACTCCAGCCAACAGGTTGCAAACTCGGCGTTTCGACGCAGAGACGCTAGAATCATCTAGATGATCGATCTAGCATTTGTCCGGGCCAATCTGCCCCTGGTTGAAGAAAAACTCCGCGCCCGTGGCATGGACCCCGCCGTCGTCCTCGCCGACTTCGCCTCCATCGACCGCGAACGCCGCGACGCCATCACCCAGGTCGAAACCCTCAAAGCCGAGCGCAACAAGCTCACCGAAGAGATCGCCAAGCTCCGCAAATCCGGCGCAGACGCCACCCCTCAGACCGAGCGCACCCGCACCCTCAAAGCCGAAGTCGAATCCCTCGAAACCGTAGCCATGACAACCGACGAGCGTCTTCGCGAAATCATGCAGTCGCTCCCCAACCTCCCGCAGGACACCGTCCCCGTAGGCTCCGACGAGCACGGCAACCGCGAAGAAAAACTCTGGGGCACCAAGCCCACCTTCGACTTCCCCGCCAAACCCCACTGGGAGCTAGGTGAGGCCCTCGGCATCCTCGACTTCAACCGTGCCGCCAAAATCTCCGGCTCCCGCTTTGTCGTCCACTACGGTCAGGGAGCACGCCTCGAGCGCGCCCTCGCCAACTTCATGCTCGACCTCCACACCGCCGAGCACGGCTACACCGAAGTCCTGCCGCCGTTCATGGTCAACTCGAAGTCCCTCTTCGGCACCGGCCAGCTGCCCAAGTTCGCCGAAGACTCCTTCCACTGCGACGACAAGGGCCCCTACGTCCCCGGCGAGCTGCAGGAGAACGATCACTGGCTCATCCCCACCGCCGAAGTCCCCGTCACAAACCTCTTCCGCGACGAGACCCTCGACGAGGCCCAGCTCACCATCTCCTACTGTGCTTACACCCCCTGCTTCCGCTCCGAGGCCGGCTCCTACGGCAAAGACGTTCGCGGCATGATCCGCCAGCACCAGTTCCAGAAGGTCGAGCTGGTCAAATTCACTACGCCCGAAAAGTCCAACGAAGAGCACGAGGCCCTCACTCGCCACGCCGAAACCGTCCTCGAGCGCCTCGGTCTCCCCTACCGCCGCATGCTCCTCTGTACCGGCGACATGGGCTTCTCTTCCGCCAAGACCTACGACCTCGAAGTCTGGCTCCCCGGCCAGAACCTCTACCGAGAAATCAGCTCCTGCTCCAACTTCGAGTCCTTCCAAGCCCGTCGAGCCAACATCCGCTACCGCCCCGCCGGAGCCCGCAAGTCCGAATACCTTCACACCCTCAACGGCAGCGGGCTCGCCGTAGGTCGAACCTACCTTGCGATCCTCGAAAACTACCAGCAGGCCGATGGAAGCATCCAAATCCCTGAGGCCCTCGTCCCTTACATGAACGGCGAGACCGTTATCGGCAAGCAAGCAGGCAAAAACTGATGGGCAAACTTCTCAAAAGCTACTTCTTCTGGACCTACGAACGCGGCAGCTTCCATTACGACATCATGGTGACGCTCATTCTCGTCTTCATGTTCCTCGCCCCGCGCGTAATCGACTTCAAGGACCGCCCCGTCGAGACCGTAGCGCTCCGTTCGAGCGAAGTCCTCGTCAAGGAAGCCGGAACCTCCGGTGAGAGCGCCCGCTTCATGTACCAGATCCGCGCCGACGACATGGGCGGAGCCTCGACCGATGCCGAGCGCAAAGCCGCCATCCTCCGCGTCATCGAACCCATCTCCGGCGAAGTCACCCTCGAGCGTTACGAAACCGTCCGCGACGCCCAGGGCCACATCATCGCCTACAACGCCTGGGTACTCCGTTAGGGAATCTGCTTTACTCGTTACTCATGACTCGTTACTCGCCACTTTGCTTTGAAAATCAGCTTCTGACTCTCTGAGTTCTTCCTGCCGCAACCACTGTCAGACGCATTGCCTCATGGAGTACTCCTCGAAATGACGACCATCTGCTGCATCGCCGCCTCTCTCCTCGTCACCGTCGCCGTCATCGCCCCCGCCGCCGCCCAACCCAAGCCCGGAAACCTCGACCTGGTCCTCCATCAACTCGACGAGAGCGCGGCCAAATTCCGCTCAGCCGAAGCCGACCTTCGCTGGGATTTCTACGAGCGCGTCGTCAAGGAGACCACCACTCAGACCGGCAGCATCTTCTTCAAACGGGAAGGCGGTCAGACCACCATGGGAGCCAAACTCGTCCCCCCGTCAGCCCGCTTCCTCGAGTACCGCGACGGCCTCCTCCGAATCTACGATCCCGGCACCAACCACCTCACCCTCATCTCGACCAAAGATAACCAGGCTCAGGCTGAAAGCCTCCTCACCCTCGGCTTCGGAGGCAGCGGCGCCGACCTCGCCAAAGCCTGGACCATCTCCGACCTGGGCACCGAGCCCATCAACGACGGCGAAAAAACGGTTACCACCGCCAAACTCGACCTCGTCTCCAAAAACCAAAGCATCCGCAACATGTTCACCCATATCATCATCTGGGTCGACACCAGCCGTGGCATCTCTCTCAAACAACAACTCTTCACCCCATCCGAAGACGTGCGCACCAGCACCTACACCCATATCCGCTACAACCAGCCAGTCAACACCGCCCCTTACGCCATCAAACCCGGCAAAAACCCAACCATCGACCGCCACTAATCAATTTTGGTGGGGGCGGCGGAATCTCAAGGCTTCTAGGTAAGCCAAGGCTTCTGCCTTGGCCCCCTTCCATGCCTTTCTTACCCCTCAAGCGCAGAGAAAATCCTGTCAAGCTCAAAGAACGACTATAGTATTGATAAATAAAACTTTACCCGTGCCGATTCATTCCCTCCAAACTGATATCCTGATTAAGCATCAAGAAACCGAAGGCCCCGGTATGTACCGGGCCTTTCCCTTTTGATCCAGAAAGGTATACCGAAGTCCAAACCTATCCCCAATCGATAGAATACTTTATGACTAGATGTATAGGAGGGGGTACTCAGCCAATGTCCGAAAATACTGCCCCGGCCCAGACCATCAGCACCGGAAAAAACTCCAACGTATACCGAGGCTCCGAGTTATCGAGCGTCAGCAGCAACAAAGTCCGCAGCACAATAAAACCGATCATCGAGAACGCCAGCCCTTTATTCCCGTCCCACCCTCTCCGACGCCACCGCCAAAGCCCAACGCCGGCCAACACAAAATAACCAAGATTGAGCACAGCATAAGTACCCGCAAAGATCGTCTGTTTCGGATGATCCCGCCACCGCCACCATTCCAGCTCAATCTCGAACATCTCCACCCGCGGCCGAAGGATCATATCCATCACCCGGGCCACCGGCAGCGCAACGTAGTAACGCAACGGATCATTTTTAACCCGCTCCTGCGCCAGTTCCTCAAACCGATCATCGAAAGACTGGTTTGCCCTGGCCGTCCGGTCGTACTCCTCAATCAGCGCCGCCGTTCGCGCATATTGATTGTCGTTATCAAACGCCCTCGTCGGAATGTCGTTCAGATCGACCGCCGCGCCGTCATAGTTCCAGTACACGTCCTCGGTCGAGGCGAACTCGATCCCCCACGTCTTGAACCAGTGCTGAAAGCCCAGTGGAACCAGCTCGCCCGGATCAGTCGCATACCGCGGAGCCAACGGCTGCACCACATGGAACGTCCGCCAGTTCCGCACCGTCCACGGCACCAACGGAAGCACCACACAAACCGCAGCAACCAGCACCGGAGCAGCCGCCCGAGTTACTCCCTCGCGCCGAGCAGGCGACCGCAGTACCATCCACAGCATCGCCGGAACAACCGCCGCAGCAAGCAGTCCCTGCTCCGGCCTTAGCAGCACCGAGTAAGCCAACGCCGCCACCACCACCCAAAGCCACCGGTTGAAGCCCAGCCCCGCCGCACGCCACCGTTCCAGCCCATAGAACGCCAACGCCACGCAGGTCAGGGTCAGCGTCTCAGCCAGCGGATAAGCCACATAGCTAGCCGTAAACGGGCACAACACCGCCAGCCAGAGCGCCGCCAAACCCGCCCGACGGCCAAATAGCCTCCCAGCCAATGCACCCACCAGAAGACACGTCACCAGGTCGACGACACCCTGCGCATACATCACCGCGGTATAGTGCTCCACCCCGAACAGCCGGAAGCAGGCCACCAGGAACATCGGATACCCCGGCAGCCGGATCAGTGTAGGCAAAGCCCCCCCACCTGCCTGCCCGAACCCATACACCCCCGTCTGCATCCAAGTCTTCGCAATATCGCCGTAAATCAATGAATCGCCAGCGATTCGCGCCGTGTGCACAATGAACCACAGACGCAGGCCAAACCCAAGCGCCAGTGCCGCTGTCACGGACACTCCCATCTGCAGTCGTCTTCTGGACATGTATGTGGATCATCATACTGCGGACGATTACTGTGCCAATCAACGAATCGCCACGTCCAACAGAAGGATGCCCTCCACTGCATTGACCATGGTGAGGGCCGATATTATACTTAAAGTAGTGTCTGCGCGCGGCGACTGGCCCCTTCTCTAATGACCAAACAAGTCTTCTTCGATCCCCAACGCAAGCGCTGGAAACGGCTGCGTCTGATGCAGAACGTTCTCGTGCTCCTCGGCCTCATTCTAGGAACCATCTTCATCGTTGGCTTGATGCGCATGAAGCCGCTGCCAGAGTTGACGCTCGACAAGCAGAAGAGGAACTATCGCACGCTGACCACTCCGGTGCTGCTCAAAGCCGGTCAGAAGCTTCACCGTTCGGCCCACCGCAAGACCGACCTCAAGCCCTCCGACGTCCCCCTGAACTCCGGTGAAGGCCTCCGCGCCGCCTACTACGTCGAGTGGGATGCCGCCAGCTACTCCTCACTCAAGCAGCACATCAAGCAGATCGACCTCCTCTTCCCTGAGTGGCTGCACGTCGTCACACCCGACGGCTCCCTGACCTCCTACACCATCGACAACCGATCCTACCCAGTCGTCGACTCCTCCGGCTCCCATCCCGTCGACATCGAAAACAAGGTTGCGCGCACCATCGCCCTCAACCAGAGCAACACCGAAGTCTTCCCCCTCGTCAACAATTACGATCCGGTCAAGAGTGTCTTCATGCCCTCGGTCGGAGACTTCCTCAAAAGCGACTCCGCACGAGCGAACTTCGTAAAGCAGATCGACACATTCCTCGCCGCAAACCCAACCTATCGCGGCCTGTCTCTCGACTTCGAGGAGATTCCAACCGTTGCCCAGCCCGGCTACAAGGCCCTGATCGCAGCGCTCTATAACGACTTTCACCCCCGCAATCTGCGCCTCTACATCAACACGCCCGTAGGCGATGACGACTGGGACCTTGCGTATATGGCAGCCCACTCCGACGGCCTGTTGCTGATGAACTACGACGAGCACCAGACCGATAGCGGCCCCGGCCCCATCGCCTCACAAGCCTGGTTCATCGACAATCTAAAGAACGTTCTGAAGACGGTCCCGAAAGAGAAGATCATTTGCTCCATCGGCAGCTACGGTTACGACTGGACACTTGCGATCCCACCCTCTGTGAAGAAGGGGCACAAGTCTCCTCCTGAAAAGGTGCTCAACACGCAGAACATGTCGACCCAGGAGGCCTGGCAGGCTGCGTATGACTCCGACTCAAAGGTTGACCTCGACGACGACTCCCTCAATGCCCATTTCGCGTACGACGATGAAGATGCCCACGTGCGTCACCAGGTGTGGTTCCTTGACGCGGTAACCGTACTCAATCAAATGAGAGCGGCACGCGCTCTTGGCATCCAAACCTACGCTCTCTGGCGCCTGGGATCGGAAGACAACTCCCTCTGGAACATCTGGGACTCGCCTCTTCATTCAGACCCTGTGAAAGCACTCGCTACAGTAGAGCCGGGATACGACGTCGATACGGAGGGCGAGGGTGACATCCTCCGGATCACGCGTAAACCTCAGGCCGGCCAGCGCACCGTAACCATGGATGACGACGGCGCGGCGCCCGCAGAGTACCGCACTATCACGGAAGAGTGGATGGACTCCTACCCACTCTCGTACACCGTCACGCAATACGGCTACCACCCGAAGCAGGTCGCGCTGAGCTTCGACGACGGTCCCGATCCGGACTGGACACCGCGCATCCTCGACATCCTGAAGAAGTACAACGTCAAGGGCACCTTCTTCATGATCGGCGAAGAAGCCGAGAAGTATGTCGGCGTTATGCAACGGGTCTATCGTGAAGGCCATGAGATCGGGAACCACACCTTCACCCATCCGGACATCAGCGACATCTCTAACGCTCAGGTAGACCTGCAGCTGAATCTCACAGAGCGCCTTTTCGCTTCGAAATTAGGCGTGCAGCCGCTCTACTTCCGGCCGCCCTATTCAATCGATCAAGAGCCCGATACAAACGACCAGGCAGCTCCCGTCGATCGAATTCAGGGCCTCGGCTACATCACCATCGGCAACAAGATCGACACCAACGATTGGGACGAACATCCACGCAAGTCGCCGGAGGAGATCTCCAATAGCGTCTTCGATCAGATCGCCGACATGGATAGACGCCCCTGGACCCGCGGCTCCATCATCCTGCTGCACGACGGCGGAGGCGACCGCTCTGCCACGATCGCCGCACTACCCGTACTGATCGAGACCCTGCGCGCTCATGGCTATGAAATCGTTCCTGTATCTCAGCTGATGGGCAAGACACGCGCCGAAGTCATGCCGCCTCTCACTCCCCAGCAACGCTGGCAGGCACGGGCTGATTCCATCGCGTTTTTCCTCTTCGGCTTCTTCAACAACTTCGTCGTTGGCGTCTTCTTCGTCGGCGATATCCTGATGAGCGCCCGCCTTATCATCATTGGCGTCTGCGCTGTCATTGACCGTGTACGCAAGAGAAAGAACTGCGCCACGCCCGAGTATGCCCCTAGGGTCGCCGTCCTGATCCCAGCCTACAACGAAGAAAAGGTCATCGTACGGACCATCCGTTCCGTAATGATGTCCACCTACAAGAACATCCGCATCATCGTCATCGACGACGGCTCGAAGGACAACACCTACGAGATCGCCCGCGATGCCTACCCAGCCGATATCGCCTCCGGCCGCTTGACCGTGCTCACCAAGCCGAACGCCGGAAAAGCAGAGGCATTGAATTACGCCCTTGAACGTTTCGAAGAAGAGATCTACGTAGGCATCGATGCCGACACGGTCATCGCCCACGATGCGATCGCACGCCTTGTGCCTCACTTCGCCAACCCGAAGATCGGCGCAGTCGCTGGCAACGCCAAGGTAGGCAACCGCGTGAATCTCTGGACACGCTGGCAAGCGCTCGAATACATCACGAGCCAGAACTTCGAACGCCGTGCGCTCGACCTGTTCGACGTCGTAACCGTAGTACCCGGCGCCATCGGTGCGTGGCGTACCTCAGCCGTTAAAGTCGGTGCAGGCTACCACCCCGACACCGTCGCCGAGGACGCCGACTTGACCATGAACCTTCTGGAGCAGGGCTACTCCGTCATCTACGAGGACCAAGCCCTCGCATTTACTGAGGCGCCCGTCAACGCAGACGGCCTGATGCGGCAGCGCTTCCGCTGGTCCTTCGGCATCTTGCAAGCGATCTTCAAGCACCGCGGAGCCTTCAGCAAGCACCGCGCCATGGGCTTCTTTGCCCTGCCGAACATCCTTATCTTCCAGATTCTTCTGCCGCTGGTCTCGCCGCTCATCGATCTGATGTTTGTCGCCGGCGTGGCGCACTACTTCATCGACAAGCACTTCCATCCTGAGGCCGCTTCCGTCGAGAGCTTCCACAAGTTGCTAACCTTCTTCCTGGCCTTCTTGCTGATCGACTTCGCCGCATCCGCGCTGGCCTTCGCGCTAGAACGAAAGCACCCAGCCAGCAAGGGCGACGCATGGCTGCTCGTTCACATCTGGATTCAGCGGTTTACCTACCGGCAAGTTTTCTCTGTCGTGCTGTTCAAGACTGTAAAACGCGCCATCGACGGTAAACCATTCAACTGGGACAAGCTCGAGCGAACAGCAAAGATGTCGAAAGCTACCGAGCAACTCACGCAAAGCTAGTTGTACCGACGCGAATCGCCGGGCCACGCCAACCGCATCTAATCCCAAGCGACGAGAGCGCAAGCCTCACGCTAGAATCGACACGCTATGGCTACTCTTGAACTGACACCGTCCCTTCCCGTGCGCAACGCGCAGACGCCCTTCACCAACGAGCCCTTCATCGACTTTGCAGACCCCGAAAACAAGCGGGCCATGCAGGCGGCCCTGTTGGAAGTGGAGAGCCACCTCAAACACGAGTACGACCTGATCATCGGCGGCCGTCGCCTCAAGACCAAAGAGAAAATCGTCTCCACAAATCCCGCCCGCCCCTCACAAGTGATCGGCATCCACCAGCGCGCCGAGGCCGAACACGCCGAAGAAGCAATTCAGGCCGCGCAGGCCGCGTTCGCTACTTGGAGCCGCACCCCCGTCGCCGAGCGAGCAGCCCTTCTCTTCCGCGCCGCCGATCTGATCCGCGAACGCAAGTTCGAGTTCTGCGCATGGCTTACCCTCGAAGTTGGCAAAAACTGGGCCGAAGCCGACGCCGACGTAGGCGAGACCATCGACTTCCTTGAGTTCTACGGCCGCGAAGCCCTGCGCCTCGATCAAGCCACCACGCCCATCCAGTTCCCCGGCGAGCGCAACCAGCTCCGCTACATTCCCCTGGGCATCGGTGCAGTCATTCCGCCCTGGAACTTCCCCTTCGCCATCATGGCCGGCATGACCGCCGCGTCCATAGTCTGCGGCAACACCGTCATCCTCAAGCCGTCCGTCGATGCTCCCACAATCGCCGCCCGCTTCATGAGCCTTCTCGAAGAGGTCGGCCTGCCTGACGGCGTCGTAAACCTCTGCGTCGGCGAAGGCCCCGGCTTCGGCAGCGAAGTCGTCGCTCATCCGCAAACCCGGTTCATCGCCTTCACCGGCTCCAAAGCCGTCGGCCTCGAGATCCACGAGCGCGCCGCCAAAACGCAGCCCGGCCAGATCTTCATCAAGCGCACCATCCTCGAGATGGGCGGCAAAGACTCCATCATCGTCGACAGCGATGCCAACCTCGATGCCGCCATCGAAGGTGTCGTCGCAAGCGCCTTCGGCTTCAACGGACAGAAGTGCTCAGCCTGCTCCCGCGTCATCGTCGACGCCAGCATCTACGACATCTTCTGCGACCGCCTGCAGGCGCGAGTAGCCACCATAAAAACCGGAGACCCCGCGGAGAACATCTACACCGGCCCAGTCATTAGCGACCGGTCCTACAAAAAAGTTCTGGGCTATATCGAGATCGGCAAAACCGAAGGCCGTCTACTCAACGGTGGCCATGCCATCGAGACCCCAGAAGGCGGCTACTACATCGCCCCAACCGTCATCGCCGACGTCGCCCCCACCGCCCGCATTGCGCAGGAGGAGATCTTCGGCCCCGTCCTCGCAGTCATCAAGTCCACCAGCTTCGACGAAGCGATCGCCATCGCCAACAACACCGAGTACGGCCTCACCGGAGCCATCTACTCCAGCTCTCGCGAGAAGCTCGACCGCGCCCGTGAGGAGTTCCACGTCGGCAACCTCTACCTCAACCGCAAGTGCACGGGAGCCATGGTCGGCGCGCATCCCTTCGGAGGCTTCAACATGAGCGGTACCGACTCCAAGGCCGGCGGCCCCGACTACCTGCTCCTCTTCACGCAAGCCAAGAGCATCGCAGAAAAAGTCGGCATGGCCAGCCCAGCGCAAGAAAAACAATCGGACCTCATGGGCATGTAAGGAAATGAGCTGGGCATTATTCTCGCAAGCGATGCCCAGCTCAACCTCATAGTTCCAGCGCCCTATGCCGTCTTCATCTGAATCAAATTCCCTGCTTTCGCCGCGGCCTCTGCCAGCACACGGTGGTGAATCGTAAACAGCGCCAGTTCCAGCCGGTCTGAGACACCCGTCTTGTCGTAAATTCCCCGCAGATAATTCTTGATGACCTGCTCCTTGGTGCCGAGTTGCAGCGCAATCTCCTTGTTCTTGCACCCCTGAGCGATCAACGCGACGATCTGCATCTCTTTAGGCGTCAGCCTGTCACGTACCCGCGTTCCTACGCTATCGGTAGCCTGCATAGTCGTCACATTCACGCGCTGCACAAACCGTTGCCCACGCGCGACACGACGTACTGAATCCACCAGATCCGTCCCGGCAACACTCCTGCAAACCACACCATCAAGCTGCGCCCCAATCTCGTCCGGAACGTGCTCGGCGTTCTCAGCAATCAGAATGACCTTGCTCCCAAGCCCACGCGCCTGCGCTACCAGCCTCGACAAATCGGGACGCAAACTGGAGGCAACCAGAACAATCGCGCCTCGAAATCCCTCGACAGAGGATGAAAGCTTCGTCAAATCTTCGCACTGAGCGACGATACGCATATCGTCCTCCAATGCCAGAACACGTGCCGCACCAGCCCGGAAGATCGCCTGGTTATCCGCGAGAATGAGTCGATTCATAGCTATCCTGTCTCCTGCCGCGGGATCTTTTGCCCCGCCAATCCCCTCATCGGCGGATAGCGGTGCCTCAACAACAATGTCTGCAATTCGGACAACCTTGGCTTGGGCCGCCAGAGCCTTAGTAATCAACACGATATGTTTTCTGAACCCTCAAACCGTCATGCACAATCCAATCATATGCGGTGTGTTCTGTCTCAAAGCTGCAAGCCGAAGTATAACTAGGGTATGCCGAAGCCAATTCTCCTAGCAATCGACGACGACATCAGCGTGCTGGAAGCCGTAGTCCAGGACCTGCGCCGAAACTACGGTCAGGATTACCGAATCGTCCGTGCCGCATCAGGCGCCGCCGCTTTGGATATCTGCCGCCAACTCAAGGAACGCAACGACATCGTCGCCCTCTTCCTCTCGGACCAGCGTATGCCCGGTATGACCGGCGTCGATTTTCTTCAGCAGGCCCTGACGATCTATCCCGACGCCAAACGCGTCCTTCTTACCGCCTACGCCGACACCGAAGCCGCCATTAGGGCCATCAACTCCGCCAAAATTCACTACTACCTGAACAAGCCCTGGGACCCGCCCGAAGAAAAGCTCTACCCCGTCCTGGACGACCTCCTCGAAGCCTGGAAGCAGGGCTACAAGCCGCCCTTCGAAGGCATCCGTGTCATCGGCGTCCGCTGGTCCCCCATGGACCACGAGATACGCGACTTCCTCTCTCGCAACCGTATTCCCTACCAGGCGCTGAACCCGGAACAGCATCCCGATGCACTCGCGCTCCTGAAAGAAAAAGGCATCGATGATGCCAAACTCCCCGTTGTCCTCTTCGGCGATGGCACCGCCCTCGTCCAACCGAGCATAACCGAGTTGGCTAACAAGGTAGGCATACCCACCCAGGCCCAGCAGAAGTTCTACGACGTCGTTGTGATCGGAGCCGGTCCTGCAGGCCTGGCCGCAGGTGTCTACGGAGCCTCGGAAGGCCTCCGCACCCTCATCGTTGAACCCAACGCTCCTGGAGGCCAGGCAGGCTCCAGTTCCAAGATCGAAAACTATCTCGGCTTCCCCTCCGGCCTCAGCGGCGACGAGCTCGCCAAACGTGCCTTCCTGCAGGCAAGTCGCCTCGGCGCAGAGTTCCTCCTCCAGCGCGTAACCTGTATCCGCTCCGAGAACCAGTACCAGATCGTCCAGATGAAGGACGGCAGCGAGATCACTTGCCACGTCTGCCTGCTAGCCACTGGTGTCGCCTACTGCATGCTCGATGTCCCCGGAGCCGACAAATTCAGCGGAGCCGGCGTTTACTATGGCGCAGCGCTCACCGAAGCCATGGCTTGCGCCGATGAGATCGTCTACATCGTCGGAGGCGCCAACTCCGCCGGTCAGGCAGCCATGCACTTCGCCCGCTACGCAGCCAAGGTCCACATGCTCATCCGCGGCGACTCCCTCGAAAAGAGCATGTCCAAGTACCTCATCGACCAGATATGCGCCACGCCCAATATCGTCGTCGAGACCTGCACTGAGGTCACGGCGATGAATGGCAACAGCCATCTGGAAACGTTGACACTAAAAACCCCGAACGGCCAGGAGGAGCGTTCAACCTCTTCCCTGTTCATCTTCATTGGTGCATTGCCCCAGACCGACTGGCTCCCCAAGGAACTCGTGTGCGACAGCAAGGGTTTCGTCCTCGCCGGCCCCGATCTTAAAGCCAAGTCCCCCGGTGCATGGAAGCTCGACCGTGAACCCTACCTCCTCGAAACCAGCGTTCCCGGTATCTTTGTAGCCGGCGACGTCCGCTATAACTCCGTCAAACGATGCGCCTCCGCGGTAGGCGAGGGCTCCATCGCAATCCAATTCGTGCACCAATATCTTGCAACACTCTGAAAGGACATACTCCCACAACAGCGATGAGCGACCAATCCCAGGCAGTCCAGAATGAACGCACCGAGAAGATGAGCGAGGCCATGATCGAGAAGCTTCGCACGGTCCCCATCCTGTCCTCGCTCAAAGAGGATGAGCTTCTCTGTCTGGATGAAGTCCAGGAGATCCACATCCAAACCGGCGACATCATCGCTCGCCAAGGCGAGGTCGCTCATTTCTTCTGGATCCTCCTTGAGGGTGAGCTTCGCCTCTACCAGACTCTCGCCGACGGCAAAGAGGTCCCGATCACGTCTATCCCCAGGGGCACTGCGTTCGGCGAAGTACCCCTACTGTCCAACACTCCAAACATCGCCAGCCTCCAGGCCGTAACTCCTAGCTATCTTTTACAGTTCGACGAAGAACAGTTCTGGCACTTGATGACGAGCTGCCCCGAAGTCCGCAAAGCCATCCTCGGCAACATGGCCAGGCGCTTCCTCAATATCCAGAGCGCAACCGTCCAGCAGGAGAAGATGGCCTCCCTCGGCACCCTCGCCGCAGGCCTGATGCACGAACTCAACAACCCCGGTGCCGCCGCTCGCCGAGCCGCTTCCCAGCTCCGCGAAAATCTCATGCGCATGCACGAGCTCTCCGCCAAGTTCAGCAAAACCGCCATGACCGCCGAGCAGAAAGAGTGCATGTTCGACCTGCAGGAGCGAGCGCTCTCCTC
>Ga0070734_10000612_pt1 | contig 68407 bp, 66 predicted proteins | sample Coa_R1_8_FD_66444 | JGI IMG/M metagenome (GOLD analysis project Ga0070734, IMG submission 66444) | Surface soil microbial communities from Centralia Pennsylvania, which are recovering from an underground coalmine fire - Coalmine... | ecosystem: Environmental > Terrestrial > Soil > Unclassified ...
GGTTTTTCTGGAGGAAGCTCTGGAGTCGTGGGTCCGTGCTGACGCGTCCGTTGGTCGCAGCAAAGAGATCTGGCAGGTATTGTTCAAATTCTGCAATGGTCATAGTTTCTGGATCTGGGAAGATAAAGTCGGTCATCGCGCCGCCTCCTGGAGGCCGGTCTGCTGGGTGAGCTGTTCGGGTTGACGAAGGAGCTCGCGGAGCTTGAGCCGGGCCTTATGGAGTTGGGATTTGCTGTTGCCTGTTGAACATTCGAGCATTGTGGCAATCTCATTATGCTCGAAGCCTTCTACGTCATGAAGGACAAAGACCATTCGGTAGCCGGGAGGAAGCGAGGCGACGGCGCGTTCGAGGGCAACGCGGTCGACTGAGCCTGAGAGTTGCGGATCGCGGCTGCCGAAGTCGCGCTTGGGTGCATCTTCTTCCGATGGATTGATGGTCTCCTCGAGTGAGACGAGGTTGAGGCCTTTTTTGCGGAGGTGCATGAGGACGAGGTTCACCGTGAGACGGTGGAGCCAGGTCGAGAAGGCGGACTCTCCGCGGAAGCTGCCGATTTTGCGGAAGAGGTGCAGGAATGCCTCCTGGGTCATGTCCTCGGCTTCGGAGACATTGCCCAGCATCCGAAGGCAGAGGGTGTAGACGCGGCGTTTATGCAGGGCATAAAGCTTGGAGAACGCTTCCGCGTCTCCGGCTTTTGCGGCTTCGATGGCTTCCGCCTCACCAGCGATGGGCGGATTACGTTTAAAGAGGCCTGGAACGGGCTTGGGCTCTGTCATCTGTAGGCCTTCTGAACTCATAGGCTGGACTCCGTGGTTTTGTTGTCGTTCACCGCTTCGTTTTGCCTATCTGAAGCCTACCGTAAACGGGGGAGAGCTGCTTTGTATAAAAGACACAAATTACTTTGAGTCGTGTTGAGCGCAAAAGGTTGTGTCGCCGGTTAAGCAGACTATGGATAAACCTATGAAAATGAAAGGTCAGGAGCCTATAAAGCGGGCGTAGAGAGAGCGGGCAATGGTGACGTCGGTGGTGCCCTGGATAATGGCGCGGCCATCGGCAAAGAGGGTGAGGGTGTGTGGCGGGCGGTCGAAGCGGAGGAGGAGCTCGTTGAAACGGACCTGACCGTGGGGTGCTAGACGGTCGCGCATGGCGGCGAAGTCGACGGGGCGGTGATGCTCATGGATCTGGACGGAATTTCGACCGCAAAGTGTGATGTGCGGGCGGCCTTCGCCGGCGAGATGCGTGAAGAATCGTTGGGCGCAAACGGTGCATGCGGGGTTGGGTTTGGAGGTGCTGATCTCGCTACGGTCGTTGGTCCAGAGGTCGAAGGAGAGGAGGGTGCGACGGATGAGGTGGGCCTGGCCGGTGAGCAGTTTGAGGGCTTCGGTGACCTGGATGGAGGCTGCGAGGTTGACGGCGGTGGAGAGGATGCCGGAGGTGTCGCAGGTCTCGACGGGGCCGGATGGGGGCTTGGGGAAGAGGCAGGCAAGACAGGGAGTAGGAAGTAGGGAGTAGGAAGTAGAAGGCGGAGAGGTCGGGTCAGGTTTGGGGAGGATGGTCATGGTGGCGGCGTAGGCACCGATGGCGGCGGCGTAGATCCAAGGCTTGGATTGCTGGACGGCATAGTCGTTGATGAGGTAGCGGGTTTCGAAGTTATCGGTAGCGTCGAGGATGATGTGGGCAGCAACGAGGAGTTCGTGGATGTTGGCGGGGACGAGGTCGGTGATCTGAGGATGGACGGTGATGGTGGAGTTGAAGAGGGAAATCTTGCGGCGAGCGGCTTCGGCCTTGGGGAGGGATTGGATGGCGTCGGACTCGTCGAAGAGGATTTGACGCTGGAGGTTGGAGGGTTCGACGAAGTCGCGATCGATAAGGGTGAGAGTGCCAATGCCGGCGCGGGCGAGCAGAGAGGCTGCTGCTGCTCCGGTGGCTCCGCAGCCGACGATGGCGACGTGGGAGGTGGCGAGCATCTGTTGTCCGGTGGGGCCGATTCCGGGGAAGAGTATCTGACGGGAGTAGCGGTCGTCGGAGGTAATTTCAGAGGCGGCGGTAGGTAGTTGTGAAGACTGAGGCATGGCGTGGCTTTGTGCGCCCTAAGACGCTGCTCTTTCGTAGTATAGGGGGTATAGCAAAAGCATGGTTGCGCGGGAGCTGGCGGACTCCGCAGGGAATTCCGGCATCCAAGCTTGCAGGGCTTGCTGGCGCAAGTTCAGCGGTTCGCCGCGTGGGCGGGAGGTACGCTTACGTGATGCTGGATAGGGATGCGTGGCTAGGACGGCGTGATTTTCAACAGGAACAGATGGGTGTTTTTTTTGGGTCATGGACGGAGAGATCGAGCGCCAGCGTCACGCAGCAGGGTGAGGCTGGGCCTTGTCTTTTTGTTGATGACTGGTTTCGCCCATGGGCAGGTGGTGAGTCCGGAGATGCAGGCGACTGGTTCCGGTGTGGATGTAGAGCAGGCAGCTCCGCTGGTACCTCCTGCGGCTGATCCTCAAGCGCCTACGGCTTTGTCGCCACAACAACAGAATGAGGGATTGCCAGCTAGTCGACCGGAGTTGGCGACGACTGTCTGGCAATGGAAGGGCCTCCGGGTCGACAAGATCGAGTTTGAGGGAGTGACGTTCGATGCAGATGACCCGCTTCTGAAAGAGTTGGCCCAAAGAGCGGGAGAACCGCTCGATCCGATGAAGGTGCGGGCAAGCACGCGGAGACTGTTTGCCAGTGGGCGCTATCGCGACATTGAGGTGCGTGGGGTGAGACAGGGCGATGGGATGACGTTGATCTTTGCCGGGGTCCCGCAGTTCTTTGTAGGGCGAGTGACGATTGCGGGGGTAAGGGACGATCAGCTGACATCGCTGCTGAAATACGGAACCCAACTCTCGCCGGGAACGCCGCTGTCCCAGGGGGCGATACCGGCTGGGTCCACGGGAATCAAACAGCTTCTGGAACTGCAGGGACGACATGAGCCCAAGGTCTCGGCGGCCACGACGGCAGATAAAGAGAATCACCAGATGAATGTGGCGTACACGGTCGATATTGGGCCACAGGCGCGGGTGGGACAGGTGACGATTGTGGGAGCGGACCCTGGGCTCACGGTGGAGGAGTTTCGCAAAATAGGCAGATTGAGAGAGGGGACCAGGGTGACTCGCGACACGACCAGCAATGCACTGTCCAGGTTGCGAGCCCAGTTCCAAAAGAGAGACAGGTTGGCGGCGACGGTTTCGTTGCAAAAGCAGACTTATGTAGAAGCGCGCAGACAAGTGGATTACGAGTTTCACGTGAACCAGGGGCCGGAAGTGAAGGTGATCGTAGAGGGCTACGATCTTTCGAAGAGGCGCTTGCACCAGCTTGTGCCTATCTACGAAGAGGGGACGATCGACAACGATCTGTTGAATGAAGGAGTTTTCAATATTCGCGACTATCTGCAGCAGCAGGGATATTTTAACGCGACGGTGGAAGTGAGGATGACGGGTACAGATACGACGAAACAGGTGGTGTTTTCGGTCGACCGCAATCTGAGGCATAAGGTGATTGCGGTAGATATTAAGGGCAACAAGTATTTTTCAGAGGAGATTCTGCGGGAACGGATGCGGGTGAAGAAGGCCGATGCGTACCTGCGTAATGGGCGGTTCAGTCCGGCGCTTGTGGCGAGCGACGTGGCAGCAATCAGGGCGTTGTATCGCGCTAACGGCTTTGACCAGGCAGAGGTGACGACCGAGGTGCGCGACTCCGATAAAGATGTAGAAGGAAAACCTCTGAAGACGGCCCAGATATGGGTAACTTTCAAAATTGCCGAGGGAGTGCAGCAGAAGTTTGGCGCAGTGAATCTGCAGGGAGTCGATCCGAGCAGACTGGCGGAGGTTAAGGGATTGTTGAACACGCAGTCTGGCCAGCCATTTTCTCTGTTGACACTGTCGGGTGATCGGGATGCTGTGTTGTCGTTCTACCTGGCCAATGGATTCGACCAGGTTAAGGTGGAGATAACACAACAAAAGGAATCTGCCGATGCAGCCCGAACGGATGTGTCTCTGAATGTGGTGGAGGGGCCGCAGGTATCGATTTCTCGCGTACTGCTCTCGGGGGTCGAACTGACGAGACCGTCGGTGGTCGATCGCAGAATCATGGTGCATCCGGGCGATCCGTTGGACCAGACAGCGTTGCTCGAGACGCAACGGAATCTGTATGACCTCGCACTGTTCAATGAAGTGGTGACTGCGGTACAGAATCCCAACGGGGATACTCCGCGCAAGAACGTGCTTGTACAGGTGACGGAGGCAAAGCGATGGAATGTTTCGTACGGTTTTGGTTTCGAGGCGCAGACCGGCACGCCAAGCAATAATCTGATTAATCCCTCTACTGTATCGAGCTCACCAGAAGGGAAGCCTGGAGTGAGTCCACGAGTGTCTCTGGATGTATCGCGGATCAATTTCAGAGGGACCCAGAACTCGCTGACGTTGCACTCAACCTATGGCTTGTTGCAGCAGGTTGCGATTCTTACGTTTCAGAACCCGCGCTTTTTGGGTTCAAGAAATTTTTCGGCATCGGTCTCAGGCGGATACTCAAATATTCAGGACATCACAACGTTCGCTTCATCGACGTTACAGGGAAACTTTCGTGTGACACAGAAGTGGAGACGGACGGACACGTTTATCTACGAGTTTCTGTACAGAAGGGTGAAGGTTGATCCGAACAGTCTGCGTGTGGCGGCAGACCTGATTCCGTTATTGTCGCAGCCGGTGCGTGTGGGTGGTCCCGGGGTAACGTGGTTCCACGATACGAGGAAGCCAAATCCGCTGGATGCAGTGCAGGGATCGTTTTCGACATTACAGACGTTCATAGCGTCGTCGAAGTTCGGTTCGCAGACGGACTTCTGGCGAATTGATGGAACGAATTCGACATACTACCAGTTGGGTCGGTATGTACTGGCGCGGAATACGAGGATCGGATATGAGCGCTCGTGGGGAGTCAATCCGAATGCGGGGACGGATCCATGCTTGGGCGTTCTGTTGACGACGAACCCGAGCTGCAATGCGGTCCCTCTTCCGGAACGGCTGTATGCGGGCGGTGCTAGTTCACATCGAGGGTTTCCCATCAATGGAGCCGGCCCGAGAGATTTGCAGACGGGCTATCCGGTCGGCGGATCGGCTGCATTCGTGAATACGATTGAACTTCGTATGCCTGCACCTACGCTTCCTTACGTGGGTGACAGCATCAGCTTTGTGTTGTTTCACGATATGGGGAATGTATTTCAAAATCCTGGGGATATGTTTCCGAGTTTTCTCAGGTTCAGACAGCCGGACAGGGATACGTGCAGGAATGTGCCTGCCGTCGCAACCCCAGATGCAATCGGGACATGTAACTTCAATTACTTCTCGCACGCTGTTGGATTGGGTGCGCGATACAGGACACCGGTTGGGCCTATCCGGTTTGATCTTAGCTATAACCTGAATCCACCGACTTATCCGGTGATTAATGACTACTCTGGCAGGCTGCCCTATGTTGGAGAAGGGCGGCACTTCGGTTTTTTCTTCAGTATTGGACAGAGCTTCTAAATGCGCGTGAGACGTCAGAGATCGACAGGGGGCCTAAGCGCGGTGGCGCTGGCGATGACTGTCGCCCTAATGGGAGAATGTGTCTGCTTCGCACAGACGGCGGCGGCTGCGGGGCAGGCAGGTGGTTCGGCTACTACTGCTGCCTCTTCTGTTGCGGGTTCCTCGGATGCTCGAGGGACGATGCTCGATGCCGTGGTTGCCGTGGTGAATGGAGATGTGATTCTTGAGAGCGATGTTGATGAGGAACGTAGGTTTGAGCAGGTTCAACCTTACCGCAGGGTCGCGGCGGAATTCCAACGGGAACGGGCGGTCGAACGGTTGGTGAACAGGGCGCTGATCCTACAGCAGGCTCAATTGGAACCGGAAGAGGCTATTACAGATGCCGCAGTCGACGCGCAATTAGTGACGCTGAAGAAGGACATTCCGGAGTGTAAGCAGTATCAGTGCGAGACGGATGAGGGGTGGCAGAAGTTTTTAGCCGATCGCGGATTTACGGTAGAGGAGTTTCGGGAGCGGTGGCGGCAACGCATGGTCTTGCTCCAGTTCATCGAGGTTCGCTTCCGCAGTGGGATTCGGATATCAGATGACGAGATCAGGACGTACTACGAGAAGACGATGTTGCCGGAGTATGCGAAGCAGAAGGTAACTCCGCCGAAGCTTGAAACCATCTCAAAGCGTATTGAAGAGGTGCTGCTGCAGCAGCAAGTAGGAGCGTTGCTGCAGGATTGGCTGAGGTCGCTGCGGGCGCAGGGTAGCGTGCGAATGATTACTCCAGATGGGGTGGCACGATGAGCGATCTGGAGAAGAAGGCGCACGAGGTTGGGCACGAAGCTAAGGAACATGCCAAACGGGCTGTGGCGAAGGTAAAGCGCTCGCTGAGCGGCACTGTGGGGATGGTGCTGGCATGGTTAATGGGTAGTCTGACAGTGCTGGGCCTTGTGCTGTTTGGAGCGTTTGCGTGGTACTCGACGACACCGGACTTCGAACGTCGCGTGGGAAAAGAGCTCGTTACAGTTCTAGAAAATGCGACGGGGGGGCGCGTTGAACTCGGCAGGATACGATTCGATATTTGGCATCTAGAGGTAGAGGCCAATAATCTGGTGATCCATGGGCTGGAAGCTCCGGGAGAGGCTCCGTATCTTGCGGTCGACAAGATTCTGCTGCGGGTGAGGCTGTTTGATTTTTTTTCGCGAGCAACTGGAACGGGTGGGCCGGCGCGTGTGAGTCTGAACTATCTTCGAGTAGAACATCCGCAGGTGCACCTGATCATCGACAAAGATGGGAAAACAAATCAGCCTGTGCCGAAGCATCCGCGTACGAGCGAGAAGCCGGTGATGGATACGCTGCTCGATCTGAAGGCTCGCCAGGTGGAACTGGCGAATGGAGTGGCTTTGCTGAATAACAGAGCGATTCCGTTTGATCTGGCCGCTCGTGACCTGAATGCTGAGGTCCACTACATCTTTCTGAGCGACCACTATGGGGCTACGGTGGATCTGAAGGATTTGCGTACGAGGCTGGGGAAGGAGGCAGAGGCGGAGTCGTCCTTGCATGTTGAGGCGGAGCTGGGGCGAGACCTCGCTCTACTGACACGCCTTGATCTGCATACGGGGCAGGCATCGCATTTAACCGCGACTGGAAGTCTGAGGAACTTTGCGAAGCCGGAGTGGGAGGCGACGGCGAGCGGGTCGCTGGAGTTGAAACAGATTGCGGTGTTGACCGGCGTGGATACGCTAAAGGGTGGATCTGTAGACCTGAATTTGAATGGTCACAATTGCGTCGTAACACCGGTGGAGGCACAGAGGAAACCGAGGCTATGGGAGAAGCTGCATCCGGAGCAACATGCCAAGCCTGGATCGAAGGTGTTGCCGCCCGATCCGAATTGCGTTGCGGGATATTTGCTGGTTGGTTCGGCGAAGATTCACAAGGCGGCGTATCGCGATGAATATGTGCGGTTGCACGATGTGGATGGAAGCGCGCAGATACACATTACTCCAAAGGAGTTGCTGCTGACCGCAATGACTGGATACCTGCCCGGTGGGGGAAAGGCAGAGGGAGATTTGCGGATCTCGAACTGGCTTGGGGAGGTTCCGGCTGAAGCAGCTGTGTCACCTACGACTAAGGCTGCGGTGACGACAGCAAACAAGACGGCGACAACGATCGGGGCAAAGCCTCCCGTGAATGGGGCGCTGAAGGTGCCTGCAGTACTGCCTGCGCATGCGTATTTGACGGCTACTGTGACGGCGATTCCTTTGCGGACGATCATGGATGTGACGGCCCCGGAGGACTACGGCGACCTTGGGTTCGATACGGCTGTGACTGGGCCGGTGAAGGTGGAGTGGGGCGGTTCGACGAGAGACGTCTCAGAAACGGTCGAGGTGGATGGCGATCTGGCGATGAGGCCAACGGGCGTCAGACGCAGGGGCGCGCTCTCGGATGTGCCAGTGACAGGGCATGTGAAGGCGCACTATACGGGAAGCAACGAGACTGTGCGAATTGAGCAAATTACGCTTCAGACGCCGGAGTCAAATCTGATGGCCAGCGGTGTGCTAGGAGTTAACCTAGGGGATCCGCTGACGGCACTGCATGTGAATCTGACGGTGCGGGATCTTGGAGAGTACAACCAGCTGCTAACGACGTTGGGGCTTGAAGGCAATGGGAATAAGGGGAGTGCGGCGATTCCAGTGGTGCTGCATGGAGCTCTTGAGTTCAATGGAACGGCGCGGGGAGAGGTGCGGGATCTGAATGTGAAGGGGCACGTGCAGGCCACCGAAGTCGAGTTTGCATTGGGGTCGACGGATGTGCAAATCGACTCACTTGTGGCGGATGCTGAGTACTCACCTAACGCGGGTGTTGTGGTAGCAAGCTCCACGATCCATCGCGGGACTGCAGTGCTGAACGCGAGTGGCGAAGTGAGACCGCGCAAAGAGGTCTCGCGCCGTGGTGTGGTGACCTATGAGTGGGATGAAGGGATGGAGGTTGACGCCACGCTGCAGTTGGCCAATGCGCAGGTAGTGGATGTGCTGCAGATTGTCGGCCAGCAGAAGATTCCTTTGACGGGGTCGGTTGTGGCGAATGCACATGTTGTGGGGACGATCAAGAATTTGAGTGGAAGCGGGCATCTCGCACTTGCTGACGGCGTGGTTTATGGCGAGCCTTACGAGTCGGCGGTCGCGGAGTTGACGGTACAAGGGCAGGACATTGAGGCCAGTAAGGTGGTCGTGAAGGCGCATGGGATGCAACTTGCCGGCAATGGCGGTTACGACCTGGGATCGGAGCGTTTTCATGGTCACGTTGAAGGGCATGATCTGGTGCTTTCCAAGTTTGAGACCGTGAAACGGGCGAAGGTAAATGCCGACGGAGTTCTGACACTGGTTGCTGATGCGAATGGAACGTTGGCGGATCCGGGATTGAAGGCGAATCTGAAGCTGGCAAACGTGGTGTATGAAGGGCAAGCGATGGGGGAGGCCGTCGCTGAGTTGCATAGTCAAGGCAAGGTGGCGTATCTGACTGCGAACTCGACGCTGGTAGGCGCGAAGGTGAATCTGACAGGGCAGGCGCAATTGACAGACGATTATGAGGCTCAGGCTCGACTGACCGTTGCAGGACTGGACATCGGCAAGCCGCTGGCAATGTTCGGGCCCGGGGATGTCAAGGCCGAATCACTGATCAATGGTGTGGCGACGGTGAACGGGCCTCTGAAGACGCCCAGACTGCTGAGCGGGACAGGAGAGTTCAACGATGTAGATGTGAAGCTGCAAGGCGTGGAGTTGAAAGCGGCCGAACCTTTGCGGTTAAGCCTCAGGAATGGAATTGCCACGCTAGAGCAGGTCCACATCACGGGCCAGGATACGAATATTCGAGTCAGCGGAACGGCACAGCTGTTTGGCTCGACGGATCCAAAGGGAGGCAGGCTGGATTTGAAGGGGGTCGGCACCGTGAGCATGGCGGTGCTGCATACGTTCGATCCCGATATCCTATCGAGCGGAAAAGTGGAGTTCACGGTTGCGGCGGGTGGCCAGGTGATGAATCCGACGTTGTCGGGCAAAGTACAGTTCGACAACGTAAATATCGCAATCGACGGGATTCCGAACGGACTGAGCGATATGAATGGCACGCTGATATTTACAGAAGACCGGCTTCAGGTGCAGACTCTGACGGCGAAGACAGGCGGCGGCGATCTGAAGCTGGGTGGATCAATACGGTTCCGCAATGGGCTGTTTGTGGATCTGACAGCGACCGGGGATGCGGTGCGAGTGCGGCTCTATGGGTTGAGTGCGACGGCGAATGCAAATCTAAGGCTGCAAGGAACTCGGCAGAGTTCGTTATTGAGCGGGTCGATTTTAGTGACGCGGTTTGGAATCGGACAGAATGTCGATCTGGCGGCATTTTCGGGAATTGGCGGGGTAAGTGCTCCACCGGAGCCAAGCGCACCATCGAATAGAATTCGACTCGATGTGAGGGTGACGAGTGCGCCACAGCTGGACTTTCAAAACGCCTTTGCGAAGCTGGCGGGCGCAGTAGACCTGACGATACGCGGAACGGTAGCGACGCCTTCAATACTTGGCAGGATTCAGATTACGGACGGGAGCGCTACGTTTGCCGGACAGAAGTATCAGTTGCAGCGTGGCGACATCTTTTTTTCGAACCCAGTGCGGATCGATCCTACGATCGACATAGATGCGACAGCGCAGGTTGAGAATTACGAGATAACAGTAGGGTTGCATGGGACCGCGACGAACCTGAAGCCTACGTTCCGGTCAGAGCCTCCATTGAGTCAGGCGGATGTGTTTGCGCTGCTGGCGTTGGGCAGGACGCAAGAGGAGGCACAGCTTTATCAGGAGAAACAGCTTCAGGCCGGTACCGATCCTACAACCAGTGCACTGCTGGGCGGAGCGCTGAATGCCACAGTGAGCAATCGCGTGGAAAAGCTGTTTGGCGTGGGAAGTGTGAAGATCGACCCGGCATTTGTGGGAACCCTGGGTAATTCCTCGGCGAGGATTACGGTCCAAGAACAAATATCGAAACAAATCACATTGACGTTTGCGACGAATGTGAACACGTCAGCGCAGCAGTTGATTCAGGTGCAATATGACCTGAACCGGAATAATTCGATCGTGGTGACGCGCGATGAATCAGGCGTTTTTAGCATTGTTTACAAGCTGCGGCGACGATATCGTTAGGCCGATACAGGCTGAAATTGCATCTTACCTCTGTATGAGGGCACCCTCCGGTCGAAGGAGAGCGCGGCTAATTCTGTAAGGAGAATGACAATGAACGTGACGAAGAGCATGAAAACTGCTGGTTTGGTGATATTAGTTCTGGCGTTGGTGGCAGGTGGTGCAGTTCGGGCTCGAGCGCAGGCAAGTGGTTCGAGTGATGCGCAGATTCAAGCTGATGTGGCCAAAGCACTAGACAATAAAAAATTCGCAAATGTGAAGGCTGCTGTGCAGAACGGAGTGGTGACGTTGACCGGTACGGTGGACATCTACGCCGACAAGGAAGATGCGGACAACAGAGCGCATCATCGCAAAAATGTAAAGGGGGTTCAGAACCTGGTTGAGGTGGCGGGACCTACGGTCGACGATGTAACGCTGCGAGACAAGCTTGCGGAAAAGTTGATCTACGATCGCGTGGGGTATGGTGGGACGATAGCGTTCAACTCGTTTACGATCGGGGTGCTGAACGGTGTGGTGACGCTGGGTGGAACAGCATATGGGCCTCCGGACAAGGATTCAGCGGTGAGTCTCGTGTCGCACTATCCCGGGGTGAAGGATGTGGTCGACAACATTGAGGTGGCTCCGGTGTCGCCTATGGATGACAGGATTCGTCTGGCCGAGGCTCGGGCCATCTATGGGGCTCCGCAGTTGAACAAGTACGCGATCGATCCGGCAAAGCCAATCCGAATTACTGTGGTCAATGGCAACGTGACGCTTACGGGCGTCGTGGACAGCCAAGCCGATAAGGATGTTGCGAATATCAAGGCCAACGGCGTTTCGGGCGTGTTCAAGGTAGTCAATAATCTGCAAGTGGCTGGAGAGTCGAAGGAAAAGTAATCACGTTTATTTTGGGATAATGGGCCACGCTGAATGCCAGCGTGGCTTCGACTCTTTTACGATGAAGATATGGGATCGTTGTGGAAGAGTACGGCGGTGACGCTGGAGATGATCAAGTGGGAGCACTCGGTGTTTGCGCTACCGTTTGCTCTGACTGGTGCTGTGCTGGCTGCTGGGGGATGGCCTCCCGTGCGGGTGCTGGGGTGGATTGTGGTGTGCATGGTGGCGGCCCGGTCGGCGGCGATGGCGTTCAACCGGCTGGCGGATGCGAAGCTGGATGCGGCTAATCCGCGGACGGCAATGCGTGCGTTGCCTGCGGGGACACTGACGAGTGGGTTTGTGGGTGGCTTTGTGTTGGTGTCGGTGGTGGTGTTTGTGGCTGGGGCGGCGATGCTGAATCCGCTGACGTTGAAGCTAGCTCCGGTGGCTTTGGCTGTGGTGCTGGCTTACAGCTATATGAAGCGGGTGACGCGTTGGTCGCATCTGGTGCTGGGGCTGGCGCTGGGGATTGCTCCTTCAGCTGCGTGGATTGCGGTGCGAGGGACGCTGGATGTTCGGATTATCGTGCTAACGGCTGCGGTGCTGCTTTGGGTGGGTGGCTTCGACGTGCTGTATGCGTGCCAGGACTTTGAGCATGATCGTAAGGTCGGATTGAACAGCGTGCCACAGGCGTTTGGTGTGACGGCGGCGTTCTGGATCGCGCGTGCCATGCATGTAGGGATGCTTGCGTTACTGTGCTGGCTCGTGGTGCTGTTTGGGTTGGGTAAGGTAGCAATTGTGGGTGTGGTGCTGGTGGCTTTGTTGCTGCTTTATGAGCACCTGATTATTTCTCCGCGGGACATGCGGCGGATGAATGCGGCATTCTTCACGCTGAATGGCGTGATTTCGGTGGTGTTCTTTGGGTTTGTTGCGGTGGATGTTTTGATGCATCGATAAAAAAGGCCCGCTTGAGGGCGGGCCTTTTGAGCGGAAAGAACTGGACTAGCTGCGGCGGATGTCGTCGCGTTCCGCCTGTTGTTCGTGCTTGACATGATCCAGTTTTTCGTTGATGCGCTCCTTGACGTTGTGCGCTGCGGTTGTGATCTTCTCGCGGAGGTCGTGCGCTTTTTCTTCCGCGCGTTGCGAGAAGGATTCGCTCTTGACATCAGCCTGGGCGCGGACGTTTTCATTTGCCGCATTGGCGGTGTCTTTGACCTTGCCCCAGGTTTCTTTGGCGGCGCCCTTAATTTGATCGGCAACACCAGCGTTGGCCAAGTCCTGATTGCCGGTTACTTCGCCGATCTTTTCTTTGACCTTACCTGCGACTTGATCGAATTTTCCGGAGACTGTTTCTTTATTCAGTGACATTGCTTACTCCATGTTGCTTCGGTTGGTTAGGGGAGGGCTGTGGTTGGGCCGCGAGGCTACGTACGAGCGTGATTAGAGGGCTCGTCTGCCGGACAGCAGGTTGAAGATCAGAACAATGAGGGCGAGGACCAGAAGAATATGGATCCATCCGCCGAGGGTGTAGCTGCTGACTAAGCCCACGATCCAGAGAATGAAAAGAATGATGGTGATTGTCCATAGCATAGTGTTGGTCTCCTGAGATTGCTCGGCTTGTGCTTAGCCGCTGGCGAGGACGTTGCGTGCCCTCATAGCCTTCATGTTGTAAGTTGCCGAGTGGCGGAGGCAGGTTGCCAGTGCGCGTAAATGAGATTTCCGAACTCCGCATAAAATATGGCTACAACGCGTGTATTGAGGAGAATCTGTTGAAGATAGCGATTCAAGGGGAGTTGGGGTCGAACAGCCATATGGCTACGATGGCGATGCTAGGCAACGAAAATGGCCTGGAGATCATCGCGTGCAATGTTTCGGCCGAGGTGGTGGCGAGGGTGGTCGCTGGCGATGTCGATGGCGCGGTGCTGCCAATTGAGAATAGCCTGCATGGGTCGGTTGCCGAGCACTACGATCTGCTACTGGAAGAGCCCCTGCGGATCGATGGCGAGAGCCAGATGCGGATTCGGCACAACGTGATTGCGATGCCTGGAGTGAAGTTGGCGAATGTACAACGGGTGATGTCGCATCCGGTGGCGTTGTCGCAATGTAGGAAGTTTCTGGCGGCGCATCCTGAGTTTGAGGTGGCTCCGTTCTATGACACGGCGGGCAGCGTGAAGCATGTGATGGAGGCGGGACTGCGCGACGTTGCGGGGATCGCTCCGGAGCTGGCTGCGCGGCAGTATGGTGCGGAGGTACTGCTTGCTGGCGTTGAGGACCACGCGCTGAACTTCACCCGGTTTCATCTGATTCGCAGGGAGGATGCGCCGAGGGTGGCGGGGGACGCGGACAAGGTTAGTCTGGCGTTTGCTGTGGAGCATCGGCCGGGAACGCTCGTGGCTGCTCTGGAGCGGTTGGCTGACGCGGGCGTGAACCTGACAAAGATCGAGTCGCGGCCGGTGCCGGGGAGTCCTTGGGAGTATGTGTTCTATGTCGATGTGCGGTTTGATTCGCGGGAACGGGCCGAGGCAGCGATTGAGGCTCTGGGCGCACATTGCCGGATGGTGAAGGTGCTGGGGTGGTATCGGGCGGCTTCGGTCTAAGAGGCAACCACGGATCTTCACGGCGCGGATCAAAGGCCGGTGCGACTGCGGATTTCAAAGATCGAATGCGGTTTGCCTTTTGGGCGCCCCTACCCCATGGGGATACTTTAAGGTCTAAAGTATTCAATTTACGATAGATAAGTCTGGACTTCCTGTTGCCTGAAGTACTCCTTTGTTTGGTTGTCGTTCAAGGTCTCGTTTTAAAACGAAAGCCCCAGCGATTGCCGGGGCTTCTTTAGTCTCTATAACCAGTATAGCGGTCGGGGTGAAATTACCAGGCAACGACTATCTCATTTATTTACTTTAAGATAAGCGGTTTTTGGGGCTTGACAGGCAAAAAACAATGGGACGAGCAAAGCCAAAAGCAGATTCCTCCGCTGCGCTATGGAATGACAACGAGACAGGCGGAATCGGATAGACGTGGGTGCCGTTTACGGGTCGAGTTGGCGGTTCTTTGGAAGTAGGCGTAGGATGCCGGATACGGAATTGGGTGAAGACGTGTGGGTCGTGGCCGATGACAGAAAGGTGACGACTTGCGACCAGATGCGGACTTAGTGCATCGAATGGTAGATAATCTGATAGAGGGACACTCAATGGCTAACGATTTTGTAAGTGTGATTCACCCGAAGGCAGCGAAAAACGGCGAAGAGGGCGGTGGGAAACGTCCGATTCCTGTGCTGCCGGTGCGGGACACGGTCCTGTTTCCTCATGCCGTGCTGCCTCTGACAGTTGGGCGGGAGAGTTCGATTCAGTTGATCCAGTCGCTGGGTGAGGAGAAGACGATTCTTGTGGTGGCGCAGAGGGATGCGCGTCAGGATTCTCCGCAGGCTACGGACTTGTTTGCGATCGGCACACTAGCGACGGTGCATAAGGTCGTTAAGATGCCGAATCAGAGCCTGTTTGTGTTTACGGAAGGCAATGAGCGCGTTCGGCTGGGCGAGTTTCCGCAGCTTACTCCGTTTATGACGGCAGAGAGTGAGACGATCGAGGAGATTGAGCCGCAGAAGACGCCGGAGGCCGAGGCGTTGCAGCGGAATGTGGTGAGCCAGTTCCAGCAGATTGTGACATCGTCGCCGACGCTGTCGGATGATCTGCAGACGATTGCGATCAATATCGAAGAGCCAGGACGGTTGGCGGACTTTATTGCGGCTTCGCTGCCGTTTTTGACGACTGCTGATAAGCAGGAGTTGCTGGAGACGCCGGATGTTTCGGCGCGTCTGGAGCGCATCAACAAGCACCTGGCGAAGGAGCTTGAGGTGCAGCAGTTGCGGAACAAGATTCAGACGGAGGTGCAGGACTCGGTGCAGTCGTCGCAGCGGGACTACTATCTGCGCGAGCAGTTGAAGGCGATCCAGAAGGAGCTGGGCGATGTGGACGATACCCAGAAGGACATCGCTGAGCTGAAGGAAAAAATTGAAAACGCGGGGATGCCGGAAGAGGTTAAGAAGGATTCGCTGAAAGAACTTGGGCGCCTGAGCCGGATGAATCCGATGGCGGCTGATTACGGCCTGACACGGAATTATGTAGAGTGGCTGTCTGTGCTGCCGTGGGGGAAGACCTCGTCGAGCGAAGTGGATATTTTGAAGGCCAAGGAGATTTTGGACGAAGACCACTATGGCTTGAAGAAGGTGAAGGACCGCATTCTGGATTATCTGTCGGTGCGGCGTTTGAAGCCGGATATGAAGGGGCCGATTCTTTGCTTTGTCGGACCTCCGGGCGTGGGTAAGACCTCGCTGGGGCGGTCGATTGCGCGGGCGCTGGATCGGAAGTTTTCGAGGATCTCGCTGGGCGGTATGCATGATGAGGCGGAGATTCGCGGGCATCGCCGGACATATATAGGCGCGTTGCCGGGGCAGATTATTCAGCACCTGAAGAGGGTTGAGGTGAAGGACCCGGTGTTCATGCTGGATGAGATCGACAAGCTGGGCCGCGATTTCAGGGGCGATCCTGCGAGTGCGCTGCTGGAGACGCTGGATCCGGAGCAGAACAATACGTTCCGGGACAACTATCTGGATCAGCCGTTCGATTTGAGCAAGGTGCTGTTTATCTGCACGGCGAACCAGCTGGATACGATTCCGGGGCCCTTGCTCGATCGTATGGAGATCATTGAGCTGACGGGTTATACGGAGGAGGAGAAGGCGAATATTGCTGTGAAATATCTGATTCCGCGGCAGACGAAGGAGAATGGCATTACTGCGGAGAATATCGAGTTCCCGATTGAGAGCGTGCGGCTGGTTGCGCGGCACTATACGCGTGAGGCTGGTGTACGCAAGCTCGAGCAGCAGATTGGGACGATCTGCAGGAAGGTTGCGCGGCGGATCGCCGAGGGCCATTCGGAAAAGCTGGTGATTACTCCGGAGATCGTGCACGAGTTCCTTGGCGGTATCAAGGTGCGCGTGGATACGGAGATTGCGGAGCGGACGAAGCGCGCGGGCGTGGCGGTTGGACTGGCGTGGACTCCGGCGGGCGGCGATGTGTTGTTCATCGAAGCGAACCGGATGAAGGGCAAAGGCAGCTTTACGATCACGGGCCAGATTGGCGATGTGATGAAGGAGAGCATGCAGGCGGCGCTGACTTGGGTCAGATCGAATGCGGCTTCGCTGGGCGTGGATGAGGATTTTCTGAAGGACTCGGATCTGCATATTCACGTGCCGGCGGGGGCGATTCCTAAGGATGGGCCTTCGGCTGGTGTAACCATGGCTACGGCTTTGGTGAGCTTGCTGACGGATACTCCGGTGCATCCGCTGACGGCGATGACGGGCGAGATTACGCTGAGCGGCAATGTACTGCCGGTTGGCGGGATCAAGGAGAAGTTCCTTGCGGCGAAGCGGGCCGGCGTGCGGGATGTGATTCTGCCGACGGACTGCAAACAGCAGGTGGATGAAGACCTTACGGCCGATCAGGTGGAGGGCGTGCGGATTCACTACGCCAGCCGAATTGAGGATGTGCTGGCGGTGACGCTGCCGAAGACTCCTACGGAGAAGGTGCAGGATGAGGAGATTCGGGAAGAGGTCATCCACGCTTCTGTGTAAGTGATTTGCGACCGCGAATTTTACGGAAGACGCGGATTTTAAAAAGGCGGTTTGGCGATTGCCAGGCCGCTCTTTTTTCTGTTTTTTTATTTGTGGTGGAGGGAGCGTTTTTATTGGGGTTTTGAGAAAAAGTGGGTGGTGAATGTGGTGGTTTTGTGGTCAGGTTGTGGAGGAAAGTGTGGCTAGTGTGGTTTGTTGACGGTTGTGTTTTTGGAGATGGGAAATCGGCAGTTTTTCGAACTATTTTTTGAGGGTGATCTGCGGCAAAGGCAGAAGCAAAAGGCAGAAGCAGGTCCCCTGCGGGGATGACAAGCAAGAAAGGCAACAGCAACGACAACAGCAACAGCAGATCCCTACGGGATGACAACCAAAAAACTTGCAACGGCAAATGCAACAGCAACGGCAAAAGCAAATGCGGGGGTTCTTCCCCATTCGACTCCGCTCAGGGGCAGAATGAGGGTGACGCGGGGAAGGAGTTTGGCGGGGATGATGACGATTGGGCACTCGACGTTGGAGATCGGGGTGTTTTTGCGGGCCCTGGAGGAGAATGGGTGTCGGGTGCTGGTGGATGTTAGGCGGTTTCCGGGGTCGCGGCGGTATCCGTGGTTTGGGCAGGCGGCTTTGTTTGGGGCGCTGGCGGAGGTGGGGATTCGTGGGGTTTGGCGGGAGGGGTTGGGTGGGAGGCGGGCGGCTCGGATGGATAGCGTGAATCTGGGGTGGAGGAATGAGAGCTTCAGGGGGTATGCGGATTACATGCAGACTCCTGAGTTTGCGGAGGAGATCCATTGGCTGGTCGGGTTGCCGGAGGTTGACGCTGCGGTGGTGATGTGTGCGGAAGCGGTGCCGTGGCGGTGTCACCGGTCGTTGATTGGGGATGCTGTGCTGGCTAGAGGGGTGGCGGTAGAGGACATCTTTGTGGATAAGGCTGGGCGGAGTTCGCGGCGGCCGCATGAGATGACGGAGTTTGCACGCGTGGAGGGTGAGAGGGTCTGGTATCCGGGTTTGTTTTCGTGATGTTTGGGGAGGTGGGGAGTCAAACAAGTTGGGTCGGGTATGCTGTCTGGATGCGTGTGCGGGTGCTTTATTTTGGGGTTTTAAAGGACGTCTTTGGTTGTGCGGGTTCAGATGTCCTGCTTGCGGAAGGAGCTTCTGTGGCGGATTTGCTGCGGGCTGTTCGTGGGCCGGAGGGTATTTGGGATTCGATTGCTGTGGCTGTGAATCAGGAGTATGCCAAGGCGGAGGATTTGCTGAAGGAAGGGGATGAGGTGGCTTTGTTGCCTCCGGTTAGTGGCGGGTTTGGATAGGAAGGCTTACCCCAGGGCTAAAGCCCCTTTTTCCGAGGCTACGTGGATAGAGGCCCAAGGCTGAAGCCCTGGGGTACCTAGAGGCAACGGCAAAGACAACGGCAACGGCAACGGCAACGGCAAGAGAAAGAGTAACGAGTCATGAGTAACGAGTAAAGCAAATGCAAGTGCAACTGCAAAAAGCAGGTCCCCTTCGGGGATGACAACAAGAAAAGCAAAGGCAAACGGCGACGGCTTATGAGGGTTGAGATTTTGGATGGGGTGATTCCGGCGGACGAGATTGCGACCGGGATGAAGGCTGGCGCGGATGGGGCCGTGTGTGTCTTCGATGGGATTGTGCGGGATAATACGCGGGGCCGGCGGACGCTGCATCTGGATTATGAGGCTTATCGGGAGATGGCGCTGGCGCAGATGCGGGGGCTGGCGGAGGAGGCTGTCGCCAAGTTTGGGGTGAGGGATGTGGCGGTGGTGCATCGGCTGGGAAGGCTGGTGGTGGGGGAGACGAGTGTGCTGATCGTGGTGGCATCGGCGCACAGGGGAGCGGCTTTCGATGCTTGCCGGTGGCTGATTGATACGTTGAAGAAGACGGTGCCAATCTGGAAGAAGGAACAGTTTGTGGATGGGGCAATTTGGGCGGATGGAGAGCCGTTTCCTGAGGAGATTGCTGTAGGGAAGAGGGAAGAGAGTAGGGACGGGGAGCGGAAGGGATGAGATTTGCGGGACTGGTTTTGGGGGCTTTGGTTTTGGCGCAGGCGCCGATTGTGCGGCGGCCTCCTTCTGCGGCGGGGCCTCAGGCTCCGCAGGGGCGGGATGATCAGGTTCCTACGATTAAGGTGGAGACTCGGCTGGTGAATGTGGCCGTAAATGTGGTGGACGCGAAGGGCGCTCCGGTGGGTGGGCTGGGGCGGGACGATTTCGAAATTCTGGAAGATGGGAAGGTGCAAAAGATCGCTTACTTCGAGAAGGAGTCGGTGACGCCGCTGTCGATTGTGCTGGCGATTGATGCGAGCGAGAGCGTGCTGCGGGATGAGCGGCTGGAGAAGAATGCGGCGAAGCATTTTGTGCGGGCGCTGCTGCGGGATCAGGATGAGCTGGACGTGATGCAGTTTGCCGATTCGGTGCGGGAGATTGTTTCGTTTACGAATCAGAAGAAGGTGATTGAGCGCGGGCTGGAGGATTTGCAGCGGGGGGATGCTACGGCGCTGTATGACGCGATTTATCTGGGGTCGGAGCGGCTTTCAACAACTTCGGCGGCGGATGGGCGGCGACGGGTTCTGGTGTTGATTACGGATGGCGAGGATACGGTAAAGGGTTCGCGGTATGGGCAGGCGCTGGAGGAGGCTCAGAGGGCAGGGGCTATGGTGTACTCGCTGATTATTGTGCCGGTGGCGGCGGATGCGGGAAGGAATACGGGCGGGGAGCATGCGCTGATTCAGATGGCGGCAGATACGGGGGGGAAGTACTACTACGTGGAGGATCCGCAGGACCTGGAGCCGGCGCTGGCGCATGTCTCGGATGATCTGAGGACGCAGTATGTGCTGGGGTACTACGCTCCGCATGGCGGGGATAGCTCGTTCCGGAAGATCAGGGTGCGGATGAAGGATTCTGAGCTGCAGAGCAAGTTCAATGTGCGGCATCGGAGTGGGTATTATGCGGATGCTCGGTGAGGCAGGGTGTAGGGAACAGAGGCATCAGTAAGGGTACGGATGCCCGTCCTTTTCTCTGGATTAGCCTTCGGCGGTGGTGGGGTCGATGATGGTTTTGATGGGGGTGATGGTGTCGGCGGGGAGGCCGGCGTCGGCGGCGTGTTGGCGGATGAGGTCTTCGCTGGGGGCGATGTAGACGCAGACGATCTTGTCAGCCGTGACGTAGGAGTGAACCCACTGGATCTCGGGGCCGAGCTTGCGGAGGACGGAGCAGGAGTTCTGGGAGGCCGCTACGAGCTGGTCGGGGGTGAGGTTGCCTACGTTGGGCATGTTGCGTTCGATGAGGAACTTTGGCACGGGTGTTTCCTTTCTCGGAGAGTGAGGTTGTTGCTTCTTGTTGCTTATTCAGGGGTTGATTCGGTCCGGTGAGGATCGTGTCACTACGGTGTCATGAGGTTGTCAGAATGTAATAGTACGCCCGGTGGCGCTCTCTGGAAGTGGCTTTCGAGGATTACATTTAGAGTGTGGGATTGAGAGGGAGATCGTGAGTCGACTTGAGTTTGTGGGCGAAGCGGAGAAGATTGCACGCGAGGCTGGGGCTTTGCTGCGTGGATTCTATGAAAAGGGTGTCGCTACGGAGTACAAGGGCGATGTGGATCTGGTGACGGAAGCTGACAGGGCCAGCGAGAAGCTGATCGTTTCGCGGCTGAAGGCGGCGTTTCCGGGGCATGGGATCTTTGGCGAGGAAGGGACGCGGGACGGACTGGAGAGCGAGTATCGGTGGTATGTCGATCCGCTGGATGGGACGACGAACTTTGCGCATGGGTTTCCGTCGTTCTGCGTGTTGCTGGGGCTGGAGCACAGGGCTCCGGGGCTGGCGGCGGATGCGGATGGCGAGATGGTCGCTGCGGTGACGTATGATCCGCTGCGGAACGAGATGTTTGAGGCGGAGAAGGGTAAGGGCGCGTGGTTGAATGGGCGGCGGATTCATGTGTCGAAGACGAAGACGCTGCAGGAGTCGCTGACGGCTACGGGGTTTCCTAGCCATAAGCGGCATATGAATCCGAACGTCTATTTTTATCAGCAGATTACGCTGCGGTCGCATGGGGTGAGGCGGGCTGGGAGCGCGGGGCTGGATTTGGCTTATGTGGCCTGCGGGCGGCTGGATGGGTTCTGGGAGTTCAATCTGAATCCGTGGGATACTTCGGCGGGCTTGTTGCTGGTGGAGGAGGCGGGTGGGACGGTGACTCACTTTGATGGCGGGAAGTTTACGCTGGATAGTCGCGAGGTGCTGGCTACGAATGGGCTGATTCTGGGGGAGATGTCGCATATCTTTACGGAGATGTTTGCGGGTCGGGGGTTGGAGGCGATTCCCACTCCGGCGGAGTTTGCGGCGAGACGGGCGGAGATGGAGAAATAGGTCCGAAAGAGTCCTATTTATGCGGGATTTTGATTTGCAGTCGTGGTAAGGTGTGCTGTTAGAATCGTGTCAAAGCTCAACAGCAAAAAGATTTTTAGCGGGGCAGAGGGAGAATTAAAGAGATGGCTTATGTGATTGCGGAACCGTGCATCGGGACGAAGGATACGGCTTGCGTCGATGCTTGCCCGGTGGATTGTATCCACCCGAAGAAGGATGAGACGGGACACGGTGAGGCCGAACAGCTGTTCATCGATCCGGTAGAGTGCATCGATTGCGGCGCGTGCGTGCCGGTGTGCCCGGTTTCGGCGATCTATGCTGGGGACGATCTGCCGGAGAAGTGGGCGGAGTTCCAGACGAAGAATGCGACCCACTACGGGCGGTAGGTTTTCGAAGTTCAGGTTCAGGCGCGCGGCTCTCAGGGGCCGCGCGTTTTCGTTTTTGTGGTTGGCCGGAGTGAGATACTGGCGTGCATGGATGGGAGGTTGGAGGCGCGGGAGCTGCGAGCGTTTCTGGAGAGATTCGATCCGGTTGCAGGGCAGTTGGCTGTGGCGGCTCGGGATCTGATTCTCGATGTGTTTCCTGATGCGATCGAGACGGCGGAAGGCAAGGAGATTGGATTCGGATTCGATCGTGGCTACAAAGGGTTGGTGTTTGCGCTTTCGATGAAACGAAGTGGGATTAATTTGGGTGTTGCCGGGGGTGCTGGCCTGGCTGATCCGGATGGTCTGCTGAAGGGGACGGGCAAGGTGCACAGGCATGTGCCGGTGTTGGATGTTGCTGCGTTGTCGGATCCTGCGCTGCGTCGGTTGTTGGGGCGCGCATTGGCAGTGCGACGGGCTGAATTTGGGGAGAGGTGTTGATGAAGAGTCTGGCGTCGGTGGAGGTGTTGTCGGAGACAAGGGGGCGGCTTCTGCGGGTTGCGGCGGATGACCAGCCGTTGTGGGGGCGGATGACGGTGTGGCAGATGATGCGGCATCTGGGGTGCTCGTCTGAATTGGCGTTGGGTGAGCGGCTGATGGAGCCGGTGAAAGGGGTGCCGTCGGCGGTGATAAAGTTTGTGGCGCTGCGGACCGGGCTACCCTGGCCGAAGAATTCGAAGACGATGCCGGAGCTGATACAGGCGCTGGATGAGTGTCCGGAGACTGGATTTGAGGAGTTGGTGGGTGTGGCTGTGGCGAAGATGGAGGATGTCGCGAGGACGACGCGGTTGGCACCGAAGCATCCGATATTTGGACGTATGACGACGGCGGACTGGATGCGGCTGGGGTATCTGCATGCGGATCATCATCTGCGGCAGTTTGGCCGGTAAGGATGATTCAGCGCGTTGGAGAGGCGATTGTGCTGCGGGTGTGGCCGTTTCAGGAGGCTGACCTGCTGGTGAGTTTGTTTACTCGGGAGCAGGGGCGGGTGAAGGGTGTGGCGAGGCATGCGCTACGGTCTCGGCGGCGGTTTGGGGGGGCTCTGGAGCCGATGACGTATGTAAGGGCCAGCTATGCGGAGCGGCCTAAACAGGAGCTGGTACGGCTGGATTCGTTTGAGATTTTAAGCTCGCCGCTGAGCCGGCCGGTGGATTATGAGCGGACGGCTGCGCTGCAGTTTGTGGCGGAGGTGATCGAGGAGGCGCTGCCGGAGGGTGCTCCGGAGGATGCGGTGTTTCGGCTGGCTCTGGCGGTGCTGGAGGAGATTCAGGTGGGTAGGGTCTGGCTGCCGGTGACTTACTTTGCGCTGTGGATGAATCGGTTGATGGGGTGGATGCCGGAGTTGGGGCATTGTGTGGTGTGCGGGCTGGATTTGCGCGGGGGGACGGTTTGGTACTCGGGGACTAGCGATGGGGTGACTTGTTCGGATGATCGACGGAATGGGAGTGTGGGGCTTTCGGCGGCTTCGGTGGGGGAGGCGGTGAGGATCTTTCGGGGGACTGTGGGGGAGTTGGCGAAGGAGGATTGGCCGAAGGGACGGGCGGGTGATCTGCGGCGGTTTGCGGTGGAGATGCTCGAGCGTGGATTGGAGCGGAGGTTGGCCAGTGCTCGGGCTTTGGGGCGAGGGTAGTTCCCGGTCGATTGGTGGATCGGGTAGACTTGGGGCCCTGATGAGCACAACGAGATCTGCGGTAACGACGCCTGTTCCTGCTCGACGTTCGCTTGAGGTGTGGCTGGCTGGGCTGATTGCTGTGAGCGTGGTACTGATCTTCTGGAGCCAGCAACGGTATCCTTCGCTGTTGAAGAAGCTGCATGCGGGGACGTCGATCAAGGTCGCGGGGCCGATCTCGTTTGATGCGCTGCTGAAGGTGAGTCCGACGATGCCGACAGCGACGCGGGTGATGCGGACGAGCGTGAACTGGCTGTATACGAATCGGTTTGGGATGTACTTTGCCCTGCCATTTGGTGCGGCGATGATGACACTGCTTGCGGGCGTTACGGCTCCGAAGCGATTCTCTTCTGCGGCGGGAAATGTGGTGTGCGGGGCGGTGGCTGGGGCTCCGATGGGCGTGTGCACGAACTGCGCTACACCGGTTGCTCAGAGCCTTTTGGAGAGCGGGGCGAGTACACGGCTGACGGTTGCGGCGATGATTAGCTCGCCGAGTCTGAATCCTGTTGTGATTGCGATGGCGTTTGTGTTGTTTCCTCTGCCGCTGGCGGCGATGCGTGTGCTGGTTCCTGCGCTGCTGTTGGCTATGCTGCCGTTGCTAGTGCGTGAGAATAACCTGATGGTGAAGCGGATTGAGGTTTCGCCTGCGGTGGAGTCGTTGGGCGCACGGCTGGTGGCTTTTCTACGGACTTACTTCAGGAATCTTCTGCGATTGACGTTGCTGACTTTGCCCTGGATGCTGCTGGCCGCGGTGGTGGGTGCTGTGGCGGCGGAGACGATTCCGGCTTATGGGACGCATCTGCCGGTGTCGGCGGTGGGTGTTGTTTGTGTTGCGATTTTGGGGACGCTGCTGCCGGTTCCGATGGCTCTGGATTTTGCGTTGGCGTATGTACTTTATCGCGCGGGCGTGCCGTTGGCTTATGTGGCGGTGTTGCTGTGTACGCTTGGGCCGGTGAGTGTGTATTCGTTGACGGCGCTGGGGAAGAAGTTGGGATGGGGGACTAGTCTGCGGCTGGGTGGGGCTGTTGTCGTGTTGGGGTGTGTGGTGGGTTTTGTGGTGATGATGGGGTGGGTTTCCTGAGATTTGGGTATCCGAATCTAATCGAATGTTTCCCAGCTGCGAAGAGTGTGTTCGTAGATTTCCATGTTGACGCGCTTGCCGCGAAACTTTACGCCTTCCATGCCGAGGCGAAAGCGTTGTTCGGCTGCGGCTTCACCTCTTAGCTTGATCTCGCCGCCAGCACCGACGATGCGTTGCCACGGGAGTCCTTGAAGCGAGGCGTTGCGTAATAGCTTCGCTACTGCGCGGTGATATAGCGGGTAGCCCGCTGCTGCAGCGACTTTGCCGTAGGTCGAGACTTTGCCTTTGGGGACTGAGCGAATGATGCGTCGAAAGGCGTCGTCGCGCTGCTCATTTTTGCGGAGCGCATCTTTTAGGATTCTTCGCTTGAGGTTTTGTGGAGCGGCTGGCGGTCGCATGAGCAAAACTTTATCAGAGCTTGATTTGCGGCTGACTGAAGGGAAGGCGGTTCGCGCGTGCGCGAATGTCCCACCTTAGCGACGATGAAACTGTCGCGAAGATGGGGCACCCGGGTTTTGTGGACGAGTAGATTTCACGTACAGCCACTGGTCGCATCGCACGGCTAACGTCGATCAGAAACCGTCGACTTCGATGACAGCTTTGGCGAAGGCCTGTGGGGCTTCCTGAGGCAGATTGTGCCCGATGCCGCCGGTGATGATCCGGAATGCATATTTGCCGGCGAATTTTTTGCGATAGCCTGTGTCGTCGTTCGCGTGTGGTGCGCCGTTGGCATCCCCTTCGAGGACGATCGTAGGTACGGTGATGACTGGGCCTGCAAAGAGTTTTTGTTCGTACTCGTCGTATTTGGGCTCTCCCTGCGCCAGATCGAGCCGCCAGCGATAGTTGTGGATGACGATGGCTACGTGGTCCGGGTTGTTGAACGACGCGGCGGAGCGATCGAACGTTGCATCATCAAAGTTCCACTTTGGCGAGGCGGTCTGCCAGATGAGCTTGTTGAAGTCGTGGGTGAATTTGCTGTAGCCGAGCTGGCCGCGATCAGTGGCGAAATAAAATTGATACCACCAGGCGAGCTCTGCCCTTGGCGGCAGAGGCGCTTTGTTGGCTTCAGGGCTGCCGATCAGATAACCGCTGACGGAGACCATTGCCTTGCAGCGCTCGGGCCAGAGGGCCGCGATGATGTTGGCTGTTCGCGCTCCCCAATCAAATCCGGCGATGATTACCTTCTGGATCTTGAGGGCGTCCATCAACGCGATGATGTCGAGAGCGACCACCGATTGCTGGCCATTGCGGAATGTTTCGCTGGAAAGAAAGCGCGTTGTGCCGTAGCCGCGCAGGAACGGGACGATCACCCGGTAGCCCGCCGATGCCAGTAATGGAGCGACATCGACAAAGCTGTGTATGTCGTAGGGCCAGCCATGGAGAAGAATGACCGGAGGGCCATCGGCGGGGCCCGCTTCAGCGTATCCGACATTGAGGAGACCGGCGTCGATCTGCTTCAGTGAGGGGAACGATGTGTTCGTTCCGGGCTTAATCGCGGGCACATCTGCAGGGTTTGGCTTGCTGGATTGTGCCTCCGCAGAGCCGAATATGCCGAACTGGGCGGCGGCGATGGCCATGGCTCCAGTGCCGAGAAAGCGGCGGCGGTGCTGGTCGATTTCTTCAGACATCTTGATGGTATTCATTGATGAATCTCCTTGATTTGATTGGCGGCGAAATGCTGCCCAGAACGAGCCGGTATGATCAGCCCACTGATCAGTGCTGCGGCGACAACTATCTTCTCGGGAACGGAACGAATGATGCGGCGAAAGCGGCATCGCGCGACTCGTTTGTGAAGAGCACCTTCAGAATCTTTTGGTTGAAACTCTGAAGAGCAGCCGGGAGTCGTCTCACACAGACTTTATCATCACCGGATTGACGCAGAGCGCCGAGGCGCACATTCGCTTGCATTCCACCTTCACCCCGGTGTACCGTTCTAATCAGCATGACGAGCCGCTTCCAGTCCGCGTTTTTTACACTCTGCTATTGGCGCTATCCAGCGGCCGGCGGAGTCCTCGCATGCATCTCTGAAAATACCTAGAACACTTCAGAGTCTTCGATCTTCCCGAGCCGCGACCCCTAAAGGTCGCGGCTTTTGCATGTACGACACAAGATTCAGCAACTACACTACGGAGAGCACCATGACGCCAACCACTACCAAGACCGCCACCGACTCTCACACCACCGCTATCCCGGCTCACCTCAAGCGTCTCGTTCTAACCGGCTTCATGGGCGCGGGCAAATCGACCATTGGACGTCTCCTCGCCGCGCGCACCGGCTGGACCTTCCTCGATCTTGACGCACATCTTGAGGCACGTACCGGCGCCACCATCGCGGAGCTCTTCGCCCGTCACGGCGAGCCTCACTTCCGCCGACTCGAATCCACGGCGCTGGCCTCGGCTCTGGGACGCACCGATACGATCCTCGCACTGGGCGGCGGCACCCCTGAAGGCTTGACGAACCGGCTCCTGCTTGAGCAAACCCCCGGTACCTTCACCGTCTTTCTGGACGCCCCCTTCCCTACCCTCTTCGACCGCTGCATGCTTCAGGACATTGCCCGCCCGGTTCTCGAGGACCCGGCAGCCGCGCAGCTCCGCTTCGCTCACCGGCACCCTCTCTACACGCGTCTTGCGCGCCTCACCATCAATACGGCCGACCTTACCCCGGAAGACACCGTCGAAACTATCCTCGCGGCCCTGAATCAAAGTCCATACTCCCAGCCCTGAGTGCCCATTAGGCAGACTTTCTGCATCTAACTTCAAGCAGGAGAAGCCGCTGGCCACCCCGACGCCCACCATCATCCCCGATCCGGATCTGTCCAGCCGAACTGTGCGCGGTCACATCCTCTTCGCCGTCGGTGTTTTCCTCCTTCTCGGCCTGGCCTGGACCCTCCAAAAAGAACTGCTGATCATCTACGTCAGCGCGCTCTTCGCCACGGTCCTGATGCCCGTAGTCAACCGCATCACGGCCCTCGAGTTTCACAACCGACACCCCTCGCGCCCTGCAGCCATCTTTCTTCTCATCGTCGGCGTGGCCTTTTTCGTCGTGATCTTCTTCATCGTCGGTCTGCCGCCCGTCATCCACGACCTGAACCTGTTCTCGGCTGAATTGCCGAGCCGTATCCCTGTCATCGTCGCCAAGCTCAACCGACTTCCCATCGCCAACAGGCTCGGCGTCGACGCGATTGCACAGCGTGCTGAGACTGCCGTTACCGCGACCGCGGGCTACCTCGTCGGCGCGCTGCCGAACTGGCTCGCCCACGTCTTCGACATCCTTTCAGCTTTGTTTCTCTGCATCTATTTCATGCTCGAAGGGGAACACGCCTACCGCTTCTTCCTCTCTCTGTTCCCCCGCGTCCATCGCCTCCGGCTCGACGCAACGCTTAAAAGAGCCGAGCGGAAGATCAGCAAATGGCTTCTGGGACAGGGCCTGCTCATGTTCTGCCTCGGCCTCTCCAGCACGATCGTCTTCGGCTTCCTGCACGTGCGGTACTTTATCCTTCTGGGCTTCCTGATGGGCCTGTTCAACATCATCCCCATTGCCGGCGGAGTGTTCACGATCCTCCTCGCAGCCGGAGTCGCCGCACTCGACTCGTGGACCAAGATGTTCGGCGTGCTTGCCTTCTACCTGCTTTACATCAACATTGAAAACGCTTATCTCACTCCGCGCATCATGCGGTCCAGCGTCAACCTGATGGGTCTGACTATTCTTGTCGCCCTCCTTCTTGGCACCGCAATAGCCGGTATCGTTGGAGCGCTGGTTGCCGTCCCCACCGCGGCTCTCCTCTCCGTCATTCTCGACGAGTATGCCGTCAAGAAAGACTGAAAAATCAAGAGTTGCCCGCGATTTGCTATGCTGAACCCACCCTTATCAAGAGAGTGAGTTCAACAATGTCAGAAGAAGTAGTCAAGATTACTGTCCGCCCCAATGGCCCGCTGCGAGTAGAAGGCCCCATTGTCCTGAAGGACGCTGATGGCAAGGAGTGGGACCTGACGGGCAAGCCGGCGATCTCCCTTTGCCGCTGTGGACATAGCGAGAAGCGCCCCTTCTGCGATGGCTCCCACAACCGTGTGGGTTTCCAGTGCACGGCGACTCCCGCTGTCCTCACCTAAACATTTAAGAACGACCACGGATCGCACGGATAGAAACCGATCAAACGACGCTTTGATCCATCCGTCTTATAGTTTGCGAACATCCGTGAGATCCGCGGTCGTTCCTATTCCATTGCAGTTCCAGAAGTGATTTCAGTTTTGAGGCAGATTTGATGAATGCTCGTGGCTTGTTGAAGGTAACTCTTTTGGGATTGACCTTGGTTTCGACGGGCGCTTTGGGTGCTCAGGAGCAAACCAATGCCAATTCAAAGACGATTGCGTTGTCGTCGAACAAGCTGGATGAGTATGTCGGGCAATACCGGTTGACGACGGAACCGGACATTGTCAACGTGGTCTATCGCGATGGCGACAAGCTGTACGCGGAAGGTGAGAGGTCTCCGCGAGTGGAACTGCAGGCCGAATCGGCGGACCACTTTGTCACCAGAGCAGGTTCGCGGGCACAGTTCGTACGAGATGCCGACGGAAAGGTAATCGGGGTGAAGACGGCGTTTGGAGGCTCCCCTCGTGCCGGTTCCGGAGAGCGGATGCTGGAGCGCTTCAGCGATACACCCGTGCGGTTGAATCACTTCCGCGAGTACGAGCGGTCGGAGGCGATGATTCCGGCACGCGATGGCGCGAAGTTGCATGTAGTGATTCTGCGGCCGGTCGGGTCGGAAAAGAGCGGAGAGCCGCTTCCTATCCTGATGGAGAGAACTCCTTACGGCACAGACCATAACTCTTCCGACGGCGTCAATTCGGTGAAGCCGGAGCTTGCAGCCAGCGGCTACATCTTTGTCTATGGCGATATTCGAGGGCGATACACGTCTGAGGGCAAGTTCGTGATGAACCGTCCGATCGTTGAGCATAAGACAAAGAAGGATGTCGATGAAACCACCGATACTCACGACACGATCGACTGGCTCCTGAAGAATCTTCCGAATAACAACGGTCGCGTGGGAGTCTTCGGCGTCTCGTATCCGGGATTTCTGGCGATGATGGCGGGCATCGACGCGCATCCGGCGGTGAAGGCAATCTCTCCGCAGGCGCCGATGACGAATGTCTGGAAGGGCGATGACTTCTTCCACAACGGAGCCTTCCGCGAGACTTATGGCTTCGACTACGTGCAGCAGCTTGAAGCGCAGAAGACAGACGTTCCTGTGAACGCACAGGAAGATACCTACGACTTCTTTTTGCGGAACGTGAATTTTGCCGGCGCAGCCAAGAGCGCTGGAATGACCGACCTGCCGACGGCGAAAGCCTTCCTGAATCAGCCTTCGTACACGCCGTTCTGGCAGGCAATGGCGGTGGAGCCACACCTGACAAAGGCCGAGGTTCCGACGCTCGAAGTGGGCGGATGGTGGGACCAGGAGGATATGTGGGGAACGCAGGCGGAGTATGCCGCACTCGAACCGCACGACATCAATCACAATGTCTTTATGGTGCTGGGGCCGTGGAACCACGGCGGTTGGGGCCCGACGACGCGGCATCTGGGCGCGCTCGACTTCGGCGCGGCTACGGGCGATCAGTACCGCAAGACCATCGAAGCTCCCTTCTTCGAGAGGTATCTGAAGGATCGGCCAGGCTTTGATCTGAAAGACACGGCCAGCTTCCGAACCGGAGTCAATCAGTGGGAGCGATACGATGCATGGCCACCTAAAGCAGGATTTCACGCGGCAAAGCTTTACATGACGGAAGGAAATGGACTGAGCTTCGACGTGCCGGCAATGGAATCGAAGACGAGTTACGTAGCGGATCCTGCTAATCCCGTACCGTACAGGAACCGCCCGATTCAGGCGACCTACGGAAACGGCTCGAAGTGGCGGACATGGCTTGTCGAAGACCAGCGCTTCGTCAGCGATCGCAAAGATCTGGCAAACTTCACGACCCCGGTACTGGACAAGGATGTGACAGTCACGGGTGACGTCATGGCAGACCTTTATGCCGTGACGACGGGCAGTGACGCCGACTGGATTGTTAAGCTCATCGACGTATATCCTGCCGATGCCACAGATGGCATGGCAGGCTATCAGCTCATGGTCGTCGATGAGATCTTTCGCGGGCGCTATGCGAAGAGCTTCGAGAAGCCGGAGGCCATCAAACCCGGCGAGGTGACCGAGTATAAATGGAGCCTGCATGGCGCCGACCACACATTCAAAAAAGGCCACAAGATTATGGTGGAGGTTCAGTCAAGCTGGTTCCCCCTGTACGACCGCAATCCGCAGACGTTTGTGCCAAACATCATGACGGCGCCTGCAAGCGCGTACAAGGCACAGACTCAGACCATCTACGAGTCTGCAAAATATCCATCGCATCTGGAATTTTCGGTTCCAGAATAATTCGATTTGGGGGAGTGCTTGACGATCAAAACGATTAGTAGCCGCGAGGTCTACCGCAATCCATGGACGAGCGTTCGCGAAGATGTCATTGAGCGAGCCAATGGACAACGGGGAATCTACGGGGTCATCGACAAAGATCCAGCCTGCATCGTCATCCCATTGGAAAGAACCGAAGAAGGAGAGTTCCTCTACCTCATCGAGCAGTATCGATACACCGTGGGCGGTCGATTTCTTGAGCTGCCACAGGGCGGGTGGGAAGTGGCCGATGTAGTGCCCGAAGAGTTGGCCCGCGGAGAGCTTCGGGAAGAGACTGGGCTTACAGCTGAGCGAATGACTTACCTCGCGACACACCAGATCGCGTACGGAGTCATGAATCAGAAGCACTACGTTTTTCTGGCCGAGGGGTTGACGATGGGCGCGTCCGATCCAGATGCGGAAGAAAGCGACCTCATCGTGCGGCGGGTGAAGGTCGCCGACTTCGAACAGATGATCGTGGATGGAGTGATCGTCGACAACTGCTCGGTGGCGGCGTGGGGACTCTACCGGCTCTGGCGGGAGCGGCAATAGCAGTAAGCGAGCAAAGGAGCTGAGGCCATGGCGGAGGTTTCGAAGAATCGGCTTTGGTGGATCAACGCAACGGGGCTGATGTTCGCGATCCTGCAGAGTGCCTGCGCTGCGGTTCTGGCGGTCAGCGGCTTCCGCGTCTTGATTGGCTTAAGCTCGCTGGCGATCGCTGCGGGAACGAGTGCTCCGGCAAAAGGATTTCACGCGGATGCCATCCGCATCCCGATGATGTTGCTCGCTTTGATCGGTGCGCTCGCGAATCTCTACATGCTGTGGCGAGTACGGTCGCTACGAGCGCGGCCTGCTTCGCAATGGCGGATGCAACCGTTGTCTCCTGCGAAGAAGCGCTCCGAACGACTGCAATTCGCGCTGGCGATTCTGACGTTGCTGGTACTGGCTGCGGAGTGGATCACGCACCCGATGATGCATCACGGCTAAAGAGACGAATCGTTGCCATCGGTTGGAACAGCGGGCGGCCCGGCAAGAATGGCCTCGGTCAGGCGTGAGTGAAGGCGTTCGCTGTAGCCGAGCGGAAGTTCGAAGATGCGGTCGTCAGCAGTAAGAATCAGAATGTTTCGTGTCGAATCAAGAACAGCTGAGCAGATCTCGCAATGCTCAAGGTGGCGCTCTACGTCAGCACGTGTTGCAGCATCAAGCGTGTTGTCCAGATAGCCGGAGATCTGGTCCCAGACGTGACTGCAGTTCAGAACCATGAGAACCTCCTTCGTTTTTCTGGCACTGCACTCTTCAGCTGCGGCGCGAGACTCTTCTGCAGCATCAGGCGAGCACGATGGAGCCGCATCTTAACGGAAGCAACCGTGATGCCGAGAGTTTCGGCGGTCTCCTGCACGTTGCGGTCTTCCATCTCGCGGAGCACGAAGACCTCGCGGTAGGCCAGCGGAAGCGCAGTCAAAGCCTGACGGATGAGCGAGCGGACCTCCTGGCGTTCAAGAGCCTGCAAGGGAATCTCGCGCCAGTCAGTGAGTTGCATGGGGGTGACTTTGCCTTCTCGGTCGTCGTCGAGCGAATCGGTGAGCCCGGGTTGGACGCGGCGAAGGCGGCCGCGAGCCTCGTTGAGGACGATGCTGATGAGCCATGTGCTGAAGCGAGCTTCGGCACGGAAGCGCCCGAGGTTTCGGTATGCCTTGAGGAATGCATCCTGCGCGGCATCCTCAGCCTCAGCCTCGTTGTGGAGCAGCGAAAGCGCCATGAGGTAAACGCTGCGCTCGTGCGGACGGATCAACTCGTGAAAGAGTTCGTGGTCGCCGGAGAGGATGTCCGCTATCATCCTGGGTTCGTCCCTGTCTCTAGCCGGTAACTGCATCGTTCTCCCAATGCTCTTTGGTGCGGGTCTCGGAAGTTCGGAGCTTCTTGGCGATGAGAGCGTCCAGCGAGAAGAGGCCCGGACCGAAGGCCAGAATCATGATCGCAGCGAAGAGAAAGGTGTAGGGATCGGCTCCGTAAAATTTGCCGGGGTTGCTGAAGATCGAGAAGAGTGCCTCGCGATCGGAGGTCCAGTATGCAACAAACATCGATCCTGTGAGCAGGAACGCGATGGGGCGCGAAGCCAGTCCAAGGATAAGCAAGATTCCACCGAAGAATTCAAGCCCGGATACGAAGTGGGCGCTTAACGCCGGAAATGGGATATTGAGTGAAGTAAAAAAGTCGACGGTACGCGCCTGATTATGCAGCTTACCCCAACCGGTTTGCACGAACTGCCAGCCCCAGTAGAGTCGTACAGCGAGCAGCAGGGGCGAGCAGAGCTTTTCCGCGACCTTGCAAAAAGCGGCGTACCAAGCGGCGAGACGATGGATGAGCTTCATAAGGTCTCCGTGGTGGCGCGTGGTGCGCAGAGCCAGCCCATCTGCATCCAGTGATGGAAAGCGGATTGGATGATGGCTGGACGATCGGATTCCGGCGTTGTGCTATCGGCGAAGGCGGCTTCGATCGCTTCGCCGAGAGATTGACCCTCTTCGAGAGATTGAAGCAGCAGAAAGTCTTCGCGCGAGAGACGCTTGTAATAGACGGTATCGTCATGACGGTGAATGGCGAGATAGATCTGCTGCTGCGACGGCCGCCGAGAACGCGTGCGTCGAACGACATGAATACCGACGGCATTGCTGGCCTGCGTGCCAGATGGCTGCGAGCCTTCGCGCACGGCAAGTAGAGCGTCGTCGACGGCATAGGGCGCGGTCAACAGGCGCAGGTAGGGTTGCAGGGTGATGTGGGAGTCGCCGTCGAGGCTGGCGATCTCGTCAGCAGCAAGAGGTTCGCGGCTCTCATTGTCGAAGGCCTCGATGTGCGCCCATTCGAGAGCGGCCATCGCAATTGCGGATTCCGTGTTTGGAGCCGTGTATTGAGGATTCTCCTTAAGCCAATCGACAAGTGAGGAGCCCAGATTACGCAATGTGAAGGAGCGCGAGGGGTGTGCCTCAAGATAGGCACGCATCAGCGCTTGAAATTTGCGGCTACCGACGATGGATTTGAGGCCAGGAAAGTCCTCCTCGAACGAGGAAAAAAGACGGAACCAGTATTGCCGGTTGTAAATCTCCAGGCGCTCAAACGACGTCAGCCGATCGTTGGGGCGGATGAATGCCCCAGCCTCATCCGCAACAGAGGGGCACGAAGCATCACGCTTGCGCATCTGCTCGTTGAGTGTGAGCGGCCGCATTACGGCAGCAGCCATGCGTCTCTGAAGAAGATGAAGATCGGAGCCGATCATGCGGTCACCGCGAGAGGAGCCGCTTGCTCGTGTCTTCGCAAATAACGGTTGGCCTTCAGGGCCTCGGCATGGACCTCCTCGAAGGACGGGATGGAATCGTCCCACTCGAGCAGCGTCGCGGTCGGCCCGCAGCGTTCAATCGCGCGAGCATAGAGTCCCCACACTGGATCGAGAACCGGATGGTCGTGCGTGTCGAGAATGTACTTCTCAAACTTTGAGTGGCCGGCGATGTGGATCTGGGCGACGCGATCTGCTGGTATGGCCTCAACATATTGGCGCGGGTTGAAGTTATGGTTCTGGGAGGAGACATAGATGTTGTTCACGTCAAGCAATATGCCGCAATCGGCCTGCTCGACGACTTCGTTGAGGAACTCCCACTCCGTCATCTCGGAGACATGAAACTCCGCGTAGCTGCTGACGTTTTCGACTGCTATGGGTACTTCAAGAAAGTCCTGGGCCTGTCGAATCCTTTCGGCAGTGTTACGTGCGGCCTCGAAGGTGTAGGGCATCGGAAGAAGGTCGTGAGTATAGGTGCCATCCACGCTACCCCAGCACAGATGGTCGGAGAGCCACGGAGTTCCAGTGCGACGGACAAGAGCCTTTAGGCGGCCCAGATGCTCACGCGACAATGGTTCAGCCGAGCCGAAGTACATCGAGACACCGTGTTGCACGACGCGATATTGGTCAAGAATACTGTCGAGAACGGTAAGCGGACGGCCACCGTCGATCATGTAGTTCTCAGAGATAATCTCGAACCAATCGACGACGGGCTTCTTCTCGAGAATGTGACGATAATGCGGAACACGAAGACCAATGCCGACTCCGTATTCCGTAAAACCGTTGAAACGATTCGCTGGCATGTGCAACCTCGGAAATCAACTGGAGAAAGGGAGTGCTCCGCCGCTCGGGTGGAGTGACGCGGCGGAGCGCTGAGGTTTACGCCGCGGGTGGCTTGGAGCCATCAGTTGCGCAGCCGCCCTTACCCTTGCAGCTGTTCTTGCCTTTGCAGCCATTGTCGCTGGTCTTGCAACCGCCCTTGCCCTTGCAGTCGTTTTTGCCTTTACAGGAGTGCTTGTCCTTATCGGCGGCCACGAAAGAGGCCGAGGAGAAGGCAAGCTGCCCGAACTGCGCACCGTTGTGGGTGGTGGATGCATGGATCGGTGCTGCGGAACCACTGAGCAGTCCGGTGACGGCTGCACTCAACATCATTGCTTTCATGGACGTCTTCATTCGCAAATCTCCTTTAAGGTGATGGTTCTGTTACATGGTTATGTTACGTTCCATCTGGCCCGTTAGATTGCGGGCGTAAAAAACGGTAACAGAGTTTCACGAAATTATTTAGGGGGACATTGGGAGAGCGAGGATACTGTTTGGGAAAGATGGCGCATCTAACTCGGATGTGATTGATATTCCGCAGGAAAGAGCCGAAAGGGTTCCGCGACGCAAGCGTGGTGTGTGGGGTTGGATTGCAATCGTTTTATTGTTCGCAGTCATTGTTTTATTCGGGACGATAGAGTGGATGATCCACCGCGCAGAGCCCATTTTGAAGGGCCGCGTCATCGAAACGTTGAGCACTCGTTTCGAGAGTCGTGTTGAGATGGACAATTTTCACGTTTCACCGCTCAAGGGCCTGGAGGTTTCAGGAGACGGCCTGCGAATCTATCCAACCGATGAGGTGGTGGCCGCTGGAGCGAAAGATCCGTTGATCTCGCTGGGCCATTTTTCATTTCATGTAAATCTGTCTGGACTGTTTCAGAAACCGATGCATGTAGGTACGGTGCACGTCACCGATATGGCGATCACCATCCCGCCGCGCGAGATGCGCCAGCAAGGGCCGAAGTCAGAAAAGCGGTTCGGCAAGATCAAAATCGTCGTCGACGAGATTGTCTGCGACGGCTCGAAGCTAGTGATCGAGACTGCCAAGCCCGACAAGGACCCGAAGGAGTTCGAACTTAGCCATATTGTGATGCGCAACGTTGGGCCGAACGATCCATGGAAGTATGACGCGACGCTGGTGAATGCAATTCCAAAGGGTGATATTCATGCGGTAGGAACGTTCGGCCCGTGGGTCAATGAGAGCCCTGGCGATTCGACCGTGACCGGGAAATACACGTTCGAGCACGCTGACCTGAATACGATCAAAGGTATCGGCGGGATGCTGTTTTCCACGGGCGAGTTCAGCGGACAGTTGAACAGGATCGTTGTGGATGGAACAACGGATACGCCGGATTTCTCGCTGGACACGGCAAACCACAAGATGCCGCTACACACGAAATTCCATGCGATTGTGGACGGAACTAGCGGCGACACGTATCTCCAGCCAGTGGATGCAAAGCTGCGCGGTTCGGAGTTTACCTGCAACGGCGCCATCATCAACGTGAAGGGCAAAGGGCACATTATCGACCTGGATGTGAATGTCCCTAATGGCCGCATACAGGACTTTCTGGAACTAGCGATCAAGACACAGCCGGTCATCATGACAGGACGCCTTGCGATGAAGACGAAACTGCATATCCGCCCGGGGGGGGAGAGCGTCACACAAAGGATCGGATTGAAGGGCGGCTTTACACTGCGGGCAATTCACTTCACGAATCCAGAAGTGCAGGACAAAGTAGATATGCTGAGTCTCCGCGCGCGTGGTGAGGCGAAAGAGGCCAAGGCAGGCGCGGAGGATGTGAACTCGCAGATGCGCGGACAGTTTGTCATGCAGAGTGGCAGGCTGAGCTTTAGCCAACTGAATTACACATTGCCGGGCGCAGACGTGAACCTGGCCGGTGTGTACTCTCTGGATGGAGACGAATTTGACTTCACCGGTAAGGTACGCACGAAGGCGGCGCTATCGAATATGGTGGCGACCTGGTGGAAGTCATGGCTGCTGAAGCCCGTCGACCCCTTCTTCAAAAAGAATGGCGCCGGGGCGGAAATTCCCGTCAAGATTACTGGAACAAAGGGAGCGCCGAAGTTCGGCCTGGACCTGCACCATAAGGACAAGAGCAACGAAGCAAGCCCCAGCGAGTAGCAAGCCCGCGCTCCACATCTTCAGTGGAGGCGCGGACTTGGATTCGGGCACGATTTAGAAGCTGTTGTCGTCGTTGCCAGAGTCGAAGCCGCCGTCGGAGCTGTCACCAAAATCAGCAGAATCGTCGGCAAAATTATCTGCCGTGTCGTTGGCGTCGTCGCTGCCCATCAGGCTATCTCCGTGATCATCGTTGTCCACCGCCTCAGAGAAGCGCGATTCGCCGCGACGATCTTCGATGTCTGGGGAGAGATGCCCGGAGTGCTCCGAAGGAGTCGCGTCGCCGTAGTAGTTGTTGACGATCTCTTCGGGGCGGTTCGATTCGCCAAACCCGCCAAAGCCCGAGCCATAACCTCCACCATGACCGAAGCCATGCATAAGGCTCTCAATGCCTTCAAAAGCCAGTGCGCCGGCTGCAACGCCAGTAGCAGTCTGCAGAGCCGAGCGGAGAAAGCCGCCAGACTGAGGCGCGCCGTCTCCTGGAACGGATGGCTGCCCCCCGTAGACAACGGGAGTGTACTGCGGCTGAGCAGGGAGCGGAGGCGGGGGAGCCGGGCGTGAGGGCTCGTCGTCGCGGCCGAGCAGGTTGCCGAGGAAGCTCGTCGCATGTTTCGGCTGCTGTCGAACGGCATCAAGTTGGCTGCGTGCGTCGGCGAGTTGTTTCTGCGCCTGATCGAGCGCGTACTGCTGCACGAGCACAGTTTGAGCGAGGATGTAGAGCGCATCCGGATTACGTCCCAGGGTCTGCTGCAGAAACTGCTCGGCGTCAGGATCCTTCTCCTGAAGTTGGGTGCTGTTGATGCGCTCAGTGAGGTCTTGAAGCATCTGCTGTTCTTGCGCGGTCATGAAACTCCTCTACAAGTTATGACATTTCGTGCTGAAAGTATGACGCGTATCAAGCGCGAAGGGTAGGCAGTGGAAAAGAGTTGATTCGCCCAAGCTTAATGGATGGTCTTCATGCGGCGAGACATGAAGTCCATGAGCAGGTAGTTACCCAGTGTCTGCGGAGTGGTGAAGTAGGCTTTGCCGCGGCACATGGCGCTCACCTTCTGGACAAACTGCATCAGGGTAAAGTCATTGGCCAGCATGAAGGTATTGATCATGATGTTGCTGCGTTTGCAACGGGAGACCTCCTCGAGCGTCTCTTCGATAACGAGCGGGTCGAGGCCAAACGCATTTTTGTAGATGCGCCCGTCAGGCAGCGTCAGGGCCGAGGGCTTGCCATCGGTAATCATGACGATCTGCTTCATGTCCTTGTTCTGCTTCGCTAGGATGCGCTGAGCAAGCCGCAGTCCCTCGCGGGTGTTGGTGTAGTGCGGACCAACCTTGACGCGCGAAAGCTGCGAGACCGGAATCTCCTCGGCCGTGTCATGGAAGAGAACGAGATTGAGCGTGTCGCCGGGAAACTGCGTTCGGATCAGATGTGAAAGCGCCATCGCCACGCGCTTTGCAGGAGTAAAACGGTCCTCGCCGTAAAGAATCATCGAGTGCGAACAATCAAGCAGAACGACCGTAGCGCAGGAGGACTGGTAGTCGGACTGATGCACATGAAGGTCGGAGTACTCGATGTTGAGCGGCGTATGCTCCTCGCCTTCCACAGCGGTGCGTATGCCCTCACGCTCGAAGACGCTGGAGAAGGTAGCAGTGACATCAAGATTGAGCGTGTCGCCAAACTCGTACAGCTTGGAAGAGCCGTTGATCTCAACGCCCGCAGCCTCGTGGCGTGTGTCATGGCGGCCAAAGTTGGATTTGCCCAGCGGCCCGAGCAACTCACGCAGAGCCTTATAGCCGAGAAAATCCATTCCCTTGTCCGTGACCTCGAAGCGCGCTTCGCCGTTGCCATTGCCCCGCTCACCCTGGCCTTCTTCCGGCAACTCAGCATTGATGAAGTTCTGCTCCTGCATCTTCTGGATGATCTGATCAATGAGTTCCTCGACCTGATCTTCGCTGAGTGCGTCGTACTTTTCCTGTGCCTCCTCGTCAAAAACCTCGCCCGACTCAAGAGCCTGCTTGATAGCATCGCGAAGGTTCTCAAGAGTCTGATCGTTGAACTCCTGAAAGCGGGAGTAAGGATCATCGAAGCCAGAGTCCAGCAGGAAGTCGGACAACGCCTGCATCAGGTCTTCCAGACCGAAGCTGGAGGACAAATCGCCGGTGAATTTTGTGTAGCGAATGCGTTTCATGGGCTCTCCAGCGATGCAAAAAGCTACGGCAAGCAAAGACGATTTGCGCCTTAGTTGAAGCCTCTTCGGGTACGGTTGCGAGCAGCCTCGTCGCGTTCTATCTCACGTTCACGCATGCGCTCGGCATATTGACTGGCTTGATCGACGCGCTGTTTCTTTTCCGCCGCAGTAAAGCTGCGCTCCTCGGTACGGCTGATGCGCTTATGGGCGGTCATGCCTTCAAGAAGAAACTCGGCCGCACTCACAGCAACCTCAGGCGACGACTTACCGTTGATCTTCAGCGGCGACAACTTTTCAAACAGGCCCTGAATCTGTTGCAGCTCAGCAAGCGAGCCTGAAGAGGGTTGCGTATCGTTGAGCTGAACAGTGCCACCAAGATTGAACCACTGCTCGATCTGTTGCGTGTCGGTACCGGCAAAATACTTGTCGAAGATGCCCGCGACACTGGTGCGAATAATCTCTCGGATGACCGTATCGGCACCGCGCATCTCGCCCTCATACTCCAGCTCAATCTTGCCTGTGATGCCAGGCAGCGCAGCGTAAATGTCGCCAACGCGGGGGACGACGAGCTCCTCGTCATGAAGCAACGCGCGGCGTTCCGCATTCGAAAGCACCAGCTCCATCGTGCTGATGGGCAGCCTCTGCGAGACTCCCGAACGCTTATCGACCTTCTTATCCTCACGCGCGGAGAATGCGATCTGCTCGATGATCTGTCGGATGTAATGTGGGATCTCGATATTGGACGCGGGCCGCTCGGACCATGCCTCCTGCGCCGTAATGCTGATGCCTTCCTCGACATCCTCGGGATAGTGCGTGCGAATCTCCGAGCCGATGCGGTCCTTAAGCGGGGTGACGATCTTACCGCGTGCAGTGTAGTCCTCAGGGTTGGCGCTGAACACGATGGCAACATCCAGCGGCAAGCGCACGGGGTAGCCCTTAATCTGCACATCGCCCTCCTGCATGATGTTGAAGAGCGCAACCTGAATCTTGCCGGCAAGGTCGGGGAGCTCGTTGATCGCGAAGATGCCACGATTGGCGCGAGGGAGCAGGCCATAGTGCATGGTCAGTTCAGACCCAAGATCCTGATTGCTGCGCGCCGCTTTAATCGGGTCGATATCGCCCACAAGGTCGGCCACCGTCACATCAGGCGTGGCAAGCTTTTCGACAAAGCGATCATCCGGCGTAAGCCAAGCGATCGGCGTGTCGTCTCCCATCTTCGCAATCAGGTCGCGCGCAAACTTCGAGATAGGAGCGTACGGGTTGTCGCGGGTTTCCGCACCCGCAACATAGGGAGTCGCAGGATCAAGCAGCGTAGTCAGAGACCGAAGAATGCGCGACTTCGCCTGTCCGCGAAGACCGAGCAGAATGAAATTGTGGCGCGAGAGGACAGCATTCACAATCTGCGGAACCACCGTGTCCTGGTATCCGACAATCCCCGGAAAGAGCGTTTCCTTCGACCGCAGCTTGGCAATCAGATTCTCGCGAAGCTCGTCTTTGACGCTGCGGGCAAGGCGTTGGGGAGTAAACTCGCTGGCCCGGAGGGCGCCTAATGTGGTCGGAAGAGGAGTCGCCATGGTCTAAGTATAGATGTTTAGCAATACAGAAGGACTCGGGACTAGCGGCTCAGATCCTCGCGAAGAGCTTCCATCTCAGCCAGGGCGTGCTGGTTGCCCGTACGGTTAGCCGCCGCGATGCCACTGTGCAGGCGCTCGAGAGCCTCTTCAGCGCGCCCCGCCTTGGCAAGAGTCTGGGCAGACATCTGATAGGCAGGAACATAATCAGGGCTGTGTTCAATGAGCGTGGTGAATTCAATGAGAGCGGCATCAATATTGCCCTTGCTGACGTGCTCCATGGCGAGGCCATAGCGCGCAAAGGCGTTCGTCGGGTCAAGTTGCAGAATTTCGAGGAGAGCGGAGGTCTTGTCCATAAGGGTATGGTGCGGTGAGCGATGCCCTGTTTGCAAGCCGTAAGCCTTTGGAACGCCCCCAGGCGAAGCAATTACACTGGTAAGAATGAGTGATTTGGTTTTGACACGTACCGTAGCGGAGTCGCAGTCCGAGCGCAGTGAGATTATCTTCCCTGCCGACGCGAATGCCTTGGGAAATCTCTTTGGTGGCCGGTTGATGCAGTACATCGACCTGGTAGGAGCGATGGCGGCAAGCCGTCACGCACGCGCAATTACAGTAACCGCAAGCATGGACCACCTGGACTTCGTCGCTCCCGTGCGCGTCGGCGACCTGCTGATCCTGAAGGCCAGCGTGAACCGCGCCTACAAGACGTCTATGGAAGTCGGAGTAAAGGCCATGGTTGAGGATGTGCGGCAGAACCGGATCCGTCACGTCTCGTCTGCCTACCTCACTTATGTAGCTGTAGACAAAGACGGAGGCCGGCTCGTCGTCCCACAGGTAGTTCCGGAGACCGACCACCAAAAGCGCCGCTACGAAGACGCAGCACGGAGACGCGAGATGCGCTCAGGCGAGACGCTGCGCAAGAAAGATCTACGCGTCATTCTGGGCGATGAGTGGCACGTTTAGAAACCAGCACCGGCACGGCAAGTAACTCATTTGCCGCTCAGAACCGGCCAACAACGCAGGGGCAATTTTCAGGAGAACATTATGGGACACATGGGAGCAGGAGCACCGCAGGGGCCGCAGCCTCTGCCGGGAGTAGCGCACGTAGTAGCCGTCGGCAGCGGCAAGGGTGGCGTAGGCAAGACGACCGTTGCAGTGAACCTGGCCGTCGCCCTCGGCAAACTCGGCTATAAAGTCGGCCTGATAGACGCCGACATCTATGGCCCGAACGTCCCCACAATGATGGGCGTCACCCGCCAGCCCAACATCGTCGGCGAGAACCGCATCGAGCCGATCCTCTCTCACGGAGTCAAGTTCATCTCCGTCGGCTTGATCTCCCCGGGCGACAAGCCCATGGTGATGCGCGGCCCGATGCTGCACCAGATCATCCGTCAATTCCTGCAGCAGGTGGAGTGGGGCGAACTCGACTTCCTCATCGTCGATCTTCCTCCAGGCACAGGCGACGTCGTCATTTCGCTCGTCCAGACGGTCCCGCTGACAGGCGCAGTCGTAGTTTCCACCGGCTCAAGCGTTGCCCTGCAGGACGCCCGCAAGGCCCTCGAGATGTTCCACCAGGTAAAGGTCGAAGTCATTGGCTTGGTAGAGAACATGTCGCAGATGACGCTGCCCAACGGCGAGGTCATCGACGTCTTCGGTGCAGGCGGGACAGAGCGCACAGCCGCCCAGTTTGGCCTCGAGTTCCTCGGTGCGCTTGAGTTGAATCCTCAGATCCGCGAAGGCGGCGACAAAGGACTGCCGATCAGCCTCGCGAGCCCGGATTCCGCCCTCGCAAAGGACTTTTACACCGTTGCAAAGAAGGTGGCGGATAAAGCTAAAGAGATTGCGTCTAAAAGTGAGGACGTGCTGGAAATCAGCTAACCTCGCCTGCTTGACGGCGCGGTAGACTCTAGGCAAGCAGCACGAGGGAGGTAAGGATGGCGGACGCAGAGCGGGTAACGGCGCGGCAGCGAGCCATTCTTACGGCCATCATCGAGAGCTACATCGAGACCGGTGAGCCCGTGGGCTCCAGCACCATTGCGCGACTGCAGCACGGTGGCGCAGGAATGAGTCCCGCCACCATCCGTAATGAGATGGCTGAACTGGCAGACCTCGGCTTGCTTGAGCAACCGCACACCTCGGCAGGTCGAATCCCCACAGCCCGCGCCTTCCGCATGTACGTCGAGCAGCTAAGCGGGGGAGCCAACCCACGAATCGACGCAGCCCGCCTCCCCGCCAGATCGCGGATGCAGATTGACTCCAGCTTTGCCGGTGTAGCCGGAACTCAGGCGGTTCTCGAACGAACCTCGCACGTGCTTGCCACACTCTCGAGCGGCGTAGGGGTGGCGATTGCAGCAGCCACCGAAGGAGACATGCTCGAGCACGTGCATTTTTCGAAACTGGCTACAGCCCGCGTCTTAGCGGTCGTTGTGACTCGCAGCGGCCTCGTGCGCGACCGTGTACTCGCCCTCGATCATGACCTTTCGCTCCTCGAACTGGAGACCGCAGCGAACTTCCTCAATGAAAACTTTCGCGGCTGGAGCGTCGAGCGCGTCAGATCTGAGATCGCCCGGCTGGTCGAGCGAGAGCGCAGCGAGTATCAGCGAGTCCTGAACGCCGTCCAGCAGCTCTGGCTCAAGACAGTACCCGCAACCGCCGTCCCCATGCAGACCGTCTACATCGAAGGCGTAGCCAATCTCATCGGCAACCAGATCGATGGAGACCGCCTGCGCGAGATGCTAGCGGCCCTCGAAGCCAAACAGCGCCTGGTCGAACTCCTGAACGCCTATATCGACTCTCACCAGGAGAGCGTCCGGGTCGTCTTCGATCTCGAAGAGCACGCCCCCGAGATGCAAGGTCTCGTCCTGATCGCAGCTCCAGCGCTGGCAGCAGGAGAAAGCCGCGGCACGGTCGGCGTAATCGGAACCAAACGGATTGACTACGAGAACACGATGAATGCGGTCAGCTACATCTCACAGGTCTTTGATCGAATGCTGCATCCCACAGAGTAAGCGTAACCCGGCCAATCCGAGCAGCGGAAATCCGTATTCAGAAGAGATTTGAGTCGCGGACACTCAACCTATCGATAGTGAAAATAAACGACTTACCCCATCCAGCCGTAAAAGGCTCTCGCACGATTGCCCAGGATGAGCAACAATAGAGAGGTAACCAAACATGAGGAGTAGGGCAAAGATGCAAGACGAGATGACCGTACAGGCTTCGCACGAGGGTGAAGCCGCCCCCGCACCCGAGCCGGTAATGGAGAACGCGGCACAAACCGAAATCGAGCAGCTAAAGGGTGAGCGGGATCAACTACTGGACCGGCTGGCGCGCCTGCAAGCTGAATTCGATAACGCCCGCAAACGCGAGATCAAAGAACGCGCAGATACCCGCGACTACACCATCTCCAACACAGTCGAGCCCTTTCTCGGCGTCATGGACAACTTCCAGCTCGCCCTCAAGGCCAACGGCACCGTAGAGCAGCTTCGCGGCGGCGTCGAATTGATTCTGAAGCAGATGGAAGACGCTCTACGCGGCCTGCAGGTCGTCGCGGTAGAGTCGGTCGGCGCACAATTCGATCCCCGAGTCCATGAGGCATTGGGAAGCATCGAAACAAAGGAGTTCCCCGATCATCAAGTGGTCGAAGAGATTCGCCGGGGATACAAGATCCGCGAGAAGCTCCTGCGTCCGGCGCTGGTGAAAATTGCAGTCAATCCGGCCCAGGTATCGGACTAACAGGAACAAGCAACTGGATTCAGATTCGAGTTTTTGGATGCAGCGGTAGAAAGAGACTTTAGGAAACATGGCGACGGCGAACGTGACGAAATTGGATTTCTACGAAGTATTGAGTGTCTCCCGGGACGCGAATGACCAAGAGCTGAAGACGGCATATCGCAAACTGGCGATGCAGTACCACCCCGACCGGAACCCCGGCGATCACGCGGCTGAAGAGAAGTTCAAGGAGTGTAGCGAGGCCTACCAGGTGCTCAGCGACCCCGACAAGCGCGCCGCCTACGACCGCTACGGCCACGCAGCCTTCAACGGAGGTGGGGGCGGCAATCCCTTTACCGGCGGCGGCTTCGGCGGGGCCCAGGACCTCGGCGACATCTTCGGCGATCTCTTCGGCGAGATGTTCAACATGGGCGGCGGCAATCGCAAAGCCTCCCGTGTCCAACGCGGCCGCGATCTGCGCTACGACCTCACGCTCGAGTTCGAGGAAGCCGTCTTCGGCATCGAGAAGGAGATCACCATCCGCCGCATGGAGACCTGCAACGACTGCAAGGGCTCCGGCGCAGCCAAGGGCAAAGCAGCGGCTACCTGCACACAATGCGGCGGGCGCGGTCAGCAGCGCTTCCAGCAGGGGTTCTTCTCCGTAGCTCGCACCTGCACGGTCTGCGGCGGCACCGGAACCCTGATCGTTGATCCATGCAGCACCTGCCGTGGTGAAACGCGCGTCCAGACCGAGCACAAGATCCTCGTCAAGGTTCCAGCAGGGGTAGAGCAGGACACCCGCATTCGCTATCAAAGCGAAGGCGAATCTGGAAAGTTTGGCGGCCCTGCAGGCGATCTCTATGTTGTGCTTAACGTAAAGGCCCACAAATTCTTTGAGCGCGATGGCGACGATCTCCACTGCGTCATGCCGATCTCATTCCCGCAGGCTGCGTTGGGAACTGAACTCGAAATCCAGACGCTCGAAGGCCCAGCGAGTATCAAGGTCCCCGAAGGCACCCAGAGCGGCCGTGAGTTCAAGCTACGCGGAAAAGGCGTGCCGCATCTGAACGCGCACGGCAAAGGCGATCTGATCGTCCAAATTCGTGTACAGACCCCAACCAAGCTCAGTCGAGCCCAAAAGGATCTACTACGCCAGTTGGGCGACACGATGGTCGTCGAGAACACGCCCACTTCCCCAGGCCTGTTTGAAAAGGTCAAGGAGATCTTCAGCTAAGAGTAATTGTCGAAACTCAGGCTAGCCGTATATGCGAGGGGCTCTACCCAATGCTTGAGCCGACAATCGCAATAGCGGCAATCGCCGCTGTCTCAGCCCGCAAAATGCGCGGCCCCAGCGTCACAGGCTGCCACTGATACTGCACAAACAGCGCCATCTCCTCCGGCGTCCAGCCACCCTCCGGCCCAATGGCGAGCGCAGTGTCGCTCTCCTGAGTTGAAGTCTTCGCATTCGCAAGCGCTGACGACAGGGTAGTTCCCTGCTCTGTCTCGCTCAGCAGTATCCGCGTCGGACTTTGCTCCTCATCGAGCGCCTGCTTCAGCCCAACAGGATCGGCGATCTCTGGAATCGTAGTCCGGCGCGACTGCTTCGAAGCCTCCAGAGCGATACGCCGCCAGCGCTCAACCCGTTTGGCCGCCGCCTGAGCCAAATGTTTTTCCGTCCGGCGAGCCAGAATTGGCGTTATGCGAAAGACGCCCAGCTCCGTAGCCTTCTCGATGGCCCACTCCATGTGGTCGAACTTGAAGACGGCAAGCAAGAGGTGCAGCGGCAGAGCAGCGTCCGACTCAAGCTCCTCATGCAGCGCAAAAACAACCTCGCCATCCCCGACGTTCGTAATCTCAGCCCGGTGAAGAAATCCCCCTGCCACAACGTCGAAGATCTGTCCCGGCTCGGCACGCAAAACTCGGGCCAGATGAGCAGCCTGCTCGCCGGTCAGGGTAGCTGTGGTTGGTGTCCAAGCGTCGGCAATCCAGCGGCGGCGAGTCATTGCTGTTCGGAGTTGGGGCCCTCTACGGAACGTCCTCCCGCGTCAGGAATCACGATTGTGATCGGCCCCTGATGGTAAAGATCGACGCTCAGAACCGCGGACTTGCGGCGGTCCCAAACCTCCTTGGTCACGGGGAAGTGGAGCAGGATCATGCCTTCGGCCGATTTGCCAGGCTCGATCAGCGTCTCGCGCAGCAGCGGCGCTGACGAGAGCTGTTTGACTGCCGGAAAGGCTTCGTACAGAGTATCGAAATCCTGTTTTTCGGTAGCGCTCGTATGGAACTCTTCCCCATCGACCGTCGTGAGCGTAGCCGTAAAATCCTTCAGGAACAGCGGCAGGTTGAGCCGATCATCGATGCGCAGGTTGACCAGCACGTAAAGGTCATCCGACGAATGGTCCCTCCCTACAACGATAGAGTCGGTCGCAAAGACAGTATGAGCCGGGTATATCGCAGTCTTTGTTATCGTCAGATCGGCTGTCCTATGGGGCGTATAGCGCAATACAAGAGCGAGAACGACACCGAGAACCACGAACGCTATGAGGACCGGGGCAAGGAGGTTACGACGGGCGGGTTGGGCGAATCGAATATCTGACACTGGCATCAGGGTAGCAAATCGGGATTATATACACGAATTTGTGACGAAGACACATTTCTTATTTCTGTAAATTGTGGTGTTGCAGTCTTTGCGAAATCCCCATCGGCGAAAAGCCCCAACCCCTCGATTCCATCCGTTGCCCGACCCGATCTCGGCCAATTTCCGGGCCCACTTAGCCCCTGATCCCCGTCGCCACAAATTACTACTTTGGTTCCAATCTGGTTTTTTTAGGCATTTCGCTAATAATCAACGGGTTTCCTCTTGACTCTCAAGTAACCCAGTGTCACTCTAGGCACATCACACGATCCGTTATCGGACATGTGCTGCGGTTCTTGCTCTGGGCCCGCCCGCTACAGACAACTTATGGCAACCATGATGGCACCCGTCGAACAGCGTGAGGTGCTGCGCTGTGATCATTGCAGCCTGGTGCAGTTCCGCACAGCGAACGCACTATGCCGCCGCTGCCACAAATGCCTCGAGGTCGAAGAGCCCGAACCGGCTCCCGCCCCCATCGCACTCGTCCCCCAAACCAGCACCCCCGACGACGGCCTACAGGTGGCCACTGCTGTTCGCGACCTGCGCCACGTGCGCAACCTCTCGCAGCGCCAGCTTGCCGCCCGCATGAACGTCCCGCGGACCTACATCTCGAAGATCGAGAACGGCAAGGCCATGCCCACGCTGTCCTCGCTCGATCGCCTGGCAAAGGCCCTGCAGGTCGATATCTCCACCCTGCTGCGCGACTCCAACACCCGCCATCGCGACGAGACGGCCGTTCTTATGGCCGACCCGTTCCTCGCCGAGATCGCGGCCTACACCTCGCAACTCGACGCCCTCCAGCGCTCCATCTTCCTGAACCACGTTCGGGAGTTGGCTGCGGGACGACGCCGCTCGGCCTGAACAACGTAAGCTTGATCTGATTACGACCTCGGAGAGTGCCTCGGCCATCGTGGCACTCTCCTCTCCGACCGCATCATCCAGGCGGACGGGGAGATCTGATTAGCCGCTCAAGCCGCAAAGGCGGATCGTCGCTAAACCCTCTGCGGTTAGCAGATGGAAGCCAGCCGGTGGCCAGGAAGCAAGCCAAGAGCAACAGCGCCGAAGACAGCTACGCGCCCCACAAAACTGCGCGCCGGTCTGCACAAAGAGACATTCATTGCACACCCCATAGCGGTGTGCTAGCGTCATTATTTGTGAGGTTGCTTTGCCTGCATCAAATCCCAGCCGCGTTCACGAGCTCTCCCCCGAGGAGCAAAGCCTCTACCGGCAACTAGATCCGACGAAAATCCCCCAACACGTCGCCATCATCATGGACGGCAATGGCCGTTGGGCCGGCAAACGTGCTCTCAAGCGCTTCCTCGGCCACCAGCAGGGCGCCGAGTCCGTCCAGTACGTCGTTGAGACCGCCTCTCGCATCAATCTTCCCTGGCTCACTCTCTACGCCTTCTCGCTTGAAAACAACTTGCGCCGCCCCAAGGCCGAGGTCAGCTTCCTCATGAAGCTGCTCAAGTCCTACCTCATCGGTAACGTCAAGCGCATGAACGACAACAACGTCCGCATGGCCTACATCGGCCGCACCCACGATCTCCCCTCCGAGGTGCAGGAAACCATGCAGTGGGCCTCTGAGTCCACCGCCAAGAACACTGGCACCACCCTCACCCTCGCCCTCAACTACGGCTCGCGGTCCGAGATCGTCGACGCCGTCCGCCGCATCCTCACCGATCTCACCACCGAGGCCCACACCCGCGGCTGCTCCGTCGAAGATATCCTCGGCGCCGGCGCCCTCGACGGGCTCGAAGAGAAGACCATCAGCGACGCCCTCTACACGGCGCACATGCCCGACCCCGACCTCGTCATCCGCACCTCCGGCGAGCAGCGCATCTCCAACTTTCTTCTCTGGCAGATCGCCTACGCCGAGATCTTCGTCACCGACCGCCTCTGGCCCGACTTCCGCGGCCTCCACCTCCTCGAAGCCATCGCCGACTACCAGCGCCGCGAACGCCGCTTCGGAGGCCTCACCGAAAACTCCGACGAAAAGATCGATACCCTCCAGCCCGTCTCCGAGCTGGAAACCGAAATCGCGACCGAACTCTCCCCCACCCCCCGCGAACTCACCCGCCGCTAGGTGCTGTGCGGCAATCGGCATCTTTCTTCCCGGCGGGTCAGAAGGAGCGAACAATGTCGACTGAATTCCCCTACATCACCATCCTCGAGACCAAATACAAGCCTCTCGAACTCATCGAAGAAAAGCTGACCGCCGACGCCGCTCCACGTCCCTGGTACAACGAAACACTCTGCAACGTGAACGACTCCGTCGTCCGCCTCGGCGTCGTGCAAGGCGACTATCACTGGCACAAGCATCCGCAAGAGGACGAATTCTTCTACGTTGTCGAGGGCTGCCTGCACATCGACCTCATCGACCCCGCCGACTCCGCCACGACCCAGGACAACCCCCGCACCATCACTCTCAATCCACGACAGGGAGTCGTCATCCCCAAAGACGTTCTCCATCGCCCCCGCGCACCGCAACGTACCGTCATGCTGATGGTCGAGACCGACACCATCCGTCCCACCGGAAGCTGATTCGCATCACCCGCTCGCAAAGAATAGGCAATAGCCCACATCGCGAAACTCACTCGTCGTTAGCTCGTTGGCAACTCGGCAAGCTCGCCAGGCCGCTTCTTCAACCTTCCTATAAATTCACTCAGTGCGGGCCGAATACTCGCAAACATCGGATCCGCCCGATGCACAAGCGCCACCTCGGAGAACAGCTTCAAGCCCACTCCGAGCGAAGCGGTCGTATTCTCATCAAACGGCAGGCGGGAACGCATCCGTTCCACAATCTCAAGGATGTCATCATGATTCGCCGCTTCAAAGGTGAGGCTCCGTCCTTCGACTGCCTCACCCTTAGCTCCAGTCAGCATCTCAACCGTAATCCGGTATCGGTACGAGTTCATTTAGACCCTCTCAATCTGTTTCGCCGCCGCATCGATAATGTCGGTGATCGCGTGAATCTGTTCCGTCGTCAACGGACCAGCCTTCATCCGCAACGCCATGCGAAAGTTTTCGACGGCCCGCTCAATCTGCGGTGCGCGATCATTCGCCTGCTCCGTTCGCGTCCGGTCCATCCGGGCAAAGAGCGCCTCGACCACGGCCTTGTTCTCAGCCAATGCCTTCGACCCTTCTTCCGTGATCGTGTAGAGCTTCCGCGCTCCCTCCGATACCACCGTTGCGTGGCCCATCTCCTCCAGCATCGTCAGCATCGGATACACCACGCCCGGACTCGGAGCATACATGCCCCCCAGACGCTCCTGAATCGACTTGATGATCTCGTAGCCATGGCTCGGCTTCTCCGAGATCAGCTGAAGAATGACAAAGCGCAAATCGCCCGCACCGAACATCCGGAACGGACCTCCGCGTCCTCTGCCGCCTCGAAATCCTCGTCGCCCTTCGCCAAAATCGCCATAACCGCCGCGATGTCTGTCTTCCCTATGTCCCTCTCCACGGCCTTCTTCTCCGCCGCAGAAACCTTTGAAATGGTAATTGTGTATTCTCATGTCGAGATAATATAAAGATATATCTTGATATGTCAAGATAGCTGCAAAATATACCGGATTGACCGTCACTGAACCGGAAAACCCTTCCTAACCGTGACCTCAGAAGTTTGTCTAATCTGCCGAACCTTAGGAGCGATGATGAGGGCGATATTGCTACTGGCATTCGTGGCTTGCTCTGGCGCGGCTATGGCGCAGGTGGACCGCACAGACGAGATCGTGACGAAGGCCATTACGGCGATGGGTGGGATTGAAAGGATTCATGCTCTCCATAGCCTTGTATTTCGCGGCTTTCACTACGAGGGAGCCTACAAGCAGGAGTACGCAGGCAGCAGGCAGTCCAGCGCCGTCATGGTCCGGATGCGGCCCGCGCTGCGGCTCGTAGGCTGCCGCCCGGAGATCCCCGGATGCAACGGACAGTGGGGCCGGATCGTAGAAGGCTTCGACGGCTCTCGCGGCTGGGAGCTGAACTGGCCGAAGCAGCGGCTTGTCAGAACCGTCAACAAAGCCGAGCGAGCGCTGCATTGCGGGGCTGCATTCGACTATGCGTTCATCGACTACAGGCAACGCGGATTTCGTGCGAGCTATCTGGGACGCAAGTCCGTTCTCGGAGAGAGCCTGGAGGCAGTCCAAATCAACCGCGATGACTGTGGGCCTCCGATGATGTACTACTTCGACCCCGCAAGCTTTGAACTTCGGATGAGGGAAATGACAATCCCCATACACGCGCGCGGAGATGCAGTGGATACGATCGCTGTGTCGAAGAGCTTCAAAACCGTGAACGGAGTAAAGCTGATCTCGCGAGAAGAGGAGGTCAATGCGAAGACGGGCGATGTGATCGATGGAGCAGAGTGGACATCCATCGAAGCCAACACCATCGATGACAGAAAGATCTTCGAAGCGCCCGAAGTCCACCCGGTGGGGATCACTGCCGTAGTCCTCCAAATGCTTGCCCGCGCACAGGACGCCACGCCGGCACAGATGATGGAGCTCTACACGAAGTTTCGCGCCAGCGACGAGGGCCGCAACGCTGACGTGGTCTACGACATGAACTGGCTAGGATTCGAGCTCTTGAAGGTCGACAAGTACGATTACGCGCTACCCGTCTTTAGGCAGCTAATCGAAGAGAACCCGCAATCAGGCTCAGCCTATGCGAGCCTCGGAGAAGCCTATCTCCAGATGAAAGATGATGCAAAGGCGCTGGAAGCATTTCAACATGCGGTGAATCTCGGATTGAAGGACGAGGATGTTCTGAGGAAGCTAAGCAGGTTGCAGAAAGCGTCCCAAGGCTCGTAGGCATTTGCGATCGCCTTGAGCGTGGCCTAACATACTGCTGTGTGATCTCTAAGTCGACATGGAAGCCGACGGAGAAATACGTCATGCGCATGTTGGTTGGCATTCTCTTCCTATCGACCCTCATCAACTGTGGACTCGGACAAGAGTTCTCTTCGAAGCCATCAGAAGCAGCCGCCAAGATACGCGTTCACAGATTGTCGATCGAGGCGAACAGTCTTCCAAACGATGACCGTGAGCGGATTACTCACTCGCTCGAGCACTGCACCTGCCTTCAAGAGGAACTTTGGCCTCGCATCCTGATGGCTTTTCGAGATTTGGGCTATTTCAAAGCTCTTGTCGATGAGCCGAAGGTCTCCATCGTCGGCCAAACCGAAGGGACGAAAGACGTCGACGTCTCCGTCAAAGTGGATGAGGGCGCCCAGTACCGTCTTGGCGAGATACGCATCGAGAAAGCAGTACTATTCCCTGCTGATCGATTGCGGAACCTGTTCTCACTCCAAACAGGCGACCTCTTCAATGCGACGCATATTGGCGAAGGACTGGAGCAGATGAGGAAGCTCTACGCGACGGAAGGATACGTCGACTTTGTTGCAACGCCGACACCACGGATAGACGAATCACGCCGTACCGTCGATCTGGTCATTCAAGTAGATGAGGGGAAGCCCTATGACTTTGGCCGCCTGTTTCTCGATGGGACAGAGCCTCATGCCGGTGCTGCTAAAGAACTCATGGAATCCTGGAAAACATTACAAGGCAAACGCTACAATCCGCTTTTGCTGAACCGCTGGCTTACGGCGAATACATCAAGGCCGGGGCCAGTAGACGCGGACCGGATGGTCGACCCAATGATAGATCCGGAATCGCACGTAGTTAACATCAAGCTCCTGCTTCCCTAGCCTCTACCCCTACCCAAATTCCACTCTCCCCGGCCCCGGCAATGTATTCTTGCCACTGGCCCATGAAACGAATCCTCACCGCACTCATTCTCATCCTCGCCGTCTTCGCGCTCATCTTCTTCGGTCAGCTCTGGATGATCACCCTCGCCGCGGCCATCGTCGCCGAACTGGCGACCTACGAGTACCTCAAGCTCGCCGCAGTCGGCGCCGAATCCCACGGAGCACAGCTCCGCATCCCCATCTGGTGGATGGCCCTCGGCACCGCGCTCGCCTTCGTCGTCACCTTGCCCAACTTCCCCGTCGAAGCCCAGCTTCCCGTCCTCAGCGCCATCACCCTCGCTCTCTTCGCCTGGAACGGCTTTCGCGCCCCGCTCATCCAGGTCCTGCCTGACACCGCGCAGGGACTCTTCGGCCTCATCTGGATCGCCTACCCCCTCACCCTCATCCCCCTGCTCTGGAAGAAAGAAGACGGCCCCGCCCTCGTCGTCTTCCTCATGGTCTGCGTCTGGGCCGGAGACATTGCCGCCCTCTACATCGGCCGCGCCTTCGGCAAGCACAAGCTGGCCCCGCGCCTCAGCCCGGGCAAAACCTGGGAAGGCTCCATCGCCTCCATCATCGGCAGCATCCTGGCCGCCGCACTCGTCGTCTGGCTCGGCGACCTCCTCACGACCCGCGGCAACCTTCTCCTCCACATCACCGAGCCTCTCTGGCAGACCCTCATTCTCGCCGGCATCCTGAACATCGCCGCCCAGCTCGGCGACCTCCTGGAATCCGCCGTCAAGCGTGGAGCAGGCGTCAAGGACTCCGGCACCATGCTCCCCGGCCACGGAGGCATTCTCGACCGCATCGATGCTCTTCTGCTTGCCACCCCCGTCCTTTGGTTCGTCCTCCTGCTCAAGGACACCTTCAGCCTGGGCCGTTTCTAACACGAGCCCCCAACCCGCTGTGACGAACGGCTTCATCCTCGCCTTTGACAGTGTTGAAGTTGCTGTGCAACAGTTACCCTCCTTGGCAGCATCGAAGAAGTTTGCCGGTTAGCAATTTGGATAGACCCTAAAGTTTCTATCAAAATAGGACCGTTCGTCCCAACCCTCCCAAGTCTCCGAACACTGGCAGCCCAGGCCCCCTCCAAGATAGCCGTTGCCCCCGACAGGCGCTCCAGCTTGCAGATGTTTTCGCGAGGTAAAAACGATGAACCTGCCCGAAAAGCCTTCAACACACTCCGATCGTCAACCCACAAAAATCCGCCGGATCGGTTCAAAGACCCTTAGGCTCATGCTCCTCTTGGCCATAGCTGGAATCCTTCTTTGCCGCCCCATCGGATCCCCTGTTCTTGCGAAAGCCGCACAACAGGCCGACGCCGCCCCTGCAATCGATCCCGACGCCATGGAAGCCCTCAACAAAATGGGAGCCTATCTTCGCAGCTTGAAATCCTTTCAGGTGGAAGGCGATGTCACGAACGACGATGTCCTCCAGGATGGACAGATCATCCAAAACTCCTCCAAGGTGAATCTCCTGGCCGCCAAGCCCAATCGCATGCGCGTCGAGGTTACCAGCGATGCGAAACACAGGCTCTTTCTCTACGATGGCAAAAACTTTACCGTCTGGGGAAAGCTCGTCAACTACTACGCCACGGTCCCCGCTCCCCCCACCATCCGCGAACTCTTCACAGACATCGAGGACAAATACGGCATCGAGCTTCCCCTCATCGATCTCTTCAAATGGGGGACCGATGAAGCGGATATCAAAAAAATCACATCCGCTGTCGATATCGGACCAACCACGGTCAATGGCGTGACCTGCGAGCAATATGCCTTTCGTCAGGAAGGACTCGACTGGCAGATATGGATTCAACTTGGCGACTACCCTCTGCCTCTCAAATTCGTCATCCGCACCCTCTCCGACGAAGCCAGACCGCAGCACAGCGATACGCTGACCTGGAACCTGGCGCCTTCCTTCAACGATGCCGCCTTTGTCTTCGATCCGCCGCCTGATGCCCAGCGCATTCTCCTCGCGGAACAAAAGCCCGCCAACCCATAAAAACGAAGGGGAGACCTATGAAGCGATCAGCTCAAATCTTCGGCATATTCGCCATCGCCGTTCTCGTCTCTGGAATGACACTTCTTGCTCAACGTGGAGCTCGTGGTGGTGGCGGCGGTGGTGGTGCCGCGCGTGGCGGTGGCCAACCACGGAGCAGCGCACAATCCAGTGTCAATCGCCCCACCAACACCGGCGGCGCCCAGAACCGCGCCAACGCAGGTTCCGCCAACCAGAACCGCGCCAACACAGCCAACGCCAACCAGAACCGCAACGCCAACCAGAACGTCAACCGCAACGCCAACGTTAACCAGAACGCCAACGTCAACCGCAACGTAAACGTCAATCAGAACGTGAACGTCAATCGCGATGTCAACGTCAACGGCAACTACGGTGGCAGTTACTACGGTGGCGGATGCTGCTATCACCCGGTCGCAACTGCGGCTGCAATCACCGGCGCAGCGGTAGTCACGGCAGCGGTCGTCGGTTCGATCGTCAACTCCCCGCCATCAGGCTGCGTAACGCAAATTGTCGGCGGATTGTCCTATCAGCAGTGCGGCAGCACCTGGTACCAGCCTCAGTTTTCAGGAGGCAACACAACCTACATCGTGGTCAATCCGCCACATTAATCCAGCCAACAGCCCAAGTGCCCCATCCTGATTGCGCGAAGGGTGGGGACGTCCTTACTCCCTACTCATAACTCGTTACTCACTCCTTGCCGTCGCCTCGCGTAACGTAAGCGTCGTCTATCCGGATGAGCAATCTTTCGTCAGCCATTAGTTGGGCCGAACCTAACACGCTGATTGCACCTGCACTGGGCGTTTGTCCGCCTTCCTGGAAAAACCACCACTTCAGGCAACCAATTTACCTCTGCCATATACACCGCCGCACTAACCCTTTTACACACAACACTTACAAACACGCATGGCATCTAATCTTCAAGACCGATCGATAAGCTGAATCGGGAAAAGGAGATTTGAAATGACATCCCAAAAAGGTCTGATTGCGGTACTTGCATTCGCTACCTCAGTCTGTGTTCCGTCAACAATCGTGGCGCAAGGTCCACCTCCTCACGAATACCACGACCAAGCTGGATGGGACGCACCTCCCTCCGAGTATCAGGAAGTCGGACGCCGCGGTTATCACGATGGCATCGAAGGCGCCCGCAAGGACTTTGAAAACCACCGCAAGCCCAACGTCAATAATCGAGACGAATTCAAACACCCGCCTGTCTCAGGAGCAGATCGCGATCAATACCGCGCTTCTTTCCGTCGCGGCTACGACGTCGCCGTTGAGCACATGATGAACGGTCCTCAGCATTAAACTGTGTCAAGCCTTGGGTATTGTTAAGTGTATTTATATCATATACTTACAATTGCAGATTCGTCCATGCCAACCCGTTATAATTGTAATAAGAGACCAGATAAGAGCCCCGGCATCGATGCTGGGGCTTTTACCATCCGGAGATAAACATAATAAAATCAATACTTTCACAGTAAAGCATGTGAAATGAATACTTTACGGACACGTTCTACACCTAAGTACATGATTCCAGATACTTAATCAAAAAGTGTGGGAGGTGCCGTCCACTCCAACAACACCCCCAGAAAGGCAACGCAGAACACTCCGCACTTCTGAGAAAATAACCTTCGTGAAGAAACTCGCAATCCTCGGCTCCACCGGCTCCATCGGCAACTCAACCCTCTCCATCTGCGAGTCCTTCCCCGATCGTTACCAGATCGTCTCCCTCGCCGCAGGCCGCAATGTCGACGCCGCATTCGACCAGTGCCTCCGCTGGAGCCCGAAGGTCATCTCAGTAGCCACCGAGAAGCTCGCTGCCGATCTAACCACCCGCCTCCGGGCCGCAGGCCACGCCGGTACCGACGTCCTCCACGGCACCGCCGGAACCATCCACGCCGCCACGCTCCCCGAGGTCGACTTCGTAGTCTCCGCCATCGTCGGTGTCGCCGGCCTCGAAGCCACCTATGCCGCCGTCAAAGCCGGCAAGACCATCGGCCTCGCCAACAAGGAGTGCCTCGTAGCCGCTGGCGAGCTCATCATCGCCGCCGCCCACGAGCACAAGGTGTCCCTCCTTCCCATCGACTCCGAGCACAACGCCGTCCATCAGTGCATGCGCGGCGGCCGCTGCTCCGAGGTCCGACAGGTCTGGCTCACCGCCTCCGGAGGCCCCTTCCGCAACACCCCCTTGGCCGACTTCGAGCACATCACCCCCCAGCAAGCCCTCAAGCACCCCACCTGGGTCATGGGCCAGCGCATCACCATCGACTCCGCCACCATGATGAATAAGGGGTTCGAGGTCATCGAGGCCTGCCGACTCTTCTCCCTGCCCCCCGCGCAGGTCCGAACCACCATCCACCCCCAGTCCACCGTCCACTCCCTCGTCGAATTCGTCGACGGCAGCATTCTGGCTCAGATCTCCGTCACCGACATGCGCCTCCCCATCCTCTACGCCCTCGCCTACCCCGAGCGTGTCGACGTGGAAGGCAAAGTCGACCTCACCTTTGACCTCGCCGCATTGAGCCAATTGGACTTCTCCCAACCCGACTACGCCCGATTCCCCTGCCTCCGCCTCGCCTACGAGGCCGCCGAAGCCGGAGGAAAGGCTCCCATCGCCCTCAACGCAGCCGACGAAATCGCCGTAGCTGCCTTCCTCGAAGGTAGTATCCCCTTCGTGGGCATCCCGCGTACAATAGAACAAGTGCTGTCGCTAACATCGGGCCCAAGGCCGTCGTCTATCCACGAGGTGCTTCAAGCTGATCTTGCCGCGCGCGAGTGTGCACGCGAAGTGATTGCCCGCCAGTCCACCGGCGTTCTACGATAGCCAGCAAAGCCACCACCCGAACGAGGTCCCCAACTCTCCCATGTCAACAATCTTCGAACTTGCCATCGTCCTTGGCATCATGGTTCTCGTCCACGAATTTGGCCACTTCGCCGTCGCCAAGCTCTGCGGCATCCGCGTCGAAACCTTCTCCATCGGCTTCGGCAAGCGCCTCTTCGGCTTCAGGCGCGGCGACACCGACTACCGCATCTCCCTCCTACCCCTCGGCGGCTACGTCAAGATGGCTGGCGACAACCCCGGCGAAGCCCCCACAGGCGACCCCGGTGAGTTCAACGCCCACCCCCGCTGGCAGCGCATCCTCGTCGCACTCGCAGGCCCCTTCGCCAACTTCGCCCTCGCCCTCGGCCTCATGACCGGCGTCTATATGCTCCACAACGAGGTCCAGGAGTACATCAGCGGCCCCGCCCAGACCGATTACATCCCGGCCAAAACCCAGGCCACCACCACCGGCATCCAGGCCGGCGACCTCATCGTCCACTACGACACCGTCGAGAATCCCACCTGGGATCAGGTAGCCATCCGCTCCCTGCTCAACATCAATCAGCCGGTGGCCTTCTCGTACGTCCACAACGGCCAGCGCACCGACACCAAGATCCTCGTCGAATCCAAGGGTGGCCCTGACAACTTCTCTCTCGACAAGCTAGGCCTCATCCCCAAAATGCAGCCCACGCCAGTCCAGGTCGACTCCCTTGAGCCCAACATGCCCGCCATCCGCGCCGGCCTCCAGCCCAAGGACCAGATCCTCTCCATCGACGGCCTCCAGCTCCACTCCGTACCGGCCCTGCTCGCCCACCTGCAGGACCAGGCCGGCAAGCCCGCCTCTCTCGTGATCCTCCGCGACGGACAGCAAGTGCCCATGCAGATCACGCCCGAACTCGCTGACCGTGGCGACGGCGTCAAGGACTACCGCCTCGGATTCAAGTACGTCCAGCCCCCCGTCAAGGTAGAGCGCCTGCCCCTCAGCAAGGCCATGGTCGCCTCGTGGGATTACAACAAAAAGGGCTCCCTGCTCATCGTCGAAGTCCTCCGCCGCATGTTCACGCGTCAGGTCTCGGTCCGCAGCCTGAGCGGCCCCATCGGCATCGGCACCCAGATCCACCAGGCCGTTCAGATGCCCGGCTGGATGCCCCTCATCGGCCTGATGTCCTACATCAGCCTGAACCTCGGCATCTTCAACCTTCTGCCGATCCCTATCCTCGACGGCGGCATGATCCTGTTCCTCCTGATCGAAAGCGTCCTTCGCCGCGATCTCAATCAGCAACTCAAAGAGCGCGTCTACCAGGTAGCCTTCGTCTGCATCCTGATCTTCGCCGTCATGGTCATCTTCAACGACCTGACCAAACTCAACCTCTTCACCAGACTCAAGCCCTAAGAAGCGCGAGTCAGCAAGCCAGCAAACAAATCGGTCAGCAGATGACGATGAACTTCGCATCCGCTGACCGTTTGTATTTAAACTGACTCGCTAACCAGCTGACTCGCTGCTAATCATCCCCACCACTCACACGACCTTTATCCCGCGGCTCACCCCGCTTCTCCACCTCATCACCCTCTGACTTACCCCACTTGGTCTTCCCCAGAGTCACCGCGACCAAAACGACCAACAGCAGAACCAGCACCGCCAACGCAGTAAAGGTCATCACAACCTCCTACACCGTCTGTATTACGTCTTAGGCCCGCCCCAGTCCATCGGTTGCTCCCATTATGCTCCGTTTTTGCTTAGGACACGAAGCCTCTCTCCCGCAACTCCGCAGCAATCTCTCCCGCAGCCTTTCGAGCCTCGTCCTCGCGGTCCGGAGGAAAGCTGACCGCCCCCACCCGCGCATGACCGCCGCCCCCATACCGCTCGCAAATCGCCGCCAGATTCACCAGCTTCTCTGCAGGCAGTGGCGTCCACGGATTCGTCCCCACCGCAACCTTCGTCCGAAAGGAAGACTTGCTCAACCCAACGTTATAAGTCCCATCAGGAAACAAATAGTAGGGGATGAACTTGTTATAACCTTCAGTCGGCTGGTCGGTGATATCAAACGTAATCACACCCTTATCTAGCGAAGCTCGCGACCGGATCAACTCCAGCCCCGCCCAATGCCGCTCCATCAGCGGCCCCAGCAACTCCTGCACAAACGGCTGGTCGAGCACCTCCTGCAGCGGCATCTCCGTCAGCAGCGGAATCAGCCGCTTCACCAGCGAATCATCCTGCGTGCTCTCGATCACCATCGTCAACTTCATCGCAGGAGCAGCCATCTCAACCGCAGCCTTCGCGCTCTCATACTTCGCACCGTCCACAATATCGGCCCACTTGATCAGCTCTGCCAACGGCGCTACATCGAACCCGAACTTCGTCTTCCCGATATGCGCAATAAAGCTTGTGCATGAGGTATAGCTCGGATCAAAGAACTTCCGCATCACCTGCGACCCATCCGCCTGTCCGCGCTCAAAATCCTTCTGATCCTCAGGCGTCAAAAACGCACTGAGATGATGATCGAACCACCAAGTCACCTTAGGCGAAGCCGAATACTTGAAATCGACAATCGCATTCTCGTCTCCATGCGAGACGTCGAGAAAGTCCCGCTCATCGAACAGCGCACCCGCGCGATGCACCAGCCCGTGATACGAAAACTGATCGGCGGTCTTCACGCACTCCCGGTGAAACCTCGTAAACACCGAGGCCGAGCAAGCCCCATCGAAACATTTATCGTGATAAAAAACACGGCATTCCAATTCAGCAGTCCCCCATAAAATGCACCCGAGCTCTCAAGGTACGAATCTCTAGCATATCGACACCGCAAACCCTGTCAAACCGCGCATCGTCGACGCCCGCGATGGAACCGGAGTACTCTCACTCCCGTATACCACTCAGCATCCGAGGAACCCCTTGAACGAATTCGCAACCCCCACCCCCACCACACCCGAAGCGCCCGTACCTCCCTCGACCCTTCACCGCATCTTCATCGGTCAGGACGGCCTCCGTCCCGGCTGGGGCCTTCTGACATTCGTCATTCTTTTCTTCCTGCTCGTCCGCGCCGCCGGATTCCTCGCTCACCTGATCCACCTTCTGCCGACACGCGCACCCGGAGCCGTCAGGCCCGACCCCGCCCCCCTCTTCACCATCATCTCCGAGGCCATTCCCTTCCTCGTCGTAGCCCTCGTCAGCTGGATCATGTCCCGCATCGAGCGCCGCCCCGTCGGCGTCTACGGCCTCGGCGGCCAACGCAAGCTACCCCTCTTCCTCGTCGGAGCCTTCTGGGGAGCCCTCTTTCTCTCTATGCTCGTCCTCATCCTCTGGAAGACCGGCCTCCTCATCGTCGACATGCGCCTTCTCTTCGGCAGCGACGTTCTCCGCTACGCAGCAGCATGGCTCATAGGCTTTCTCGTCGTCGGTCTGCTCGAGGAGTACCTCACCCGCGGCTATCTTCAGTACACGCTCACCCGCGGCCTCGCTGCCTTCTACCGCTTCGCCCTCAAGACTCCCCACAGCACAGCATTCGGCTTCTGGAGCGCGGCCCTGATCTTCTCCATTCTCTTCGGCCTCGGCCATGGCAGCAACGCCGGCGAATCCCCTATCGGCCTCTTCGCCGCCGGACTCGCCGCCATGGTCTTCTGCCTCAGCCTCTGGCGAACCGGTTCCCTATGGTGGGCGATCGGCTTCCACGCAGCATGGGACTGGGCCCAATCCTTCGTCTACGGCGTGGCCGACAGCGGCACCATGGTCAAATTCCATCTGCTAGCCACTCACCCAGTCGGCAAACCCATCCTCAGCGGAGGAGCCACCGGACCAGAGGGCAGCATCTTCGTTCTCCCCATCCTCGCCCTAGTCTCCCTCGTCATCGTCTTCACCCTGCCCCGCACCAACCCACTCGAAAACGACCGTGGCGAAACCTTCACCCCTAAGACCCCGAGCCTGGATGTTGAAGCCTAGCTTGTTTCACTGTTGCGTAGAGGAACAACGTTCGTCATTCTGACCCTGAGAGCAGCCGAAGGGGAAGAATCCCTGTATTTCGCCTTTGTTGTTGCTGTTGTCTTCTCGATGCCGACTACAATCCTGAACTAAATCCTCACCGCGCGAAACCGGCTGTCCTCCAGATCCAGCTCGCGCTCAATCGTCCGCACCACATCATCGCTGATCTTGCCCTCCTCCTGTAGCCGCAGCAGAGCCAACCGCTCCGCCTGCACCGCACCCTCACCCACCTCCATCAGATGCCTGTAGATGTGAACACTTTCTTCGTTCGCATCCAGTCCTTCGTCAAGATGCTCCAGCTTGTGCCTATACCGATCCAGCAGGTCATTGAAGACGTGGGAATGTTCCTCACCGCACATCAGCCGCTCCCGTTCCAGATAGTCAATCGCCGCCCTAAAAACAATTCGCCGCGCCTCTGTCTCCTCCGGATCGACCCCCTCCGTCCCTGCCAGCCCCAGCGCGCGAATCACCGACGGCAGCGTCAACCCCTGCAACACCAGCGTCACCAGAATCACGCAGAACGACAGAAAAAGAATCAAATTCCGCGGCCCAAACGGCTGCCCATTAACCATCTCTGGAACCGAGATCGCCGCCGCCAGCGCCAGCACCCCACGCATTCCCGTCCAACCAATCACAAAGATGCTGCGTCGATCCAGCTCCTTCTCCTCGTGCCCCGTCCACTTCCTCACTAACTCAGCGATCCGCACCGCCGGATACACCCACACCATCCGCAGCGCAATCACCACTACGCTAAAGATCACCCCATACTCCGCCAGCACCACCGTTCCATACTTCCCATGAATCGCCGCCACCACATACGGCAGCTGCAGCCCAATCAGCACAAACACGAGGCCGTTCAACACAAACGTCAGAGCCTCCCACGCGCCGCTCACCTGCAAACGAACCCCAGGCGAAAAGTACGTCGCGCTCTTCCGGCTCAAGTAGAGCCCACACGCCACCACCGCCAGCACACCCGAAGCCTTCGCCTCCTCACCCGCCAGGTACGCGGCATACGGAACAATCAGACTCACCACCATCTCCACCGGGCCATCGTCGATGAACCGCTCCATCCACGCCACCACGACCCCAATCAGCAGCCCGATCCCGATCCCACCCACAACCAGATAAATCAGCCGCGCCAATCCCGCCCCCACCGTCGGCATCTCCCCTCGCGCAATAATGGCAAGCCCAATCTCGAGCGCGAGCAATCCGGTCGCATCATTCAGTAGGCTCTCCCCCTCCAGAATGTCGACGATCCGCCGAGGTAGCCCAATCTGCTTGGCAATCGAAGTAGCCGCAATCGCATCCGTCGTAGAAACCACCGCACCCAGAAGAAATCCAGCCTTCCAATCCAGCGCCGTAATGAACCGGTCGGAGAACTCCGCCAACCCCCACACCGTAAAGCCGACCAACCCGAACGCCAGCAGCCCAATCAGCAGCAGGTTGTGCCGGAAGTCCCTCCACGAAGCATTCCACGCCGACGAGAACAGCAACGGCGGCAGAAAGATCAGAAACACCAAACTCGGTTCCAGCGGAATATGCGGCATCCGCGGCATAAAGCTGATCGCCAGCCCAGCCAGCACCAGCACAATCGGATACGGCACCTTCAGCTTATGCGCCACCACGGCAAACACCGCCACCATCACCAGCAGAAGCAGAATCACCGTCTCCAGCGAATGCAGGCTCTCAACCGAAGACATCAGTCAACCCTCCGTTCTTGAGGTGGAAGCACAGGGCTTCAGCCCTGCGAAAATATCAGCCTATGACAAGAGGCTTTAGGCCCGGCCTTCTCGCCATTTCACCACAGACGCCTTCATGAGACGTCTAAAAGTCTGCCGTTAACCTCCAACATTTAGACTCGAAATCAGCACTATGAACCGCTACGAAGCCGAACCGCAACAGCCGAACCCACTCCTCCACCGCGTCGTCCGCGACGAACCCGCCTACACGACCCCGCGCGTACACATCTTCTTCAAAATCCTTCTCGTCTCTATCCCCCTCGTGCTCATCGGCATCGTCGTCGCCTTCTTCACTGCCCGCCACTGGGCCCAGCGAGCCCTGCAGGACTCCCTCCCACAGCTCGACGGCAGCATCTCCATCCCCGGTCTCTCCGCCCCCGTCACCGTCCAGCGCGACACCCACGGTGTCCCCCACATCCGCGCCGCCTCGCTCGACGACCTCATCATCGCCCAAGGCTACGTCACCGCGCAGGACCGCCTCTGGCAGATGGACACCCTCCGCCGCTTCGTCTCCGGCAACATGGCCGAAGTCTTCGGCAAGAGCATGATCTCCCACGACCGCATCCAGCGAACCCTCCAGATCCAGGCCGCCGCTGACCGTGCCTACGCAGCCTTCCCGCCCGATCAGATGCGCTGGCTCGAGCTCTACGCCCGCGGCGTCAACGCCTCCATGGAGGCCCAACGCGCCCACCTCCCCCTCGAATTCCGTCTCCTCGGCTATCAACCCGCCCCTTGGACACCCCGCGACACCATCACCGTCGGCCTCGTCCTCTTCCAGGACCTCACCACCAGCTTCCCGCAAAAGCTCAACCGTGAAGCTCTCGCAGCCAAACTCTCCCCCGAACTCATCGCCGACCTCTTCCCCACCGGATCCTGGCGCGACCACCCACCCACCCAGCCCACCATCGACCTAACCGCCCCCCAGGAAGAGATCCCCGACATCCCCCTCGACGAATCCCAAACCAAGCTCACTAAGCCCACTGATCCCACGAACCCGGGCGCCGCATTCATGCGGTCCCATCGCATGAGTGGGTCATTCGCGCAAAGCGCGAACCGCACTCCTTCCACCAGCCAACGACCCACCGCTACCACCCAAGACCTCCTCGCCCTCCAGCAGTCCCTAAAAGACACCCTCTGCGAAGAGTGCATCCCCGGTTCCAACAACTGGGTCGTCTCCGGAGCCCACACCGCCACCGGCAAGCCGCTCCTCTCGAACGACATGCACCTCACCCACAGCGTCCCCGGCATCTGGTACCAGGCTGACCTCGAAGCACCCACCGCTACCGGCGAATTCCACGTAACCGGCGTCTCCCTCCCGGGAGTCCCCTTCATCATCGTCGGCCACAACGCCCACGTCGCCTGGGGCTTCACCAACCTCGGAGCAGACGTACAGGACGTCTTCATCGAACACACCCGCAGCACCGGCGACACCGCCGAATACCAATCTCCCGACGGCGCCTGGCACCCCATCCTCCATCAAAAGGAAGTCATCCACGTACGCCGCTCGCAGGACATCGTCCTCGACATCCCCACCACCCAGCACGGCAACATCATCACCCCCATCATCTCCGGCATCCTGCCCTCGGAACAGCGAGCCCTCGCCCTTCGCTGGACCATCTACGACCCAGCCAACATCTCCGCTTCACTCCTCTACATCGACTCCGCCTCCGACTGGCCCTCCTTCACCGCCGCCTTCTCCACCTTCGGAGGCCCCGCCCAAAACGTCGTCTACGCCGATGATCAAGGCCACATCGGCTACCATGCCGTGGGCAAAATCCCTCTCCGCGGCAGCCTCATCCAGCCCAGCCCCATCAGCACAGTCCCCATCGACGGCCTCGACACCACGCAGGACTGGACCAGCTACATCCCCTTCGACCAGCTCCCACAATCCTTCGACCCACCCAGCGGTATCCTCGCCACCGCCAACTCCCGCGTCACCGCCGACAACTACCCCTTCCCCATCACCCCCGACTGGGGCGCCCCCTACCGCACCGAGCGCATCTGGAAGGTCCTTTCCTCCAAAGACCACCTCACCCCCGCCGACATGCTGGCCCTCCAGACCGACGTCTACTCCGACCTCGACCATGTCATCGCCCAGCGCCTCGCCTACGCCATCGACCACTCCAGCACAAAAGACAAGCGCCTCCACCAAGCCGCCGACCTCCTCCGCAACTGGAACGGCAACGTAGACGCCGACGCCTCCGCCCCCGCTATCGTCGACGCAGCCCGCGACGCCTTCTGGCCTCTCATCCTCGCGCCCAAGCTCGGCACCGCCACCCGCTACGACCCCCGCTCAAGCGCCCCATCCGAACCTCTCTGGCAGCTCTACACCTGGAACGAGAAAACCTACGTCGCCGAGCAGCTCATCATGCACACCCCGGCCCGCTGGCTCCCCTCCACCTACGCCAACTGGGACGAACTCCTCACCGCCGCCGTCGACCACGGCCTCCGCGAAAACCACGCCCCATCCGACCTCACCCACTGGCACTACGGCAAAGCCCACCCCATCGACATCGAACACCCCATCTACATCCTCTCGCCGATACTCCAGCGCATTGTCAACCTTCCCATCGGCACTGGCATCCAGCCTCAAAGCGGTGACGGAACCACCGTCAAACAAGTAGGCCGCACCTTCGGCCCCTCCGAACGCTTCACCGCCGACCTCGCCGACCTGGACCACTCCACCCTCAACTTGGTCCTCGGCCAATCCAGCAACCCAGCCAGCCCCTGGTTCCTCGACCAATGGCCCGCCTGGTACAAGGCCACAACCTACGCCCTACCCTTCACCAACCCCACCGTTGACGCCACCACCACCCACACCCTAACCCTCACACCAAACTAAAAATCCACCTCGCCGTTGCCTTGCTGTTGCAGTTCCCTTTGCTGTTGCGGTTGCCTTTGCAGTTGCCGTTGCCTCTCTTGTTGTCATCCCGTAGGGATCTGCTGTTGTCCTCCCTCAACCAGCCACAAAAAGATCGTGCGCCCACTCATCGCAGCCTCATCGCGATGAGCGGGAATGTACGAACTTCCCCTAGCCAGCTCCGCATTTCGCCTTCTACTCCCTATTCCCTACTACCTATTCCCTATCTCTGCGATACCCTCACAGTAATGCCGCGCTACCGCCTACCCTTCCTCATCATCCCGATAGCCGCGCTCATCGCCATCCTTCCCCTCATCCTTCAAGGCTGCTCCTGCGGCCACGACTTCGACTTCCACCTCCTAAACTGGTTCGAAGCCGCCCACCAGTTCACCCACGGAAACCTCCACCCAACCTGGGCCTACACCCCCGCATGGAACGCCGGCGAACCCCGCTTCATCTTCTACCCACCCATCTCCTGGGTCCTCGGAGCCATCCTAGGCCTCATCCTCCCCTGGACATGGACCCCCATCGCGTACACATGGCTAGCCCTCACCGCCGCAGGCTTCGCCCTCTACTATCTCGCCAAAACCTTTGCCACTCCCAACGCCGCACTGCTAGCCGCGACCTTCTACGTAGTAAACCCCTACACCCTCTTCACCGCCTACGAGCGCACCGCCTACGCCGAGCTCCTCGCCGCCGCCTGGATCCCCCTTCTCCTCCACACCATCCTCCGCAACAAGGTCACCATCCCCCGCATCGCCATCCCCCTCGCTCTCCTCTGGCTAACCAACGCCCCCGCCGCCGTCATGGCCAGCTACACCCTAGCCCTCCTTACCCTAATCCGCATATTTGTCTTCACAAATTCGGGTGCCCCATCGGCGCCTGCGGCAGAACCTTCGGCGCGCTTTTTGCGCCTAAGATGGGCATCGCCGGAAAGCGCGACCACTCCCGCCAACATCGCGCTGAAAGCCACCATCGGCACCCTACTCGGTCTGGCCCTGGCCGCCTTCTACATCATCCCCGCCGCCTACCAACGCCGCTTCGTACAAATCAACATGGCGATCCTCCCCGGCCTCCACCCACAAGACAACTTCCTCTTCCACCACACCCTCGACGCCGACCACGACCAAGTCCTCCGCACCGCCTCCATCATCGCCGTCATTCTCATCCTCCTGACCGTCACCGCCCTTCTACTCGCGCGAATCCAAACCAAGCCCACATCCCGCAACTCCACCCTGCTCGCCTGCCTCGCCATCCTCACCCTGACCATCACCCTCCTCCTCACCCCCCTGAGCGCCGCCCTCTGGCACCATCTCCCCGAACTCCGCTTCCTCCAATTCCCCTGGCGACTCCTCGCGATCCTCGCCCCCACCCTAAGCCTCACCCTGGCCCTGGCCCTCTCGCACATCAATCTCAAATCCCTCCCGACCACCCTCCTATCCATCGCCGTCGCCGCATCCCTCACCTACCCCGCCTATCACTTCTTCCACCAGCCCTGCGACCTCGAAGACACCGTAGCCACCCGCCTCGCTCACTTCCGCTCATCAAACCCCGCCTCCGAGCCCACCGACGAGTACACCCCCATCACCGCCGACAACGACGCCCTCGCCCACTCCAACCCACCCTACTGGCTCGCTCCTGCACCCACCGCCCCTGCGCCCGCCGACTCCGTCCCCGGC
>Ga0070734_10000613_pt1 | contig 68349 bp, 59 predicted proteins | sample Coa_R1_8_FD_66444 | JGI IMG/M metagenome (GOLD analysis project Ga0070734, IMG submission 66444) | Surface soil microbial communities from Centralia Pennsylvania, which are recovering from an underground coalmine fire - Coalmine... | ecosystem: Environmental > Terrestrial > Soil > Unclassified ...
CAATTTTGAGTATTATTCATGGATAAACCCGGTAAAAGCAGCACAGAGTTTTCTTTTTGTAAATGCGCCATATTACACCAATCATGTTTTTTTACATTCGGCACACAGCGAAATTCCGATCAGCAGAAAAAATCTCCCAAAGAATAAATATTTTCCTGAAGCAGTGGTGGTGAATTGCCCTATCTGGCTGCACAAAGGGACTCCCCGGATATTGATTGATGAAGAGAAAAAAGTTTGTAGGTTAGATGTAAATAACAATGAAATTACCATGCATCATTACAGCATTGATGGTGAACTAAAAAAATCTACAAACTGCCATTTTGAAAAAACAGCCCCCTATTCTGGATTTTCAGAAACAAGTTTTTTTGCAAAAACACAGGACAATTATTATTACACATGGGATGACAAGTTTATAATTTCAATTTCAGAAAAAGGCTCGATAAACTCCTTTCAGTTGGATACAAGAATTAGGTTTTGTGTTATTTCTAATCTTATTGTTGATTCCAGAATGATTATCAGTACCAATAAAGGCTGTTTGATTGCAAGGCCATCAGATGGGAAACTTCATATCGGGAATGATTTTTTTGCGAAAGAAATGATACCGACAGATATTTGTTTTTTATCAGTGAACAAATTTGTTATTGCAGAAAAACGAAAAGCCTTCGTGTTTGAAATAATTGATGAAAATCCCATACTTCTACGAAAAGTTGAAAGCGAAACTTCTATTATTGCTGCATTCCCAACTTCCGACAGACATTTATTTGCACTGATTGAAGAAACTGGAAAAATAACTTTCTGTGAAATAGAATCGGAAGATTAGCTTTCTTTATACCCTCTTATAATCTTTCAGCTATCATTTTGTCTTTCTATTTTTTAACGGTCTCAGCCTCTGCAAAGGTTTCTCCTATGCCTGCCCCTTTGTTCCGGTTCTTCCAAAACGGGTGATCAGCTTATTGTCCTGAACATCAGCTTCCCAAAATTTATTGCTTGTCTTGTCCTGATATGTTACTCTTTCAAAAATTACATAGGGAATGGTCGTAAGGATGATTTATTATTTGTAGTTTCTAAAATATATAAATCACACAAAAAGCCTAAAGATTACAGTATTGGAATAAAACAAAAAAACCCCGGAATTTACCGGGGTTTCTGTGGTGTGGGGCGGGATCGAACCGCCGACACAAGGATTTTCAGTCCTTAAAATAATGGTTTCATGTGGTGTGATATGAACTTATATGATTGATAATCAACATTATTAACATTTAATAAAACCACAAAATTTCACATAAATACGGAAAATGTTGTACCTATGTTGTACCAAAATCAAGGGTACAACATGGCAACTGTAAAAATCCTGCTTCGAAGGAAACACAATGAGGACGGGACTCTCAAGCTAAATAAGGAGGGTGCTCTACCGTTAACTTTGCGCATAACCAAAGATAGGAAAACCAGTTTTATATACCTCGGTTACGCTATCAAGGAGAAGGATTGGGACGATGCGGCGCAACGGGTCAAGAAATCCCACCCTAACCATGCACGCTTAAATAACTTCATCATCAAGAAGCTTGCTGAGGCGAATGACAGCGCATTAGAACTGGAAACCAACAAAACCAGTGTCAGCGTCAAAGCAGTAAAGAACAAAATCAAGCCAACTGCCGGGTCAACCTTCTTTGCCCAGGCTGAGGCATACCTTACGCGGTTGCAAAAAGCAGGAAAGTATAACCAGTACACTGCTGACAAACCAAGGGTGAAGCATTTCAAAGAGTTTATTGGCGGCGACATAGCCTTTCAGGATATAACCCCTACTATGCTTGAACGCTTCAAGGGCTATGTTCGATCTACCCTTAAGCTGTCCGAACGAAGTGCTATAAACCATCTTGTGATGGTTCGCTCTGTATTCAGCCAAGCTATCAAAGACAATATGGTTGACCCCAAGCATTATCCATTTGGCAAGGGCAAAGTAAAAATCAAATTTCCCGATAGCATCAAGATCGGATTAACACCCGAAGAAGTAAAAGCTATCGAAGATGTTGAGCTAAGTGACCCTGTTCAAAACCATGCCCGGAACTTATGGCTATTTTCTTTTTATTTCGCCGGCATGAGAGTTTCTGATGTTCTGAGAATTCGATGGTCTGATATTCAGGATATGCGCCTTCACTATGCGATGGGTAAGAACAATAAAGGCGGCTCACTAAAGCTTCCCGAGAAAGCTGTTAAGATTATCAACCAGTATAAATCGCATAAAAAAAATAAAGACGATCTAATTTTTCCTGATTTAAAAGAATGCAATTTTGAAAACAAGTTCGCGACACAAAGAACCATTGCTTTCAAAACAAGCGCGATTGATAAATGCTTACGAACCTATGTTGCGCCCGAAGCAAAAATTGATAAGAAGCTTACGATGCACATTGCGCGTCATACATTTGGAAATATATCTGGCGAAAAAATACCTATCCAGATGCTACAGAAATTATACAGGCATTCATCCATCACAACGACTATCGGCTATCAACAAAACTTCATTCACAAAGATGCTGATGATGCGCTTGACTCGGTTTTAAGTCTTTAGCAATCTTCTAATATCGAATCACGATACATTTGTAATAACCGATCTCCACGAATAGGAGATAATCTTGATGGCGATGATATTATATCGACTTTTATTTCCCGGTTGTTAAAAATAAAGTTTGTCTTTACTGGTAAATTTCCTTTTGGGACATGAAACACAGTATTGTTCAAATGACAATATTGTTGAAACCAAGAGAGAACACTATTTGCACCACTGCTACTGGTAATTATTATTTTTCTTATTGATGACTGATTTTCCAGCAAACTAAATATGTCTGTAAACTCGATAGGAAAAAGGTTTTCATCTTTTGAACTATCTTTTTGGCGCAAAATTCTCTTTCCGATATCAGCTATCCCCAGGCTTAGGTCTGTAAGAACTTGCTTTCTTATTACTACTGGCTCTAATGCACCGTATTCATCTAAATCTTTACCAGCAACCTCAAAGATTAATTTCCAAAAATCATTAAGGGGATTCGGATAAAAAAATTCGTATGCGCCTCTATTATTTTCAGTAGTAGGAAACGTACCTAAAATTAGCTTACCCGCATTTGTAGGTATGAAAGGAGGCCAAGGGTGCGGCTCTTCTTTGAATTCATTCAGTGTCTTGTACTTCATCATTTCTGATTTTGAATCAATAAATCTTTGAGATCAGTTTCCACTTTTTGCAACTCAATATTCAACTCTACTTTTTTATTGTACTGTTTGCTGCGACTTATAGCCGCTTTTAAATTTTGAATTTTTCGTTGCAATTCTGTTCGGTTTTGCTCCAAATAAACAAGTTCATCTACTTTGACTGTCTTAAAAAGTTTAGAGGACAACTGAAAACAAAAATCATGAAATATAAAGTCTAAGCTTTGTTTCAAATTAAGCTGGTAACTGATTTTATCCTTTGATTTCCATTTCGAGAAAAATGTCCAGTCAATTACAGAGCTATTTTCATTTATAGGATGAGAGTGCTTTTTAGATACACTCAAATATGCTTTGTCCTGAAATGAAATATAAAAAATAATCGGATAAGGAATTGCTTTATTTATAATCTCTATCAGGTCGGAAATATCTTCCTGAACTTTTAGATCAATCTCAAATATTTGAATTTCTTTTATTTCTTTACCGCTTAGATTAATAGTCTCCGCACTCAGTTTATGCGCCCATCTAATTCTTTCCAGTAAGTCAGTAAATCTTTTTTTCTGCTTAGAACTGGTAAAGCCGTCAAAGGCATTTTTTGGAATGACTTTATTTACGATAGTCCGGGTTGGTAATTCAAAAATTGCCATTACTTAATTACGATAAAAGAAATGAGTTTAAAATCTTCCAGCCCTTTTACTTTTCCTTTTAAGGCGCTTGTTCCTCCTGCCTTAAAAAGGGTGAATACATCTTTTTCATCTTCCGCATTTATTATTGAACCAATGCTTTTTTTAAGTGCGTCAGAGTAACGATCCATCTTCCTGTAATCGTTCGTCTCAATGCTGAAATCATCACAAAGCTGTTGGATTGGCTCTCTTTTGCCTTTGCAGAGCAAACGGATTATATCTAAGGTTCTCTTTGCATCGACATGCCCATGAATAACCTTGCCCTCCTCATTGATATAAACCAAATAATAAGGATGTAAGCGGTTTAGCTTATCGATATTAATATCAGTGTTGATATTTTTCAGAACGAATATTACACCCTTCTCAATTTCACCAGCAGTCTCAACAATTGCATGAAGACCTTCCGGTATGTTTTCTAACTCTCCGTAGGCTTTGATATAATTGGATAAGTCGACCCTGAAATCACTAAGCCCTAAATCGGTGATGCTTACCCCTTCCCTCAAATCTTCAAGGTCAACAACTTCTTCCTGAAGTTTTTTAAGTTGGATCTTACGATACTCCATATCTTTTTCTTCTGCATTCAGGATATTATCATCTCCTGTACTGGCCATGTTGCTTATCAACATTCTGCTTTCTACACGCTGCTTTAAATTGATATAAGTATCAAGTGTTACATCTGGCCAATAGTTCACCATTGTAATACTGGAATTAATAGAACCAATACGGTCGATGCGGCCAAAACGCTGTATAATTCTTACAGGATTCCAGTGAATATCGTAGTTCACTAAAAAATCACAATCTTGTAAATTCTGCCCTTCGGAAATACAATCTGTTGCAATAACAAGATCAATCTCATCTGCAACGTCAGGAAAAATTTCTTTCTTTCCTTTAGATATTGGTGAGAAGCAAGTAAGCAAGGAATTAAGTTCTGTATGAATAGCCTTTGAAGTACATTGTCTTTTGGAACCTGTAATTAGGGCTGTGTGTATTCCATATTTTTCCCGCAAAAAGTCTTTCAAATTTTTGTAAAGATAATTGGCTGTATCAGCAAACGCAGTGAATACAATTACCTTTCTATTATGCTCATTGATGGGTTGTTCAATCTTATCACAAATTACCTGCTTGAGATTTTGTAGTTTAAGATCATTATTTCCGATAAGGCTTTCAATATCCTGAGCTAAACTTTCTAAAACAAACATATCTGCAGAAAGGTCTTCTTTCCATCTGGTAATATCCAGGTCTTGAATACGAACCTTTACTTTTTTACCAATAATATTTTCTTCGTCTCCCCATTCTGATTCCCAATCAAAATCTTCATCAGTAGGGTTAAGTTGAACACCTGAATAAGTATCAGTATCAGCTTTTAAAATCATCCCGAAGGTGTTTTCAATAAGCGAGATAATGCCCTGTAACGTAAGACTGAAAGAGTCCACAGAACTTTCCAGCCGTTTCAATAAGTTTATCCGCATTAAAATCAGCAAGCTCCTTTCACGGTCAATTTGCGTGAATGTTACCGATTTTACCTTCTTGTCATACAACTCAGCATAATATTGAACCTTGCTAGGAAGAATATAATTTAGCGGCGAATAAACAGATAAATTTAATAAAGATAGTCTGTCAGCAACTTGCTGATAGTTTAACCCATCATTTTCTGTAAGTGGAATTTGTATTGATACCGGTTTATTTCGCTTAGGAAACTTTCCTATGTCTGTCGTGTCATAATAGGTAGTGATATGTTTTCGTGACCTTGCAATCGTCAAGCTATCCAATATCTCAAAAAAGTCGAAGTCCAGCATCTCCAGTAGTTGATCTGTTGTCCTTTGATCAGGCGAAAGCCTTGACCAGGAATTAAATGATTGCTGAGCTCTTCTGAATACCTGTTCAATACTTTGAGTGGTATTTAACTTATCATCGATATTAGAAGCTGTTCCTTCATAGGCTATTGCCAATTGATTTTTTAAATCATTAAAACGGTTGTTTACTGGCGTAGCAGAAAGCATGAGGACTTTCGTTTCAATGCCCTCTTTGATTATTTTACGTAGTAAGCTTTGATACCTATTTTCCTTACCGACGTTAGGATTATTGTTTCTGAAATTATGGGATTCATCAATTACAACAAGACCGTAATTACCCCAATTCACTGTCTCCAAATTTCTACCGTTGCTTATACCACGATCTCTTGATAGGTCAGTATGAAAAAGAACATCATACCTAAAGCGGTCTTTAGCAAAAATGTTGTTTTTATCGTTATTGCGGTAGGTGTTCCAGTTTGCTTCCAGCTTTTTAGGACACAATACCAAAACATCTTTATTTCTTTTTTCGTAGTACTTGATTACGCCTAATGCAGAAAATGTCTTTCCTAAACCAACACTATCCGCAAGAATGCAACCATTGTATTTTTCCAGTTTATTGATTGCTCCAATAACTGCATCTTTTTGAAAATTATATAACTTATTCCAGATAAGTGTTTCTTTAAAGCCTATCTCATCGTTGGGAATATTATCAAGTGAAAGATCACTAAGGAAATCATTAAAAATATTATATAGCGTAATGTAGTAAATGAACTCGGGGCTGTTTTCTTTAAAAGCATTTTCAAAATAATTTTCTACAAATTCGGTTACATCTTTTAAGCTTTCTTCGTTGCTCCAAATCTGATTAAACCAGTCCAGGTAAGCAGCACTTTGAGGAAAATCTATTTTTTGTATGAGTGTCGGAAAACCCTGCTTTTGGGTAAGGCCAAGATCAGAACTGGTAAAACCACTTATATTTGTATACGCCGCATTGTCGTCATTATCATTGTCTACATGAATTAAACCATGTAGCGGAATATTTGAATGTTTGTTTGATTTAAATTTTACTTTTTGCTTCACCCATTTTGAACACTCTTTTGCGATTGATCGCTGATTCAACTCATTCCTTAGTCTTAGTTCAAAATCACCACCACATAAATGGGATTCGTTATAGATGTGAGGAATATAAAATTCTCTTGATTGCTTTTGAAATTTATCCTGAACGAACGTGGGCGAAGTGAAAATAAAACGCAGTTCGTCAATATTGGTGAATTCTTTTTTTAAGGCTTCAAAGGCGTAAATGGAAAACGAAGAGGCTGCTATCGAAAGTTTACTCTTTGATTTTATTTGAACCTTTAGGTCGTCACACAATAATTGATTTACATTGTCTATCAGTTTCATGCCTTTATTTTACCTGAACGATTTCCAACAACTTCTCATAGCTATTGACTACATCAAATTTTACTTCATCCCCGCAAATAGCTTCAAAGTGTTTTCCTGCGCAATGAATTTTAAGTTCTTCAATTCCTCTCAATTCCATATTTGAATCCGAGCCTTTAGTTTCTGCCACAAAATAGATATGTCTCACTTTATCCTTGTCGAAAACGATTGCCCAATCGGGGCTGTAATTTGCAACAGGAGTGGTTATATAGAAATTATTTGGCAACTTGGCATACACAGAAACTTCAGTACTGTTATCAAGTGCCTCAGCGAATTTCGCTTCAATATTGGAGTCTGTTGTCAGAAAATCGTAGATATGCTTCTTCAGCATTTCAGATTGACGTAAAGCAGTTCTGTCGTTGGTAAAGACAGTTTTAGCATCATGTCTTTGCTCTGTTTTGTGATAGACAATATTATTTATAATTAAACTAGCTTTTACTTCATTAATCAGCTTGCTGATTTTGGCAATAAACTCTTCCGGATTTTTACGTACCAGTAAAAACTTCAATGGGGCAATTGATTTGAGGATTTCAACAATTGTACGACGGGTTAAATTAGTAACTTTTACGATTTCTCCAACAAGGTCATATACTGTGTTGGAGTAAATATCGCTGTTCAATTTCTTTGTGCTTCTGTCAGTTTCTTTAAATGCTTCCCGGTTGCCAAGTTCTTCTCTTGTACTTTGCTTTAATTCACCACTTTTTACCTCATATGTACGTTCGGTAATATGGAGGTCGGCATTTATTCTAACCGTGCTATCTTGTACAAGTTTTTCTGAATTAAAATTTACTTCGTAAATAGACTTTAAATTTATCTTAGCCCATAAAGTCTGAAATTCCTTTTTATAAAAATTCTTATTGACGGAAACGGTAACAGGCTCTCTTCCGTTCTCAGGCAAAAATTCTCCTCCGGTGTATATTGATTTAAGAAGTTTAACCACATCGTTTCGGTATGGTTCCAAGTTTTCAGGAAGGGGAACTTTATTTTCTTCAATCAGATTTTTACCCAATTCTGTAATTTTATCATCATCATCTAAAAGGTCATTTTTATAAAGTACTTTATTAAGTTTCTTTGCATCATCTTCCGTTATGCGGATTTGTTTTCCACGGTCATCAGAAATTAGTTTGCCAGCAAAAAAACTTGCTTCCGCTTTCTGAGGTCTATCACGCAGCGTTGAAGCTATTTCAGTTTGCAATCCTTTTGCGAAAGCCTCATAGCTTTCAGAAGCAATAACTGTGAGCTTGTTTATTTCATGCACCTGGTCGCCAATGGTCTCGTAATCGAGCCTGACACCATTTGCATTAACTGCTAATCGCATTCCCCGTCCTACTTCCTGACGGCGTCGAATAGTTGCGTCAGAATGTTTTAAAGCACAAATCTGGAATACATTGGGGTTGTCCCAACCTTCTTTCAAGGCCGAATGCGAGAAGATAAACCTTGTCGGTTCCTCAAAGCTCAAAAGCCTTTCCTTATCTTTCATAATAAGGTCATAGGCGCTAATATCGTCTGATTCAGATTCCTCGCCCTTTTTGGCAGCTTTAACGCTAGGGTCAATCAGCCGCTTATTCTTATCAATTGAAAAGTACCCGTTATGAATCTTTTCAACATCGTCTCTTTCCAAATATTTGGCATAGGTTGGCATATATCCTTTATGAACATGGCCGGAATCAGTATCCTTGAGGTAGTCATTATACTCCTGATGAAACAGGTCTAAAAAATCATTGCGGATAATATTATATTCTTCTTCAAATATTTTCGCATATTCTCCCAATTGAGAATTGCCTTCTTTATCATAGATTCTGTATTTTTCTACCGAGTCGATAAAGAACAGGGTCAGTACTTTAATGCCTTTGTCAAAAAGTTGTTTCTCTTTTGTAAGGTGAGATAAAATTGTTTCCCTGATTTGAATGCGGCGGAAAGCTCTTTCATCAACATCCCCTACCGCTTCACCAGCAAAAATATCCTCGCCGTTGACTACAACTTTATTGAAGTAACCATCAATTTCCTGAATGGTCATGTTTTTATATTGAGGCATTTCTCCTGATAGCTGATAAAGGTTAGCTCCCTTTTCAAGTTTCTTCCTTACTCGCTTAACAGCAGTACCGCTTCTTTCTTCAAATTCAATCTGTGCAAGTGGCGGCTTGGTGCTGCTTAAAACAATCTGCTCAAGATATAAGTAGCCTGTTGTCCCTGTAGAGCCTTTTAGATTTATTCCCTTAACCTGAATTTTTTTAACCAACTTACTATTATAAGCATCCAAAGCATCCAGCCTGAAAACCTTATTATATTCTGTTCGGTGAGTAGCGGAGTAACGAAGCGTAAAGAGCGGCTGAAAATCCTGCATACTCTCTAAGGTCTTATCGCCATCAACAGATTGAGGCTCGTCAATAATGAGAATAGGATTTGTTTGAGCAATTATCTCGATAGGTCTTCTTGAAGCAAATTGATCCAGCTCCATATAAATGCGTCGTGCATCTTTGCCTCTGGCGTTAAAAGCCTGCGTATTAATAATCATTACACTGATACGACTATCCGCCGCAAAGCTTTCAATGTCCTGCGGCCTGCCAGAGTTATAAATGAACGGATTAATTCTGTGGCCGTATAATTCCTGAAAATGATCCTGTGTTAATTCAAATGATTTGTACACGCCTTCACGGATAGCGATACTCGGCACAATGATAATGAACTTGCTCCAGCCATAGCTTTTATGGAGCTCATACATAGTACGTATATAGGTATAGGTTTTACCTGTGCCTGTTTCCATTTCAATAGTCAGATTATAACCAAGCTTGATATTTTTGGGACGTTCAATTTGAGTACTTAGAAGTACATCATTAGCTTGCTGTACCTGATGAATGTTTTCTAATATCTGTCCTTCAGTAATGTTTATTGCTCTGTTTCGATAACCAATATTTTCTAACAGGTCTGTGTCAAATTCAAATTCGGCACTAGCAGCACCTTTAGCCTTGCGGATAAGGTCGGCAGAGCGTTCCAATGTAAAACGGTTAGTTTCTAAAGGCTGCCCTTCAAAACAATCGACAACTGCTTTTACTGCATTGATCTGAAACTGTTGTTCTTTAAATTGTAATTTCATGACTTATCAGATTACCCGCATTTCGGTTTCGGGACTCAATTGTTTTAATAACTGCCGAACATTTTCTTTTGCTGTATCATTCTTAAATGAGCTATCTCTAAAAACAATTCTTAACGGGGTATGGCTTGCAGCTTCTTTTGCAAAGTCTTCGTCAATACCTTTATCAAAACAAGCCATTAAAGAATTACCTGCCACTTTAAATACCTGCTTACCTAAAATTTTTAGTTGTTCAATTTTTAAAGAAAGCGGTAGTCCCCAATCCAACATTACCTGAGCCAAAAGGTCATCAGGAGTTCTATCTTCTTTTACATTGTCGGCAAATAATTCCAATGCATCTTGTTTATAATCTTGTGGACGATAATAAACGTCCTGCATGTTGCTGTCAGATAGACGAAACACTCGAAATCCGCAGTCAAGTTTGACTTGATCCGTTTTCTTCTCGTTTGTTTCAAAATTTAATTCATTAGCCTTTTCATCAATTTTTGTTTCAATTTCATTTTGAATTTTTTCCCCAGCTTTTCGGAGGCGTTCTTTTCCGATTTCACAAATATTTTGATATCCAGCTTTGTATGCGTCGGAATTTATATCGCAATTTTCTGGTACCTGAACTAAAATAAATTTTCTTGAGCTGTTGTCTTCCATATTGAGTTTAAAAACCGCATGTCCGGTTGTAGCTGAACCCGAAAAAAAATCCAAAATAATATCAGAGTTGCCCTTCGTTTCATCCGTAGCAACAGAAAACAATTGAGTTAATAAATTAATCGGTTTAGGAAATGGAAATATGGATTTAGGAAGTAGTTGTTGAAAATCTTTTGAGCCTTCTTGAGTATAAGGACCATCAAGTATTGAGAGAGGTGAACCTCTTCTAATTACCCCATTTTCATCTTTTAGATATCCCTTAAATCGAATTTTGACTGAACCATCACTTTGCTCATTGAATTCAAGTAAATTATCCTTTAGTGCTAAATCCACACGATCTTTAGACCATAACCACTGCTTTTCCGGCCAGATTTCACTCCCCTTATACAAAATTGGAAATTTTAGATTAGGTCTGTCGCCCATGCTTGTTGTGTCCAAAGGCCAAGTTGCATAGGGTCCTCTAGTGTCATATTTTTCATCTTTTTTTCTATACATAGAAGCGGTTTTTTCCGAATAAGGAATCGACACATCTTTTATAGATTCAAGATTCTTAGTATAACAAAGTACATATTCGTGTAAGGTTATCCAGCCGATTGATTTGGCGCCGCCGCCTGTTTTATTCTTCCATACCATTTCTGATAGAAAATTAGTTTCGCCAAAAATCTCATCGCAAATTTTTCTTAAATTATGTATTTCATTTTCATCAATTGAAATAAAGATAAGGCCATTGTCTTTTAGTAAATTTCTAGCAAGTTTTAGACGGGGGTACATCATTGTAAGCCAATCTGAATGATACCTTCCGGAAGCCCCTGGGTTTACTACTAAGCGTTGATTGAATTCATCAATCTCGCCAGACTGCTCCTTAAACTCTTCACTACCTTGCGTAAAATTATCTTTGTAAACAAAATCATTTCCTGTGTTGTAAGGCGGATCGATATAAATAATTTTTATTTTATCGAGATAGCTTTCCTGCAACAGCTTCAATACTTCAAGGTTATCACCTTCGATATACAAGTTTTCTGTACTGTCAAAATCTACTGAATCTTCTCGTACTGGCCGCAATGTTTTCGTGGTGGGAAGATTGGCTGTAACAATCGCTTCACGCTTGCCCGGCCATTCGAGGCGGTACCGTTCTTTATTGCCTTCAATAATATCTCGGCTCAATTCCTGTTTCAGTAATTCAAAATCTATGCGTTTGCCATCTGCTGTTTCAGTAACGCAGTTAGGGAAAAGGGCTGCTATTTCTTCTATATTATGGCTTACCAAATCAGGTGAAGCCATATCGAGTTTATCAGTCATAAGTTTTTGATTCATTTTGTAAAAGCCTAGCGAAAAAGGTTGTATCACTATCGCCTATTTATGAGGGTTTTTAAATACCTCATCTGGGCTAAAGTTTATTTTTAAAACCAAAAATCATCTAATAAATTTATTTAAATCAATCCGTTAAACTTAGGCACTTTGGTTAACGTGCTTTATTTTCTAACATCTTAAGTAATTGAAGTTCTAAGTATCAAATGACTCCGGCCTCAAAGAGCAACATTATAACTCGTACTTCGTCCTCCGGCTTTCCCCGCCAAAACAAAAGCACCTATCTCCAATAACTGCTGCATATCCCTTGTAGCGGTGGCTTTCGATGTTTTAGTAAGGCCAATATATTTTGCGGCGTTCATGCCGCCCTGAAAACCTTTAGTGCCTTCTTCCAACATTCTCTTGATAACGGTAAGCTGACGCTCATTAAATTGATCTTTGAAATGATCAAAAAATTTCGTTTTCTTCAATGTAAAATCAATCTGTGTTTCAGCTTCCCTTTGCGCATCAAGAGCCGTCTTTACAAAATACTCCATCCACGGCGTGATCTCATTTGATCTCTGTGCTTTTTCAAGAGAAGCATAGTATATACTTTTTTTAGCTTCTATTGTTCTCGATAAACTCAACATTACAGGGCGGCCTATTGTCTGCGATAAAGCTTTTTCGGCGATGGCGCGGCCAATCCTCCCGTTTCCATCCTCAAAAGGATGGATTGTTTCAAAATATAAGTGAGCAATCGCTGAACGAACCGGAGCTTTTTTGATTTCGCTTTTACCGCGTGGCCCTGAATCATTGAACCATTGAATAAATTTCTTCATTTCTTTTGGAACTTTAGATGAAGGCGGTGCTTCGTAATGAATTTTCTCTTTGCCCATCGCACCGGAAATTACTTGCATTGGCTCTTCGTGAGTTCGCCACTTACCCACTTCCATTTTCTTATTCTCGCGCAATAACATTTTGTGCCAAGTAAAAAGCTTTGCCTCGGTTAGCGGTTCTTTGAAGGTCTTACGAACATCAATCATCAGTTCGCCCAATCCAGCAGCAGATTTGTCTTTTATGTGCTCAGGGCTATGATGCAAACCAAGGTTTTTGCGAATAGAAGAAAGAACATCTTTCCGGCTAGGGTATTCGCCTTCTATCTCGGAGGTCTTGATTGCCTCCGCTAGAATAATATCAACGATAACATCCTGCTTCGTTTCTTCAGGCAAAGCCTCCAAAATGCCGGATACCCGCCCTACCTTTTCAGAAAAGATAAGCAAGTCGTCCTCTACTCCATCGAGGGAGAACGTGAATTGAGGCCAATCTTTTTGTTGCCAATTATAAGTTGCCATGAGCCGATTATATCAGATATTCGGCTCAAATATAAGAAATATAGTGAGCCGAATAAACAAATTATTCGGCTCACTGAAAAGATATATTTATCATACCCTTAAATATCATTTGAACAATAACACGATAAAATTTCCAAAATAATGCGCTATTTTTCCAGTATAACAATTTGGCATGGAAGTAATATGTTTAGAAGACGATGCATTTTACGCACTTATGGATCGCGTAATGGAGCGGCTTAGTGCAAAGCACAACATAAAAGAAGATAAATGGATTTCTGGTGATGAAGCCATGAAAAAACTTCGCATTACCAGCAAAACCACTTTGCAAAAATTCAGGGATGAAGGCCGTATCCGTTTCACACAACCAGATAAGAAGATTATTCTGTATGATACGGATTCCATCAACGAATATTTAGAAAAACATTCAAAAGAAACATTCTAATGGATAAGGAAAAAGAATTCATCAAAGGTTTTAATGTTGGTTATCAATTAAGCAAACATGACCCAGCATTGCTGGCAAAATTGAGCAAGACCGCACCCGATAATTCGGAGTACATACGTGCGCTTCAATTAGGAGCCAAACAACATGACCGCGAAGTATTGCTTGATCAAATCAAGCAATCGAAATCGAAAAATAGAGATGTAGAACATTAAGAATATTGTCAACGTCCTCTATCGCGTTGCCTAGAAAGTTCTCTCTGTTTTTCAATCTGCTCTTTCAATTCGCGTACCATGCGTTCCCTTTCTGTTTCATGGTGCTGCTTAATTGCTTCGGCCTGCTTATGCTCATAACGCTCTACCCAATGTCCCGGCTCTTGCTTTGGCTCTGGTGTAATTGGCTTAGGTAGGATTTCTTTTTCTTCATTTTTAAGACGTATGGCAGCTATTACTTCTTTCTCGGATTGCAACTTCTCATATTTCAGCCTCTCCCGTACTTCTTTTGATTTGATGCCTTGTAATTGGCGTGTCAAATCGAAACTTCTGCCCGTGTTATCAACGACCATAAAAGGGCGGCGCAATTCCCCCTTGGCAATGACGTAGCCTTTTTGAACGCTGGCTTTAATAAACTCCGCACCTGTTTTTGTTTTCTGCCATACATCTGTCAGAACCTTTTTCATCTCAGGACGCTTGGCATTACGGTGCGGCGTTTTCTTATGATTCAGTTCCTTTTCCATGTCTTTACGCGCCCTATCCTGAGCAAGCCTGGAAAAGCTATCGGAAATCATAATCCCCTTGTCATGGTTGTAGCGTTCCCATACAACATGGGCATGGGTACGCCCCTTTTTTTCATGTAGGACAATCACACGTTTTTGCCCTTCATATTTTAATTCTTTTTCCAGCATATCAGCCGCCTTGAACCAGTCGGCTGCTTGCATCTTCTTATCCTCGCCATAGGCAGGATTTAATTGGGCGTGATAAAGCCCTCTCGAACTCATTGTGAGTTCGGCAGTAAGGGACATCTCCAACAAAGATGCCTTTAGGTCGTTTGGCTGGCTTGTCCCGCGAACATCAAAAACGCGAACGTTGTCATTATCTGCCTGCTTCATCAGGTATCCGGCAAGCTGACCGCCATTGCCCCGTATTTTACCCCTGATGACCATTGGTGAGATGTTTAAGCAGGTTTTTGGATAATGATTGAATCCCGTAAAGGGTGGCTGAAATAAGCTCACCTGAAACCGATGCCCGTTGCCGTGTGGCAAGATCGGTATTCAGGGCTTTGGCAATTTGATTAACGTTGCTGCCAATTTTGCCGAGCTCAGCCAAACCCTTTATGAACGATGCCCGTTCTGGTGTCGCCATGTGCAACCGTGGTTTACTGCCCAAGGCCGCCTTTCGGATGAAGTCACTCACCGAAAGCCCCGCATCTTCCGCAAGCCCAATAAGGGCTTTTTCTTCGGCTTCTGTGAGCCGAAGTTCCACACGTTTCGTGCGTCGGTATAAGATGTTTTTTTGCGGCCTGGACATAAATTGGGTTGCGCGTTTTTGCGGCAAGAGGGTCAAGGGAGAACGCTTTGAGTATCTCCCTTGCAAGACGGTTCGTTGTATGAAAACCGACAGAGTTTTTGTACGGACAAACCACGTCTTGCGTAGCCCCTACCCAATAAAATTAGGCTGAATTTGTGAAACAAAAAACGCCTGAAACCTTTGTCAGGCGTGCTTTACGTAAGATTGTACTGATATGAATTAATGTGGTGCGATGTGAAAGAAAAAAAGATGAAAATATTTTATCGGTCACGCTCTTTTTCGCGCTGATTTCTTTCCCGAAGCTCTCTTTCTATCTGCTCCCGTAGGCTGGCTTTATCTGTTATTTCAACTTTATTTTCTTGGAAATTTTGAGCCAATTCTTGCTTCTTATCCTTCTCATCTCTTTCAGCCAACTCAGTCAGTATTTCCCGTTTAATCCGAGCTTTCTTTTCATCTAAAGTTTCTTCTTGTTCAGTTGACTGTTCCTGATCAATCTCTGGGTCTTTCCATTCCTCAACCTCAACCCCCTCCCTTTCTGCAAATTTGTCAGCAATCTTTTTGGCTTCATCTTTATACCGTTGTTCAAGGCGTTTTAGCTCCAATCTGACGGAGTAATCGCTTTCCCGGCCTTTTTTATTTTGATATTCCCTATCGCCTACATGCCTTTCAGGAACGTCAATTGATTTTGTCTCCGTCACATAATCCCCGGCTAGCTTCTGCAATTCGATAACGCAATCATCCGAAATAAGTTGGTTAATATAATGGTCGATAAATTTTGGAGGGGTTGCCACTTGACTTTGATTTTTTATTATGGCAATATAAGCAAAATTGTAGGGGAATAGATGGCCTATTACCGAAGCGAGAAAATTGACAATTTAATGAAGAATCCGGTTATGGAGCACAGACTGGCTGGTCTTGCTCAACGTGCTCTTAGACATTATTTAGGGGATAACTATGATCCAAAAACCTTTAATCCTCTAAGAGAAATCAGTTTTCGGGAATTCATTAGCGATACTATCAAAAATAAAATCAAGACACGCCAGCGTTACAATTGGGTTTTGATCGATTATGTGTTTCGGGAAATGTTTAAGCGCTGGGAAATAGAAATTCTGCCTGAAGAAACGCTCAAACGTAAAGTCAGGATATGGGAGCGCAAGGACTCATTATATTACGCAGATGAATTAATAGAAGAAGTTATGAATGGTAAAAATTCATATCCTCGCTATCGCCATTTAGCACGCAAGGCACTGAAGCATTATCTCGGAAATTTGTATTTCGCGAAAACGTTAGACCCTGATGTCGAATTACAAATTCGTGATTTTATTTACACGTGCGTTCATATCAAAGTGATAAATCGAGTACCATATCATTGGGAATTTATCGACAATTATTTGAGACGGCTATTACACCAGGCAGGATTTAGCCATCTTGAATTTGATAACGATCTCATCGAAAAAAGGTATCACGGTGGTAAATTTGATCCGCCAAAAGGAATATTTGAAACCATACATTAAGAGCGCAAATTCTCTGATATTTACGCTCACTTTTTGCCAATTGCCAGTATTTAATTATTTTCAAAATTCCAATTCCGCTTCAGAATTAATTTGCGGAAAATCATCCTTAGATTAACCACCTAACTAAAGACCTAAATTATATTCGTATGGTAAGAAATGACTTCTTGCTCAGAACACTTGTTGTCGCATGTCTCTTTTGGTTTATTCGCCCGTATGTGGAGTTAATATCGCTTTTTGTTGGCGTGCATAAGGAAACCAGTTTTTTGGTAGGAATAATAGGTGCAGGAGCGATTGCTGTTTATTTAAGTGCCATCTTTCATGCAAAAATAAAAAACAGCATTCTAAAGAATAGCGGGCTAAGTACGACGGTGAAGTGGCTCCTTTATATTCTTGTCGGAATCTCGATTCTAACAGCATTGATAACACTGATAGATACACAGATTTATTCGCCTTTCAGTATCCGCCAAGTTATTTTTACCGGTGCATTTTTTAATAGGATCGGTGCATTTGCTTTGCTAATAGGGACGTTTTTCGTAACGCTTTACGCCACGCGAAAATTAGTGAATAACATAGGTTATTCGCTGCCTCCCGGTTCTCCTCAAGTTAAACCTGCGATAATAAATGCAAATCCTTCGCCAGTGCATGTATCAAACAATGCAATTGCACCCCCACCGAGAATAAGAAACGATAAAAGCACAGTCCACGGATCATCTGAGTTTTCTAATTGGGAAAATTTCAATAAGAAGTACAACAACAAAACGAATGATGAAATGTACCAACTCTTTGAAGATACAAGCGGCTATGTGATTAGGCCAAACTCTGTAAAGTATATGGACCATGCGCACATGATGACTATTGCGGGTGCTGGTCAGGGCAAAGGAACTACTGCGATCATACCCAATCTACTCACGCAACCTAATAACAGTTGGATAGTGCTTGATGTAAAAGGTGAGAACGCGGCGGTTACAGCAAGATTTCAAAGGGAGGCTGGACAAAGGGTTTATATTTTAGACCCTTTTGGTGTACAGAAACAAATCAATGCGCGGCATGGAATTCCTTCAAGTGGCTTTAATCCGTTAGTAATTGCCAAGTATCTTCCACCGGATGAGTTGAGCGATTTCGCAGCGATGCTGGCAGAAATGTTTATCCCCCAAGTTGGCAAAGGAAATAGCTCGGATAATTTTTGGATTGATAGCGCAAGAAATTTAATAAAGGCCTTGGTTTTGCATTTGATGACGGATAAAGCTGTTACAGAACGTAATCTTGGAAAGCTTTACGAATGGCTGCGACTAAATCAAGAAGATGAGGTGTCCTTGCTTGTTGATATGACTGCAAATGAATATACCAAGTTTGCCGCCAATGAAATTCGATCATTAATGGTTAAAAGTGAAAAGACTTGGGTTGGTGTTTTATCAGAAGCAAGACGGTCGACGGCATTTTTGGAGTCCCCTGTCATCAGGCGGTCTTTAGAAGCTAATGATTTCGATCCGATGACTTTGGAAACACAAAACACTACGGCCTATATAATTCTCCCAGAAAGAAACTTAAATACCCACATGGCTTGGCTGCGTATTGTGTTTGGAACAATTTTAAAGCTATGCAATTTTTCGGCTCAAAGAAGGGTTAATTTCTTAATGGACGAATTCCCTATTCTTGGCCGTATGGATGATTTTTTAAGAGCCTTCGCCTTTGGTCGAGGTCAAAAAATATCATGCTGGATTATTGCTCAAAGCTTATCACAATTGAAAGACATTTATGGCGAAGAAGGATTGAACACCTTTCTTGCAAATTCTAAATTGAGACAGTTTTTTGGAATGAACGACTATTTCACGCAAAAATATGTATCCGATTTATTAGGTACAACCACTGAAATAATTTCCACATCAAATTATGGTAGAAATTCAGGATCAAACACGAATAATTCTTATACAACATTTTCTATGGGTTCTACGCAAGGGTCGGGGAATGCCTATGGCTCAAGTTCGGGTGAAAACGAACAGGTTTCAGCACGGCCATTAATGACACCTGATGAAGTAGGCAAGTTGACGAATGATTTTATATTGCTTGTCGATGGCGATAAATATCGAATTCCGAAGACAACCTACTATACTCACAACGTTTATCCTGGGCGTTTTGATCCTAATCCCTATGTGTCCTAAGCACAGCTATCTTGCCCTAAGCAAAATATTAGGGAAGATGTCTGATCATCATTCAATTATTAGGTCAGTCGCAACTGCAATAGCATTACGACTTTTTGGGTTTAATTCTTTTCACGGCAAAGCGCACTTCTGGCACTAAAGTGAAGTCCTCACTGTATTTCATAAAATGCAATGTAATTGCCTTCTTGCCGACATTGCATACTCTAATGAGGGTCATTCCCTTGATAAGTGCATTATAACAATCTTGGCTCGATACCTTAAGCTTTGTCCAAGAAATGGTATCGTCAGGAGTGCCTTTAATTTCAAAAGATTCTTTTTCTCCGGCTTGTGATATTTGCAAATCAGCTCCAGCCTTCCCCAATTCGACAATCGCTTCTGGATGCTTGGTTAAAAAATATCTTTTTACTAATTCAACCGCCATGCCCCCTACATGCGAGTTCTTCCCCATATTAGGATAGCGGTTCAATAGCTCGGTTAATTCATCATCTGAAATCTCAAAATTATAGGAGTTCATAACTTAGGGATTTGTAGGCTTGCGTATTAAAAGATTAAGATCAGTGTCGTAAGTATTTCCTATTTTATTAAAGCCATGCTTGCCTAAAATATGAATCATTGAGGGTTTACGAGAAGTAGCAAAAATAGCGTTGCCTGCAACTCTCGGCATAAATTCATTCAATAAGGTTTGGCATAGCCCCCGCCTCTCAAAATCAGGGTGCGTAATAATATAACCCAATTCAAAAGGATATTCGTTAGCCGAGACCGATACGCCAGCTTTTTTGAAAACTCCTTTCAAGTATGATTCAACAGGCACTTTCAAACTTACAGAGCAGATAATCTTTTCATTATTCAAGACAATACCTATCAGCGTTGCCCTATCTATTCCAGTTACCACAAAGTGCCGATTTACCTGACCGCCCAAACAGATTAAATCTATCACTTCAGATTTATACTGCTTGCTCAGGTTTGCAGGGGTATCAATGATGGTTTTCAATTGCGAATATTTCATCTAAATGGGAACATACAATAGTCGATAAATAAGATTCGGTACAAGTGTGCGACGCAACGATGTTGAATTTTGTTCTATAGCTGGTAACACCGTTGTTCTCTTGTTTTCTTTAACCAAGTTAAAACAAAAAAGCCCTGAAATCAATTCAGGGCTTTAAAGAAAATAGGATTTTAGTTAAACCGTAGGCTGAAGCTTATGTAGAAACTCAGAAGCTTTTGATGCTTCGCTTGCCGCCGTGAAAACAGCATGTTTATTCTGCTTCAATACTTCCAGCCATGAAGCAATGTAACTGGCATGGTGTTCCTTGGTCGGCTTGGATATATCAAACTCGGTACAAACAAAGGCCGCACCCATTTCAGCGACAAGCTCTTCAACGGCGTAATGCTTATCACCAAATTTGTTGCTCAGTTTACGGTCAAGTCTTGAAGCATGGCCTGTCCAGTGGGTCAGTTCATGCATTAGCGTTGCATAGTAACCTTCGGTAGCGGTACAAGTCTTGGTGTCAATAAACGCAGATAGCTCCGGCATTGAAATCTTATCTTCCTTAATACTGTAGCAAGCCATCGGTTTATCGTGCTCGACTTTGGCTTTTGTATTAGCAACAAAGTCTTCAATTGCTCCGATACGGTCAACAAGCGGCATTCTTGGAGCTTCAATCACTTTCGCGTCTGGCTTATAGCTGGCAAGCTGGTTGCGGTTGAACACATAGGAATGTTTGAGAAAAGGAATATGCTTGATCTCGCCCTCTTCTTCGCGCTCAACGGTATCGTAATAAACGATCATTGTGCCTTTTTCGTTCTCACGGACTGATTCATCAATCTCCTTCCACTGTTTGAAGCTTGCCCATTCGTTGGAATTGAACTGCTGGTCTTGTGATGCAGCCCAGAGCAAAACAATGTTGATGCCGCGATATTTATTTCCGGTGGTATAGTTTTTAGGGAGTTGGTAAGAAGCATCCTGAGTGCCAGGTATCCAAGGCCTGTACCAAGGGACTGTGCCTTGTTCCAGTTTCTTGATGATGGTATCTGTTACCTGCTGATGAATATCCTTTCGTTTAACGTCTGTAGCTGGTTTTTGAGTATTAGATTCGGTCGTTGTAGTCGTCATTGTTTATCCTTCCTCATCGGGGTTAATGGTTACAGGAGATAAATCAACCGAAGGTCTAGCGAACAAACCGGCTCTAATTTTGGTGCGGCGTGGAATCGCACAGCGAGGGGAAAATTATAGTTGGTGACGAGAGCGACTGAGGTATATCCCTGTAGTAAACCATGATGCCTTGAATGCATCAGGAACGGGGCAATGAACGCTTAAATTAAGAATGAATAATCCTAATAAAAGAAGTTGCCTTGAAACATAGTCAGCAGACAAAGGAATAAGCATCTACTACAAACAAGTGCCTTTGTTTTTAATCTTGTATAACCACTCAAGAATATTCGGATTCGTCTCTCAGAAAATTATATAAGAGATGCATGATCCGAATGATACAAAGCAAAACTGCAAGCAGGGCTAAAGCCTATTTCAATGAATCACTATTGAAGTCTGATTACTATGTGAACGATCAGGAATTAAATGGCACATTCCGTGGCGGCATAGCAAAACAATTGGGCATTGAGGGTTTCGTAACGAAAGATATTTTTCATGCGCTATGCGAGAATATCAATCCTGTAACTGGCGATGCTTTAACAGTAAGAAAAATAAATAACAGAACGGTGGGCTATGATATAAATTTTCATTGCCCCAAATCCGTTTCCATTCTTCACGCCTTGTCACCCGACAAGCACTTGCTCGATGCCTTCCATCAGTCTGTGATAGAGACGATGGATGATATCGACAAAGACGCAAAAACGAGAGTAAGGAAGAATGGGGCGGATATGAACCGCCCTTCCAAAGGGCTGCTATATGCTGACTTTGTTCATCAAACAGCAAGGCCAGTGAAAGAAAAGGAACCTGATCCCCATTTGCATTGTCACTGCTTTGTCTTCAATGTGACCTGGGATGAAATTGAAAAAACCTACAAGGCTGCTCAGTTTCGAGACATTAAGCGGGACATGCCTTATTATCAGTCTCTATTCCATAAGCGCCTATCCGATAATTTGATGAACCTTGGATATGCGATCAAGCCAACAAGATCAGCGTTTGAAATCGAAGGTGTTCCTGAACATCTTATCGAGCTGTTCTCCAAAAGAACAAATGAAATTGGTCAGGTTGCAAAAGAGCAAAATATAACCGATGCGAGAAAACTTGACGCATTGGGCGGCAAAACGCGCGCAAAAAAGAAAAAAGGCTTTACAATCCCACAACTCAAGAAAATTTGGATCAAGCAAATCCGTGAGATGGGATTTGATCCTACATTAACGGATATTATCCTACGTTATTCAAAGCCTGTTTTAGGGAATATCCTTAATCCAGCCGATGTAATTCAAAAATCCCTCCTTCATTATTTTGAAAGAGCCTCCGTTGTTCAAGACCGCAGGCTCTTAGAAAAAGCTATTCGCAGTTCAATTGGAAGCCGCTCACTCTCTATTGAAACAATTAAGCAGGAATTCAAGAACGACATAGACATCATAAAAGCTGTGGAAGCCGATGCGATTTACTGCACGACTGCAAAAGTTCTCGAAGAAGAAAAGCAAATCCTTGCCCTTGTTAATGAAGGCAGGAATGCAATCAAACCTTTAGTTGACAGGGTCATTGCCTTTAATCTGCATGGTGATCAGAAGCAGGCTGTCGAGCATGTTTTGACAACCCATAATAGAGTTGCCGTTATCATGGGACGCGCCGGAACGGGAAAGACAACCCTTATGAAAGCAGCATCTGCCAAAATCAACGAAGCTGGAAAAAAGATGTTTGTAGTTGCTCCGACTGCCCAGGCTTCCAGAGGTGTATTACGAGATGAAGGTTTCAGCGAAGCCGAAACGGTTACAAAACTCCTATCGGATATGGAACTGCAAGCCTCCCTCACCGAGCAGGTTCTTTGGGTGGATGAAGCTGGGCTACTGGGAACAAGCGATATGCTTGAACTTCTTAAAGTAGCTAAAGAACGTAACGCTCAAATCGTCTTTAGTGGTGATACTAACCAGCATTCAAGCGTTGTTCGTGGTGATGCGTTAAGATTTCTGCATGAAATTGCTGGCGTAGATACAATTACGGTAAGTAAGATATATCGCCAGAAAAAGCAAGAATATAAAGAAGCGATTGAACATCTATCGAAGGGCAATATTCAAGCTGGCTATAAAAAGCTAGAAAGCATGAATGCTATTATTGAAAGCGACCCAGAATTTCCAGAGCAACAACTCGTAGCGGATTATATACAGGCACGTAAACACGGAAAATCTGTATTGGTTGTGTCTCCTACTCATAAACAATGCTTGGTGGTCACGGATAGAATTAGAACGGCTTTAAAAGTTGAAGGCATGCTCGATAAAAATGAGCTAATCTATCAGCGATACGAAAACCTGAATTTGACAGAGGCAGAAAAACAAGACCCAAAATCGTATAAGAATGATCAAATCATTCAGCTCAACCAAAACGCAAATAGTTTGAAGCGTGGGAGCATCTGGAAGATTGATAACATCACCGAGAATAAAATTACTATCGTCGATCATTTGGGAAATACGAATGAGCTACCGCTACCACAAGCAAGTAAATTTGATGTGTATTTAAAAAGTAAATTACTGCTTGCTAAAGGTGATAAAATACAAGTCACCCGAAACGGTTTTGATGAACAAAAAAAGCGTCTCAACAACGGTCAAGAGTTGTTGATTAAGGGATTTTACAAAGACGGTTCCATCATCGCAAATACAATGTCCGGCAAATCAGAATTCTTACTTTCAAAAAACTTTGGACATATCAATCATGCATATTGCCTCACCTCTCATGCATCGCAGGGAAAAACAGTAGATCGCGTTTTGGTGTCTCAGCCATCATCAACATTTACTGCATCCGACATGAAACAATTCTATGTTTCAGCTTCGAGAGGAAAAGAAAGTGTTACTGTTTACACAGATGACAAAGAAGGATTGTTAGATCATATTTCAAACATTAAGCAGCGCATGTTAGCAATGGAATTGCTTAGATTTAGAGACAATGCAAAAACGATGAATAAAAGCTCCTCTGAATTTTCAGTTGCAGCTACTGATTTATCGTTTTATCAAATGGCATCATCCTGAAGGCATCAATCCTTCGTTGGCAAATGAGAAATAACTCTGCGGTGTCACGATCAGATGATCGAGGACTGCCAATTCAAGTAAGTTACCTCCCTCTTTTAACTTGGCGGTTAAATCGATATCTGGCTTGCTGGGCTGAATATTTCCCGACGGATGGTTATGAGCCAGGATAAGGCCGGAAGCTCTGGCTTTCAAAGCCGTTGCAAATACGATCTTTGGATCGACGAGACACGCCGATATGCCTCCCACTGAGATTTTCGATAGACCAATGCAACGATTTTGCCTGTCAACAAGCAGGATGATGAATTCTTCCAGTAGCTCAATTTTATTCATATCCCAAGCTTGAATTAATAGATCATAGGCTTGTTGAGAATTTGTTACTACAGGCCGATCTTTGGGGCTTATCTTATTGCGATAAGTAAGTTCAACTTCGGTTACCGAAAATAAGGATTGGATAGCGCTGGATTCCATATCAACCGTCCAACTTCAAACCAAGTTTATTCATGTGCCATTCATTGACATCCTTATGAGGCCAGTAGCGTTCATTCATAGGCACATGGTTCAGTCCTTCTTGTGTTGCAAAGAATTCATGTAAGGCTTTTGTTGCATTTCGTCCTGCATCATCATTGTCAAGCCATGTGTAAGCAATGCGATATCCATAGTCTTTGATGTAGGGTGTTGCTTTAGTCAGCAGTGAAAGAGAATTGAGAACGATTGTATCTTCTTCAAAGAACTTGTTATTATTGTCAGCAATTGCAGAAAGGTAATCCAGCATACCTTCGAAAACATGTATGCCCTTTTTATCTGGATTAGTCCCACGAATGAAAGAAATATGCTTCGCTTTCACGGAGCTTTTTACTTTCGGGTTTCTTATTTCATATCCATCGTCTTCATTGATTAAGCCAACGGCTAAAAATGTTTTTCCAGTTTCTGAGTTGTGAACCCGTACTTCCTTCAAAACATGCTTGGCGACGCTCAAAGGGATACCTCGGTTTTCAAGATAGTTTAATAGGCCTCTAAAGCTGAGGTCTCGCACATCAACTAATTTAAGTTTGGATTCAGATTTATGCGGCTCACTTGAGCGAATAGGCATGATCGTTATTGTCTGTCCGAACATATTATCAAGCCAACGCAAAGCATCGGAAATAGAAGATCCAACTTTTGATGCTTCTAAATGTTGGCAAACAAGGTCAATGTTATCGCCGCCTTTGCCAAGGCCGAAGTCATACCAAATATTGCTTTTGATATTAACATGGAAACTGGCGGTATTCTCATTCCGAATAGGAGATTTATACCAGTACTCATTCTTTGTTTGTTTAATCGGCTTTACGCCGATTTTCTCTAAAATTTCGGCAATAGGAATTGCCTTCGCTTGCTGAATGTTCATAGCGACTCTCAAAATATAAAATTGTTTGAAAAAAAGGTCTGGGACATTGCTTTTTCAGCAATTAATCCCAGAGTGTGATCATCCCTGAATCTGCTCGTCTAAAAACTTGTCCAGGTCACTTTTACGGTAGCGCACATGGCGACCGACTTTTATTGGTCTCAGGTTATATCGTTTGGTACAATCCCATACGGCCATTGTGCCCGGCGATATGCCGAGATATTTGGCTGCGGTCTTTCGATCCATCAGCGGTTCAGTAACTAAGCTCATTTGATCCTCCCAGAAAAATGTACTAACAATAATACGCCTTGAGCTAATTACCATAATACGGCTTAATCGTGGTTGGGATATAAACATAATCAAAACATAAAGTCAATGATTCCATGCACTAATTAAGAATGAATATTGAGAATGGCTATATCTGTATAGATATGTATCAAGGAGCACGATCTTTTATTACCTATTGATTCAACTAAAAATTCTTTTCAATTAAAAATAGCTTTGACCTATATTCTGTCTCTCGTTGTAAACTTGCTATGTGTGAATATGATCCTATAATAGGAATATAATGACCGTCGATTCTTTAGGACAATTCACAATATGCATCTACGAAATGTCATCAATCCAAATTACGGGGTGAAACGGCAAACGCCAACAAACTTAGTGTTGTGCGGTGATTTGGGTTTGCAACATAACAGCGGAGATCGCATAGACCTACATGTATTACTTACTGAGAATTCTCCGAATGTAAGATTGATACCAATCATTACTAATGTAATGCGTCCCACTGGTCTCATGCATGGGTCAATCGCTTTGGTTGACCGTGGTATACGTCCGAGAGAAAACAGTATCGTGATGGTTCGCTACAATGGCGTTGAGGTCATTCGGCATTTAAAAAAGAAGGAAGGGAAATGGCTGTTGGTTGCTGATGATCCGCGAGTAGAAGATTTAATTATTGGAGAAGAAGATACAGTCGAAAATTTAGGTGTGGTAACTAGCGTAATTATTTTGCTTAAATAATAAGTGCTTTATCCCTTGAAGATTAAAAACACTTTTTGTATAATTGAATTTATCCTGCATTAATTAAATGCGGGGGAACAAGTGGGGGAACAAACCGAACCACTACATAAATAAACCAATGAAATTAAATAGATAGGTGATAAAATGGAGTCCTGCCCAGGGAGCCACTACTCTTTTTACCCCACATTACTAATCGTTATTCATTTTGCGAAAATCATGTTTTCGCAAATGCTTATTCTCGTTTGTGATATTTTTCTCTTACTCAAAACATACCCACATAAATCAAAAGTGGGGGAACAAAAGGGGGAACAAATTCCGTCACCCCAATTCGGTTCCCCCGCTTTTAAGACATATTCCTGCGGAAACAAAGAAGGGATTCGCAATGTCACTTTCTGATATGCAATGCCGCACGGCAAAACCAAAGGCTAAGAAATATAAGCTTTTTGATGGTGAAGGCTTATACCTGGAAGTGATGCCTTCCGGAGCAAGATATTGGCGGTTAAAGTATCGAAGTGCTGGTAAAGAAAAACGAGTTGCTATTGGGGTATATCCTAATGTTTCGCTGAGCGATGCTCGTAAGGCAAAAAATGAAGCCAAAGACAAGTTGAAAGATGGCATTGACCCCATGCTTGCAAAACTTGAAGAGAAACAAACGGCTTTGATTGCGTCGACAACCACATTCAGGTCGATTGCTATAGAGTGGCATAAAAAAAATGCTCCGGCTTGGGATAAACGCTATGCACAAACTGTGATGCACAGGCTTGAAAAATATGCCTTCCCTTTTCTTGGAAGTTTTCCACTAATAAATATCAAACCATTGCTTGTTTTAGGCTGCATTCAATCAATTGAAAAAACAGCACCTGAAATGGCTCGTCGGGTAAAACAGCTTTGCAGTCATATTTTCAGATATGCGATTGTAACTAATAGAATGGAAACTGATCCAACCTACGGACTTGAGGCAGCATTAATGAAGTTTAAGCGAGGTCACTATGCTTCTATATCCGTAGATGATATGCCGAAACTATTAATCGACATTCACAACTATCAGGGTCGGTTAAATCGTCAAACCTATCTGGCAATACGCTTAATGCTCCTGACCTTTGTTCGCACAAAAGAATTAATCGGTGCTCAATGGTCTGAAATTAATTTTGAAAAGGCTATGTGGGTTATCCCTGCGGAACGAATGAAAATGCGACTGCCTCACATTGTACCTCTATCAAAACAGGCTTTGGCAATACTTTCAGAATTAAAGGATAAAAATTTAAAAAGCGAGTTTGTGTTTCCTAGTATCCCTCGCCCAAACAAATCCATGAGCAATGGAACTATACTCGTTGCCCTTGGGCGTATGGGTTATAAGAACAAGATGACGGGACACGGATTCAGGTCTCTTGCTTTGGGCATTTTGAAAGAGAAGCTTGGCTATTCCCATGAGATTGCAGATAGGCAGTTGGCGCATGTGCGTAAAAGCAGTACTGACAGGGCTTATGACCGTTCGCAATTTCTTTCTCATCGAACAGAAATGATGCAAAAATATGCTTCGTATTTAGATAAAATATTTATGGAGGAACTTGCAAATAATATCGCGTAAATTTATTATCACGCTTATATCAACTAAATTTTGATTACGTTTTCATTACCAAATAAAATTTTTGCCTTGTTAACTACCCCTGCATCAGGTTTATGATAAAACACAACTAAATTTTTCTTAGCCCTGGTGCAGCAAACGTAAAATATCTTCTGAGTTCTTTTAAGAACAGACTCCGTTCCATTTCCCAAAAACAAATATTTAAAGTTATAGTCGTTCCATCTCCCATTATCCAGAACTACGAAAACGTTATCGAATTCAGCGCCCTTAATATTATGCTGAGTTGAAAAAGGAAGATAGCCTTCAACGAAATCATATAAGTTGCATAAGTCTTGATACTTTACTTCTTTAACTCGATTCCAAACGTATTCATTATTGCTGATAAATTCGCTTAATTTATCGTCTTTTATCCAAATCCTATTTTCATCAGCAAAATTTATAACCTCTTCAATAGAATTAGCTTTCATGCTGTTAAGTATCTCAATGGCTTTTTTGAGTTCCACTTTATCATTTACTGAATTCACCTTGAACCCTGTACTTCGGATAAACTCATTGTACTTTCCTGATTCATAAAAATAAATGCATTCTTGTATGCGAAAAAGATGACGGATTAATGCATCGCGTTTCGAGCCACGCTTTCTTTCCTCTTCCTCAGTCCCTTTCTTATTACCTATAAGCTGGTCTTTATCGATGTATATTTTTCTGAAGATTTCAAATTTATAATTTTTAGCCTCGTCATACAATTTTTGGTTAGCGGCAATAAACTGGGCTTTGACACCGGTAGGTGATAATCCAACTTGGGTTATCACCTCTCCAAAGGTTGCATCAGGATCAACTTCGATATTATGATCATTGATATACTGAACAATTTCTCTTTTAAATTCAAGAATTCTATCTCTTGCATAAATCTCCATAAGTTCCGAAAAACCTGCCCTTGGCGCAATTAAATTATGCGTTAGATATAATTCCTTTGTTTCTGTTGAGTCCGAAAAATTCCAGTCTTTAAAATATTCGGTCTGCTTAATAGAATTAATATCACTTGAATCCGAATACAAGAATTTAATATTTCCTAGAATTTTATAATTTGGCGCGTTTTTATCTTCCGCAGGTTTTTGAATCACATTGTCGCTTCTCAATTGATTAGCTAAATCAATTACCAATTGAGGATTACGCCTATTATCTTGTTTAATTACTTCATTGACAATTTTTGCATCAACATACTTTTGTATATCACCGATAGTGTCAGGATATATCGATTGCATTGAGTCTCCAAAAAAGCCCAAAATATTCTTTTTCTTGGATTGCTGAAGGTACTCTAAAAGTATGGCTATGACTTGCGGAGCAGTATCTTGATATTCATCGATTAGGATATAGTCAAATCGATCAATTAAGATGTCGACCAATTTGGGATATTTTGAAAACATGTCTTCGGCTAAAAACAGAACTTCATCATGAGAAATAACGCCTTCTTTTATTTTGCGCCATTCTTTATAATCAATGGTCATGTCTTTAAAAAAATCATCACCGCTTACTTCGCCACTTGAATCAGAGATTTTATCGTCTTTTACCAAACTTATTAAAGAGGATTTTAATTCCTTTTGGAATGCCTTGATATTTTCCCATAAGAATTCGTGAATTGTTGATACTCTCAAATTATCAAACCTGATGCGATCGTTAATTTGCTTAACTGCAACGTTTGTATAAGTTATACAAGCAATCTTAGCTACTGCGTTAAGATGAAAAATTCCCTTTAATACTTCAACCAACGAATATGTTTTTCCACTCCCCGCTCCACCACTAAGTAAAAAATTTTCTTGTTTCGCTATATGCTGTAGAATCTGTTCTAATTCGGTTATTTTTTCAGCCATAGTAATCCTTCTTTTATATATGAGGGAATTAGCCAATTGCTAAAATTTGTGTCGCTTTGAAAAAGAATATCCAAAGCAAAAAGTGTCTTTTTATCAATACAATTTTCTGCTAAATCAAAAGCATTGCTTGTGTCATCAAAATCACTAAGATTTTTTAATCCCTTAAATTCTGCTCTTTTATTTTTTATGAATTCTAAATTCAAATGGATAAAAGCGTCTTCAAAGCTTCTTGCTGAGTAGCTATTTTCTTCACTTTGGTATGAAACGCATAGTTTGCCGTGCTCATCAACGTTCCATGATTTTGTGCCGCTAACGTTGGTTTTAGAAAAGCACCTTGAATTAAGTGGTGCAGTTTTTAGAAAATCTAGGTCTTTGCCTTTAAAGAAAAAAGCTAACGCTGTATTGGTGCTACTCTCTCCAATTGCGACAGGACACTTTTCATTATGTTCTATTTCTTCGCCTTTTTTATTCTTTTTAATCACACCGTCCTTTCCAACAGTTTTAACTTTTCTACAAGTGTCCAAGTCGGTAATGACTAATGTTTTAATCCCAAGGAAGTCTATAAATTTTTCAAATATTTGCGAGTATGCACCAACTTCAATTACTGAAATATTTTGAGACAGTAATGCTATATCATCGTCTTTATTTTCAGTATCTAATTTCTTCATCATAGCAGGCAACAATAATCTTTCTGTGTCACCTTCAATAAAAATGGCCTTGTCTGCGAAAAATAACTCTGCTCGGTTTAAGGTTAAATATTGTTTCAGAAATTTGTAATCGTTTGGGTCTTCCTCGGTATACTCTCGTTGAAGGTCTTTCAAATTTTTTGCAATTACCTGATTAACATCAGATCGATGAAAATATTTAATATCGTCAAAATCACTCTCTGCAGTAATGCAAGATGAATGAGTAGTAATAATTGTCTGTAAGTTGAAAGCGATGCCGTCATCAGTGCCCTTAAATGCATCTTCCAGAATTGTCTTTATATTTTTGATAAAAACATATTGCATTTGCGGGTGTGTGTGTGCCTCTGGCTCTTCAATGAAAAGCAAATTTATATCTGCCGGAGTTTCTTCTTTAAGTTTTTTCTTCTTGAAATCATTAATTAATACTTCTATTTCAAAAATTATTGCGATTAGATTCATGTAGCCAAGACCATTATAGTCTTCGGGTAAGGAATTATCTTGGCTGTGTTTATACATGACAGTCGTATTATTCGTTAGCAAACTCTTTTCTTCCAGTGAGGATACGATCATCAGCATTGACTCGTCCTTTTTCACACCTCCAAACTTTTTGACTTTTTCAATTACATTGGCAAATAATGTATCATAGACTTTATTGAGCTTATCATCTGTGTCGCTTAGTTCATCTTGCAATTTTTTTATACTATCTGCTTCAACATCAGCATTAGATATTTTATCGTAGTATTTTGACGACATCTTAGACAAAGTCTTATCAGGTCTTCTACCATATTCATCATTAGCAACGTCTCGTTTAGCTTTGATTCGTTTAAAGCTTAAAATCTTATCAAGTGAAATTTTCTCCTGAATTAGATCAATGAAGTTTGTTTCATTGGAAAATTCAAGTGCTTTAATTCTCAATTTAAAATAGTCAGCGTGATATTTCTTCAAGAAGTATAAAAGGTCTTTCTTCTTGGCAGAATCTTCCTTTATTATTTTCTGTTTCTCAGCCGGAATTTCTTCTTCTTTGAATTTTTTCTCTAGATCAATAATCATCTGTCTTTTAAATTCAGAGAAGTCAACTTTTAATTTATTAAAATATTCTGGGTCTAATGCATATTCAAAAGACAAAACCACGGTTTTTATATCAGGATTTAGATCTAACATTAGGGAGCTGATGTTGGCCAGACTATCTTTCTCATCGTAAGAAATGTATAGCTTGAGATTAATTCCAAAATTTTTATCCAATTCATATCCAGCTTCATCTATTTTTTCTTTAATAAATAATTGGCTTTCGATATTCAAATCATCAAACTGAAATTTCGCTGAATCTGTGCCGCCTAAGAATCTTTCAAGCAACGCCAGTAGAGAGGTTTTGCCGCAATTGTTTTTTCCAATAACAAGCGAGAGTAAATCTTCAAGATCGATTGAGAAATTCTTCAATAATCTGAAATTTTCAATTTTAATCTTAGATATCTTCATAAACGATCACTTTGATTCTTGGTAAGTTGTAAAAAAATTTCTTTAAAATAGAGAATAAAGATACCCTCTTTGTATAAGAGGTTAAGCAGTCAGCATGCAGAACTCACTTCAATTAGCTATCGACTTCAAGTTTTTAGAAAGAAATAAGACTGGCTAAGTTTGTTGTACCTATGTTGTACCAAAAGAAAAAGGGTTTGACACTTATCGCATCAAACCCTTGTCTGTTCTGTGGTGTGGGGCGGGATCGAACCGCCGACACAAGGATTTTCAGTCCTTTGCTCTACCAACTGAGCTACCGCACCAAAGGGCAGCAAAATTAATGATTAATAATTAATAATTGCTAATTAATTCCCGTATTCGCTCAGAAACTTAATGCGCATAATCTTTAGCTGTTCCCATGTAAAATTGCTGTCTGCAAGCTCCTGTTTCGCTACATCAAGACTGCTTGTTTCGCATCCTTTGAAATAATCAATAATTTCTTCCTGCTCATAATCATCGAGCATTTCGTCGACAGCATAATCAAGGTTGAGTTTTGTGCCACTTGCTGCGATTGTTTCCATCTCCTCCAGCAACACATCAAGGCGCATATCTTTATTCTTTGCAATAGTTTCCAGCGGGATTTTTTTATCTGCCTGTTGAATGATATAAACTTTGTTCATGCTCTTGTTCACGACGCTCTTCATCACAAAATCATCAGGTTTTTCAATATCATTTTCTTCCACATATTTTGCAATCACGTCAATAAAAGGTTTGCCATAACGGATTGCTTTTCCTTTGCTCACGCCCTGGCATTTTTCCAGTTCTTGAGTTGTTGTAGGATATAATGTCGCCATATCCTGCAAAGAATTTTCAAGGAAAATCACAAATGGAGGGAGCTTTCTTTTCTTGGCTTCCTTCTGGCGCAAATCTTTCAGCAACTCAAATAATTTTTCATCGGAAGCAGCAGCTTCGCCTGTTGCTTCTGCGCCTTCATCATCATCCGCATTTGCTTCTTCAAACAAATTATTAAGAATGATTTTGAATGATTTTGGTTTCTTCAAAAACTCTTCACCTTTTTTAGTGAACTTCAGCACACCATATTCTTCAATATCTTTTTTCAACAAATCTTCCAGAAGCATTTGACGGATGAGCGAGTTCCAAAAATGTTGCGGCTCATCTTTTCCAATCCCAAATTCAGTGAGGCCATCATGCCTGTACATTTGGATTTGCGGAGTCAATTTTCCGCTAATAATATTAATCGTGTAATCAGTCGCAAATCTTTCATCCAACGCCTTGATTGCTTTCAATGCTTTCACAGCATTATCTTTTGCTTCGATTCTTTCTTTCGGATGAAGACAATTATCGCACTCACCACAATTTTCCGTTGTATATTCCTCACCGAAATAACTCATCAAGGTTTTTCGCCTGCACACGCCGCTTTCTGCAAATGCAACCGTTTCATTAATAAGCTGAGCAACTACTTCTCTTTCGCTGAGCGGTTTGTCTTTCATTAAATGCTCAAGCTTGTTCACATCTTTGTGAGAGTAATACAAAATGCATTTTCCTTCCAATCCATCACGGCCGGCACGACCAGTTTCCTGATAATAATTTTCGATTGATTTTGGAATATTATAATGAATCACAAAACGGATATCTGGTTTATCAATGCCCATCCCAAATGCAATGGTGGCAACGATTACCTGAACATCTTCATTCAAAAATAAATCTTGTCTTTCCGCTCTGAGCTTGCTGTCCAATCCTGCATGATAAGCAACCGCTTTGATGCCATTTGCAACAAGCATGTCAGCAAGTTCTTCAGTTGTTTTTCTGTTGAGTGTATAAATAATTCCGCTTTTGCCTTTGTTCTGCACGATAAACCGAACAATGCTTTTCACCGCCTCATCTTTCTTTATTTTCGGTTGAATTTCATAATATAAATTCGGTCTGTTGAAAGAGGAGATAAATATTTTTGGGTTGCGAAGACCAAGATTCTGTACAATATCGCTTTGCACTTTTGGGGTAGCCGTAGCCGTTAGTGCTATGACAGGAGCTTTTGTATTTATCTGGTTCATTATTTCGCGAAGCCTTCTGTATTCCGGCCTGAAATCATGTCCCCATTCCGAAATACAATGTGCTTCATCAACTGCAAAAAAAGAAATTTTTAAATCACTAAAGAATTCGAGATTTTCCTGCTTGGTCAATGTTTCCGGAGCTACATATAACATCTTCGTATGACCATTCAACAAATCATCATGCACTTCCTTAATCTGCTTTTTATTTAGCGTCGAATTCAAAAAATGCGCAACATTATCTTTGCTGCTATAACTTCTTACCAAATCAACCTGATTTTTCATCAGTGCAATCAAAGGACTCACTATAATCGCGACGCCTTCGCTGATGATTGCCGGAAGTTGATAGCAAAGACTTTTTCCGCCACCGGTTGGCATAATCACGAACGTATCATTGCCAGCTAAAAGGTTTTGGATGATTGCATCCTGATTGTCTTTAAATGCGTCGAAGCCGAAGTTTTCCTGCAGGTGCGCTAACAGCTCTGCAGAAATTTTTACATTGGATGGTTTAGCGGCGGCCTTTATTTTTTTGCTCGCGGCTTTTTTAGTTGTTGTGGTTGCCATGCTCAAAATTTTTCCTTCTCACGATTAAATCCGGAGAGATTTAAGATAATAAAAATCCGGGAACTTATCAGCAGCAGTTATTCACTTTTTATACCACGCCCAGCGTGGGCAGATGAGGAATGCCCGTTTTTTTAAAGGTTGGCGAAGTTACTGAAAAATCAAGCTCCATAAGGGGTGAGTTTTGTTAAAAATTACCGGTTTTGGCAAGTTTGGCAAGGGGAAACGCATAAATTTGCGCCCAACTGATGACAAATCAATCCATAAGACAGGCAGCCTTGCGCACCATCAAGCTAGAAGCCGATTCTATTTCCGGTCTTGAGCAATTTATTGATGATGATTTTGTCAAAGCTGTCAATCTGATAATCGAATCGAAAGGTCGAGTGATTATTAGTGGGATTGGCAAAAGCGGTATTGTTGCACAAAAAATTGTGGCGACTTTGAACTCAACAGGAACGCCTTCGGTTTTCATGCATGCAGCAGATGCTATCCACGGCGATTTGGGGATGATTCAGCCGGAAGACATTGTGATGATTGTGAGCAAAAGTGGCATCAGCCCGGAAATAAAAGTGTTGCTCCCATTAATAAAAAACTTCAGCAACACATTGGTTGCAATGGTCGGTAATACGGAATCATTATTAGCTAAACAGGCGAATATTGTTTTGAATACAACTGTTTCACAAGAAGCTTGTCCGAATAACCTGGCCCCAACAAGCAGTACCACTGCACAAATGGTAATGGGCGATGCATTAGCAGTTACATTAATGGAATTAAGAGGATTCAGTAGCGATGATTTTGCAAAATTTCATCCGGGTGGAACGCTGGGAAAAAGACTTTATTTGCGTGTGCAGGATTTTTACTTGCATAATGAACAGCCAAGAGTTACAGCAGATGCGCCTTTGAAAAAAGTGATTATGGAAATGACTTCAAAAAGACTTGGAGCAACTGCTGTGGTGGATGAAGAAAATAAATTGTTGGGGATTATTACCGATGGCGATTTGCGAAGAATGCTGGAGAAAAATATTTCTTCAGAAAAAATTATTGCGGAAGATATCATGACGAAAAACCCGGTAACTGTTGAGGCAGATGCATTGGCTGTTGAAGCACTTGAAATTTTGCGTAGTCGTGATATCACACAATTAATAGTAACTGATAAATCTCAATACTTAGGTTTTATACATTTGCATGACCTTATCAGAGAAGGTATTATTTAACGGACTGAAATTTGATGGCAACATTCTCATCAACTATGAACATGAACAAGCACAATTATGTGGCGATTATGGCAGGTGGAATCGGAAGCCGGTTCTGGCCTAAAAGCCGACAGGATTTCCCCAAACAGTTTCTGGATATTTTAAATACAGGCAAAACCCTTATCCAATGGACGTTTGAGCGTTTTGCAACCTTCATTCCGGTTGAAAATATTTATGTCGTTACATCGAATGAATATTCGCATATCGTGAAAGAACAATTGCCTCATTTGCCAACAGCAAATATTTTAGGCGAGCCGTCGCGAAAAAACACAGCCCCATGCATCGCATATATTTCTTTTAAGCTTCAGCAAAAAGACCCCGAAGCCTCTTTGATTATTGCGCCTTCTGACCATCTTATCAGTGATACAACCGGGTTCACTAAAGTTTGTCTCGAAGCATTGAGCTTCGTGAACAAACACAACGCATTTATCACGCTCGGGATAAAACCAAACCATCCAAACACCGGCTATGGTTATATTCAATATGAACAGCATTCAGTAACAGACAATGTTTATAAAGTAAAAACTTTCACAGAGAAACCGAATCTTGAGCTTGCGAAAACATTTTTGGCAAGTGGAGATTTTTTGTGGAATGCCGGCATTTTTGTGTGGCAGGTGAAAAATATTATTCATGCATTTGAAAAATATCTGCCTGAAATGTATGATGTTTTTGCTGCGGATAAACATAAATTCAACACGCCTGAAGAAAAGAAAGCACTGGAACATATTTATCCGTTATGCACAAACATCTCCATCGATTTTGGCATCATGGAAAAAGCGAACAATGTGTATGTGATTCCATCTTCATTCGGTTGGAGCGATCTCGGCACATGGAACAGCGCTTATGATAATATGGAAAAAGATTATCTCGGGAATGCATCTGCAAGCAGCAATGTGGTAGTGATTGACGCAAAGAACACGATGATTCATTCTCCTGAAAAAAAACTGCTCGTGCTGCAAGGGCTGGAAGATTTTATTGTTGTTGACACAGATGATGTGCTCTTGATTTGTAAAAAAGATAAAGAGCAGGAGATAAAAGAATATCTGGCAGAAGTGAAAAAGAATAAGGGAGAAGAATATCTTTAATGTGCGGATTTGCAGATGTGCGAATGCTGATAAATTTGTAAAGCCTTAAAATATGAATAAAGATGCCATTGAAAAAAATCCTGTCGTTAAATTATCTTTTGAATTTTCTTTAGCTGTTATTACCTTTTGCGAATTATTGGAACAACAAAAGAAATTTGTTCTTGCGAGACAACTATTAAAATCCGGAACTTCAATTGGTGCGAATGTGATTGAAGCACAAAATGCAGAAAGCAAAGCTGATTTTATTCATAAATTTAAAATTGCCGCTAAAGAAGGCGAGGAAACTCAATACTGGCTTTTGCTTTGCGATTTCTCTGAAAATTATCCCAATTGCAAAGAGATGATTGAAAAAGTAGAAAGCATTAATAAAATAATTGGCAAAATTATTTCAACATCCAAGCGTAAAAGCCCATTAAATTATTTATTAAGCTTCTTCATTCTTTAATCCGCACATTCGCAAATCTTCAAATTCGCACATTAACTATGTTAAATAACATTCTTTTTCTCGATATTGAAACAACTCCTCAATATTCTTCCTTCAACGAGTTGCCAGATGAGTGGAAACAATTATGGAGCCACAAAGCAAGTTTTCTTATCAAAAATCCGGAAACAGATTCTCCCGAAACAATTTATAACCGGGCTGGTATCTATGCAGAGTTTGGAAAAATTATCTGCATCAGTTGTGGGATTATTTCCGGTTATGGAGAGAATAAAAAAATATTGCTCAAATCTTTTTATGGTGATGATGAAAAAGAAACGCTGCTATCGTTTTGTGAAATGCTGAACAGATGGGCGATTGAAGGAAATAAGTTTTTATGTGCGCACAACGGAAAAGAATTTGATTTTCCATATCTCTGCCGCAGATTGATTATTAATGGTATGAACATTCCTCCCATCTTAAAAATCTCTGGAAAGAAACCGTGGGAAGTTCCTCATCTTGACACAATGGAACTTTGGAAATTCGGAGATTATAAAAGTTTCACTTCACTGAATTTGCTGGCAAGAACATTGCACATCGCCACACCAAAAGATGATATTGATGGAAGTATGGTTGCTGAAGTTTACTGGAAAGAGCACGATTTGCAGCGCATTGCTAATTATTGCCAGAAAGATGTGGTGACAGTTGCGCAGGTTTATTTGAGGCTGAACGGAGAAACATTAATAAGCTCTGAAAATATCCAGATAAAATAATTTTATGGAACGCACTAATTATTCAAGCGGAGCAAAATGGGAAGCAATAGTTGGTTACAGTCGTGCTGTGAAAATGGGAAATATTATTGAGGTAACAGGAACAGTTGCAGTCGATGATAATAATGAATTGGTTGGCGGAATTAACGCTTATGAACAAACAAAATTTATTATCGGCAAAATTGAAAAAGTATTGCAGCAAGCAGGAGCCTCGTTAAAGGACGTAGTTCGCACAAGAATGTTTGTTACTGATATTTCACGCTGGGAAGAATATGGAAAAGCACATGGAGAGTTTTTTAAAGACATCCGCCCATGCACTTCTATGATTGAAGTGAAAGGATTGATTGCGCCTGAATATTTGATTGAGATTGAAGCAACAGCTATTTTAAACAATTAGCAAAAGATTTATTTCTTTTTAGCAATTGCATTATTATATGCAATCTCAAGCGCTTCTTTCAAAACAGTTTTCTTGACTTTTTTTAGTTCCACAAAAGTTGCTCCGCCCTTTCCCCAACCATCTGGAACAGGAAAGAAAATCTCTCCATCATACGAACAAAAAACAGATTGCTCCGCCAAAGGAAGTTTCAGCATCGCACGATTATCTTTCGCATGAAGCGTGCAAAAGATTTTTTTCTTTACCCGAAAAGATTGCAGATGAAAATGTGGCAATCCAACTGAATCTGGAAATGATAAAGCCATTAGGCGAAATGTTTCTAAGCTTACCATTGAGAATTCATTTTGAATTAATGCTAACATTGCGTCTTAGCGCCGTTGCGAGAAATTTATTTTCTTTTCATCCAGTTTTGTTTGTCTATCGCCATGTTCAGCGCAATCCAGGTTTTGCCTTTAGGTTCAAATGCCATTTTTTTATCCTGATTGATTTCGAACCCTGCTTTTTTATAAGTTTTTATTCCTGCGATATTCCAGTCAAACACATTCAGCTCAACTATGGATGCATCAAGCTTTTCAAAGCAATAAGACAACAATTCATTAATGACTGATAATCCAATTCCTTTGCCACGCTTTGTTGCATCGATGATAAGCTTGTCAATTTTATAAACATTTTCTTTCGAGCAGCAAATTTCGGCATGTCCGATTGTTTCTTGAGTTAATGATTCAACAACATTGAATGAAATACTCTTTTCATCATCCAGATATTTATGAAGCTGTTCTTTGGTAAGCGGGTAAGAAAAATAATGCCCGGCAATCTGCACCAGCAATTCTTCCGAATCAATCCATGAAAGGAAAGTTTCGAAATCGGAAGAAGTGAATGGTTCGAGTTTTATCATGTTTAATTGTTAAAGAAAGATTGTCAGGCAATTTATATCTTCATTCTTATATCCCATCAATCCCTTAATTTTGATTAGAACTCTCAACTGTAAATTTTTACATGGCGCTAATTGATATCCAATTGCCCAATTCGCTTGCAAAAGCATTGCGGCTTCCGCAAAAATCTCCGCGGCGGCAGCAGTTGAAAGTATTAAAGAAGCTCCTTAAAAAAGCCCGCTTCACTGAGTTTGGTCAGCAATATCGTTTCGATGAAATTTTATTGAGCAAACATGCCGGAAAAAAGTTTCAGGAGCTCGTTCCTGTTTTTGATTACAATAAAATTTATGCCGAGTGGTGGCACAAAACATTGAAAGGTCATGCTGATGTTTGTTGGCCCGGAAAAATAAAATATTATGCCCTCAGCTCCGGCACTTCGGAAGCGGGTAGCAAATTTATTCCCATCACCAATGATTTGCTTCGTGGCAACCGCATCGCGATGGTGAGACAATTGCTCACGCTGCGCACCTACCGAGGCATTCCGCGCAAAAGCCTGAGCAAAGGTTGGCTGATGATTGGCGGCAGCACTGATTTACAAAAAGGACCCGGATATTATTCCGGCGACTTGAGTGGCATCACTGCTAAAAAAGTTCCATTTTGGTTTCAGCCTTTTTATAAGCCCGGAAAAAAAATTGCACGCACAAAAGACTGGGATAAAAAAATGGAGATGGTAGTGAACCAGGCGCCAAATTGGGACATCGGTTTTATAGTTGGTGTGCCGGCATGGATTCAGATTTGCATGGAAAAGATTATTGAGAAATATCAGGTCAATAATATTCATGACATCTGGCCCAACCTTGCGTTCTTTGTGCATGGCGGTGTTTCTTTTGAGCCATACAAAAAAGGGTTTGAAAAATTATTAGGAAAGCCGCTCACTTATATTGAAACTTATCTTGCTTCAGAAGGCTTCATTGCTTATCAGGACAGGCAATATGCAACAGGTATGCACCTCACAACAAGCCAGCATATTTTTTTTGAGTTTGTTCCTTTCGATGATAAGAATTTTGACAGCGATGGGAATATTGTTGCAAATCCCGAAGCGTTGATGATTCATGAAGTGGAAGAAGGAAAAGATTATGCAATGCTCATCAGCACAAGTGCAGGAGCGTGGAGATATTTGATTGGCGACACGATTAAATTTACGGATAAGGATAAATGTGAGGTTGTGATAACAGGAAGGACAAAGCATTATCTGAGTTTGGTGGGCGAGCATCTGAGCGTTGATAATATGAACAAAGCCATTCAGCTTACGAGTGAAGAACTGAATATTTCTGTTCCTGAATTCACAGTTGCCGGTGTTCCGCATGGATTATTTTTTGCGCATCAATGGTATCTCGCTAGCGATGATAAAGTGGATGCAGAATTGGTGAAGAAAAAAATTGATGAGAAACTCAGGGTGCTGAATGATGATTATGCAGTGGAAAGAGACAATGCATTAAAAGATGTGTATGTGAAAATTTTGCCAGAAGATAAGTTCATGGATTTTATGCAACTGAAAGGAAAGATTGGCGGACAGCATAAATTCCCACGAGTGTTGAAAGGAAAAATGCTGCGCGACTGGCAACAGTTTTTAGAAACAGGAAAGATTGAAAAAGTATAAGCTTAACCGCGGAGACACAGAGGCGCGTTGAAAAAGTTCAATAATCGATATCAAAAAATTTAGACACTCCCAGTGTCTGTATGAGAATTTCTAACGGTTGCGGGATATAACATTAATCTCGTAAATTGAAGCCCTAATCTTAATTGATTTTATTACTCGAACGCTATGATTGAAGCCATCCTGAAAGGTTTTGCATTGGGCTTGTTGCTGGTGATTTCTGTCGGGCCGGTTATTTTTACCATCATCAAGCAAAGCTTGAATAATGGTCATAAAGGCGGGTTCAGTTTTGTTACAGGCGTATGGCTGAGTGATTTTTTTTTAGTGATTCTTAGTAATGGGTTCACCGAATTGGTGAAGCAATTGCTTGAATACAAAAAAGTAATCGGATACGTGGGCAGCCTTTTTTTAATTGGCATGGGCGTTTATTTCTGCTTCTTCAAAAAAGTGCATTTGAAAACGAGCGACAGCGATAAAACAATCCGTTTCGGAAAACGTGATTTCGCAAAAATCTTTGCGTCAGGATTTATTATTAATACTTTTAATCCGAGCGTTATTTTTTTCTGGCTCGTGAATGCAACAGCATTATCAATCAGCCATACTTTGCAACAGCGTATAGTAATCTTTAGTGTTTGCCTGCTGATGAATATGGCAGCAGATGTCGGCAAAGTGATGCTGGCTGGCACTTTGCGCAATAAGCTCACCGTTCATAACCTTTCTATCATCAACAAGGTTTCCGGAACGATTCTGATTGGATTTGGGATTGCTTTGGTGTATGGCATTATATTTCTTCCAGGGAAATTTCAATAGCATTAACAAAACAATTGCATTTGCTGTTTGTAAGTTTATCTATCTTTTTCAGATGAAAATATTTATACTTTTCTTTTTTCTTTTAACGGCTATGCACACACGTGCGCAGAGAGATATGCTCGTGCTGGAAAAGCATGGTAACAATGTGAAAACATATTCTGAAGGAGCTGACATCACGATTGAAACGATTTATCATCAGTGGTTCGATGGGATAATAAGTGCAATTCGTCATGATAGCGTTTTCATCAATGGTTTTCCTTTTCATTATAAAGAAATCGCGACGATAAAAAAGAACAGAAATAAATTGAATTATGAAGCGGATGGAGTTTTGCTGATGGCTGCCGGAGCTGGGGTCGTGATTCTTGGGGCAGTGAATGGTTGGTATCGTGGTGACAATGCAGGAAAATGGTACACTTCAACAAGCTATATCACAGCAGGTGCTTTGATTCTTGGGGGTTACCTGCTCACGAAAGCGAGGTATAAATATTATCATCTCGGAAAAAAATATACACTCACTTATCTTTCTCTCGACCCGAATAAAAAGCAATAGCTACAGTTGCAGGCTACGATGTATATTGCAGCCGCAAATTTTTCTGGATGGCTCTGAAAACAAAAGGGATTGTTCCAAGAACATGGCGCTTGCTCAAGCGCATTTTTATTTTCATGTTCATCCTTCAGTTATTTTACATCCTCATTTTAAAATGGATTAACCCTCCGATAACACTTACACAGATTGGAAGTTTAATAACAGGTCATGGCATGCATAGAGAATATAAAAACATGAAAGAAATCTCGCCTTATGCAAAGCTCGCTGTGATTTGTTCTGAAGACCAGTTATTTCCTGACCATGATGGTTTTGATTTCAAGTCAATTGAAAAAGCGATGAAGCACAACCAGAAAAGTAAATCGCTTCATGGCGCGAGCACGATTAGCCAGCAGGTTGCAAAAAATGTTTTTTTGTGGCAGGGGAGAAGCTGGTTTCGAAAGGCGCTGGAAACTTATTTCACTTTCATGATTGAATTGTTATGGAGCAAAAAAAGAATTTTAGAAGTTTATTTGAACGTGAGCGAAATGGGTGATGGCATTTTCGGGATTGAATGTGCCGCTCAGAAAAATTTTAATAAGCCTGCAAAAAATCTCACAAGAACAGAAGCAGCTATGATTGCCGCGTGTATGCCCAATCCGAAAGAATATAAAATAAAGCCTTTGTCAAAGCATGTGCAAATCCGCTCTGCATGGATTATTATCCAGATGAGCCATCTGCAGGATGATGATGAAATTCAGGCTTTGATTCAATAATTATTTCGTGCTTATTAATTTATCTACTGCATCAACAGCAATTTTTAATCTTTCTTCAGATTGTCCTTTTATTTCGACCCAAGGTGTTGTTTGGTTGATGAGAATGTCTTTATAGATATGGAATAATTTTTCTCTCGTTTCCAAATCAGGGTATTCTCTCAGCTCATCTTTCACCCACGGCAAATCGGTGTTGCAGAGCAGATACAAATCATATTTCCTTTCAATGATTTTATCAAGAATCCACTGATGGCATTTGCCAAAAACAAATTCGCACCAGACTTTCATCACGTATATGTCAGTGTCAAGAAAGAGAGGTGAATGGTGAATGGTCAATGGTGAATGAAAAGAAATTGACTCTGAACTGTGAACTCCGAACTCTGAGCTGATTTTATCTTCACCTGCAAGCTGTCCTTTTGCAATTATTAATAGGTCTTCGTACGTATATTCTTTACCGTGAGTTAGTAAATATTCTCTTGCATATTCAGGAGCCCATTTGGTTTGATAATGTTTTGCCAGCAATTCGCACAAAGTGCTTTTACCTGTTGATTCGGGTCCGATGATGACTATTTTTTTCATTCGATTAAATAAGTTTTCTGAACTATTGATTTCATTTTTTCAAAACGTTCGTCCCAGCTTCCTGTTATTGAAATAAAAAAAACTTTTTGATGCTCCAAAAGTTTTTTATGATGAATGCTTAATTTGCTTCTATCTTCTTCTGAAAGTCTTGTTCCATCTTGCACATAAGGGCAATTCGTTTCAAGAAAGAAATATAAATCAGCTTTGTTTGCATCATTAACCCAATTTTCCACTTTCAAATCTTCATTGAAAAGAAAAGATGAATAGGACTTTGTGATGTTCACATCAGTGTCACAAAATAAAAGTTTGTTAGCTGTTTTTGTTTTCGAAAGAATAGTGTTTGCATGAAGAGTAGCAATTTGCTGCAGATGAAATGGCTTGCAATCATTAGTATGCTCAAGAATTTGCCTCGCCATTTCAGGAACAAATGTTGTATTGAAATGATTGGCTAATCTTTCCGTTAATATTGATTTCCCTGTTGACTCAGAACCTAATAAAACAACTTTTTTTACGAAATAGGATTTAGCGCTATCAGCGATATAATCCCAATATTTAAGACTGTTTTCTTTTATTATCGTAGAGGAAACAAAAATATTTTTTCGTCCTTTATCATAAGCAATATGCCTGGCAGACATATACTCTGCCAAATAATCTCCATAATCTTCTGATGAGAAAATGATATCAACTGAAGGAAAATATTTTGATAATACGTCAGCCCAGGATTTTGAAACTGCTCTTGATGAAACAGAAGTATTGGGCAACTCATCTTCTTTATAAAAAAATAATTTGCTTGTTGCATTTGTGCTGGCAAAAGTTTCATCAACCCATTTTTTTCTGAGGTTGCCATCAATTGGTTCTTTGTCAGAAACGCAAATGATTAACAGTAATTCATCCACATGTTCTCTTGCAAAATTTATCAATGCGATATGCCCTTTGTGCAAAGGCATAAATTTTCCGATTATCATTCCGGTTTTCATGCAATTGCTGCTTTTGCTTTTTTATACCATTCAAATAAACCCCAAATGGCAAGTGCAGTGAAAACCATGAATTGAAAACTGGTGAATACATAACCTTTTACGAAGTATAATGGTATGGATGCAAAATCAGTTGCAATCCACCAATACCAGCTTTCAACTTTTTTCTTTGCCATCAGCCACATGCCTGTGTATGCAGTTGAAGATGCAAATGCATCAGCCCAGGGAATTGCGCCGGGGGCAAAATTTGTTTTGAGATATGACAAGCTTAAAAAAATGGCAATATAGAATGATGCAAAAAATAATAATTGCTGCATCCATTCTTTTGATGAAGAAAATGTAATGGAAAGCACATGCTGTTTTTGCTCATCTTTTTTCGCCCATAAAATCCATCCGTAAATACTCACAAGTGTGTAATAAAGATTCACACTTGCTTCTCCGTACAAATGACCTTTGATGCTGATGAAAATATAGATGATGGTATTAATCAGCCCTACCGGATACACTAAAATATTTTCAAGCCTGGAAAACCAAACGCTTGCAATGCCTGCAAAGACGGCGATAAACTCCAGCCAACTTGTTTGTTGAATGCCATCGATGAATTGCCTGAAAATATTATGCATGTTCAAAAATAGTCTTGTTGCATAAAACAAAAAAGCTCCGTCATTAAACGGAGCTTGTATAATAATTTAAAAAAATTTTATTCTGCCTCAGCAACCACTTCTTTCACTTCAGGAATCATTCTTTTCATCATTCCTTCAATGCCAGCTTTCAATGTTATCATCGATGATGGGCAACCTGAACAAGAACCTTGTAACATCAGATTCACAACGCCTTCGTCATAACTTTTAAACTGAATAGCGCCACCATCCATTTCAACGGCTGGCTTCACATAATTTTCAAGCAATTCTTTAATGCGCTTTACCACATCATCATCATCGGCAGCAATGGTGTTGCCGCTTTCTTTTTTCGTGATTACAATTTCTTCTTCGTTGATAACAGGTTTGTTTTCTTCCAGGTATTCTCTCAAAAACTGACGAATAGAAGGAATTACATCATTCCAATCTGTATCAGAAATTTTTGTGAGCGTCACAAAATTGCTGGCGATGAAAACACTTTTTATGAATGGGAAACCAAACAATTCAATTGCCAAAGGCGAAGGCTTTGCGCTTTCCACATCAGGAAAGTCGATGCTTTTGCCGGGATATAATAATTTGTTCGCAACAAACTTCATCGTTTCCGGATTCGGCGTCATTTCGGTGTAAATGCTGATAACCGGATTGCCTGTTTTAATCATTATGCTGATAATTTAAAGTACAAATGTAACAATTCCTATGCCCGAAAGTTTTTGAAATCGGGAAAAGATTAGGAGCCATGGATTACACAAAATACACAGATGGTTTTACTTATCTGTGCGAATCCGTGTAGTCTGTGGCTAATATATTTCTGTAAAGCCTGAAATTAATAACATGCGCAGACACAATGAAGGTTACAGCAAACGGAAGGATAAAAAGTTCATATTCATGCCAATGCTGTTTAGCTAATAAGCATATCATTCCAATTGCAAAAAGCAGGAACGGCAAAAGACTTCGGTGATGCTTTTTGTAACCATGCCAAAGCGCATAACTCCCAACAACAAACGCCAGCCCAATCATGAAATATTCAAAAGCATAATTATTGATGATATTAAAGCCGAAGAGCGGAAGGCTCGTGAGAACCAAAGGCAGAACGGCGCAATGTATAGCACAAGCAATAGAAGCTCCAATCCCTAACGCATCCCAGTTTATTTTTATGCCCATAAAAGTCACAAAGGTATGCAAATGCAACAATGTTGCAAATTTTTAAAACTATCTTTGCTGCTAAGAATGTTATCCTTTTATGAGCATTAACTTTGCAGGCTATTAATATTGAAGTATGAGCAAAAAGGCGATTTTCTATGTTTGTTTTTTCGCGGCATTATTCATTTTGTTTTATATAGCGCTCACGAAAATAATCCCGGGTTATGGTGATGTGAAACTGCCTGTGCTTAGCTATGTGCAACCATTTTCATTTACAAATCAGGATGGAAAAACAATCACTGAAAAAGATGTCGCAGGAAAAGTGTATGTGACTGAATATTTTTTCACCACCTGCAAAGGCATTTGCCCCAAGATGAACAGGAACATGAAAGATATTTTTCAGGCTTATAAAACTGACACAGGCTTTCTGATTTTATCTCATACTGTTGACCCGGAAACTGATAGTGTTGCCCGCATGAAACATTATGCTGACTCGCTTGGCGCTGATTCAAAAACATGGTTTTTCTTGACAGGTCCAAAACAGAATTTATACAATGCAGCAAGAGTGAGCTATTTGCTGGATGACCCGAAGAACAACAATTCAGATATCAACAGCCAATTCATCCACACACAATTTTTTGCGCTGGTCGATAAAAGCGGTCGTGTCCGGAAAATTTATGACGGATTGAAAAAAGATGAGCTTGCTGAATTAAAAAAGGATATCGATTATTTGTTGAAAGAAAAGGTTGATAATTCGCGTTCTGCGAATATGCTTTACAAACCTAATGTGGGTCAATAATAATTTTCTATACTATTTTTGCAGTGATGGATTCGAAGATAGATGACATATTGAAGCGCAACCAGCTTAGTTTGACAAGCGGGCGAAAAAAAATACTTGAATTATTTTTAAGTAATGCTGGCGCATTGTCTCATGGTGATATTGAAAAAAAAGCCGGCGAAAAATTTGACCGGGTGACTGTCTATCGCACGCTACAGGTTTTTTTAGAAAAAGGAATCATTCATAATATCCCGACTGCCGATAATTCTATTCTATATGCGCTCTGCAAAGACGAATGCAGCCAGGGTCATCATCACGATAACCACGTTCATTTTGTTTGCAATGATTGCGGGAGCACGGTTTGCCTCGAAAGTGTAACCATCCCTTCCGTGAAACTTCCTAAAGGTTTTACTTCTACTCAGGTTGATGTTGTTGTTAGCGGAGTTTGTAATGAATGCAAATAAATTATTTCTATTTGATGATTTCGAGATTTATAGATTTAGTTAAAGCGACAACTTTTGTTCATTCTGGCAATCCTTTCATCTCAAAATCTTGCTCAAAAAGAAAGCCCCGATGTAGACACAACGGGACTTTTGGTTAAGGCTCTGATTAGTAGCTATTTTAATATTTTTCTAAAACTTATTTTAGTTTTTTGATTCCTGTTATAACAAAGATATAAGCTGAAAAGGAAATCAACAATATTTACTTATACTACTTTCAGGGTATGTTTTTATAATTTCTCGATTTCTGACTTGATGAAATCCATCAGTTTTTTGATATAATCACCTGAAAAATTGTACTCCAATCCAGCAGCTTTATAGAGTTCCGGCAGTGTTCTTGTTCCGCCAAGGCTAAGCGCATTGATATAATTGTCGAGTGCCTGCTTCTTATTTTGTTTGTATTGCATCCACAAACCCAACGCGCCTAATTGAGCAATGCCATATTCGATATAATAAAACGGCACTTCAAACAAATGCAGTTGCTTTTGCCATCCATATTTTCTGTATTCTTCAAGCCCGCTGAAATCAACTGCTGAAGAAGTGAAAGAATTAAGAATATTCATCCAGTTCTCAGCTCTTTCTTCTAAAGTGTGAGAAGGATTTTCATATACCCAATGCTGGAATTTATCAATCACAGCTATCCAAGGGAAAAGTGTGATTACTCTTTCAAGCTGATGTTCTTTTGCTCTTTTTAAGTCTTCTTTATTTTCAAAGAAAACATCCCATTCATCCATGGTGAACAATTCCATCGACATGCTAGCAACTTCAGCAATTTCCATCGGATATTCTTTGAAACCACTGAGCTCAAGGTTATGAGTCAGGAAAGAATGAATCGCGTGACCGCCTTCATGAACCATCGTTGTAACATCTCCCATTTGCTCTGCTGCATTCATGAAAATAAATGGTGCGCCGGTTTCAGCAAGTGGACAATTATAACCGCCAGGCGCTTTGCCTTTGCGGCTTTCCAAATCAAGCCGGCCCATTTTTTTCATCGTAGAAAGACAATCTGCAAAAAATGGATTCAGCTCGCTAAAGCATTCAATCGTTTTTTCTATTAACTCTTCGCTTGTTTTGAATGGGTGTAAGGGCTTCACATTTGCAGGCTCTGCTTCCGAATCCCAAGGGCGCAATTTTTCAAGACCCAATTTTTTTGCTTTCTTTTCATTCAGCTTGTTTGCCAAAGGCAAAACATATTCTCTCACTGAATCATGAAAATTGAAGCAATCTTCTTTTGTGTAATCGAAACGACCAAGCTCCACGAATTTATAATCGCGGTAATTTTTGAAGCCTGCATTCAATGCAACCTGATTTCTTTTTTCGAGTAAGACAGAATACAATTTATTAAGCATGTCTTTATCCTGCATTCTTCTGTCCTGTATTTTTCTGTAGACTTCTTCGCGCAGATTTCTATCATGGCTTTCGAGAAATCTGTTTGCCTGTTGCAGCGTATACTCATTACCGTTAACCTCAACAGTCATCTTGCCGGTGATTACACCAAAATGCTGACCAAGAACGCTCAATTCTGATTGCAGTGGAATATTTTCTTCCCTGAAAAGGTCAATGTTTTTTTTAACTGTCCGGATATAAGTGAAATATTTTTCTTTATCGAGCTCTTGCGTGAAAGGATTATTAATAAGCTTTCTGTTCAAAGCATCAGCATAAGGCTGAATTTTTGGTTGAATCTCTGTCACAAAAAAATTGAAAGCTTCTTCCAGGGATTTGTTTTCCGTATTGCAAGTCATGCGGATTTGTCTCCAGCAAATATCTTCACTAAGCACAGCTTCCAGCTCGCTCATATCTTTCAGCCATTTCTCCAAATCATCTTTTGAAGAAATTTCTCTTTCCAATAAATTTTTGAAATAAGGCTCAACTGTTTCCCAGTTTGTAACGGAAAATGTTTCCGGCAAAAAATGCCTTTCAGGTTTTTTTAAATCTGCACTAAGCTCCATGAATTTTATTTATCTGTTTTCTTTTTTGCCGCTGCTTTTTTTGGCTTCGCTTCCGTTTCTTCAGCAGTTTCTTTTTTAGGTTCTTTCTCTTCTTCCCTCACTTTTTTTGCTGCTGCCTTTTTTGGTTTTGCAACAGGTTCTTCAGCAACAACTTTTTCTTCCTTCACTTCTTCTTCAGGTTTTTGTTCTTCTTCTACAGGCGGCTCTGATAATTTGAATTCGATATTATTGCTTTTAAGAACAGAAAACCATTTAATCATTTTTTTAAGGTCGCTGCTATATACGCGGTCAAAATCCAAATCAGGATAGACTTTGCTGAAATAACTTTTCAGCGCTGCATTATCTTTTTCATCAGGCAATTTTTCTTTGCTTTCATCAATTGCTTTCAGCACATCTACAAGGTTCACATTTTCTCTTTTAGTGAAAATTTCAATGCTTTCCAAATGAGAAAAATTATGAATGCGGCTCGACACAAATTTTGTGCTCTTGTCATCTAAAGAGCGAACAATTGCACCGTCTGTTTTGCTGCTTAATAATTCATAAAGACCGGGCAAACCTGTTACTGCTACTATTTTATTGTATTCCATATTTTCTCTGCTTTAAAGGACGTGCAATTTAAAGCGAAAAAAGGAAATGAAATCATAAATAAAACTGACACAGATTTCGAGGATTTTCACAGATGAAGAACATGCTGCCTTTTATATAATCTTCTTCTGAAAAGAAACAAAATATGGTAACTTGGAAATCCTTTCTTTAATAATCAAAACGATTAGCCATGACTTTTAAAAACGCCATTAGCTGGTTTGAAATTCCGGCTGCCGACCTGAGCAGAGCTCAGCTATTTTATGAAACGATTTTCGGCATCACGATGATTCCGTTAGAAATGCCGAATATGAAAATGCGCATGTTTCCGCTGGAAAATTTGATGGGCGTTGGAGGCGCATTGTGCGATACCGGCGGGTTTCACAAGCCATCTGCAACTGATGGTCCTTTAATTTATCTGAATGCAAATCCCGATGTTCAAACTGTTTTAGATAAAATTGAAGCAGCAGGCGGAAAAATTGTTGTTCCTAAAATGGAGATTGGTTAATATGGTTTTATGGCTGTGTTTATCGACAGCGAAGGAAACAGGATTGCGCTTCATTCTGTGCCTAATAGCTAAACTGTGGCAGAAATTTCTTTCAGCACATTTTCAATTCTTGCTTTCAGGGTTTCATAATCTGTGAAACCTTTTGCGAGCAGATAAAATTTTGATTCATTCGCTTGCAACAGCAATGCAGGAAAACCTGTTATCTGTAATTGTTTCACTAAAGCAAATTCCTGATAGGCTTTTTCTTTGTATTCACTGCTGTGCAGCTTCACATAAAATTCTTCTGCTGGGATATTATATTTGGCAAGAAGATGGCGATATGCTTCATCGTCGCATAAATCTCTTCCTTCAAGCTTCAAAGCGTATTGCAAGTCAGATGCAAACTGAACCTGCAGTTCAGGATAATATTCTTTGAAAACACATAAGGCGATGGCAGGTTTTTCCGAGTTGAGAAACCAATCACTTTTATCGGGATTGAAAATATGCCAGAGAAAATCTTCGCCGAATTTTATACCTGAATATTCTTCTACCGTTTTGTATGCTTTCTGTATATAAGGAGCTGAAACGCTGATGGGCATTGGTTTTTCAGAGATAATCATTCCGCCTGATAATACTTCAATGAAAAACTTGTCTTTATATTCTTCTGCAATTTTTTTGATAACCGGGCTGAAGCCATAGCACCAACCGCAATAAGCATCGTAGCAATAAATCAAATTATAAGACATAAAAATATTAAGTGTAGAATTAATTTGTTGAGAAAATCTGATTTATAAAATGGCAGTAATTGCACTTTTTTTTGAAGTGACCTCTTCAAATTTTTCATCATAATCTTCACGCATCGTTCCCATCATTCTGTCCCAAAAAGTAAAATACAGCCCATAATTCCCTTTGAAATATTGATGGTGCTGATTATGGCTCACTGATGTATTCATCCACTTGCCAAACCAGTTGCGGCTGAAATTTTTTGGATACAATTCATAACCAAGATGCCCATAAACATTGTAGATAATCGACAGTAGAAAGAAAATGAAGAAATGCAAATAATGAATGGGAATCATGAAAAGAAAAATTGGGTAAATGCCAATCTCAACAATTGCCTCCAACGGATGAAACGCATAAGCTGCCCATGGCGAAGGATTGGTGGACTGATGATGCACGAGGTGAAATAATTTGAAAAGTTTTTTATGGTGCATCAACCGATGGGCCCAATAAAAATAGGTGTCGTGCATGATTGCCATTATCGGAAAAGCAAGAAAAAAATAAACCCATCCGTGGTCAGAAATATTTTTATATAAAGTAGTGTGACCAACAACTGCCGGATTTTTCACCAGGAAAAAAGGAACGCTTGCAAAAAGAAACATCGTAAAAAGCGAGAAACTAATTTCACGGCCATAATCTTTTGCTCTGGGATATTTTGACTGAATTTTTTTGTAGGAAATAAATCTTGCTAATAAAATATAGAACAGCAAAAATGCGATTCCCGCAACCATGAAATAACGGGTGCTGATATGACGGAAAATATTTAGATAATCAGTCCAATGCATACTTTGCTATTTGTGCAAAATTAATGAGCATTCCATTTGTGAATGCTCATTAATTTTTTATGATGAAAAACCAGAAATACGAATTTATCTTCCTCTCCTTCTATCACCACCGCCACCACTTGGTCTTGAACCACCAGAGGGTCTGGAAGGTGCACTTGGTCTTGCCTGTTGAAAATTTTGTGTGCGCATCGTTCCCCTATCGCGCATCTGCTGTTGACGGTTCAGGTTCTGTAATTGCTGATTATTATTTTGCTGAATCGGTCTCCACTGCTGGCTTTGCTGATTCTGCTGCCTTTGCTGCCATTGGTTATTCTGCGGATTGCGCTGGAATACGTTTCCGCTTCTGTCAGAATAAACATTGTTCTGCGCATTCGGGCGTGTCTGTATTCTGTTCGGTTGTCCGTTGCTGTTAGGTCTGTTGTCAAAACCCTGGCGAGCGTTATTGTTATTTGGGAACCTGCCACCGTTTGACGGATTTCCTGGTCTATTAAAACCATTTCCATTAGCTCTGTTGAAACCACCTCTGTTATCTCTTGTCACAACATCATTCCTGTAACGATAAATATTGTTCGTGTAATTATTGCGGATATATACATTCCTGTTTCTGTTATAACTATTTCCATAGTATCCATAAGAACGATATCTGTTATATACATATGGAGGACGATAAACAGAAGGACCCCACCAGCCGCCACCCCAATAACCACCATAAGGGCGACCAATGCTCAATCCAAAATGGAACCATCCGAAACCATAACCATAGCCCATGCTCCATCCAGCCCATGGATTATAGCACATGTTGAAACCCCATGTCCATGGGCGTGGATAATAATATCCGGAGAACCATGGATTATAATAAAATCCTGTTCCGTAAACTACAGTCGGACCGTAAACAAAAGTGTTCAAATAACCCGGAGTGTAACCCATGTAAACATAATCAGGTGTTACATCATACACATACACATACTTTAAATTATATACAGGTGAGCTCGGCGGAATCATTTCCACTTCTTCAGGTCTTTCTGTACAAACTGACCAGGGACCATTCGGAGTTTGTGATTCAAACCAAACACCTTTATCAACTGAATAATAAGTATTGCCACGGCGAATAACAGAAGCCTGTGTGTTCACGCCATATTGCAAATCTGTTCCCTGAACATTTTCAAATTTTGGGTCACCATCATAAGTAACATTTGTAGAAGCTGTTGCTCTGTCAACTTTTGCAGTCTGTGGAATCTGTGCATCCATCACGGCTTCACGAGCAGCATCAGTTCCTGCAACACTTGCAAGCACATTATCTTTCGGAGAGCCTTCAGGAATTTTTGCAAAGTCTGCAGGCAAAGAATTTGCTGCAACATATTGCCAACGCCCGTCAAGCACTGGTGATGAATACCAGCGACCTGAAATCAACACATAATATTGTTTGCCATTGTTGTCTAAAAAAATATCGTTCGAAGAATTATTCATGTATGACAAGCTCGTTCCATCAATTGCTGTGAATGAAGGCTGCCCATTTGATTGAACAAGTTCAGCAGGTTTAGTGCTCACGATAATATCAGAAACTTCATTTTGATTGCTTGCAGAAGTTGAATCAACATAACCAGCATTTGAGCTGTTTGCTTCATCTACTGCATCCTGAACCTTCTGAAGATTTTGCGGAACATTTCCATTTGTATAGTTGTAAGGTCCGGTTGCAGCAGGAGCGCTGTACCAATGTTTGCCGCCATACAAATAAAATCTTCCATCATTATTTCTCACAATAGTAAATGGCGAATTCACAACCGCATCCAATCCCCAATCTTTATTTTGCTGAAGCTTAGGCTCGCCATCAATCAACACAAGAATCGAAGGACGGGAAACAAAAAAAACTTTCGGAGCATCTGTGCTCAAATCTTTCGACAACTTTTTTTCTTCTTCATTCTGGTCGAGCGATGCCAGGATTTCATCCAATGAAATATCTCCAACAGTTTGCGGAAGCTGTGATTCCAAAGTTGTTTTTAAACTGCTAATCATGTTCGGGTCAGTCTGTCCAGGAAATTTAATATTTGGAACTTTCACTGACTGAATGCTCATCACACGATTATCCCTGTCTGTTTCAACAGTTGCAACCGTCCAGAATGTACCGAATGTCGGGTCGCTTTTCCCGTTTTCTAAAATAGAAATGGCAGCGCGGGCTTTCAAAATGTTTCCTTTGAAAGACTCCGGCTGCAGCTCATAAATTTTTATGGTTGAACCGTCGGCAGAAGTGATGGTTTTGGGCCAATCATCCTGTCCGGCTTTTGATGTGTTGAAGGCTAGCAATGCGCTACACATCAGCATGAGTACTCGTGTGAAAATTTTCATATTAAACATTTAGTGTTTGTGATTAACGAGACAGCAATTCATTCACCTGTAAAGTTAAGAAAATGACATGCCGAATCCGGTAATAGACATGTTTTTTTAGCCAATGTTTATAAACGAAATGTTAATGCTTGTAGTATTGGTATTCAGTTAAATAACAAACCTCAATCGGTGAATGATAATCTAAGGAAGGTGAATTTCTGCGGGGATGTTTTTATATTCTAAGCTTAGCCAAATACTACAATTGGCATATTGAGCATTCTTCCGTTATATCCGAACTTTTCAAAGCTTAATCAGCTTGATAAAATTTATTATAGATTTGAAGCTTTGGAAAAGTTATTGAGCACTTTACCATTTTCGGTTGTTCATTAACGTTAGCATTTTAGATATTTCCAGTTCCTGATTTTGCCTTCAGCCATCCATTCAATTGCCTGAACCAGGCGTTTGTTTCGTGTTTCTTCTGTCTTTGCTTCTGTTATCCAATCCACATAATCTTTTTTATTGGTGTAGCTGAAATTTTCGAATGTGGCAGATGCTTTTTTATTTTTTTTAAGAGCATCAGTAAAATATTTTGGAATCACTAATTCTTTTTTTTCTTTGGCTTTTGGCTTTTTGACTTTCACATCATCTTCATTCAATTTCATGGCTTCCTTAACATAGCCCATAAGAATTTTATCAGAAGGTAAATCTTTCAGCGAAGTGATTTTGCCAAGACTTCCCATCGCGTCTTTCCTGTTGTCGAGCATTTTTTCCGCATCTTTCATTAATGCAGTTTTCCAAAATCCAAATGAGCAATGTTGTTTGAATGCTGCCATGCTGCACATAATTCCTTTGTAATCAAAATTGGGAAATGACCATTTTATTGTTTCTTCAACATCAGGACAAGCTTTATGAACCAGCTCGCGAATATGATTCAGAATTGGTTTTGCAAAATCCGCTGACTTGGCAATGTATGCGTCAACGCGTGCCTCTTTCTTTCCCATAATAATGATGTTTGAAATATTAAGAGATTAATGTGCTTCCAGCCAATTGATTCCTCCGCCGATTTCTGCTTCGACCGGAACTCCATTCGGCAAAGGCAAAGCCGCTCTCATACAATCGATAATGATTGGTTTAATAGTTTCGGCTTCATCTTTTGTTGCATCAAAAACCAATTCATCATGCACCTGCAAAATCATTTTCGATTTGAAATTATTTTTTTTAAATGCGTCATGAATTTTTATCATCGCCAGTTTTATCATATCTGCCGCAGTTCCTTGTATTGGAGAATTAATAGCATTTCGCTCAGCAAAACCACGAACTGTAAAGTTTGCGCTGTTAATATCTTTCAGCCAGCGTTTGCGCCCCATCAGTGTTTGCACATATCCATGTTCTCGTGCAAAATTGATAGTATCATCCATGTATTTCTGGATGTTAGCAAACTGTTTTTTATAATTATCAATAATTTCTTTTGCTTCCGTTCTGCTGATACCCAAATTATCTGCCAAACCGAATGCACCCTGTCCATAAATAATCCCGAAGTTCACGCTCTTTGCTTTGTAGCGCATTTCTTTGGTCACTTCTTTTTCATCAACGCTATACACTTTTGCAGCCGTTGCAGTATGAATATCTTTTCCATGTTTGAAGGCATCGCACATTGCAGGGTCGCCGCTGATGGCAGCAACAATCCTCAATTCAATCTGAGAATAATCTGCAGATAATAAAATATGTTTATCGTCACGAGGGATAAATGCTTTTCGTATTTCTCTTCCGCGTTCCGTGCGCACAGGAATGTTTTGGAGATTCGGATTATTGCTCGATAATCTTCCAGTAACCGCAACAGCTTGCGCATAAGAAGTATGAACTCTTCCTGTTTTTCGGTTAATCATCAACGGTAGTGCATCTACGTAGGTTGATTTTAATTTAGTCAACTCGCGATAAGCAAGAATGTCTTCAACGATTTTACTTTTGTTCGCGAGTTTTAACAATACATCTTCACCCGTTGCATATTGACCTGTTTTTGTTTTTTTTGCTTTCGGGTCAAGCTTTAAATGGTCAAAAAGAACTTCTCCTAATTGTTTTGGCGATGCAAGATTGAACGGACCAACTTCACTATTAGTTTGTTCTTTCACTAACTGAAAAACACTAGTTTCCGCATTTTTTGCATCTGTTTCTAATTGCTTTGAATAATCTTTCAAGAAACCTTCATCAATTTTTACTCCTTCAAATTCCATGTCAGTGAGCACTCTCACCAAGGGATTTTCAACTTCAGCAAAAACTTTTTCAACTTCTTTTGTTTTTAATAATGGAGTAAAAACTTTTTTTAATTGAAGTGTAATGTCAGCGTCTTCTGCAGCGTATTCTTTTATTTTTTCTAATTCCACATCACGCATATTGCCCTGCACTTTTCCTTTCTTTCCAATCAGTTCTTCAATGTGTACCGGTTCATAACCGAGATATTGAACGCTCAGCGTATCCATACCACGTTTACCTTCCGGCTCAATCACATAATGTGCAAGCATGGTGTCAAATAAATTTCCTTTCGGCTCAATGCCATACCATTTCAATACCAACAAATCATATTTTGTATTCTGCCCAACCCATGTGATAGTTGTTGAGTTGAAAAGCTGAGTGAATAATGCAAGAATTTTTTTTGTCTCATTCTGGTCAGGCGGGCAAGGAACATAATATGCTTCTTCCGGTTGGTAAGAAAAACTCAAGCCAACAAGCTCCACATTATTTGCATCAATGCCTGTGGTTTCAGTATCGAAACAAATTTCTGTTTGCTTGGAAAGTTTTTCAACGAGCTCTTTGATTGCAGCTTCGCCCTGAACTGCAAAATATTTGTGTGGTGTATTATTAATATTTTTTTCTGCAGTTAAATTACCTGAAACTTCTGTTGTTGCTTCTTCCTGCTCTTTTTCTTGTTCTTTGTCCTTCACCCCTTGTTCCTTATCTCTTGCCTCTTGTTTCCTCCCCTTCCCATTTTGTGATTCAACAGGCTGACCAAACAAATCTGTCTGCACTCCTTCCGGGGCGGCATTGAACAAGTTGAAATCATCTCCCAATATGCGTTTGCCAATCGTTTTAAATTCAAGCTCACCAAAAACTTCTTTCAGTTTTTCTTTGTTCCATTCTTTCAACTTAAAATCTTCTTCATGAAATTGCAAAGGAACATTCATGATAATTGTTGCAAGTTTCTTGCTCATTAATGCCAACTCCTTGCCTCCTTTTACTTTTTCACCTAATGCTCCTTTTATTTTATCAGCATTTTCCAAAACATTTTCAAGTGTGTTATATTCAGCTAATAATTTCGCTGCAGTTTTTTCACCAATGCCAGGGATGCCAGGAATATTGTCAACAGCATCTCCCATTAGCCCGAGTATATCAATCACCTGCGAAACATTTTTGATATTCCATTTCTCACAAACTTCTTTTGGTCCCAAAATTTCAATCGTTCCTCCCTGATATGGCGGTTTATAAATTTTTACTTTTTCTGAAACCAACTGCCCATAATCTTTATCAGGTGTTACCATAAAAACTTCGTAGCCCGCGTCGGCAGCTTGTTTGCTTAATGTACCAATCACATCATCAGCTTCGTAGCCGTCGAGTTCCATCACAGGAATATTAAAACCTTCGATGATTTTTTTGATATCAGGAATTGCACTCAGCAAATCTTCTGGCGCTTCTTGTCGGTTTGCTTTGTAATCCGCAAAATCAGTATGCCTTTCAGTAGGCGCATGCGTATCAAAACAAACAGCCATGTGAGATGGCTTTTGATTGGTGATTAAATCGACTAATGTGTTGGTGAAACCAAATTGCGCATTCGTGTTGCGCCCTTTTGAAGTTACACGAGGATTTCTGATAAGCGCATAATAAGCACGAAAAATGAGAGCCATTGCATCGAGAAGAAATAGTTTTTTTTCCATAGCAGCTTTTATTTTGCTGATGATAAATTTTATCAGCCGAAGCTACTAAGTTAAGTGATTCCTTCTCTGCCGGAAATAAAAAAACCATCACGCCAAGGCGCAATGGTCTGGAATATTTTGGGTATAGTAAACTTTTTTGCTTAGTTCTTCTTTTCTTCCTTAGAAGCTTTTACATTTTCTACAGCTACTGGTTGTTTAGGCTGTGCAGAAGCTGCCTGAACATAGGTAGCGTTTGTTTTTGTTGTCACGTTCGCACTGTTGTCATCATCATCTTTGTGAATAAAGTTCAGATAAATTGCAAATGCGAGCAGGGAAAATGCAAATAGGTTGAAGAGTTTACGGTATGGATTTCCCATAGTACTGGATTTTAAAATTAAAATTATCGAACCAATATTATAAACGAGGACTTGTTATGAATATTGTTTCTCGAAAAAATAATTCTGAAAAATTTTTTGTTTGATGGCGAAGCGCAATGATTTTCAAATAAATGATTTCGAAAAATTATTTCATTCCTTCCAATTCTTTTTGCAACCTGAACATTTCATCGCGAAGTCGGGCAGCTTCCATGAAATCCAAATCACGTGCGGCTTTCTCCATTTCTTTTTTGATTTTTGAAATGGCTTTTTCCATCTGGGGAATGGTTTTATATTGCTCCTGTTCTTCTGCAGCAACGGTTACCAAATCTTCATCAGCCTGAACGGCATAAGGATTTTTGGAATCAAAACCTTTGATATCAAGCACTGATGTTTGTGCAAAAACCTGTTCTTTAGATTTTTTAACAGTCGCTGGGATTATATTATGTTCAATATTATAAGCGATTTGTTTTTCTCTTCTGCGGCTTGTTTCATCAATGGTGCGCTGCATGCTTTCAGTCATGATATCCGCATAAAAGATAACAAGCCCGTCAATATTTCTTGCAGCGCGACCGGCAGTTTGTGTCAATGATTTTTCATTGCGCAAAAAGCCTTCTTTATCTGCATCTAAAATTGCGACGAGAGAAACTTCAGGTAAATCCAAACCTTCACGCAATAAATTCACGCCAACCAACACATCAATTTCTCCAAGGCGTAGCTGTCGCAATATTTCAACGCGCTCTAAAGTATCCACTTCACTATGAATATATTTTGATTTGATATTAATGCGATGAAGATATTTATCCATTTCTTCCGCCATGCGTTTCGTAAGAGTTGTAACAAGAACCCTGTCACCTTTTGTAACGCGCTTATCAATCTCATCAAGCAAATCATCAATTTGATTAATACTCGGACGGATTTCAATCGGCGGGTCTAACAAACCTGTCGGGCGGACAACCTGCTCAACAACAATGCCGCCTGTTTTTTCTAATTCATAATCTCCAGGCGTTGCAGAAACAAAAACGGTTTGATTCGTCAACGATTCGAATTCATGAAAATTCAACGGACGATTATCAAGTGCCGAAGGAAGACGGAAACCATAATCTACTAAAATTAATTTTCTGCTTCTGTCACCGCCATACATTCCGCTTACTTGCGGAACTGTTTGATGGCTTTCATCAATTACGCAGAGATAATCTTTCGGGAAATAATCGAGCAAACAAAATGGTCTTGTTCCGGGTAATCTTCTGTCGAAAAATCTTGAATAGTTTTCTATGCCATTGCAATAACCAAGCTCACGAATCATTTCCAAATCATAATTCACGCGTTCGCTCAATCGTTGTGCTTCTATATATTTACCTGTACTTTTAAAATATTCAACCTGCAGACCAACTTCATCCTGTATCTCATGAATAATTTGTTGCAGCATATTTTTTGGAGCGATATATAAATTTGCAGGAAAAATTGCAGCATCTTCCATTTTGCCAATCCGCTTTCCTGTGTTCACATCAAAACTTTCTATCTCTTCAATTTCATCTCCGAAAAAACTGATGCGATAACCATAATCAACATAGGGAAGATTAATATCAATCGTATCACCTTTCACACGAAAAGTTCCTCTTGTAAAATCAATCTGGCTGCGGTTGTATAAAGAGTTCACGAGTGAATGCAAGAATCCTTGCCGCGAAATAGTTTGACCTTGTTTGATTCTGATAATGCTGTTTTCATATTCAGTTGGATTCCCGATTCCATAAATGCAGCTCACAGATGCAACGATAATAATATCTCTTCTTCCGGTTAATAATTGTGCCGTTGCTTGTAAACGCAGTTTGTCAAGCTCTTCATTAATCGATAAATCTTTTTCGATGTACGTGTTGCTCACGGGCATGTAAGCTTCCGGTTGATAATAATCATAATAAGAAACAAAGTAGCCCACCGCGTTTTCAGGAAAGAATTGTTTGAACTCACCATAGAGTTGAGCAACCAATGTTTTATTATGTGTGAGCACCAAAGTCGGTCTCTGCACATTCTGAATCACATTAGCTATCGTGAAAGTTTTCCCTGAGCCGGTCACGCCCAATAATGTCTGGTATTGTTCGCCATTCAAAATCCCTTCGGTAAGCTGATTAATAGCTTGCGGCTGGTCGCCAGCAGGGGAATATGACGAGTGAATTTTAAAAGGCATAATAAAAAGTCGGGAAACAAATTTAGCTCATTTCACGCAACGATAACAACGAATACAAAGGGCACAATGTTTACAATAAATTAAACATTGTGCCCTTAAAAAATAAAAAATTATTGAATGCTCTTTGTTATCCCATCTAAATAATCAGAAAAAGTTTTGATGACTTTTGCATCCACTTCAATTTGTTCCTGCGCTTCTTTCCAGTTTCTTTGCTCGATAGCTTCGCGAATACCCGGTAAAGTTTTTACACCGTAACCTGTATAAAAACCAGGAGCATAAATCGCATGCCTGTACCAGCCGCGGCGAGGAAGACCATTATCAGTTAATAATTTTTGCTCGGCTTTATATAGTGCTTTGTTCACCTCATCTTGTTTTGCCCCATCAAGTTTCCCTTTTGCCAATGCATCAGATAAATGAGTGGTTGATTTTTCAAGTGTGGACATTGAATTTTGCAGGCTTGAAAAATTCAGAAAAGGGACTTCATCTTTCGGAGAAGGAGGCAATAATTTTTCAGCAGTATCTGTTGTGTTGCTATAAAATTTTTCTTTGATGAGCTGGTTTTCTACAGCAGTTGACTCGCGCATTTGATCAGCAAGCGCAATCACCTCAGTTGCATAACCGTTCAAAGTTTTATACAAAGATTTAAAATCGAAAGGCAATGCCTCAGCATCTGCCAAACGCAATGCTGTGCGACCGGCAGTTTTAGCGAGAACAACTCCATAAATAAAACTTGGGTCTTTGAAACGGCGGTAATCATCATAAGAATCATATATAGAATGATACTCGCCGCCCGGGTCTTCTCCACCAAAACCAAGGTTGAAAGAAGGAATTCCAAGATGCTGCAGAAAGCCTGAAAAGTCAGAACCCGAGCCAAGTGCTTCTATTTTGATTGTTTTCATTCCCATCAATTCTTTTCTTTTTGAATGATTGCGGCCTGCGCCAACAATTTCTGCCTGCCTTGTTCTTTCGAGCACGCTGATGCCGGTTTCGGGGTCAGTAACATCTCTTCCCACTTCATTCATAAAACCTTCCAGCGCATGAGAGCCGCCGACACCAAAAAACCCTCTGCCGTTGCCGTCTGAGTTAATATAGGCAACAGTTTTCTGTTGCAATTCATCAGCATGTTGCTCCACCCATTCTGTTGAGCCCATCAGGCTTGGTTCTTCACCGTCCCATGCACAGAAAACTAATGTGCGTTTTGGCTTCCATCCTGTTTTTGCCAATTCACTGATTGCTCTTGCCTCCTCGAGCATAGCAGCTTGCCCGCTTATTGGGTCGCCAGCGCCATTCACCCATGCATCGTGGTGATTGCCGCGGATTACCCATTCATCAGGTCTTTCGCTGCCGGGCATTTTTGCAATAATGTTGTTAAGCGGTTTTGTGTCCCAGTTAAATTCCAGTTTTAAATGAACGATTGATTTTCCGGGACCAATATGATAAGTGAATGGCAGTGCGCCTCTCCAGTCATCAGGCGCAACCGGTCCTTCTAAAGAGCGCAGTAATGGTTCCGCATCATGATAGCTGATGGGGAGTACAGGAATTTTTAAAAGATTGGTCGCATCTTTCCTGTCAATTCTTTTTGCATCTTTTGTTGAACCATAACCGGGAGTTAACGGATCACCGGGATAAATCGGCATATCCATTACAGAACCCCTTTGCACGCCGGACTCGTTTTTGAATGCTCCTTTTGGGTACACGTCACCTTGATAATACCCGTCATCTTTAGGGTCAGAATAAATGATGCAGCCAAGCGCACCATGTTCCTGCGCCACTTTTGGCTTGATGCCGCGCCATGAGCGGCCATATTTTGCAATCACGATTTTTCCTTTAACGTCGATGCCTAACCGACTTAAATAGTCATAATCTTCCGGCAAACCATAATTCACAAAAACAAGCTCTCCGGTCACATCACCATCTGCAGACCAGCAGTTATAAGTCGGCAACTGCTCGCTTGTTTGATTGGATGTGGCATCTTCTGCCAGAATTTTTTCTGTTAGTGTCGCTTTGAATTTTGTTGGGGAAGTCATTTCAAGCAAACGTGATTTTGGGGTGGGGAAGAGCACATAAAATGTTTCTGTCTGCACATCATAGCCCCAGCTTTTCAATTTATTATAGATGTAATCTGCAACGGCTTTCCCGCCAGATGAGCCAACATGATGTGGACGGGCAGCCATGTCCTTAATCATCTGACCAACATTTTCTGCTTTCAGATAGCTGTCGAATTTTTCTTCTGCAGCAAATTGCTGTTTGGCGCTGCTTTCGCTAAACCCCGAAAGATTTTTTGTTTGTGCATGGCTAAATGTATAGCACAACAAAGCAGCACCTGCTAATACGAATTTTCTCATTTTAAAAAGTTTTGATGAAAAGTTAGAATAGGACAAGCAGGGTTTGAAATTACAAACAAAGAGGGTTCAAAAACCTTTTCGGGAAAAGAATATTCATCAAAGCCCGTCACGAAATTTCACCCACACATAAGCATCCCGCACCTGGTTATTTTTGATGATGGCTTTTCTGTGAACCGCTTCCAGATGAAACCCATTTTTCTCTGCTACTTTCATTGAAGCTGGGTTGGTGGAAAACACTTCTGAATATATGCGATCAATATCAAGATTTGAAAAAATATAATCCACCAGCAGTCGGACTGCTTCTGTCGTAATTCCTTTATTCCAATAATTTTCATCAAGCCAATAGCCAATCTCTGCTGTCTTTCTATAAATATTTTCTTTTTGCAGAAAACCAATGCCACCAACAACCTGCCCGTCTGCAGTAATTGCGAAATTATTGGGCTGTTCTTTATCTTCATTCAAGGCTATCCATTCTTCCGCATCTTTTTCAGTATAAGGGAAAGGAAAGCCATCACGCAGATTGTTGCTTACATTTTCATTGTTCGCAGCAATAGAAAGCTGTTTGGCATCTTCTTTTTCCCACGGTCTTATTGCTGTTTTCATTTCTTATATCTTTTCAGATAAACATTATAGTCAGGCACGATTGCTTCATACTCGTGATGCATTAAAGGAGAAGTGAGCAAAAAATCTGCAGTTGCCCTGTCGCAGGCAAAAGGTATGTTCCACACAACACCCAAACGAAGCAGGGCTTTGATATCAGGGTCGTGTGGCTGGGCTTCCATCGGGTCCCAGAAAAATATCAGCACATCAATTTTTTCTTCAGCAATCCTCGCTCCTATTTGCTGGTCGCCGCCTAATGGCCCACTTAAGAACTTTGTGATGGGTTGTGAGAGTGCTTCTTCCAGCATCGTTCCGGTTGTGCCAGTCGCGAAAAGCTTGTGTCTGGATAATGCGGTTTTATTATAAATCGCCCATTCAATCAGCTCTGCTTTTTTATTATCATGAGCAACGAGCGCAACCCGCTTTTTTGCTCCCATTTTACGGTTATGCATACCTTCTTTTTTAATTAATACATCGTTGCTGAAAAGGTAATCCAGTTTTTTAAGAAGATGATAACATCTTCCAAAAAATTAATATTTCATTACTGCGTTCTAATCGGCACAAAATTTGTTTATTGATCGACTCGTCGATTTACTAACCACATTAATGAAACTCTTCTGGCTTACCTTCACTATGGGATTCATTTGCCTTGCATCGAACGCACAGCAGGCAACTGATTCTGCAAATCATCAGCAAACTGATCCGGAAAGTTTTTCTTTGTTTACAAACTTCACTTACAGTATTAAAGATATCAACAAGGTTTTATTGCAATGGTCGATTGACAGCAGCGCCGGCAATGATTATTTTATTGTCGAGCATGGAAAAGATACTTCTCATTTTGAAACGTTAGGTATCTTGAAAAAGACAGATGCCGCAGCCCAATATGAGCTGGTTGATAACAATGCATTTAATGGGTTTAATTATTACCGCATCAAATGTATGGATAGTGCAGGTCTTGTTACCTATTCAAAAATTTTGCAGGTAAGCTCCGGTAAGGCAGACTTTAAATTTTATCCCAATCCCGTCGATAAATTACTGATTGTTGAAACCGAACGTTTTTCTGATTTGCAGATAATAAACGTCATGGGGGCGGTTCTTATCACCAAACAACTGCAAAGTGGTGTTCAGATTATCAATGTTTCTTCGCTTGAAAAGGGTGATTATATCCTTCGCGCAGTTGATAAAATGAACAATAAAATTGTTCTTGAGCACTTGCTAAAGAACTGATTTTACCGGTGAATAAATAATTTCATATTACCAGAAAATAGTATTGCAGAATTGATTCCCATCAATTATCTTTACCTCGGTTTTTCATAGGATATTGGATTTTAAACCGGGGTTGAATTTCTATTCACGCCCCTTTTTTATTTTAGGAAGTATCTACAACATCATTATAAAACAATAGCCCTCCGATATTCTCGGAGGGCTATTTCTTACTAAACCCATTATTATCAAAAAAGACTACCCTGCTGCCTGAACTTCTTTAATCTTCTCACGGATTTTTGCTTCAATCTGAGCTGCCAGCTCGGGATTGTCATGAAGCAATTGTTTCACAGTATCGCGACCCTGACCTAATTTATCAGTTCCATAGCTGAACCAGCTACCGCTTTTTTGAACGATGCCAAGTTCAACACCCATATCTACAATCTCACCCATTTTTGAAATGCCTTCTCCAAAAACAATATCAAATTCTGCCGCCCTGAAAGGAGGAGCTACTTTATTTTTAACCACCTTCACTTTCACACGGTTGCCGATTGCTTCTTCACCATCTTTGATTTGCGCCATGCGGCGGATATCCAAACGAACGGAAGCATAAAACTTCAAAGCATTCCCACCAGTGGTTGTTTCAGGATTCCCGAACATCACACCGATTTTTTCACGTAGTTGATTAATAAAAATGCAAATTGTATTTGTCTTGCTGATGGTTGCTGTAAGCTTTCTCAATGCCTGAGACATTAACCTTGCCTGTAAACCCATTTTGCTATCGCCCATTTCTCCTTCAAGCTCACCCTTCGGAACGAGCGCAGCGACAGAGTCAATCACAACAACATCTAATGCTCCCGATAGAATCAAACGGTCTGCGATTTCCAGTCCCTGCTCGCCATAATCTGGCTGAGATATTAAAAGGCTATCGATATCGACACCGAGTTTTTGTGCATAAGCACTATCAAACGCATGCTCTGCGTCAATGATAGCACACATGCCGCCTTTTTTCTGAGCTTCTGCGATAACATGAGTCGCAATCGTTGTTTTACCGGAGGATTCAGGCCCATAGATTTCAATAACACGACCACGTGGCAGACCGCCTATACCAAGAGCAACATCTAATCCAATAGAGCCGGTTGAGACCACATCCATTGGGTCCTGATTTTTTTCATTCATCATCATCACACTTCCTTTCCCGAAATCCTTATCTATTTTATCAATCGTTAGCTTTAGAGCCTTGAGTTTTTCTGCGTTTGACATAGCGTTGTGTTTTTGTTATTCAAAATTATTGATTCATCAAATGTAGGGTAATTATTTTATGCACACTAATATTTTTAGTAATTTTTTAGCTAATTTTTTTGGATGTAGGAATCAGCCGCAGATTACACGGATAAACACAGATGAGTTGTTCTATTTGTGAAAATCGGAGTAATCCGTGGCTACCCAAAATCCGCTGTGCGAAAAGGCTCCTTAATCGTTTAATGTAATTTGATTGGAAAGATACTAGAAACGGATAGAGCAGAGAGAATCCTAATCTGTGCTTTATCCGTGCAATCTGTGGGGAACAAAAAACCCCGTTAGAAAACGGGGCCACATGAGAAAACCAATAAATAGCTGCTTTGAAAAACGGTTGCTTAAACCATTCTGATTGCAAAGAGACGGCAAATTTCAATGCCAGTCAATACTACTTTTGTGGTATATTTTTTTATTATTTGCTCTTAGCCTCAGCCCATGCGTCCATTTTCCTTTCCAGCACCTGTAATGGCATAGCTCCATCTTTCAAAATCTCATCATGAAAATCTGAAAGGCTGAACTTGCTCCCAAGCAGTTCTTCATATTTAGTGCGAAGCTCTCTTATTTTCAGCGCCCCGATTTTATATCCTAAAGCTTGTCCGGGAATTGCCATATACCTTTCAATCTCGGCAGTTGCGCCTTGCTCGCTGATGGGTTCATTATCCATCATATATTTAATTGCCTGTTCGCGGGTCATGTTTTTTGTGTGGATAGCAACATCAACAACCAATCTTATCGCACGATGAATTTCATCTCCCAATGCACCCATGTATTGGTAAGGGTCAGTATATAACCCAAGTTCTTTTCCGAGCGATTCACAATACAAAGCCCAGCCTTCCATATAAGCATTATTGCCCCCAAACCGGCGAAATTTTGGTAGCAATGTATCTTCCTGCTGCAATGAAACCTGATAATGATGACCAGGAATTGCTTCATGCAAAAAAAGCGATTCCATTCCTGACGTAGTATTGAATTTTGTGGCATCTAAAATCGGCACGTAAAAAATGCCCGGTCTTGTTCCGTCCGCAGAGCCCTGAAAATATTCTGCACTGGCGCTTGCTGCGCGGAATGCTTCTGTTTGCCTGATTTCAAAACGTGTTTTGGGAACATGCGTGAACATCTTTTTCAAATTGGGCTCCATTCTTTGATGAATAGCCTCAAACGCGTCCAGTACTTCTTTCGGGGTTTTATAAGGCGTGAATTTTTTATCAGTCTTCATGTATTCAAAAAATGCAGCTAAATCTCCTTTAAAGCCAACAGCGTTTTTCACACTGTCCATAATTTTTCGGATACGTGCAACTTCATTCAAGCCTGTCTGATAAATTTCTTCTGATGATTTATCGGTCGTTGTTTGGTCTCTTATCAAGAAATTGTAGTAGGCATCACCGTTAGGAATGGCATTAATGCCGGAAGTAGCTCTTGATTTTGGCAGATATTCATTCTTCAAAAAATCAGCTAAT